>Ga0101943_1001840_pt1 | contig 15653 bp, 12 predicted proteins | sample DewCreD2012metaG_5_FD_75244 | JGI IMG/M metagenome (GOLD analysis project Ga0101943, IMG submission 75244) | Hot spring sediment bacterial and archeal communities from British Columbia, Canada, to study Microbial Dark Matter (Phase II) - Dewar... ... | reverse complement strand
TGCGCCGCGGCAGGAGCCCACCCAGTCTGGGCCCAGCACCTGGGATCTGCCACGGGGGCGCAGTCGTCACGTCCGCCGCGGCAGGAGCCCACCACCCGGCCGGCAGAACTCCCCCGCATGCCGCAGCCGACTCGGGACGTGACGGCGCGCACCACGCGTCTCTCGCGTGCGCGGACGCCCGCGCGGGCCGGGGCGTCGACCGTGTGCGGATCGGTGCGGGCCGCCCTGCTCGTGCTCGTCGCGGTTGCGGGCACGGCGGTGGCCGCGCCTGCCCAGACCGCCGCTGTGGACCTCGACGGCCACTGGGCCGCGGCGCGTGTCCTGGAGCTGGTGCGGCGCGGCGTGGTCGGGCTGGACGCCAACCGTCGGTTCCACCCCGACCGCCCCGTCACGCGCGCACAGTACGTGGCCTGGATGGTGGCGGCGCGGGGCCTTCCGCTGCTCCGCCCGGGCGCCTCGAGCTTCGCCGACGTCCCGTCGGGCCACGAGGCCGCGGCAGCGCTGGAGAGCGCGGCCGCGGTGGGCATCGTGCCGCCGGGCGGCCTGTTCCGCCCCGACGAACGCCTCACGCGCGCCGAGGCCATCGTCTTCCTCGTCCGTGCCCTCGGACACACCTTCGAGGCGGCGTACATGGTGCACGCGCCGCTGCCCTACGTCGACCTCGACGGACTGCCACCGGCGGTGCGCGGGGCGATCGCGGTGGCCGCGCTCAGCGAGCCACCGCTGCTGCGCGAGCCACCCGCCGACCGCCTGCGCCCGGACGAGCCCGCCACGCGTGCGGAGGTCGCTAGCCTGCTGTGGGCCTACCTGCAGGCCGTCGAGCGCGGCATGCGCCTGCGCTTCGTCACCACCCTCGGGCAGGGCGTCACGCTGATCCTCGAGAAACGCGGCGCGCTGCGCGTGGCGCCCTTCTGGCGGGTGCAGGTCGGCAGCTTCCTGGACGAAGAGCGCGCGCGCCGGCTGGCCGCCGCGATGCGCGCCCGCGGGTATCCCGCCGACGTGGAAGCGGTGGACGAGGCCTTCCGGGTGCGCGTGGGACGGTTTCGAACCCGCGAGGAAGCCGAGGCCCTGCGTCTGCGCCTGGAACCGGAGGGGGTCGCCGGGCACGTGATCCTCACGGTGCAGGATTACGATGCCCTCGCCGGGCCGTTCTGGACGGGCATGCTGGTCGTGGAACCGGCCAGCGGCGTCACGCTGCGGCCGGCACTGGCCCTGGAGGGCAGCCTGGGGCGCGGTCTGGTCAGCGAGGCTGCGCGGCGCACTGGTGCCCTCGCGGCGGTCAACGGCGGGTTCTTCGACGCGGCCACCGGCGACCCCCTGGGGTGCCTGGTCGTCGACGGCGAGGTCGTCAGCGAGCCGATCCCCGGCCGCACCTGCGTGGGCATCACCGACGACGGCCAGCTGCTCTTCGACACCGTACGCTTCGACGCCGTCGTCGAGGTACGGGGGGTGCGCCTGCCCGTCGCCGGCATCAACCGGCCGCGCGGCGCCGACGAGGTGATCGTCTACCGGCCGGTGTTCGGTCCCTCCACCCGCACGAACCCGTTCGGCACGGAGGCCGTCGTGGTGGGCGACGTGGTCGAGCAGGTGGTCGACGGGCGAGGGAACACCGCCATCCCCCGGGAGGGGTTCGTGCTCTCCGGCCACGGCCGCATGCGCGCGGCGCTGGCGACGCTGCGACCCGGCGACCGCGTGATGCTGCACATGCGCCTGGTCCCCAGCTCCGGCGATCCGCGGTGGGAGGGCGTCCGGCACGTCCTCGGCGGCGGGCCACGGCTGTTGGCCGACGGGCAGTATGTGGGCGGCGAAGGGTTCCCATCGTCGTTCACCGACCGCCGCCACCCGCGCACGGCTCTCGGCCGTCTCGAGGACGGGCGGGTCCTCCTGGTGGTGGTGGGCGGGCGGCAGCCCTATCACAGCCTGGGCATGACGCTTCCGGAACTGGCGGCCATGCTCCGTCTGCTGGGCGTCACCGACGCCCTCAACCTCGACGGCGGGGGGTCGTCCACCCTGGTCGTGCGCGGCGTAGTCGTCAACCTACCGTCGGACGGCACGGGCGAGCGGCCAGTGGGCGACGTGCTCCTGGTGATGCCGCCGGCGGCGCAGGAGCAACCGTGACGAGACCCGGCTGAGGTCGGGGGGGCGGTCCATACCGTCCCCTCCAGCCGACGTGCCGACGCTTCGGCGTGTCGACGATGCGCCGGTGTGGTCGATCGTGTGCCTCTACGTGGCCAGGCCGTGCCGCGGCCGCGGGGTGGTCGCGCAGCTCCTCCGGGGCGCCATGGCGTCCGTGCGCACGCTGGGCGGGACGGCGATGGAAGCGTGCGCAGGGCTACTCGTCCAGGGGAGGCAGGTCGTCGGGCACGTCCACGTCGACGGCAGCCTCGTCCGGCAGCGGCACGGCCACCCCCTGCCGGGGGTACCGCTCGATGACGCTGCGGGCGCCGCGATCGCCTTCAAGGGTGAGGAGTTCGAGGAACAGGGCCCGGTCGAAGTACGCGGGCGGGCCGACGATGCCGCGGTACGCCGAGGCCACGATGCGGTGGCCGCCCGAGACCGCGGTCTCGACGAGGCGGTCGATGAGCGTGGCCGTGACCAGCGGCTGGTCGGCCAGCAGGATCACCACCCCGCTGGCCTCGGGCGAGACGGCGGCCACGCCGGCACGGATCGACGAGCCCATGCCCTCGGCCGGATCCGGGTTCTCGGCCACGCGCACCGGTAGCCCGTCCAGCAGCGGCCGGTAGACCGCCGCATGGGCGCCGCCCAGCACCACCACCACCTCCGTGCAGCGCGAGGCGGCCGCGGCCTCCACGACGCGCCGCAACATGGGCACCCCGCGCACGGGCAGGGCGAGCTTGGGTCGGCCCATGCGGGTGCTGGCGCCCGCGGCCAGCACCACAGCGGCCGGCCCCGGCCGGCGGTCGGTCATCCGGCTGGCACGGACTCGTGGATGGGCGCCCGCCGGTCGCGCAGGAAGCCGGCTCGGCGCCGACGGGCCACCGCCAGGATCTCGCCGATGGCAGCGATGGCGATCTCGTCGGGCGTCTCGCTCCCGATGTCCAGGCCCACCGGCCCGTAGATGCGCGCGCGCTGCGCGTCGTCCAGCGTCACGCCCTCACCCGCCAGGTCGGCCAGGATCTTCTCGGTGCGGGCGCGGGGGCCGAGCATGCCCAGGTAGGCCACCGGCGTGGGCAGGAACGCGCGCAGCAGGTCGCGGTCGTGCATGTAGTTGTGGGTCATGATCAGCACGTAGGTGTGCGGATCCGTGGGCACCGCCCGGCCCGCCTCGGGAAACTCGGTCTTCACGAACCCCGCGGCGCCGGGGAAGCGCTCGGAGGTGAGGAACGCCTCGCGACGGTCGACGACCAGCACCCGCCACCCCAGCTGCGACGCGAACCGCACCACCGGGATCGCGTCGTGCCCCGCGCCGCAGACCACCAGACGCAGCGGCGGGTGCAACACCTCGACGAAGAGCCGCACCGGCGCGCCGCCAGCCTGCGTCTGCCGGACCCCGGTGCGCAACTCGGCCCGCGCCGCCTCGGCCCACCGCGTGGCCTCGCCCTCCAGCGCAGGATCCCCGAGCCCGCCGCCGGTGCGACCATCGGCCCACACCACCAGGCGCCGGCCCGCCGGGACGGCCGCCGTCCCCTCCACCACCGTGACGACCACGACCGGCTCCTGGGCGGTGAGCGCGACACGGACCGCGTCCCACAGCACGTCCCCGGGCGCGGTCGGCTCCACGAACACCTCGATGGCGCCGTTGCACCCCAGCCCCAGTCCCCAGACCATGTCGTCGTCGGCGGTCAGGTCGTAGGTGACCAGGCGCGGGACACCGCTCGCCAGGACCTCCTCGGCGACCACGGCCACGTCGCCCTCCAGACACCCGCCGCTGATGTTGCCCACCTGCCGGCCGGTGGCCGTGGTCAGCAGGCGCGCCCCGGCGCGTCGGTAGGTGGACCCGCGCACGCCGACGATGGTGGCCAGCGCCGTCGCCTCGCCCCGGGCGCGGGCCTCTTCCGCTGCCGCGAGAATCTCCTGCAGCTCCTTCATCGTCTCGTCCCCAGGTACCGTTCCAACCGGCGCAGGCTCTCCAGGTTGTGCGCCGGCGCGAAGACGTCCACGTAGGGGAGCGCCACCCGCATCCCCTGGCAGATCGGCTCGTAGCCCGGGCTGGCCAGCAGCGGGTTGAGCCAGATCACCTTGGCGGCCCGGCGGTGGAGCTCCTCCATGGCGGCCTCCAGCACGTCCACGTCGCCCGTGTCCCACCCGTCGCTGATGATGATGACCACCGTACGGGCGTCGAGCAGCGTGCCGTAGTGGTCGAGGAAGTCCCGCACACTGCGGCCGATCTTCGTCCCCCCGGACCAGTCCGGCACCTGGCGCGCCACCGCGTCGAGGGCGGCGCGCAGGTCCTCGTGGGCCAGCTGGCCGGTGATGCGGCTGAGGCTCGTGCTGAACACGAAGGTCTCGACGCGGCCGGTCGCGTGCTGCAGCGCGTAGACGAACTGGATCAGGAAGCGGCTGTAGAGGTCCATCGAGCCGCTGACGTCGCACAGCAGCACGATGCGGCTCTTCTGCACCTTGCGTTCGCGCCGGAGGATTTCCAGGATCTCGCCGCCGCGGCGCAGGCTGTGCCGCATGGTGCGGCGCAGGTCCACCAGGTGCCCCCGGGCGCTGCGGCGCGTGCGGCGCGACAGCCGCGTGGCCACGCGCCGGGCGATGGCCGCCACGATCCGCGCCATCTCGTTGAGCTCGTCGGGGGTGAACGTGCTGAAGTCCTTCCGCGTCAGCGCCTCGACGGGACTGTAGGCGGGCAGGCGCTCGCCCTCCTCGTCGTCCTCGGCCTCGGCCGCGTCCTGCCACTCGAGCAGGACGCGCTCGAGGGCCCCCGGCGCGTCCAGCACCAGGCTGCCGTCCTGCGCGGCGGCGGGCAGCAGGTCGGGCTCCGGCCGCGGGCCCCAGTACTGCCAGAACGCCTCGTCGAAGATCTGCTGGGCGTCCTGTCCCGAGGCCAGCACCGCCCGCAGAGCCAGGTAGACCTCGCGCCGGTCGCCGACGTCCACGCTGACCAGCGCCCGCAGGGCGTCGGCCGCTTCCTGGGGGCCGACCGCCAGCCCGCGGGCCCGCAGCAGGCGGCAGAAGCCCACCACGTTGGCGGCCAGGTTGGCCCAGCGGGCGTGGGCTACCGCCGGGCGTCCAGCCGCTGCGCGACCTGGGCGATGCGCTCCTGGCTCCACGGGCGTCCGTCCCTCTCCAGCGTGGCGACGCCGTCCAGCAGGCGGTCCAGCCACTGGGTGCGGATCAGGGCGGCGTCGTCCTGGTGCTTGAACAGCACCCCCAGCGTCTCCTCCACGGTGTCACGGTCGAGGTGCTCGCGGTGCAGCGCGAGCAGGGCGGCGGTCCAGTCCAGCGTCTCGGCCACGCCGGGCGTCTTCTCCAGCCTGACGTGGCGCACCAGCTGCATGAACGCCGCGATCTGTTCGGCCAGCCGGGTGTCGACGTCGGGCACCTTGCGCCGGACGATCTCCAGCTCCTTCTCGAAGCTGGGGTAGTCGATCCACAGGTACAGGCAGCGACGGCGCAGGGCGTCGCCGAGCTCGCGGGTGCGGTTGCTGGTCAGCACCACGTAGGGCGTGGCGCTGGCGCGGATGGTGCCGATCTCGGGGATCGTCACCTGGAAGTCGGACAGCACCTCCAGCAGGAACGCCTCGAACTCGATGTCCGCCCGGTCGATCTCGTCGACCAGCAGCACCGGCGCCGTCTCGCGGGTGATGGCGTCCAGCAGCGGGCGCTTCAGCAGGAACGGCTCGCTGAAGATCTCGGCCTCGCGCTCCTCGATGGTGCGGTCGCTGTTCTCCGACAGCCGGATGTGGAGGAGCTGGCGCTGGTAGTTCCACTCGTAGAGCGCGGTGGTGGCGTCCAGCCCCTCGTAGCACTGGAGCCGGATGAGGTCGGTGCCCAGCGACCGGGCCATGACCTTGGCCACCTCCGTCTTGCCCACGCCCGCCGCCCCCTCGATGAGCAGCGGCTTGCGCAGGGCGATGGAAAGGTAGACGCTGGTGGCGATGGCGCGGTCGGCGACGTAGCCCTGGCCAGCCAGCAGCTCCTGGATGCGCTTGATCTCGGGATGCATCGATCACTCCGTCGGTGCCGATGATGGCGGTCCCATGCCAACAAACGAAGAGGGATGGCCGCGCCATCCCACCAGGTATCATAGCGGGTCGCCACCGGCGCGTCCACCCCGCCGGACGCCACGGCCAAGTGGCGCGCACCGCCCCGGGAGGGTGCGGCCCGCGGGCCGCCACGTCCCCGCAGGGGCGCCGCCCCGAGGCGCGACAGGCGCGCCGCACACGGCGGCACCCGCGCACGGCCCCGGCACCGCGCCGACGCCAGCTGGAATGCGTAGCTCGACCAGACGGCGGAGGAACTGCCCCGCACGGCGCCGGCACCGCGCCGACGCCGGCCCCGATCCGGCATCCGGGGGCCTACCCCGCGGCCGCAACGTAGCGCGTGGGATCGGTGGTGAACGCCTGTCGGCAGTGCGCGCAGCAGAAGTAGTACCGCTCGCCCCCGTACTCCGCCGTCGGGGTGCTGGGGGTGGCCGCGACGGTCATGCCGCACACCGGGTCGACCGCCTCGTGGCCTGCCGGTTGCGCCCCGGCCGCCTGCGCCCCCCTGGCGGCCTCGCGCCCGATGCCGGCGTCGGGCCCCGCGTGCGCGACGGGCACCCCCGGCGCGTGGCCCTCGGCGCGCGTACCGCGCGCTGTCTCCGCCACGGCAGCGCGGCCGACCGGCGCGCCCGCCGCAGGCGCCCGGCGGACCTGGACGAGCTCGGCGACGATGCTCACGGCGACCTCCTCGGGGGTCAGCGCGCCGATGTCGAGGCCGGCAGGGGCCTTGATGGCGCGAAGCCGCGCATCCTCGATTCCCCGGCGCGCCAGCTCGGCCCGCACCGCTGCCGCCCGCGTCCGGCTGGCGACCAGCCCCACGTAGGCCGGGGCGGCCTGCAGCACCTGCGCCAGGGCGTCCTCGTCGTACTGCCCCATGGTGGCCACGACCACGTAGGCGCCGGCCAGCGGCGACGCCGGCAGAGCCGCGAGCGCCCCCTCCTGCCCGCCCTCCGCCGCGCCCGCGCGCGTCACGGCGAAGCCGACGAGCGCCCCCAGCCGCGCCAGCGCATCGGCGAGCGGGGCGTCGCCCACCACGACGAGGCGCGGCGGCGGCAGCACCGGCTCGAGGTAGATCTCCAGCGCACCACCGCTGTGACAGGGCATCGGCTGCTGGACCACCCCCTCGCCTTCCTCGGGCGCGGCGGTCGGGAGCAGCCGCAGCAAGCGCGGCTGCTCCGCGAGCAGAGCCCGCAACCCCTCGCGCACCACCGCGCCGTGCGCACAGCTGCCGCCGACCCAGCCCTCCAGCGCCCCGTCGGCGGTGAGGATCGCCTTCATGCCGGGACGCGCCGATGCGGGGCGCTCGACCCGCACCACCGTGGCCAGCACGAACGGCTCCCCCTGCGCCCGCAGCGCCTGCACGCGGTCGAGGACGTCACCCATGGCTGTCCCGCCACCCCTGGCCGCCGCCCGCGTCGCGTCCTGCGCCGGCTGCGGCGGCCGTGGCCTGTCCCCAGTGGCCTGTATCTACTCGGTCACGCCCCGCTCGCGCAGCACCTTCCACACCTTCCAGGGCGTGATGGGGATGTCGATGTGCCGCACGCCCAGGTGCCACAGCGCGTCGATCACCGCGTTGGCGATCGCCGCGGGCGCGCCCACCGTCGCCGACTCGCCCACGCCTTTGGCCCCCAGCGGGTGGTGGGGCGAGGGGGTCACGGTCTTGTCGGTCTCCCACCGCGGCGTCTCCACGGCGGTGGGCAGCAGGTAGTCCATGAAGCTGCCTCCCAGCATGTTGCCGTGCTCGTCGTAGGTGATCTCCTCGTAGAGCGCGGGCGCCAGCCCCATGGTGAGCCCGCCGTGGATCTGCCCTTCGACGATCATGGGGTTGATGATGTTGCCGCAGTCGTCGACGGCGACGAACCGGCGGATCTTGACCTCGCCCGTGCCCTTGTCGATGTCGACGACGCAGATGTAGCTGCCGAAGGGGAACGTGAGGTTCGGCGGATCGTAGTAGGCCACCGCCTCCAGCCCCGCCTCCAGCCCCGGCGGGTGGTTGGTGTACGCGGCGAAGGCGATCTCCTGGATGGTCTTGGCGCGCTCGGGCGAGCCCTTCACGTGGAACCGGCCCGGCTCCCACACCAGGTCGTCCTCGTGGGCTTCCAGCAGGTGGGCGGCGATCTTCCGGGCCTTGGCCAGGATCTTGCGGGCCGCGACGGCGCCCGCCGCGCCCGCGGTGGGGGTGCTCCGGCTGGCGTAGGTGCCGAGCCCGTAGGGCGCGGTGTCGGTATCCCCTTCCTCGACGACGATGTCGTCCTCGGGGATGCCGAGCTCGTGGGCGATGATCTGCGCATAGGTGGTCTCGTGCCCCTGCCCCTGGGACTTGGTGCCGAAGCGCGCCACGACCTTGCCCGTGGGGTGGATGCGGATCTCGGCGCTGTCGAACATCTTCAGCCCCAGGATGTCGAAGGTATGGGAGGGACCGGCGCCGACGATCTCGGTGAAGCTGGAGATGCCGATCCCCATGAGCTCGCCGCGGCGTCGCCGCTCGGCCTGCTCGCGGCGCAGGTCCCAGTAGCCGATGCGGTCCATGGCCTTCCGCAGGGCCGCCTCGTAGTTGCCGCTGTCGTAGGTCCAGCCCAGGGCGGACCGGTACGGGAACTGGTCGGGCCGGACGAAGTTCTTCAGCCGGAACTCGGCGGGATCCATGCTCAGCTCGTGGGCCAGGATGTCCACCATGCGCTCGATGGTGTAGGACGCCTCGGTGACGCGGAACGAACAGCGGTAGGCGATGCCGCCCGGCGGCTTGTTGGTGTAGACGCCGTCCACCTCCGCGAAGGCGGTGCGGAAGTCGTAGGACCCGGTGCAGATGGAGAACAGCCCGGCGGGGAACTTGGACGGGTTGGCCGCCGCGTCGAAGGCGCCGTGGTCGGCGATGGTCTTCACCCGCAACGCGGTGAGCCGACCGTCCCTGGTGGCCGCCAGTTCGGCGGTGATGTGGTAGTCGCGGGCGAAGGAGTCGGCCTGCAGGTTCTCCATGCGGTCCTCGATCCACTTCACGGGCCTGCCGGTCAGCACCGAGGCCGCCACCGCCAGCACGTAGCCCGGGTAGACCGGGACCTTGCCGCCAAAACCGCCGCCGATGTCCGGGGCGATGACGCGGATCTTGTGCTCGGCCAGCCCCAGGTGCCCGGCCACCAGGGCCACCACCGTGCGGATGGCGTGCGGCGCCTGCGTGGTCATCCACAGCGTGAGCTTCCCCTCGACGGGATCCCACCGGGCGACGCAGCCGCACGTCTCGATGGACGAGACGTGGATGCGGGGGATGTACAGGTCCTGGGCCACCGTCACCTCGGCCTCGCGGAACGCGCGGTCGGTGGCCTCGCGATCGCCCACCTCCCAGTGCCAGATGTGGTTGCTCTTCTTTTCGCGGTCCTGGCGGATCACCGGCGCGTCGGGCCGCAGCGCCGCCCGTGGGTCGACCACCGCCGGCAGCGGCTCGTAGTCCACCTCGACGGCCGCCACGCCGTCGGCGGCGGTGTAGCGGTCGGTGGCCACCACGGCGGCCACCTCCTGGGCCTGGTAGAGCACCGTGTCGATGGGCAGGACCATCTGCCGGTCGCTCATCAGCGTCGGCATCCAGGCCAGGCCGTACCGGTCCAGGTCCCGGCCCGTGACGACCGCCAGCACGCCCGGGATGGCCAGGGCCTTCTCGGTGTGAATGGCGGTGATGCGGGCGTGGGCGTACGGGCTGCGGACGATGTCCAGGTAGAGCATGCCCGGCAGCGTGATGTCGTCGATGTACGTGCCCTTGCCGCGCAGGAACCGCGCGTCCTCCTTGCGCTTCACCGCGTGTCCCATGCCGTGCGCCTGGGTGGCCATGGCCCTAGCTCCCCCTCCCCGCGGCGGCCGGCGTGCTGCGCAGCTTGTCGGCCGCGTACGCGATCGCCTCGACGATGTTCACGTAGCCCGTGCACCGGCACAGGTTGCCCGAGATGGCCCAGCGGATCTCCTCCTCGGTGGGCGCCGGGGTGCGCTGGAGCAGGGCATAGGCCGTCATCATCATCCCGGGCGTGCAGAAACCGCACTGCAGCCCGTGCCGCTCGTGGAACCCCTCCTGGATGGGGTGCAGCTCGCCGTCGCGGGCCAGGCCCTCCACCGTCAACAGGTCCCGGCCGTCGGCCTGCACGGCGAACACGGTGCACGACTTGACCGGCCGGCCGTCCAGCAGCACGGTACAGGCGCCGCAGTTGGTGGTGTCGCACCCGATGTGGGTGCCCGTGAGGCCCAGCACCTCCCGGATGAAGTGCACCAGGAGCAGGCGCGCTTCCACCTCCGCCTCGCGCGGGGTGCCGTTGACCGTCACGCGCACGCGGTAGCCCATGCTCACTCCCTCCCCGACGCCCGCGCCAGCGCCCGTCTGAGCGCCCGGGCCGTGAGTATCCGGATGACGTCGCGCTTGTACTCGGCCGGGCCGCGCAGGTCGCTGGACGGGTCGGCGCCGTGCGCGGCGGCCTCGGCTGCCCGCGCGATGGCCGCCTCGTCGGGCACCCGGCCCAGCAGCGCGTCCTCTGCCTCCCGAGCCCGCAGCGAGCGCGGGCCCGCGTTGCACAGCCCGATGCCCGCCGCCGTGCAGGCGCCGCGCGCATCGAGGGTCACCTGCACGCCCACCGCGGCAATGGCGAAGTCGCCCACCTTGCGTTCGAGCTTCAGGTAGGCGCCACCGGTGCGCGGCGCCGGCTGCGGCACGCGGATCTCGGTGAGCACCTCGTCGGGCTCCAGCGCCGTGGCGAACGTGTCGAGGAAGAACTCGTCGATGGGGACGACCCGCTCACCCCGGGGCCCGGTAGCCGCCACCGTGGCGCGGACGGCGAGCATCGCGGCGCCCCAGTCGCCTGCCGGATCCGCGTGGGCCAGCGAGCCGCCTACCGTGCCCATGTTGCGCACCAGGGGGTCGGCGATGACCCGGGCGGCGTCCGCCAGCAGCGGGTAGCGGCGCCGCACCACGTCGGCGTACTCCATGTCGGCGTGGCGGGTCAGGGCCCCGATGCGCAACACCCCGTCGCGCTCCTCCACGTAGGCCAGGCCGGGGATGCGGTTGAGGTCGATCAGGACCTGCGGCGTCGCCAGCCGCAACTTCATGAGGGGGATCAGGCTGTGGCCCCCGGCCAGGAGCCTCGCGTCGCTGCCGTGCGTGCGGAGGAGCTGCACGGCCTCGGCGACGCTGGTCGGTGCCAGGTACGCGAACCGCTCCGGAATCATGGCTCCCCACCCCCTGTGTCGTCGCTTGCGGGGCGCGATGGGCCGCCCGCTCGAGAGGCCTTGCAGGCTGCGGTCGACCGGACGGCCGACCGCGAAGAGCGCCGGCCCCAACTGGTACCGGCGCGCACGCGGCAGGAACTCCACCAGTCCCAACGCCACGAGGGTCTTGAGCAGGTTGTGGCAGGTGCTCTTGTTGAGGTCGAGGACGCGGTGGATCTCCGCGAGGGTCGCACCCCGGCTGCCCCGGCGCTCGAGGTACCTGACGATCCTGACAGCGCGGACGACGGCAGGTACCACCGGCCCCCCCTGCCGGAGCACTCGAACTCCGCGAACCGTTTCTTCGGACCGTTCGCCGCCGTTCTCTAGAGAGAACGGCGTCTACGAGGACTGTTGTGCCAATGATCGGCGTGAGAAGGGATGATGTCAACGTCTGAAACGGCGGGAAAGCCGGAGCCGCAGGCAGATTGCCAGGTGGTGAGGCTTGTTTTGGCAGTCCCTCGTAGGCCTGCGCGAGATCAAGGGTGCCCCCGCCGCGGGACGTCAGGCACCTGGCCGTAGCGGGACCTCAAACGCGGTCCACCCCCTCGGGCGCCTCGGTGACCACAGGGGACGTCCAGACACCTGGCCGTAGCGGGACCTCCGACACCTGGCTGCAGCAGGACGTCACACACTTGGCCGCACGGGCCGACAGGTGAACGAACCGACGAGGGGTGCCCGGCCTCAGGCGCGGGGCGCGCGCCTGGCCACCTCGCGCTCGAGGGCCTTGAAGAACTCGCCTGCCAGTTGCTTGGCCACGCCGCCGAACAGCCGGTGGCCGACGCTCATGAGCACGCCGGTGACCTGCGCGTCGCCCACGTACGTCACCAGGGTCTGGTCGCCCTGAGCCTGCAGGGTGAGGTTGCCCGTGGCCTTGATCGTGCCCGCGCGGCCGCCGCCTTCGACCACCAGCGTCATCTTCTCGGGCGCGACCTGGTCGGTGATGCGCACTTTGCCTTCGTAGGACCCCTTGACCGGTCCCACGGCCAGCTCGATGGTGGCCGCGTACTGGTTGGGGCCCGTGGGCTGCAGCGCCTTGAGCCCCGGCGTGGCCTTGGTGAGCACCTCAGGATCGTTCAGGGCCTCCCACACCCGCTCGCGGGGGGCGGGGAGCACGTACTGCCCTTCGATCTTCATGAGCCCCCTCCGGGACGGTCAGCCGACGTGCAGGCCCACTATAGCCAGGGCGCATCATGCGTGTCAAACCGCGCCGCCCGGGGTGGCATGCCTGAGCTGCAGGCAGACGAGCACGCCGCCCTAGCGCAGCGCGCGTCACACCACGCCGGCTCGGGGCTGCACGCCCGAGGGTGTCGCCGCCGGCGGGGGCCGCGTCTCGTGCACGTGCGCAGGCCACCGGCATCAGCAGCCGCCCCCGCTCGCGGCGGCCCACACGCGGCCGTGCACAGCCTGCCCGCCCGTCACCACTCCACCGATCGGCACACCGCAGACGGCGGCGGGGGCACGGATCCCGACGCGTTCCCCGGGACCCCGGACGCGCGCACACCTGCGCGGTGCAGGTGGCCGGCCGGGCGAGGACGTGCCTACCGGCCCAGGCTCAGTGGCCAGGGCTGGGGGATGGCCAGCAGCGCCAGCGCCGCGCCCAGCAACGCCATGTTCTTGGCGAACTGGACCGTCTCCACGGTCCTCTGCATCGGATCCTGCACGGTCCAGAAGTTGTGCATCCAGAACGTCACGGGGACGAAAAACACCACCAGGGCCAGGATGCCGACGGTGGGGTAGACGCCGAACAGGATGCTCAACCCGCCGACCAGGAGCAGGACCCCCGTGACCAGCACCAGGGCCTTGGGGGCCGGCACCCCCTTGCTCCCCGCATAGCCGGCCAGCATGTCGGCCTTCGTGAAGTGGTTGACCGCGTTGAAGAGGTAGAAGCCGCCCAGCAGGAGCCGACCGATGAAGAAGAGCGTTTCCATCGTGCGTCCCTCCTCTCGTCGTAGGCGATACACACAACTACACGATTCCGGAATTCCGAAATGATAGAACTTCTCTGCACACAGAAATCGCCGCGGTCAGGACTTCCGCGCGGCCCAAGCGTGCAGGACGCGCTCCACCAGGTGCCGGTCCACCCGGAAGAAGTGGTAGGCACCCTCCTTGCGCATCTGCATCAGGCCGCACTCCTGGAGCACCCGGAAGTGGTGCGACAGGGCCGGGGCGCTCAGCGGGAACAGCCTGGCCAGGTCCCGGCAGGCCACCTCGCCGCGATCCATCAGGACGCGAACGATCCGGTAGCGCGTGGGATCGCCCAGCGCCTTGAAGATGCGCACCATGCGCCGCTCCTGCACCCGGGTCGCTGCCTTTGGCATTTCCAAAATCCTCGAACTCCAGTATGCGCGCGGCCGTGCGGGACGTCAAGGGCACGCCGGCCGCGCGCCGCAGGGCCCGCAGCGGGCCGGCAGCGGGGCAGGGCGTCGGGGCGTGCCCTGCTGGCAGGTCCTGGCCGGCGAGCGCCGGGGGTTTGCCATGGCCCAGGCAACGCGGGGTGTCGGTGCATGGCCCGCTGGCAGGCTGCGCGCCAGCGAGTCCCGGGGTCTGCCATGGCCCAGGCAACGACGGGGTACGTCGGTGTCCCGCTGGCAGGTCCTCGCCAGCGGCGGCGTGGGGGGAGTACGATGATCTCCGAGGCGGCCGATCGGCGCCGCGGGGCGCCACGCCGGGCGCGGGCCGCGGTCGGCTCGCCGAGCAACGGGTGCACGCGCCGTCTGTCCGGCGTCCCGATGCCGGGCACATGCCGTGGAGGGACACCGATGCGCCTGCTCGTGTCCTTGGCGATCCTCCTCGTGGTCGTCCTGGCCGCCCCCGCCGTGCGGGCGCAACCGGAAGGCCCCGGCGGTGAGGGCCCGCGGCCCGGCAGCCAGGTCGTCGGCGACGGGCTGATCGTCCCGGGCCAGCGCGTGGGACCGGCGCGGCTGACGATGACGATCGAGCAGATCATCGCCGCGGTGGGCACCCGGCCGCGGCGCGACGAGTTCCCCCGGGAGGGGATCGTGCTCTACGAGTGGCGCGCCGAGGGGCTGTGGGTCTCGCTGGCCATGGCCACGCAGCAGATCCGCCTGATCAGCGCCTTCGGCACCAACGACCGGTACCGCACCGACCGTGGCGTGTCGCTCATGATGCGGCGCGGCACGATCGAGGAGGTCTACGGCAAGACCTACAAGGAGTACCGCTACCCCGAGGACCGGGTAACGCGGCTCCACTACGACGACCTCGGCCTGCAGTTCGGGCTCGTCCACCAGCCCTCCAACCCCGCCCTGCATGACCGGATCTTCCAGATCGGCGTCTACCGGCCGGGGCACCTGGCGCCAGTGAAACCGGCCGCGCGGTAGCCGATCCTCGACGGCCCTGCCGGCACCAGCGCTTCCCTGCAGATCCGCCCGCCGTCCGCCATGCCCCTTCCGGTGCCCTCCCCGCGGGGTCTCCTTGCCCGCGTCCCTTCCGGCGGATCGAAAGGCTCCACCCCCGGCGGCCACCCCGTCGCCCTGCACGCGCTGCACGGCCGCGAGGGCGCCGTGAAGCGGATGCGCCGTTGCCTCGGTGGCCGCCCTGTCCGCTAGTCGCTCGCGTGCGGCCGCCCCAGCGCTTCCGGCTTCGCCAGGCCCCACCGGGTTCGGAACCACGGTGTCGAGATGACCGCCAGGATCACGATGGTCGTGACGAAGGGCACCGTGCGCCAGATGTAGCGCGAGAGCACGCCCGGCAGCAGGAGCTCCGGGCTGAGCGAGAGCTGCCACATCAGGCCAAAGAGCAGCGCGCCGGCCGCCAAGATCACGGGATGCCACAGCGAGAAGAAGACCAGCGCCAGGCTGACGAACCCCCACCCCATCAGGAAGTTGTAGTTCCACACGGGGTTGTACGACAGGGTGTAGACCGCGCCCGACAGACCTGCCAGCATGCCCCCGCCGATCACGCACAGGTAGCGGACCGCGGCCACGTCGATGCCCGATGCCTCGGCGGCCGCGGGGTTCTCGCCCACCGCGCGGATCGCAAGCCCCGGACCGGTCCGTGCCAGCAGCCCCCACGTCGTCAGCACCAGCACGCCCCCCAGGAAGACGAACGGCGAGAGCCCCCACACGGTGGGGATGCGGCCCAACCCCAGGGGTCCCGCGTGCGGGTTGCCGATGTACGTCGTGAGCCCGAAGCTGAGGATCCACAGCCCCATGCCGCTCACGACCTGGTCGCCGCGCAGGGTGATGGCGAAGAAGCCGTGGGCGCCCCCCAGCACCGCGCCGATGG
>Ga0101943_1001838_pt1 | contig 15690 bp, 13 predicted proteins | sample DewCreD2012metaG_5_FD_75244 | JGI IMG/M metagenome (GOLD analysis project Ga0101943, IMG submission 75244) | Hot spring sediment bacterial and archeal communities from British Columbia, Canada, to study Microbial Dark Matter (Phase II) - Dewar... ... | reverse complement strand
GTGGCGCAGAGGAGCGGCGGTGACCCTCGACGACATCTGGGCGGCGTTGGCCTACTTCGGCCCCGGGGTGGTGCGCCTGAATCCGCCGGCGGCGGAGCGCGACGTCCGCCGGGCCGAGCGCGAGTTGAGCGTGCGGCTGCCGCGGTCGATGCGGACGGTGCTGCTGGCCTTCAACGGCGGTTTTCTGATCACCGACCCGCTCCACGGCGTCCCTCCGGTGCAGTCGGCGCTGGACCTGGTCTTCGCCACCCGCCAGGCGCGCGCCTACTGGGGCCCGCTGGGGTGGGCGCAGGAGTTCGTGGAGGTGGGCAACGACGGCACGGGCAACCCCTACGTGCTGCTGCTGGACCGCACCGATCCCTACGGCGAGTCGCCCGTGGGCGTGTTCGACGCCGGGGTGATGGACGTGTGCGAAGTGGTGGCGTCGTCCTATCTGCTCTGCACTTCGTCTGGTTCCTCATCGAGGACCTCAAGTGGCGTCACCTGCCCGACGGCAGGCGCACCCGCGGGAGGAAGTCGTCTGGACCAGCACCCGGGTCGTGGTGCGGCCGGAGGCGCTGTCGCCCTGGCGGTTCAACGAGGCCTGGATGCTCGCCCGCGATCCCGGGCTGGCCCGCTGGCGGTGAGGCCGGGCGCGGCCGCGCCCTGGCCCGGTGGGCGGTCCCCGGCGGGGCTGCGCCGCCCGCCGGACGCGGTGCCGGTGGGGCCTCGCATGCGCTCCGGAGAGGACGGCCCGACGTGCGCGTGGGCCCGGCTGTGCCCTCGGGGGAGATCCGCCGATCCCGCGCGACCGCATGCAGTCGGGTCGGCGTTTATCCGGGAGGAGGTCGTCTCGATGAGCGTACGTCGTGCCGCGCCGCGCACGGCGCTGGTCGGCCTCGCCGTGTGCGTGGTCGGCGCGCTGGTGCCCGCGCCGCGGGTGCACGCGCAGGCCGCACGGCCGATCACGCTGGTCGAGGTGCTGACCCTCGCCGCACAGCACAGCCCGGCCCTGCGGGTGGCCGCCTTCGAGGTGGCGGTGGCCCGCGCGCAGCTGGCCCAGGCCGAAGCCGCCCGCAGCGGCACCCTGGTGCTCACCGGCGCGTACACGCGCCTCAACGAGCGGGACGGCGGTGCCATCGTCATCCCGGGCGGCACCATTCCCGGGGTGCCCACGCCCATCACCATCCCGCTGCCTCCGCCCACCGCCGGCCTCTACACGACGGCGCTCACGGTGCAGTACCCGCTTTATACGGGCGGGCGCATCGAGGCGCAGCTGGCGCTGGCCCGTGCCAACCTCCAGGGCGCCGAGGCGGCGCTGGAGCGCGCCAAGCAGCAGTTGATCCTCGAGGCGAAGCAGGCCTACTACCAGATGCTCCTGGCCCAGGCGGGGGTGGAGGTGGCGCAGCGGACGCTGGCGGCGGCCGAAGAGAACCTCCGGGTGGCGCGGGCGCGCGTCGCGGCCGGCAGCTCGCCCCGCTTCGACGAGGTCTCCGCCGAGGTGAACGCCGCCAACGCGCGCCAGGGCACCATCCGCGCGCGGAACGCCCTGGCCCTGGCGCAGCACGCCCTGGCCGCGCTTCTGGGCCAGCCCATGGACACCACGCTGCAGCCCCGCGAGACCATGACCGTCGTGCCGGTGCGCACTGCCCTGGGCGCGCTGGTGCGCCGCGCCCTGGACGCGCGCCCCGAACTGGCCGAGCACCGCGCGCGCCTGGCCGCGGCCGCGGCCGCCATCGAGGTGGCACGCGCCGGCGCGCGGCCCGCCCTGGTCCTCACCGGCGGGCCGACCTGGGGCAACACGACCGCTGCGGGCCTGGGGTCGTCGGCGGCGTTCGGGTGGAGCCTGACGCTGGCGGCCACGGTGCCCCTGTTCGACGGCGGCCTGACCGCGCAGCGCATCCGGGAGGCGGAGGCCCGGGTGGCGCAGTTGCAGGCCGCGGAGGTCCAGCTGCGCCAGAGCATCGAGCTGGACGTGCGTCGGGCGTTCCTGACCTTGGCGTCGGCTGCCGAGGAGGTGGCGGCAGCGGAGGCCACGGTGCAGCAGGCGGCGGAGGGGCTGCGCATCGCCAGCGTGCGCTTCGCGGCCGGCGTGTCCACCAACCTGGAGGTCATCACCGCGCAGGCAGCGCTGGCGCAGGCGGAGGCCAACCGCGTGCAGGCGCTGTTCAACGTGAACGTGGCACGGGCGCAGCTCGAACGTGCCGTCGGCGGCCCGGTGGAGTAGGAGCGCGGCGTGCGCCGAGCCCGGCAGGGGTACATGCCGATCGTGCCCGTGGTGCTGGCGGCCGTGCTGGCCATCTACACTGCTAGCCGTGCGGTGCAGGATCGGCGGGCGGCCCGCGCGCCGTACGTCGAGGGGTCCGGCACGATCGAGGCCACGCAGGTGCAGATCGCAGCCAAGATCGCCGGCCGCGTCCGCGAGGTCGCAATCGATGCCGGCGACGCCGTGCGCGCCGGGCAGGTGGTGGTGCGCCTGGAGGCCGCCGAGCTGGACGCCCAGGTGGCGCAGGCAGACGCAGGCGTCGCGGCGGCGCGCACGCGACTCGCACAGGCCCACGCGGCCCTGCGCGCGCAGCGCACCCAGACCGCGGCGGCGCTGGCCCAGGCCGAGGCCGCCGTGCAGGCCGCGGCCGCCCGCGTGGGCCAGGCCCGTGAGGCGCTGCGGCTCCAGGAAGATCAGGCGCGCCACCAGGTGGCGCAGGCGCAGGCCGCCGTCGCCGCGGCCGAGGCGGCGCGCCAGGCAGCGCGCGCCTCGCGCGACGCCGTGCGCGCGAACCTCGAGAAGGCCAGGGCAGACCTGGCTCGGGTGCAGGCGCTCTTCCGCGAGGGCGCGGTTGCCGCGCAGACCGTGGACGCCGCCCGGGCGGCGGCCGACGCCCTCGCCGCCCAGGACGCCGCCGCGGCCGCCCAGGAGGCGGCGGCGGCGCAGCAGGTCCAGCAGGCCCGCGCGCAGCTGGCCCTGGCCGAAGCCGCCCGGCGGCAGGTCGCCGTACGCCGCCAGGACCTGGCGGCCGCGCTGGCCCAGCGGGCGCAGGCCGACGCCGCGGCCGCAGGCGCCCGTGTCGGCTACGACCTGGTGGCCCAGCGCCAGGAGGAGGTGGCGGCCGCGCGCGCGGCGGTCGCCAGCGCCGAGGCTGCGCTGCGCCACGCGCTGGCCCTGCGGGCCAACACCGTGCTGCGCTCGCCCATCGACGGCGTAGTGCTCGCGCGGGCGGTGGAGCCGGGCGAGGTCATTGGTGCGGGGACGTCCCTGCTCACCGTGGCCGACGTGCGCCGCGTGTGGCTGCGCGTGTTCGTGGCGGAGGCGCAGCTCGGCCGGCTGCGGCCCGGCGCCCGGGCGCAGGTCTTCGTCGACGCGTTCCCCGGACGACCCTTCCCCGGCACCGTCACCGAGATCGCCAGCCAAGCGGAGTTCACGCCCCGCAACGTGCAGACCCGCGAGGAACGGGTCAAGCTGGTCTTCAGCGTGCGCATCACGCTGGACAACCCCTCCGGGCTGCTCAAGCCCGGGATGCCCGCCGATGCCCGGATCGACCTGGCCGGCCAGCCGTAGCGGGGAGCGCGTGACGTCCGCGGCCACCTCTCCCATCCCGGCGCCACCGGCCATCGAGGTCGAGGGCGTGACGCGGCGCTTCGGCGCACTGCCCGCCGTCGACGGCATCGACCTGCGGGTGGCGACCGGCGAGGTGTTCGGACTCGTCGGTCCCGACGGGGCGGGCAAGACGACCTTCTTCCGGATGCTGGCCGGCGTGCTCGACCCCACCGCGGGCCGCATCCGGATCGCGGGGCACGACCTGGCGACGGCGCCCGACGCCGTGCGGCAGCGCCTGGGGTACATGCCCCAGGCGTTCGCGCTCTACCGCGACCTCAGCGTCGTCGAGAACCTGCGTTTCTTCGCCGAGGCCTACCAGGTACCCCCGCGCGCCATGGCCACCCGCTTCCAGCGCCTGCTGGCCTTCGCGCGGCTGGAACCGTTCGCGGGCACGCTGGTCGAACACCTCTCCGGCGGCATGAAGCAGAAGCTGGCGCTGGCCTGCGCGCTGCTCCACGACCCTCAGGTGCTCGTGCTCGACGAGCCGACCACCGGCGTCGATCCCGTGTCGCGCCGCGAGTTCTGGGACCTGCTCTACGACCTGAACCGACGCGGCACCACCGTGCTGGTGGCGACCCCCTACATGGACGAGGCTGAGCGGTGCACGCGCATCGGTTTCCTGTACGGCGGCCGGCTGCTGGCGGTGGGTCCCCCCGATGCCATGAAGGCGCAGGTCGCCGGCGAGATCCTCGACGTGCGGGCGGAACCGCGGCGTCGCGCGCTGGCCGTGGCCCGCGCGCTGCCGGAGGTGCGCACCGGCAGCATCTTCGGCGACGCGGTGCACCTGACCGTCCCCGACGCCGCCGTCGCAGCGCCCCGGGTGCGGGCGGCGCTGGAGGCCCAGGGCATTGCCGTGGCGGCGGTCGAGCCCGCGCCCCCGTCGTTGGAGGACGCCTTCATCGCGCTGCTGGCCGCCGCACCCGCCAGGGCGGAGGGACGGGCGTGAGCCCGGTCGTGCGCGGTGGGGCCCGCCCGCACGGCCGCACGCGCGAGCCCGGCCACGGTACCGGCCCCGCGCCGAGGCCGGCGATGGGCGCGTCCGCGCAGCAGGGCGACCGTCCATGAGCGGGCCGGCCGTCGTGGCCCGGGGCCTGACCAAGCGCTTTGGCGCCTTCGTGGCCGTGGACCACATCGACCTGGAGATCCCACGGGGCGAGGTGTTCGGCTTCCTGGGGCCCAACGGCGCGGGCAAGTCCACCACGATCCGCATGCTGTGCGGTCTCCTCGATCGCTCCGGGGGAGAGGTGCAGGTGCTGGGATACGATCCAGCGCGCAAGCCCGAGCGCCTGCGGCCCCGCATCGGCTACATGAGCCAGCGGGCGAGCCTGTACGGCGACCTGACCGTCGTCGAGCACCTGGAGTTCTACGCGCGCGTCTACGGGCTGGGCCCCGCGACGCGCCAGCGCACGGTGCGCGACTGGATCGCGACCGCGGGGCTGGCCGGCCGCGAGCGCGCCCTGGTCGCCACCCTGTCGGGCGGCTGGCGCCAGCGTCTGGCCATGGGCTGCGCCATCCTCCACCGGCCGGACCTGCTGCTGTTGGACGAGCCCACGTCGGGCGTGGACCCGCTCTCGCGCCGGCAGTTCTGGGACCTGATCTACCGGTTCGCGGAGGACGGCACGACGGTGATGGTCACGACGCACTACATGGACGAGGCCGAGCACTGCGACCGGCTGGCCTTCATCCACGGCGGCCGCATCGTGGCCCAGGGAGCGCCGGCCGAGCTGAAGCGACGACACCTGCCCGGTGCGTTGCTGCGCGTCGAGGCCGACCCCTGGGCGCACGCCCTCGACGTCGTGCGGGCCTCCCCGCTGGTCACCGACGCTGCGCTCCATGGCACGGCGATCCACGCGCTGGTGGCCGATCCCGGCCGGGCGGTGCCCGCCCTGGCCGACGCCCTGGCCGCGGCCGGCGTGGGCGTACGTGCGATCGCACCCCGGGCACCGACCCTGGAAGACGTCTTCGTGGCCCTGATGGCGGGCGAGCAGGCGCGGGCGGCGGCCGCGCCGCAGGGCGCCGGCCGGGGGTGCGGGACGCCCCCGCCCCGGCCGGCCGATCAGCCGCGGGAGGACGCGCGGTGAGCCGGCGGTTGGGCGCCATCGTCATGAAGGAGTTCATCCAGCTCGTGCGCGACCGGCGCACGCTGGCCATGGCGCTGTTGCTGCCCGTGATCCAGCTGCTGCTCTTCGGGTACGCCATCACCACCGACGTGCAGCACCTGCCCACGGCCGTCGTGGACCACTCGCGGACGCCCGAGAGCCGGGCCCTGCTGCAGCGTTTCGCCAACACCGGGTACTACACGCTGCGCTACCACCTCGACCGGCTCGCCGACGCCGAGACCCTGGTGCAGCGGGGGCGGGCGCGCGTGATCGTCGTCGTGCCGCCCGACTTCGCGGGGCGCCTGCAGCGCGGGCTGGGCGCCCGCGTCCAGGTCATCGTGGATGCGTCCGACCCGCTGGTGGCCAGCAGTGCGCTGGGCGCCGCCGAAGCCCTGGGGCGGGTGGCATCGCTGGAGATCGTCGGCCGGCAACTGGGCGGGCGCGGGTTCCAGGCTCCCCTCGACGTGCGCACCCGCGCCTGGTACAACCCCGACCTGCGCAGCACCTACTTCATGGTGCCCGGCCTGCTGGCCGTGGTGCTGCAGAACATCACCCTGAGCCTCACGGCCATCGCCATCGTGCGCGAGCGGGAGCTCGGCACCATCGAGCAGCTGGTGGTGACGCCCATCCGCCGCGGCGAGTTGATGCTGGGCAAGATCCTGCCCTACGTGGTGGTCGGGTACGCCGACATCACGCTGGCGCTGCTGATCGCCGCCTACTGGTTCCAGGTGCCGATGCGCGGCAGCCTGCTCCTGCTCTACCTGGTGACGTTCTTCTTCTACTTCTCGAGCCTGGGCCTCGGGATCTTCGTCTCCACGGTCTCGCGCACCCAGCGCCAGGCCATGCAGGCGTCGTTCTTCGTGCTGTTGCCCACGCTCATCATCTCGGGGTTTATGTTCCCGCGGGAGGGCATGCCGCAGTTTTTGCAGTGGCTCTCCTACGGGCTGCCCATCACCTACTTCCTGGTGATCGTCCGCGGGGTAATCCTCAAGGGCGCGGGCCTGGCGGACCTGTGGGACCAGATCCTGCCCATGGCCGTCCTGGGCGCGCTCTTCTTCGTGGTGAGCGTGGCGCGCTTCCAGAAGAAGCTGGACTGAGCCGGTGCCCGGCCCCCCGCACCCGCGGCACTGCCTCCCCGGCCGGGTCGCCGCGCAGCGCCCCGGTCAGATGCGGATGTCCACGATGGCCGAGACGCCCACACCCGGCACGCGGCGGAACGCCTCCCAGGGTTTCAGGTTGTCGACGGGCACATAGGCCTTGATGCGGAACGCCGTCTGGAAGTCGGCCTCGAGCAGGGCCACGGCCTGGACGCGGGCGACCGCCGCAGCCGGCCCCGAGACCTGCGCGGCCCCGATGTAGGCGCCGCCCGGGTTGCCCACGCCGATGGCGAGGCTGAGGATGGGCACCACCTTGGTCTGCTGGCGCACGGCGACGCCGCGGTTCTGCAGCAGGTCGTTGATGAAGGTGTTGATCTGCGGCGCGAACTGCCGCACAGCGTACCCGATGCCCAGGGTTTTGATGATGCCGAAGAGGTCCTGGGCGTAGGCGCCGGCAGTCACGCCGGTCGCGAACAGGGCGACGGCCACGCAGAGGGCGACGAACCGAGCGCTGCGCATGTGTCCCTCCTGCACTACCGTGATCTACCGGGGCGGTGGGCCCCTCCTGCGTCCTCTACGCGGCCTGCCGCCTCCCGGTTCCCGCGCGTGCCTGCCGGCGCCCGGACCCGCTGGCCCGCTGCCAGCGCCGGTCCTGTCGGGCCCCGCGTGCTCGCCCGTCGTGCCCAACGTCTCCTCGACGCGCCGGGCCAGCCCCTGCGCGTAGATCGGCGCCGGCGCGCCGTCCTCGTGCGTGAAGTAGGCGTAGACGTCCTTGCCCTGACCGAGCAGGTCGGCCACGCGCGCGGCCCATGCGCCGAGCGCGTCGGGCCCGTAGGCCGACCGGTGGAGGCGCAGGTAGGCGAACGGCCCCACGAAGCGCAGCACCGGCGGGTCGTCGTCCGACTCCATGACCGCCAGCGCCGCCTGTGCGCCGTCGAGCGCCGCGTAGACCTCGTCCGTGTGCCAGGACGCGTGGCGGAACTCGACCGCCAGCGCCATGGGCGGGAAGAGGGCCAAGAACGCGCGCACCAGGGCCAGGTCACGGCGCAGCGACGGGGGGAGCTGCACCAGCAGCGGGCCCAGGCGATCGCCCAGCTCCCGGGCCCGCTCCAGCTGCACGCTCACCAGCTCGTCCACGTCGCGCAGCCGCTTGACGTGCGTGATGTTGCGGTGGACCTTGACGCTGAAGCGAAACCCCGCGGGTGTCAACCGTCGCCACGCGTCGACCTGTTCGCGGCGGGGGAACCGGTAGAAGGTGGTGTTGAGCTCGACCGTGGGGAGCGCGCGGCCGTAGAACGCCAGCATCCGCTCCGCGGGCAGGTCGGCAGGGTAGAACGTCCCGCGCCATTCGGGGTAGCTGAACCCCGAGGTGCCGGCGTAGAGGCGGCCGGTCATGGACGCGTCCGTGCCGTCAATGCTGACGCCAACGGTCACCCCGAAAGCCAGGGCGTACAGGCGGCCGGGCGCGGACGCCGCCCCACGGCGTGGCCACGCATCGACGGGCGCAGACCGTGCCGGCCGCAACGCCTCATGCCCGGTGCACCACCGACGGTTGTCGTTCACCGATAATGGCAGGGCGCAGACCGTGCTGGTCCCAACGCCTCATGTCTGCGGCCGCACCCACCGGCCCCAGCCCGGCTGGCCCACCACCTGGCCGTCGCGCATCACCACGCGCCCGCGCACGACGGTGGCCACCGGCCGGCCGCGGAGGCGGAGCCCGTCGTAGAGCAGGGCCACGTCGCGGGCCTTCGTGTAGAGGGTGCGGTGGTCGTGCACCCACTCCGCCTGCAGGTCGACCAGTACCACGTCGGCGTCGGCGCCGGGCACCAGCGCCCCCTTGCGCGGCCACAGGCCGAACAGCCGCGCGGGGTTCTCACTGGTCAGGCGGACCAGGCGCGGTAGATCCAGCTGGCCGCGCGCGACGGCAGAGAGCAGCAGCGGCACGAACTCCTCCAGCCCGGGCAGGCCGGCCGCGGCGCCCCAGATGTCGTCGACGTAGGGCGCCTTCTCCTCGGGCAGGTAGGGCGCATGGTCGGTGCCCAGGACGTCGATCACCCCGCTGCGCACCGCCTCCCACAGGCGCTGCTGCGTCTCCAGCGGGCGGAGCGGTGGGTTGCACTTGGCAAACGGCCCCCACTGGGCCAGGGCGTCCTCGGTGAACGTCAGGTAGTGGGCGCACGTCTCGGCGGTCACCGGCAACCCCGCGTCCTTGGCCCGGGCCACCCACGCCGCGGCCGCCCCGGTGCTGAGGTGCACGATCTGCAGGCGCGCGCCGGTGGCCTCCGCCAGCGCGATGCACTGCGCGACGGACGCGACTTCCGCGGCCTCGGGCCGCGCCAGGGCGTGCGCGCGGCCGTCGTGGCGCCCGGCGTGCCGCACGGCCGCCTCGGCCGCGTCGAGGATCTGCTGGTCCTCGGCGTGGACCGCGTGCAGCAGGCCCGTGCGCGCCGTGCGCTCCATCACCCGCAGCATCTGGCCAGCGTCCGGACAGCAGATGCCGGTGAACTCGTGCTCGCGACCGGCCGGCGCCCGCGTGCGGAAGGTCTTGAAGGCCACGGCGCCCGATGCGGCCATCGCCTCGATCTCGTCGAGGTTGTCGCCGCTGGCAGCGCCGTAGAGGGCGAAGTCCACGACCGCACGCGGCTGCACGTGCGCGGCCCGCGCCCTCAGGAGCGTCGCGCTGTACACCGGCGGAATCGCCAGGGGCATCTCCAGGATGGTCGTGATGCCCCCCGCCGCCGCCGCGCGGGTACCCGACAGCCAGTCCTCGCGCTCGGTCCGCCCCGGGTCGCGCAGGTGCACGTGCGTGTCGATGATGCCCGGCAGGACGTGCAGGCCCGTCGCGTCCAGGACCTCGCGCGCCTCGGGCATCGCGTCGTCGCCGTCGACGGCGACGACGCGCCCGTCGGCGATGGCCACAGCCCCGCGGCGCTCGCCCGCCGCGGTGACCAGCGTGCCCCCACGGACGACCAGGTCGGCGATCATGGCAAAAAGGAGAAGACGCGGATGGGCATGTGGGGCCTCCGGTGACGACGTCCGGACAGGACGTGCCTAAAGCTTCCCCGCGAAATCACCGGTTCCTCCGTGGTGGCGCACGTGCGCCGCCGTGGCACCGCGAGGCTGGCCCCGCTGCCGATCCCGGGAGGCTTTTGCAGCCGTCCCGTTGCCGACGCCGGAAGGCCCTCACAGCCGCTCCCCCGCGACCAACGCCGGGAGGCCTTTGCAGCCGTCCCGTTGCCGACGCCGGAAGGCCCTCACAGCCGCTCCCCCCGGGGCCGACGCGGGATCCCTGGCAGCCGCCCCCTCCCGCTGCCGCCCGGTCGCAGGGGTGGTTTTGCACAGGCCCGGGGCCTGTGTCCCATCCGTCCCATCGCTGAGGGGGCGGCAAGACCGGCGCGGGTCACGCAGGTCACGGCGTTGACACTGCCACGGCGGGTTGGCTATCATACGTGGTGCGACGCGGGGTGGAGCAGTCCGGTAGCTCGTCGGGCTCATAACCCGAAGGTCGGAGGTTCAAATCCTCCCCCCGCTACCACGAAAACACAGACAGGACGCGGGTTTCGGCTCGCGTCCTGTTTCTCTTCTCTCACTCTCTGACTCCGCGAACACTCTCTGACTCCGCGAAGGGCAGGAGTCGTGAGCACCTCGTGAACCGGGAGGGCCGCACGACTGACCCGAGGAGGAGCGGAAGGCCCCGGTCGTCAAAACCGAAGCGCAATCTCGAGGACGCCCAGGGCGTCGCGCTCCATACCTCCGCGTGGACAGGTGCGCGCTACGACCAGCGCTTCGACGAGGGCGATCACCAGCGTCCAGATCAGCAATCCGCTGCGAACCCCCAGAGGGGATCTGGCGGACGACGGCGCAACTGGCTTCAGCCTACCGGGGTCACAAACACGGCACGGGCCAGGTGGCGTCCCACGACCACCTCTTGCTCCCGGTGGAGGGCGATGGTCACCCCCTCTCCTGTGGCGGCGACGCATCGGACACGTCGCCCAGGCACGAGCCCCAGCGCCGACAGGGATTGCAGGATCTTCGGATCCTCGTCCTCCACCCGCACGACCACTGCCTCCTGCCCGACCTGCAGTTCGGAGAGCAGGTACTCGCGGTCCGCGGCGGGCATCTCGCCTTCACGGGTCGGAATCGGGGCCCCGTGAGGATCCACGGTGGGGCCTTGCTGGCTCGCAGCCAGTAACTCGGCGAGTCCTGGAGGGCTCAGGTGCTCCAGGCGGTCGGCGGCCGCATGGACCTGATCCCAGCCCAGGCCGGCCCGATCCACCAGATACCGCTCCCACAGCCGGTGCACGCGCACGAGCTGGGCTGCGCGCTTCCGCCCCGATGGTGTCAGTCGGAATCCCTGCGGCGTGGACTCGACGAGCCCGAGGCGGGCGAGGTGCTTCAGCGCCACCGAGGCCGTCGGCAGGTCCTCCCCGAGGCGGTCTGCCAGTTCCTGGAGCGCGACGACGTGCTCGGGATCCGGGGAGAAGAGCTGCTTGAGGTAGTCGGCTTCGCGGGCCAGGGCGGCGGCGCGCCTGCGGCGGATGACCCTCGGCAGCAGTCCACGCCGCGGCGACAGCCCCATAGCCACGGCAAAGGCCCCGGCGCCGACGAGCACCATGGTGGCCCCGGACGCCACGTCGAGGTAATAGGAAAGGTAGAGTCCACCGACGGCGGTGGCGGCGCCAAGTCCCGCAGCGATCAGGATCAACCGGTGGAAGCGGTCGGTCAGCAGCGCCGCGGTGGCCGGCGGCGCGATCAGCATGGCGATGACCAGGACGATCCCGACGGCTTGCAGGGAGGCCACGATGGTGAGCGAGACCAGAAAGAGCATCAGGTAGTGCAGCCCGCGCACGGGCAAGCCGACGCTCTCGGCCATGAGGGGGTCGAAGGCCCACAGGACCAGTTCCTTGTAGAGCGCCGTGATGGTGGCTACCACGGCCAGGCCGCTGGCGGCTGTGATCACCAGGTCCTGCGGACTGACAGCCAGCACGTTGCCGAAGAGGACATGGAACAGGTCCACGGGGCTGCGGATCCGGCTGATAATGGCCAGGCCCAGCGCGAAGGCGGTGACGAACAGCAGGCCCATCACGGTGTCCTGCTTGAGCCGGGTGTGGCGCTCCACGAAGCCGATGCCCAGGGCGGTGAGCACACCGGTGAGGAGGGCGCCGACCAGGAAGGGCCAGCCCAGCAGGAACGCGATGGCCACCCCCGGCAAGACCGCGTGGGAAATGGCATCGCCGAGCAGGGCCCACCGCTTGACCAGCAGGAAACTGCCCATGACCGCACAGACCACTCCGATCAGCAGCGCCGCGGCCAGCGCCCGCTGCATGAAGGCGTAGTGGAGCGGGTCCAGGAGCCAGCTGGCCACGTTCATGACCGGACCTCCCCGACGGCGCCCACCTCCTCCAGCGCCACCAGGCGCCCGGCGTAGGTGACCCGCAGCGCCTCGCGCGTCAGGACCTGAGCGGGGGGCCCGAAGGCCACGGGACGCTGGTTCAACAGGAGGAGCCGGTCATACGCCTTGGCGGCCCGCGTGAGGTCATGGTCGACGATCAGGACCGCCCGACCGTCGTGGCGGAGCCGTGCCAGGAGCGCGAGGATCACGTCCTCCGTGGCGGCGTCGACGCCCATGAACGCCTCGTCCAGCAAGAGGATCTCTGCCTCCTGGGCAAGCGCCCGGGCCAGGAGCGTGCGCTGCTGCTGGCCGCCGGAGAGTTCGCCGATGTGGCGAGTGCGCAGTTCGCCGATGCCGAGCGCCTCCAAGCACTGGCGCACCACCCGCGTGTCGCGATCGCCCGGGCGCCGGCCCCACCCCAGGTGCGGGACGCGGCCGAACATCACCAGATCCTCCACCAGCAGCGGCAACGTCCAGTCGATCCCTTCGCGCTGGGGCAGGTAGGCGACCCGGTGCCGGTGGGCCCGCACGGGCCCTCCCAGGAGCCGGATCTCGCCGGTGGTGGGCGTGATCAGTCCCACCAGCGTCCGAAGCAGGGTGGACTTGCCCGCCCCGTTGGGGCCGACGATGCCGACCACTTCCCCGTGCTGGATACGCAGGCTGACTCCCAACAGGACCGGTCGCGTGTCGTAGGCCACGCTGACGTTGACCGCTTCGATGGCGGCGTTCACGGCTGACCTCCTCCCAGACCTGTGACCAGCAGGTCGACGTTGGCGCGCATCATCCCGATGTAGGAGTCGGCGCCGCTGCCTGGCTTGCCCAGGGAATCGATGTACAGTGCGCCGCGGATAGGGACGCCCGTTTCCTGGCTGAGGCGCTGCATGAGCTTCGGGTTCAGCGTGAGGTCCACGAACAGCGCCGGGACGCGCTCGTGGCGGATCCGCTCGACCAGGTCGCTGATCCGCCGGGCGGGCGGCTCCGACTCCGGGGCGAGCGTGTAGATCCACCCGACGACGCGCAATCCATATCGGGCTGCGAAATACTGCATGGCGTTCTCGGTGGTGACCAGTTTGCGCCGGGCCTCGGGCAGGCTGGCCACCCGGGAGCGGATCCAGGCGTCGAGGGCCTGGAGCTCAGCCACGTAACGGTCGGCGTTCCGGCGGTAGTCCGCAGCGCCTCGGGCATCGACGGCGATGAGTGCCTCACGGATGTTGGGGATGTAGAACCGGATGACCTGTTGCACGTCCATCCACGCATGGGGATCCGGCGCGCCCTGGAAGCGGCTCAGGGGGTCGCGGATGACGATGGGCGTGACGCCCGCCGACGTCACGACGATACGGGCGCGGGTGCCCGAGCCCTGGATGAGGCGATCGACCCACAGTTCCAGGTTGAGGCCGTTGTAGAAGACCACCTGCGCCTCGGCCACATGTCGCAGATCCTCGGGGCGCGGTTCATAGGTGTGGGGGTCTGTGCCGGGGGGCACGAGACTCCTGACCTCGGCCCGGTCTCCTGCTACGTGCCGGGCCAAGTCAGCGATGACGGAGTAGGTGGCGACCACCCGCACGCGCTCCGCCGGGTTCGATGCCGTGGGTTGACGACACCCAGCTAGCGCCGTTACCACCAGCAGGAGCGCCAGCACGCGAGCCGCAAAGCTGGCCATGACCATGCTGCCACTCGGAGCGACACTAAATTTAGTGCACGCTAAAACTTAGCATAACACCCTCACGGGCTGTGTCAATCGGCAGCCGTCTTGGAACCCGGAGAGGAGGAAGTAGCGGATCGCGGCGCGTCGGCGGCGGGCCGCCCAGGTGTGCCACCAGCACCTACACCATGCGCTCTGTCGCCGCCCACGTGGAGTGGTGGGTGTGGCGCGCGATCTGGAGGCAGAAGGAATTGCTTGACAGACCGCGTCCCGTCGATTAGACTCAATGTAGTTCTCCGCTGACCGGCCAGGTCCCACCACTTCCGAGACCCCTGTCTTGCGAAGCGCCTGACCTCTCGGCGACGCACCGAGCTCGTCCTGCTGGCGTCGGGCGTGTCGACATGCGTAGCCGTGGACACGCCACTCAGTGAGGAGAGGAGGTTACCGCGATGAAACGCGCGTTGCTGGGCTTGGTGGTGGGCCTCATGGTCCTGCTGGCCCCCATGCACGTCGTTGCCAGCACCGATCCGGGCAACTGGCCGACCGTGCCTGTGTTGCCACCTGATCCGCCGGGCGTCAACTCCTAGGAGGCGGTCACGGCCAGCTGCACGCCGCGGGAGGGGCACGGCGCAACCCTCCCCGCGGCGCTGGCCGCGGTCAGGAGCACCCCAGTCAGGAGCACCCTGCGTGTCAGTCCGACGAACGACCGATGACGTCAGTGACCGATTACGTCTCCGAAGGAGTGCACCCATGCAGATGCTGCTGCACCTCAAGCTGCCCCACGAGCCGTTCAACACGGCAGTACGCAATGGCAGTGCGGCCCGGACGATAGAACGCATTCTCTCCGACACGAAGCCCGAGGCAGTGTACTTCACGAACTACGACGGTCGGCGTGGAGCCATCATGCTCGTCGACGTGGCAGATCCGTCGGCGATCCCGGCGCTGGCCGAGCCGTGGTTCCTTGCGTTCGATGCCGATGTCACGTTCCACATCGTGATGAAACCGGAGGAACTCCACCAGGCCGATCTGTCGGCCATCGGCAGGAAGTGGACGCAGCGGTAGTCGCCGTGCGTGGGTAACCCAGGGGCGGCGCGCGTCAGGAGCGGTCACGCCTCCCGGACGATCGCATCGGCCATCCGTGCCACCCGGACCATGGTGCGGACGTCGTGCACCCGGACGACGTCCGCCCCCTGGGCGATGGCGATCGCGACGGTCGCCGCCGTCCCTTCCAGACGATCCTCGACCGGCAGGCCGCCGAGCACTTTGCCGATCGTCCCCTTGCGCGACGTCCCGACGAGAATGGGGCATCCCAGGGCCCGCAGCGCGCCGAGGCGGCGCAGCAGCTGCAGGTTCTCCGCCATGGTCTTCGCGAAGCCGAATCCTGGATCCACCACGATGCGATCGCGCGCGATGCCGGCGGCGACCGCTGCCGCGATGCGCTCGCGGAGGAACGCCACCACGTCGGCCACGATGTCCCGCGCCGGAGCGCCGTCCGCCGCCGACGGCTCCCAGTGCATCAGCACCACCGGGGCCTGGGCCTCGGCCAGGACTGCGGCCATGGCAGGGTCGGCCCGCAGTGCGCTCACGTCGTTGACCATGGCGGCGCCAGCCTGCAGCGCCCGCCTAGCGACCTCGGCCTTTCGGGTATCGACGGAAACCGGGGCGCCGAGCCCACGGGCCAGCCGTTCGACGACCGGCAGGACCCGCCGCAGCTCCTCCTCCAGGGGGACGGGGCCGGCACCGGGCCGCGTCGACTCGCCGCCGACGTCGATGAGATCGGCGCCCTCCGCCAGCATGGCGCGTCCCCGGGCCACGGCCACCTCCACGTCCGTCACGCCGTCGCCGGCGAACGAGTCGGGCGTGACGTTGAGGATGCCCATAACGTA
>Ga0101943_1000889_pt2 | contig 15713 bp, 12 predicted proteins | sample DewCreD2012metaG_5_FD_75244 | JGI IMG/M metagenome (GOLD analysis project Ga0101943, IMG submission 75244) | Hot spring sediment bacterial and archeal communities from British Columbia, Canada, to study Microbial Dark Matter (Phase II) - Dewar... ... | reverse complement strand
GCGAGAGATAGGCAGATCCATCGAGGTGCGCGCCGGCGGATATCCGGGTCCCCAGACGAGCCGCGCGATCTTCGGATGCCGACGGCGCTGTTCGAGCGTCGGCGCCTCGGTGACGATGGTGAAGCCCTGTCGGCGAAGGTGCTCTTCGACGCGACGGCGGACGCTCTCGGGCGTTTGATCGGGCACTAGGCGAAAGTCAATGGAAGCTCTCGCTTCGGTCGGAATGGCGTTCTGCGCCGTCTCGCCCACGTGCCCGGCGCGAAGGCCTCGCACGTTGAGCGCGGGAGCCATGATGAGTTCGACCAAACGTCGCCCCCCACCTTCGGACCAACCGAGCCCGAGTTCTTCTCGAAGCGCCGCGTCTATGTCGGGGATTTCGGCGAGCGCGCGTCGTTCGCTTTCGGTGAGCGGGCGCACGTCGTCGTAGAAACCGGGAATGCGAATATGTCCGTCCTCATCGCGCATGCTCGCCAGAAGCTGCGCGAGCAGGGCGGCGGGATTGGGCGCCCAATTCCCGTAGTGTCCGCTGTGCAGAGGGCGCACGGGGCCGTACACCGTGAGTTCCAGGTCCACGATCCCGCGCGCGCCGAAATAGACTTGCTGACGGCGCGTTTGATGGACCGGTCCGTCGCAAAGCACCCAGGCATCGGCCTTCAACCGATCGGCATACTTTTGCAAGATCGTCCGCAGATGGGGCGAGCCCGCTTCTTCTTCTCCCTCGAAGAAGAACTTGATGTTCACCGAGGGGGGAATCTGCGCGGCGCGCAAGGCATCTAGGGCGGTGAGGAGCGCTACGATCGGCGATTTGTCATCGCTCGCCGAGCGCGCGTAGAGGCGCCACTCGCCGGGGATAGGCGTTGGGATCGCCGACCATGGGACAACGCGTCCGCCGTGTTCCAGGGGCCGGTCGCGGAGCACGGGCGTCCACGGATCGCTCGCCCACTGTGAGGGGTCTACGGGTTGGCCATCGAAATGCGCGTAGAAGACGATCGTATGTCGCGCCGTGGGGACGAGGAGTTCTCCGTAGACGGCCGGCGGAGCATCGCCGATGTCGAGGATCTCCGCGCGAACACCGCGCCGCTCGAGCATCGCCCGCAGGAATTCGGCGTTTCGGCGAATGGCTTCGCGATCCGAAGCGACATTGGGGATCGAGAGGAATCCCACCAGCTCGTCGAGGATCGCTCTCTCATGAGCGAGCCGATATGCGCGCACCCGCTCGCGCGTGAGACTCACATCTTCGGCGAGCGAGCGTTGACCGAGAGTGAGACTGGGCAAAAGCAGGAGAGCGATCATGCACCGCATCAGGTTTAGTCGCCACATGGCCAACCTCCTCGCGATATTTGAGGAGCGCGCGCGGCGCCCTCGAGCTCCTCCCGCGAGAGCGCCGCGCGAGTTCTCACTGAAGTTGAGCCGATGAACCGGGGACTTCACGCCACGGCTCGAAGCGTCCGCCCAGATGTTTGGCCAGGAATTCCTCGGCGCGACCGAAGAAGTCGAGCCGATTCTCCGGGCGGGCGAATCCGTGCCCCTCATCGGGGTAGACGACGTAGGTGACCGGGACGTTCTTCGCCCGCAGCGTCTGCACGATCTGGTCGCTCTCGGCCTTCTTGACGCGCGGGTCGTTCGCCCCGTGACCGATGAGCAGTGGGGCTTTGATCTGGTCGGCTCGGAAAAGCGGCGAGCGCGACTTCAGGAACTCCTCGTCGGTCTCCACCTTCCCCAAGCGTTTGTCGAAGAGCGCCTTCATCGGCGTCCAGTAGGGCGGGATCGAGCGCAGGAGCGTGACGAGATTCGAGGGGCCGACGATGTCCACGCCGCAAGCGAATTCTTCAGGCGTGAAGGCCAGCCCGACGAGCGTCGCGTAGCCGCCGTAGCTGCCGCCTATGATACACACGCGCTTGGGATCGGCATATCCTTGCTGCACGGCCCAGTTCTTGCCATCAATCAAATCGGTATGCATCTTCCCGGCCCACTCCCGATCGCCCGCGTTCAGATACGCCTTCCCGTACCCGGTCGAGCCGCGGAAGTTGACCTGCAAGACGGCGTAACCGCGGTTGGCGAGCCATTGGACAATCGGGTTGAACCCCCACACATCGCGCGCCCATGGGCCGCCATGCACAAGCAGCACCATCGGCAGATTCCTCGGCGGAATGCCCACCGGGAGCGTGAGGTATCCGTAGATGGTCATCCCATCGCGCGCCGTGAACGAGATCGGCTGCATCTTCGCCAGGCGATACCGTTCGAGCGCCGGTTGATTGCTGAAGAGCAGGCTGAGCCGCCGCGCCGAACGATCGTAGGCGTAGTAGTAGACGGGGCCATCGTCCATGAGGTAGGAGACGATCCACATTCGATCCTCGCGGTCTCGACTGACGATATTCAGGTCGCCATCGCGTTCCTTGCGCAGCAGCTCGAAATCGGCGCGAAGCGATGGATCCAGAAGCTGCCATTCCCGACGGGCGCGAATGAACTGCACGGCCTCCAGGCGCCGCGTCTTCGGATGGATCATCACGTTGCTCACGTCATACTGCGGGTCTTCGGCGATGACGGTCGTCTTCCCCGTGGCGATGTCCACCTCGATCAACCGCGCGGCATTGGCGCCGACGCTGGAGATGATCCAGAGGCCGCGACCATCTGGCGTGAACCCCCCGATGCCGCCGAACGTCTCGTCGGGTCCCCATCGCAACAGCTCGCGCCACGGCGATTTCGCGTCCTCGCGCACGCGAATGAACATCCCTCCGTCCGGAGTGAATCCGGACGCGGCGCGCACCTGCAGCCGATGGTCCACGCCCCATTGGAAGACATCCCCGGGATTCTCCGTGTCCAGCTCGAGGGCGCCGGTCTTCAGATTGATGCGGTACACATCGTGCCATCGCCGATCGCGAAGATTCAGCGCGACGAGGAGCTGATCGGGGAACTGCGGATCGGTCGCCACGACTTGTGCTTGCACGCCTTCCAGCGGCGTCAGGTCGCGCGTCGTCTTCGTCTTCAGGCTCGTCTGATAGAGATGCCAATTCTCGTCGCCGTCTCGATCTTGGATGTAGAGGATGTGCTCGCTATCCTCCTGCCAGAAATATGCGCGAATGCCGCGCTTCCTGTCCGAGGTCACGACCTGATCGTCGTTTTTGCCGATGGTCCGCACCCAAACGTTGAGCACGCCGTTATGCGGGGCCAAGTAGGCGAGCTTCGTCCCATCCGGAGAGATCTGCGGATTCGTCTTCTCGGGATTTCCGAAGAGGACTTCGCGAGGGATGAGCGGCGGAAGCTCCACGGCCCGCACCGCCCATCCGTTCGACAGAAGCATGAGACTCAGGGCCACAAGGCCACTCAAGCGATGCGCCCTACGCATAGTACTCCTCCTTCGCGAGGATTTTGACACAAACGTCCGCTTATGCGGAACTCGTGCCGCTCACTCTTACGCGAGCGCCAGATGTCCGGTTCCCGAGTTTTCGGAGCGGCCTATCGGGCATAGTATCCGCGACGAGCCTTCACGCGGACGCCGGGACGAAGGACCTTCACGCGGATGGTGCGCCATTTCCCGTCGCGCGCCGTGTTGATCGGGCTGTAGGCGAGGCTATAGATCGTGCGCAGCTCATCGGCGATGCGTTGATAGACGCCCTCCAAATCCTCGACCGTGTCCGCCCGGTAGAGCGTCCCGGCCGAATGCTCGGCGAGCGCCAGCAGTTGCCGCCGGGCGACGGCATAGCTCATCGCGCTCTCGCGCCGTTGGCGCACGACCATCTCGTATTCCGTGTCCAGGTAGATGGGATAGATGAGCACATCCGACTCCTGAACGCGCGCCAGCAACTCTTCGAACGTGTGCTCCGTCGGATAGAGCCACGGTTGACGGATCGAATTGTCCACGCCGTCGGTCATGACGACGATGGCCTTGCGGCGCCCGGGCTGTCGTTCCACCTCCGTGAGCACGCGCCAGAGGGCGTCGTAGAACGCCGTCCCCCCACCCCCTCGAATCGCCTGAATGCTCTGCTTGAGCAGGAAGCGATTGCTCGTGAAGGGCGCGATCTCATAAACGCGGCGCGCGAAGGCGAAGACGGCCATGCGATCCTCCGGCCCGATCATGTCCACGAACGCTTGCGCCGCGCGGCGGATGACGCCCAGCTTCGATTCGGTGCTCCCGCTGACGTCCAGAAGCAGAGCCAGATCAAACGGTGCCGTCACCGGAGAGAAGTGCGTGATGTGCTGCTCCACGCCGTCTTCGTAGATGACGAAATCCTGCTTCTGGAGGTCGCTCACCGCCTTCCCGTACTCATCGGTCACGCTCACGTTGACGTTCACAAGCGGCGCTTCCAGCGTGATGACGTCTCCGGAATCTTCCGCCCGCGTTCGGCGCGGCGGCGGAGGGGGTTCCTCACGCGGATCCGTGCGAAGGCTCGGGCGAGAGCGCGAAGCTGGAGATTCTTCGCGATCGGGCAGTTCGCGCGGCGGGATTGAGGGCGATGATTCCGCGCGCGCCAGAGATGGGGACGGAGACCCCGTCGGCGGGAGCGCCAGCAGGCGAATGTCTCCGCGCATCGTCTTCACCGTCAGCGAGCGTCCGCCGCGCCCCAATCGGCCTTCGATCGCATGGGCGTCGAACTTTCCCCTGACGAGGATCGGAAGCTCCGACTGAATGGCCCCCTGCGGCGCGAGCAGTGTGATCTCCGCGTCGAAATTGGCCGGCAGGCGAAGCGTGATGTTTCCGCCGGTCGTCTCGATCGTCGTCGCCCCGGGTTCGCCGGAGACCTCGATCGGTCCGTCGGCGGACTTCAGCTCGAGGATCGTTCCATCCGGCACGTGCAGCCGCACATCGAGGCGAAGTTGCGGGACCGAAGGGATCACGCATGTGAAGACTTCCGACGAAGCGTTCAGCGATACCAACGAAGCGCGAAAGGCGCGAGCGCCGGACACGGGTCGGGCTTCCACGTCTATACGCGGTCGAGACCAGGTCTGCAACTGGATGCCGCCGGAGAGATTCTCCACGCGCGCTTTTCCGCCCATTGGGAAGTCAAACGTCTTCTCCACGACGGGGACGGCCGCGTGACGGCCGGATTGAGGGAAGAAGCCTCCCGAAGGCCACAGCAGCAGGAGGAGAAGGGCCCGGGCTATAAGCGAGGCGCTTCGATTCTTCATCGTGCGGCCTCCTGTCTCGCCCTCGCGAGTTCCCCCCCTTGGGGCCTCTCGCGGGATATGTGGCACCGCTTGTTTGGATGCGCCTTCCCGTGATCGCGTTGGGAGGCGCGCCCTTTGGCGAGGCCCTCGTGCGGACCTCGCGTCGAAGACCGGCGAGTCCAGAGCGTTCCTCCCTTCGCGTGCCATATGGCCTACGATAGTGGACGAGGGCGCTGCGGATTGAGCCATTCGTTCAACCCATCGCCCGCGAGATTGAACGCGAGGACGGTCACGGCGATGGCCAATCCGGGGAAGAGGACCAGATGTGGCGCCGTCGTCAGATATGCGCGCCCGGAATCGAGCATCCTCCCCCAACTGGGCATCGGCTCCTGAACGCCGAGCCCGAGAAAGCTCAAGCTCGCTTCAGCGAGTACAGCGCCGGCCACGCCGAGCGTCGCTTGGACGACGAGCGGCTGCACGACATTGGGCAAGATGTGGCGGAGCAGGATGCGGACATCGCTCGCTCCCATCGCGCGCGCGGCCTGGACGAAGTCCAATTCCTTCACCTTCAGGACCTGACCGCGAATGAGGCGCGCGTAGCTCACCCAGCCGATGAGCGAGAGCGCGAGGATCAGATGGTTCACGCTCGGACCGAGGAAGGCGATCATCGCCAGGGCCAGCAGAATGCCCGGGAACGCCAGGAACGTGTTGAAGAGGAAGCCCGAGATGAGCCGATCCGTCCATCCCCCGTAGTAGCCCGCCAGCGCCCCGATGAGCGTCCCTGTACTCGCGCAGATGGCGACGACCAGAAGTCCGACGCGCAAAGAGACGCGCGCCCCATAGAGCAATCGAGAGAGGACGTCGCGCCCGAACTCGTCCCGCCCCATCGGATGGGCGCGCGAGGGCGGTTGCAATCGAGCCGCCAGGTCTTGCGCTTGAATATCGTGAGGGGCCAAGCGCGGCGCCCACAGCGCCACAAGGAGCAGCCCGATGACCAGGACCCAGCCGATCTTCCCCGTCCATCCCATGTTCACTCCACCTTGATTCGAGGATCGAGCACGCGATACAGGAGATCGGTCGCCGTATTGACGACGATGTAGGTCAGCGCGATCACGAGCAAACAGCCTTGCACGAGCGGATAATCGCGCGCGGCGATGGCTTCGATCGTGAGCGTGCCGATGCCCGGCCAATTGAAGATGCGCTCGGTGATGATCGCTCCGCCGAGCAAGACGCCGAATTGCAGCCCCACGATGGTGACGACCGGGATGAGGCCATTGCGCAGGACGTGGCGATAGAGCACCGTGCGCTCATCGAGGCCTTTGGCCCGAGCCGTCTTCACGTAGTCTTGGTGCAGCTCTTCGAGGACGCTTGCGCGCACCAAGCGGGTGAGGATCGCCGCCAGAGCCGCGCCGAGCGTGAGCGCGGGAAGGATGAGATGCGCTGGATCGCCGAAGCCCGAGGGGGGCAAGAGTCCGAGCTTCACCGAGAAGAAGAAGATCAAGAGCGGTCCCAGCGCGAAGTTCGGCAGCGCGATCCCCAGAAGCGCCACCACCGAGGCCACGGCATCGCGAACCCCTCCGTGATGACGCGCCGCCGTCACGCCGAGCGGGATCGCGATGAGCACCGCTACGAGCAAAGCCGCGACGGCCAATTGCAACGTCGCCGGATAGCGGGAGAGGATTTTTTCGGCGACGGGACGCCGATCTACGAAGGTCACACCGAGATCGCCGCGGAGCACCTGCTTCCAGTAATTCGCATATTGCTCCAGCAGCGGCCGATCCAACCCGAACCGATGGCGCATCTCCGCCACTTGCTCGGGCGTCGCCGTCTCTCCGAGGAAGGCGAGGACCGGATCACCCGGCACCAGATGCAGCAGCACGAAGACGAGCGTCACCACAGCCCATATGACGGGAATGACGAGCAGGAGCCGGCGTCCGAGAATCCCCGTGATGCTGTCCATGCGTCACCTCATCGTCTCACGCGAGATCGTTCATGCCGGTGTCGCCTGAGGCGTTCCAGCTTTCGTTCGGTCGAAGGCGCGTCTCATTCTCCCCTCCCTTCGATGACCTCAAGGAGCAACGCGAACGGGCCAAGCGGCGAGCGGCTCTCGCTCCACAGCCCTTCCGGGCGAAGCGATGAGACGCGCCGACTCGGCGGCCAACGCACGGCGAGGCGATGCGCGGCTTCCGCATCCGGTGTGCGGATCGTCATCGAGGACGCGCGCTCGACCCATTCGAGCGCGCGAAGGAGAGCGCGCGCCATCTCCTGGTGCTCGAAGGAGACGGTGATCTCGAACCCATCGCTCGCCGACAATCGCGCGCGCAACGCCGAATCGTCGCCCACGGTCTCCTGTCTCTCGCGCGCGAGGAGGACGTGTTCGATCTGCTTCGGATGACCGATGAGCAGATGTCCCGCCAAGAAAGCGAACGCGCGCTCCGGATGCGCTTCGGAGGCGAAGAGCGAGACCCCGCGCACGGAGGTCTCACGCACACGCGCTCCCGTGTGCTTGAAGTACTTCCCGATCAACGCGGCGAGCTTCGGCGCATCGCGCACGGAGACAAGTAGCAGGAGCGTCGGATCGCCCGTGTCCACGACGGCGAGCGCCGATCCGAGCGCCTCGGCGACCGTATCCTCCGGGTCCCATCCGAGCGCCTGACGCATGCGCGCGAGCGCTCCCGTGAGGGCGAGGCGGAGCGGTTCAGGAAGCGGCGCCACAAGTGTCTCTTCGAGCGCCGCGGCCAACTCCCGGGCATCCGTCCACCGATAGAGGGTGAAATGGCGAATCCGTCTCGGGATGAGGCAAAGGATCGCGTCATCCGCCGGCGACGTGTTCGGACGAAGGATCGGCTCGTAGCGCTTCACCCACTTCTTGTCGAGATCGAGGATGTATCGGGTGACGACTTCGCCGTTGTCGAACTCGACGGCGAACGCGACGTTGAACGAGAGGGCCTTGAGCACCGCGCGCACGATCTCCTGTTGAAACGGGGGAGCGGCGACCGCACGCGCCCCGAGAGCGAGGGCTTCGCCGCTGGCCCATCCCCAGATGGGGCTCGGGCGTTCGCGTCCCCACCACCAGGACGCGGATTCGCTCGATGCGGGTTCGATCGCGCGGCGGAGGGTGCGCAGTCGCGGATGCGCGTGCAGCGAGGGGCGACGTCCTTGGGCCGTCTCGATGATCGCGCGCAGGGCGTCCGGATGCGTCGCCACCATGAGCGTCTTCGCCCACACGCTCCAGAAGAAGCCGTTCTCGGAAGCCTGCGCGCGATAGCCGACGATCGGCACTCCCTCATACGTGGTGCGCTCGATCGTGAACGTGCCGTAAGCGCGGCGGGCGAGCGCGAGCGCGTGCGTCTCGGCGAATCGGCGGAGCGCTTCCTCCGAACGCGTCGTCATCCAGAGGAGTGCCAGATGCGGTCGGACGACCTCCCCCTCCCAGTCCATCCCCGTGACGATGAGCGCCATCGGAGAGCGCGCGAGCCATCCCCATTCCCACAGCTCGTCGGGGAGTCGTTCGGAGAGCGCGCTCCCCCATAAGCCATCGGGCAGGAGATCGTTCACCGCGCGCGTCGAGCGCAGGCCTTCGAGTACCCGTAAGGGATCGCGCACTTCGAGATAGAAGAGCGCCGTTTGTGGCGTCAACTCGCTCGGCGCGCGCCGCGTGGCGATCGCCCCTCGGAAGAGAAGCCCTCCGACCCCGGCGAGAAGAAGGGCGAACAGGGCGATCCGGTGACGGCGAGAGAAGCGAACGCGACTTCTGCGATCCGCGGTCTCCTCGCCGGCCCGTCGCCGCGCGAAGAGCTTTCCGAGCGCGTCGCGAATTGCTCCCGCGTGGGCCATCGCCTCTTTTGCGCGCCCCGTTGATTTCTCCACGTCCGCTCGTTATTATAGCGGCGAGCATCTCGCGATGGGGAGCGCGCAGCACGATGGGCGAGCGGATACGCGTGGTTATGTATGCGAAGCCGGGATGCCATCTCTGCGAGGAAGCCGAGCGCGTCCTCGCGACCGTGGATTGCGCCGACCTCTTCGATCTGGAGATCGTCAACATCGAGCAGGACGAAGAACTGCGCCGCCAATATGGGGAGCGGGTTCCCGTCATCGTCATCGGCGGGATCACGGCGTTCACGTACCGGGTGGATCCGCGCGAGTTCTGCCGCACGGTGCGCCGACTTTCACGGCAAGCGAGGTGAGGCGATGAAGAACCATCAGCTCCTGGTTGTGATGATTTTGTCTCTGGCCGCTTGCTCGACGAAGTCCTCTTCCACGACGGTGGATCGGGAACAATCGGCGGCGACGCTCGCCCCGACGGAGTTCAGCGGCGAACGCGCTTTCGAGCACGTCCGCCGATTGGTCGCGTTGGGGCCGCGACCCGTCGGCAGTGAGGCGCATGCGCGCATGCGCGCCTATCTCCTGGCCGAGTTGAAGGGATATGGATTGAGCGTTCGAACCGAGGAGTTTCGGGCCCAAACCCCGCTTGGGGAGAAGCCCATGGTCAACATCATCGCCGAGCGCGCGGGAGCGAGCGAAGACGTGATCATCCTCGCCAGCCATTATGACACGAAGCTCTTCACCGACTTCTCCTTCGTGGGGGCGAACGATGGGGGATCGAGCACGGGGGCGCTTCTGGAACTGGCGCGCGTGCTCGCCGCGCGTCAAGAGACGCCGCCGTACACGCTTCGATTCGTCTTCTTCGATGGCGAGGAGGCCTTCGTCTCATGGTCGCAGACGGACAGCAAATACGGGAGTCGGTACATGGTGGAACAGTTGGAGCGTCGAGGGGAACTCTCTCGGATTCGGGCGCTCATCCTGCTGGATATGATCGGCGACAAGGACCTGGACATTGTGCGCGACGCGTACTCGACCCGGTGGCTTCAGGACATCCTCTGGGAGACGGCGCGGCAGCTCGGCTACGAGCGGCACTTCACGGATCGCGAGACCTTCGTGGATGACGATCACGTCCCGTTCTTGCAAAAGGGCGTGCCGGCGGTGGACCTCATTGATTTCAACTACGGGCTGTGGAATCGGTACTGGCATACGGCCGAAGATACGCTCGATAAAGTGAGCCCGCGGAGTTTGAAGATCGTGGGCGATGTCGTGCTTCGAGCGCTGCCGCGGATCGAGGCCGCGCTCGCGGCGGCGGGGAGACGGTGAGATGGTCACACGCATCGCCGTCATTCCGGGGGACGGGATCGGCATCGAGGTGACGCGCGAGGCCGTGCGCGTGTTGGAAGCGGCGGCCGAGGCGTACGACCTCGCGCTGGAGCTGACGCATTTCGATTGGGGGGCGGAGAAGTATCTGCGCGAGGGGGTCGCGCTGCCGGAGGGGGCCGTCGAGATGCTCCAACAGAACTACGACGCGATCCTCGCCGGCGCCTTCGGCGATCCGCGCATCCCGGACCATCGGCACGCGCGGGAGATCCTGCTCGGCTTGCGCATGCAGTTGGATCTGTTCGTGAATTTGCGGCCGGTGAAGTTGCTGGATGAGCGTCTGACGCCGCTCAAGGGGCGGACGCCGGAAGACATTGACTTCGTCATCGTGCGGGAGAACACCGAGGGCGCTTATGTGGATCTTGGGGGCGTATTTCGGAAGGGAACGCCGGAGGAAGTGGCCCTTCAAGAGGAGATCGCGACGCGGCGGGGGACGGAGCGGGTCATCGTCGCGGCCTTCGAGTATGCGCGGCGGCATGGGCGGCGGCGCGTGACGCTCGTGGATAAATCGAACGTGCTGCGCTATGGGCATGGGCTGTGGCAGCGCGTGTTCTGGGAGGTCGCCCGGCGCTATCCCGAGATCGAGGCGACGCATCAATACGTGGACACGATGGCGCTGCTGATGGTGCAGGATCCGGCTTCGTGCGATGTGATCGTGACGACGAACATGTTCGGGGACATCTTGAGCGATCTCGGAGCGGCGCTCATCGGCGGATTGGGATTGGCGCCGTCAGGGAACCTTCATCCCGGGCGTATCTCGCTCTTCGAGCCGGTGCACGGGACGGCGCCGGCATTGGCGGGGAAGAACGTGGCCAATCCAATGGGTGCGATCCTCACGGCGGCGATGTTGTTGGAGTACGTGGGAGCGGAAGAAGCGGCGCGCGCCATCGAGCGTGCCGTCGTCGCGGCGATTCGAGCGGGGGAAGTCACGCGCGATCTCGGCGGTTCGCTCTCGACCGAGGAGGTCGGACGCGCTCTCGCCGCGCGCGTGCGCGCTCACGCCTGGTGAGCGCTGACGAAGAGGAAGAGGCTCGCCGAGAGCCTCGGGTTGAGGAAGGAACGTGGAGGAGGGGAGGAGATGAGGAAGTGGCAGTATAAGACGCTGGATTGGGGCGAACTGAGGAAGCTCGGGGCCATCGTGACGGGAAAGGACTTCGTGGATGAGAACGTGGATGCGGGATTGAACAAGTTGGGCGAGGAGGGGTGGGAACTGGTCGGCGTGTACGTGGATGGGTTCGTCGTCCATCGCTCACAAAAGAGCATAGATATTGTCTCGATCAGCCGGTACGTCAAGTTCACCTTCAAACGGCCCCTCGAGTGAGGGCGATCCGAGCGGCCATCGCCTCGTGGACGGCTCAGGCGTGACGGACCCTCGCGAGGGCAGCAGGAGCTGAGTGCGCGCTCGCCGTTGGCGAGCGAGGGGTTGGGCGATGCCGTTTGTTCGTGTTCCCGAGGGCGAGCTGTATTATCGCCGTGTGGGGGGAGGGCCGCCTCTGGTCCTCGTCAACGATTGGCCGTTTTCTCACCGGTATTGGGAGCCGTTGGCCGAGCGATTGGCGCGCTCGTATGAGGTCATCGCGTTCGATCCGCGCGGTCTCGGGCGAAGCCGATCGTTCGCGGTGGCCGCCGCCTATGACGTCGAGGCTCATGCCGAGGACGTGCACGAGCTGATCACGGCGCTCGGCCTGGGCGAGGTGCATGTGGTCGCCCATGCGCTCGGCGCGATCCCGGCCGCGCTCTGTCTTCAGCTCCATCCGCAGGACGTGCGCACGTTGACGCTGCTCAATCCGATGTTGGGGCCGATGCCCTCCCCGCACCTGGAGAAATACGTCGCGTCAGCGCAGCTTCTGCTGCTTCTGCGGCAGCTCGCCGCCGTGCCCCTTGTTCGCTCTCTCCTCTTTCGACGATACGCCCTCGGTCGGCTTCCGAAGGCATATCGGCGCATCCTCGCCGAAGACCTCCTTCAGGTGAACGTGCGAGCGGCTTGGGAGCTGGTGCGTTCGGCGACGGAGGACACCATCTTGCGCCGATTCGGCGCGGCCCTCTTCGGATGCGCACGTCCCATTCTGCTTGTGGCCTGTCGCCAAGATGGTTGGGCATCGGTCGAGACGGCGCGCTGGCTCTTCGAGCGGATTCACGCCGGGCGGCTCGTGACGATGGCGTCTCCGGCTCATTTCCCCATGCTCGAGGCCCCGGAGATGTTGTGCGACGTGCTCATCGAGTTTTACAAAAAGACCGACGCGTGATAAACTCCCCCAATAGGGCGAAGGCGCGAACTGTTGTGTACTTTTGAAACTCGCTCCCCCGCCGAGGCGTACTGAGCCAGTGGGGATCGAATGCAGGAGGATGACGATGTCGGACGAACGGATAGCCATGAGCATCGCGCCGGTCGAGGTCTCCCGTCGGATCCGGGAGATGGCGGTCCTGGTCGTCGCGGGGACGGCGAGCCGTCAGGCCGAACTCGGGCACGTGATCGAGCGGCTCGGGTGCCGGGTGACGACGGCCGATTTCTTACAGTTGGAGAGCTTGCCCGTTGACGGCAAGGCGTTTCAACTCGTGGTCGTAGATGTGGAGCGAGACCTGTCGCTTCTTGGGGGAGCGCTCGCGCGGATCGAGCCGCAGAAGATCCTCGCCCTCATTCCCGAAGGGATGCGGGAGTCGGGGGCGTGGATCATGGGATTGACCTTCGGCCGCTATGTGCTCAAGCCGGTTCATCCCGAGGAGCTGCTTCAAGCCGTGCGCGATCGGTTGGAGCTTGTGGCCCTGCAGGAGACGACGGCTCGCCTGAGCGACGAGCTGCGCGCGCGGTATCGCATCGAGAACATCATCGGGATCAGTCGAGGGGCGGAGATGCGTCGGGCGTTCGTCCGCACCTTCGCGAGCGTGCGGCATCCGCTCTTTCTGTCTGGGGAGCGCGGCGTCGGCAAACAGATGCTCGCGCAGACGGTGCATTACAGCGGCCCATGGGCGTTGGCGCCGTTCGTCCTCGTGGACACGGCGCATGTGCCGGCGAGCGCGCTCTCCGGGTTGCTCTTCGGCGATTCGGGATGGATCGAAGGGGAGGTCGAGCCGCTCGGTCGTGGGGTGACATCGTTGCTTGGGGCGGGGACGGTTTACCTCACAGAAGTGTCGCTCGTTCCCCTTCCACTCCAGTATCGCCTCGCGGCGTTCCTTCAGGAGCGACAAACGCTTGAGGCCGAAGACGCCTCTGCGGGGCCCCGCCTTATCTTCGGCAGCCAGTGGACGCCGGAGCAACTGCGGCGCAAGGGGTTGCTCGTCGAGGACCTCTATCAATTGGTGCGGGAGGCGCATTTGGCGATTGAGCCGTTGCGCGCTCGTCCGGAAGACATCCCCTATTTTGTGGACTACTTCCTGGAACGCATCTGCCAGCGCCAGCAGAGGGAGAAGCGCGTGCTGACCGATGACGCGCTTCAGGCGCTTGCGCGCTACACTTGGCCGGAGAACGTGGATGAGCTGCAGCGCGTTCTGGAAGTCGCCGTGCGTCGGACCGCCCCGCCGCCCATTGACGTCACGCATCTCCCGGAACCGATTGGACGTCCGGCGCCTCGCGTTCCCAAGGTTCCTTTCCCGGAGGAGGGGATTGACTTCTACGAGCTGGTGGAGGAGTTCGAGCGCGGGCTGATCGTGGAGGCGCTGCGGCGAACTGGGGGGAATCAGCGCCGCGCGGCGCGGCTCCTCCGCTTGAAGGAGACGACGTTGGCCGCCATGCGGCGGCGCTTGAAGGTCGAACCCGATCGCACCTGAAGCCTCCATATCTATGAGGCGGGAGATCCCTCGTGATCTTCGGCGAGCTGCTGAAGCGGAGCACGCTCCGAATGAGTTCCCGTGTCTTTTGGAGCAGCGCATTCGACCGGATCGGCGGTATGTTCGCATCGGCGTCATGCTGACGGTGCTGCTGCATGGCTCGCTCTTCGGTTACACCCTCTATGATTCCTATCGCGCGCTCTCATCTTGGAGGAGTTTGATCGGGTTGGCGATCGTGAGCGAGCCGGGGCATCGGCAGGGGTTGCGGCTGCCGGATCGCGCGCTTCTTGTGGCCCCGCTCTACTATCCGCCCGGACTTCTCGCTTCATCCCCGGATGAGGAAGCGAAGCGCCGTGTTGAGCAACGGCGACGGCGTCAGGAAGCGATGCGCCGCTTGCGCGAACACATGGAGCAGATGGCGCGAGCGGAGGAAGCGACGTCCGACCTCCCGAAGACGTGGGAGGAGCTGGAGCAGCGGGTCAAGGACGAAGCGCGGAAGCTGAACATTGGACCGATCCGCGACGCCATCATCGAGATCTACCGCGCCAAGCAAGAGGGGCGCCTCGCGTTCCAAGACATCAGCGTCGCCGTCTCCTTCCGCGTGCAGAAGGACGGGGCACTCACGGACATCGCGCTTGTAGAGCCTTCTGGCCTTCCGCCGGTGGATGCGGCCGCGTTGATGATCGTCGAGGAAGCGAGTCGCGCGCGTATCTTGGCCCCACTTGTGGCCGCTCAATCCGTGACCGTGAAGCTCATCATCGCCGAGACGACCGAATTGCGTTTCATCATCGTCTCGCCGTCGGAGGCGGGAGCCGCTCAACTCGTCAGCCAATTGAACGGGTTGCTTCTGCTCGCGCGCTTGAACGCGGGGAGATTGGATCCCCAAGCGGCGGCGATCCTCTCGCGGCTGAGCATCTCGCAGCAAGGCCGCAACGTCATCGCCAGTGTGAAGATCCCTCGCGCCGAAGCGGCGGAGATGTTGAAGGGCCGCATCGGGTCCGAAGAGTGAGGCGCGGTCCGCCCCGGCCGAAAGCGCGTCACGCGGGGAGACATCTCTCGCCGGAGGAGCGCCTATGAAGACGATCATCGAACCGTTTCGGATCAAGGTCGTCGAGCCCATCCGCATGACGACGCGCGAGGAGCGCGAAGGATACTTGCGCGAGGCCGGCTACAATCTTTTTTTGATCAGGTCGGAGCACGTCATCATCGACCTTTTGACCGACAGCGGCACGGCGGCCATGAGTTCCGAGCAATGGGCGGCCATGATGCGAGGCGATGAGTCGTATGCCGGGAGCGCGAGCTTCTATCGCTTCGAGGCCGTCGTGCGCGAGATCTTCGGGTTCAAGCACGTCATCCCCACGCATCAAGGGCGGGCGGCCGAGCGCATCCTTTTCTCGATCATGTGCCGGCCCGGGCACATCGTGCCGAGCAACACGCATTTCGACACGACGCGGGCGAACATCGAATACGTCGGGGCGGAAGCCGTGGATCTGCCGATCCCCGAATTCTACAAGCCCTCGGTCTATCACCCTTTCAAAGGGAACATGGACACGGATGCGCTGCGCGCCCTGATCCGGCGCGTCGGACCGGAGCGCATCCCGCTGGTCATGCTCACGGTGACGAACAATTCCGGCGGG
>Ga0101943_1001834_pt1 | contig 15737 bp, 18 predicted proteins | sample DewCreD2012metaG_5_FD_75244 | JGI IMG/M metagenome (GOLD analysis project Ga0101943, IMG submission 75244) | Hot spring sediment bacterial and archeal communities from British Columbia, Canada, to study Microbial Dark Matter (Phase II) - Dewar... ... | reverse complement strand
TGGGATGAAGGTCTACGACAAGCTCACCGGCTACGAGGTGCTGGACTTCTTCGGGAGCTTCTACGACCTGTGGGGGCCCAAACTCAAGGAACGCATCGCCTGGGCCGCCGAGCTTTTGCACATCGAGCCGTCTGTGCTCTCCAAGCAGGTCAGGCAGATGTCCACCGGTATGCAGCAGAAAATCGTCATCGCGCGGGCCATCCTGCACCAGCCCCAGGTCTTGCTGCTGGACGAGGCCACCGCCGGTCTGGATGTGTTCGCCCGTCGGGCTTTGCTGGATTTCGTCAAGCAGTACGCCGGGCTGGGCAAGACCCTTGTCTACTCCACCCACGTGATGAGCGAGGCCGAGGAGGTCTGCGACCGGGTGGGCTTTATTGACCATGGCTTGCTGGTTTTTGAGGGCAGCTTGCAGGAGGCCCTCGAGCTTGGCTCGGGCAACCTCGAGCGGGCCTTTATCCGTCGCCTGGAACAGGCCGCCTAAAGGTTGGGTGCTATGAACGAAATCCTGATCATCGCCCGAAAAGAGCTGCTTAGTGTGGTGCGCGAGCGCCGGGTGCTCTTTACCACCCTGGTGCTGCCCATTCTGATCATGCCGCTATTGATGTTTGGCCCCATCCTGCTCTTCGGCAACGCCGCTCGCCAGACCCAGGAGTCGGTGCAGAAGGTGGGGGTGGTGGGGGTTCCGACGGTGGTGCTGGAGGAACTCCGCAAAGCCAGGGTCGAGCCCATCGAGGTAGCCAACCCCCAGGAGGCCGTGCAGAACCGCGAGGTGCAGGCGGCCCTGGTCTTCGAGAATGGGCGCTACATTATCTATGGCCGGCTCTCGAGCGGGGCCACCCAGAGTGCGCTGGTGGTGGAGAAGGTGCAGGCTGCGCTGCGCGCTTACAAAGACCAGGTGGTGGCCGAGCAACTGCGAGCCCGGGGGATTGGAACCGATATTCTGGAGCCCTTCAGCGTCGAGACCCAGGACGCCTCGCGCGAGCAGGAGCGGGCCGCCGGCCTCTTTGCCTTCCTGATCCCTTTCTTTTTGGTTTCGTTCATTCAGGCGGGCGGTATGCCGGTTGCGGTAGACGCCACGGCAGGGGAGAAAGAAAAGGGGACGCTCGAGGCCCTTCTGGCCGCCCCCGTCCCGCTCATCCAGGTTCTGCTGGGCAAAGGGCTGGCGGTGTTTGTGATGTCGCTGCTCTCGACCTTTGCGGCCGTGGCCGGGCTCTTGCTGGGCGGCGGGGTGTTCCGCAACCTTTTTGCCGCCCAGCTTCAAGCCGTGCAGAACGGAGAGAATCAGGCCCAGTTAGGGGGTGCCCTGGCCCTCGACCCGCTGGGCTACCTGGCTATCTTGGTAACGGCAGTATTGTTTGCCCTGCTCATCATTGCCATCATGATTTCCCTGGGCCTTTACGCTCGCAGCTTCAAAGAAGCCCAGAGTTATTTGAGCCCCTTATCGCTGGTGATGCTGATTCCTCTGCTCTTCCTGCAGTTCTCCGATTTTCTCAAACTGCAGGACTGGTATTTCGCCCTGCCCCTTGTAAACGTAATGCTGGCGCTGGACGCGATCGTCAAAGGTGCAGCCACTGCCACCCAACTGCTCATCACCTGGGCCTCTACCCTGGCCTACGGCGCGCTGGCCCTGTACCTGGCCTATCGCAATTTCCAGCGGGAAGACGTGGTTTTCAGAAACTAGCCCGAATGCAAAAGCTATAGGTGCTCCGGTATGTTTGGACGTAAGTTTGGTGGGGTGTACAACTGCTTTATTGCGACCAGGAGTTTTCTTGAATGAAAGAAGTCTTCAAAATCGCTCGTAAAGAGATACTGACCTACGTGCGCGAAGAGCGCTTCGTGCTTATCATCTTAGTTCCGCTGGTGATTTTACCCTTGCTAATGCATCTTCCCATTTTGCTCATAGCGCGCTTTTACCATCAAGCCGAAAGCAAGCCGCAGGTGGTAGCGGTGCAAGGCATTTCCCTCGAGCTTCGCGAGCTTCTCCGCCAGAACCGCTTTACCGTACGGTTCAGTTCTGACCCTCGCCACGAGGTGCGTGAAAAACTCGCCGATGTCGGTATTGTTTACGAGGACGGCCGCTACACCATTTACGACTCAAGCGGGGTAATGAATCTTCAACCCTCGGCGGCAACCGAACGGGCTAAGGCGGTTTTGCAGCGCTACAAGGAGCAGGTTGTGCTTGCCCGCATTCAGCCTCGAGGCCTGGCGTCATCTGACCTCGAGCCCTTTGCCATCGAAACCCAAAAAGCTGCCAGCGAGCAGGAGCAGGCCATGGGTTTGCTGGCCCTGGTGATTCCCATGGTGGTGGTGAGCCTGGTGATTTCGGGTGGCCAGGCGGTAGCCCTCGAGGCCACCGTAGGGGAGAAGGAAAAAGCCACCATAGAGGCTCTGCTCTCCGCGCCTATTGCCCCTGCAAAGCTGCTGTGGGGCAAAGGCCTGGCGATTTTTTTGGTGGCGGTTTTCTCCGCCTTGATTTCGTCCATCGGGGTGGTACTGGGGAACCTGCTGCTTCAACACAACCTAGCAGGACGGGTTCAAGCCCTGCCAGAGAACCTACAGATGCAGATTGGGTCTTTGGCGCTTGCGCCTGCCAATCTGCTGGCAATCACCCTAACCACGCTGCTGCTGGCTTTCTTTGCTGTGGCGTTGATGCTGGCTGTTGGCATTTTTGCCCGCAGCTACCGGGAGGCCAGCACCTACTTTGGTCCTCTGGATTTGTTGATGTTTGTACCCGTGCTGTTCTTTGTGCTGCTTGACTATATAAAAGTGCAGGACTGGTTTTTTGTCTTACCCGGTTTGGGGGTTGTGCTGGCCCTGGATTCCATCGTGAAGGGGAACTCGAGCCCCTGGCAGCTAGGTCTGACCTGGCTTTCCACCCTGGCCTATGGAGTTCTGGCGCTGCACCTGGCCTATCGCAATTTCCAGCGGGAAGACGTGGTTTTCAGAAACTAGGCCAGCGGCAGGGCCACCGGCGGCTTCTCGTTCAAAATGGCCTGTACGTCGGGGTACTGCTTGATGTTGTAGTAGGGGTCGCGCTCGGCGGGGATAAAGCCCGCGTCGGCAATATGGCGCACAATCTGCCGCACGGTGGCATGGGTGCGGTTGTGCCCGCCGGCGGCGCTGACCACGTTTTCTTCCAGCATGGTGGAGCCGAAGTCGTTGGCGCCGTAGTAGAGCGCGGCCTGGGCCACTTTGAAGCCCATGCTGGGCCAACTGGCCTGCAGGTTGGGGATGTTGTCCAGGGCGATGCGGGCGATGGCAAGCTGCTGCAGGTACTCGTGTGCGGTGGCCCCTGGGGCCTTGCCCTTCAGGCGGGTGTGCTCGGTTTGCAGCGTCCACATGGCGAAAGCCGCAAAGCCCTGTCCATAGGTGTGCAGGGCTTTATCTTGCTGTTCGCGAATCTGGAGCAGGTGGGCCACGCGCTGCTCGTAGGTCTCGCCAAAGCCAATCACCATGGTGGCGATGGTGTATAGCCCAAGGCTCTGGGCGGTATCCAGGATGCGGAACCAGTCGCTGCTTTTGATGCGGGCCGGGGCCGCCTTGGCCCGTACCTCGTCCACCAGAATCTCGCCGCCTGCGCCCGGTAGACCATCGAGGCCTGCTTCCTTGAGCGCTACCAGCAGCTCGCGGCAGTCGTGCCCGGTGATCTTTTCCAGGCCCAGAATTTCCTCGGGACTGAAGGCATCTATGCGCACCTCGGGGTAGTGCTTCTTCAGGTAGCGCAAAAGCTCGAGGTACCACTCGAAGGGCAGGTCGGGGTTGACCCCGCCCTGCATCAGGATGCGCCGCCCGCCGATCTGCATGAGTTCCTCAACCTTGTGCCCGATCTCCTCGAAGGAGAGCACGTAGGCATCGCCCTGCCGTTTGGTGCGGTAGAAGGCGCAGAAGTTGCAGGCCACGTTGCAGATGTTGGTGTAGTTGATATTGCGGTCGATCAGGTAGGTGACCACCTGGGGGTTGCTTCGCCGGAGCCGCAGTTCGTGGGCTACGGCCGCTACTTCGGGGAGGGGAAGCTGGTAGAGCTCGAGTATTTCACTGGCCGAAAGTCGTTCGCCCGCTGCCGCACGGCTCAAAACGTCCATGCGCTTATTCTACCCACTGGCTTTTTGGAAAAAGTAGGACAAATAACCCCTGCCTGTGGCTGTGAACCCCATAGAAAGCCCTGTATCAGGGTGTTTAGAGGCTCATACTCTTCTTCCCAGTTGTCCTCGTCGTCTTCTTCCGACCCGATGCCGTCGATGTAGTAGTCCTTGATCTGGCTGGCCTCGGCCACCACCCGGCCCTGGCTCACGAAGCGCAGGCCCTCCTCGTCAATCTCCAGGAGGTCCTCGAGGTCGGTGTCTTCGGGAACGCGCACCTGCATCACCACCGCCACTTCGATTCGCATAGCCACCCCCTGCGGTCTCAACGCTAGGGGTCTTGGGTCAGGGCAGTTCAAGCTCGAGTCTTTCGCCCAAAGCGGTACTTGAGCAGCTCGGCGTACATCTTGAGGCGCATGCTCAGCCCCTTCCAGAAACCGCGTTTTTGCTCTTTCATGACCTGGCCGGCCCCGTGGAGTTCAACGTAGGCCCAGCGGGCCTGGGTGCGGGCCAGGTGGTCGGTGATGGCGGGCTCGGGCCAGCGCCGCTCGGTCAGGTTGGGCACGCTGCGGAGCCACTGGGTGGTGCAGGCCCGCTGCCCCGAGAGAAACGGGGTGGCGCGGTTGCCGAAGTCGGTCATCAGGCCCCCGGACTTGAAGACCCCAATGGCCATGTCCAGTTGGCCGCTTCGCACCGGCTCGAGCAGGTTCAGCAGGTGCTGGGATTTTAGCCCCACCAGATCGGCGTCCAAGAGCAGCACATAGGGGGTTTGCACGTGGGCCAGTCCGAAGGCCAGGGCCTCGCTTTTACCGCGGTTCTCAGGCAAGCGCAGCACCCTGGCCCCGGCGGCTTCGGCGGCCTGGGCGGTTGGATCGGTGGAGCCGTCGTCTATTACCAGCACCGGAAAACCAGCCTCCCGCGCAGCGGCCACCACGGCCCCAATATGGGCTGCTTCGTTGTAGGCCGGTATGAGCACCGTGGTGTCCATCGGGGGCTATTCTATCGTGCTTAACCACCGCTAAGGTTGCGGATATCGTTGATGGTCACCAGCGCAATCAGCAGAATCAGGAAGACGAACCCCGCGTAGGTGAGCCGGGCCTCGGTCTCGGGTTTGATGCGGCCCCCGCTCAAAGCATTGGCAATGAGCACCAGGATGCGCCCCCCATCCAGCCCGGGGATGGGCAGCAGGTTGAACACCGCCAGCGAGAGGTTGATGGCGGCCAGCAGCCCCATCAGCGTACCGAGGCCCTGCTGGGCGGCCTGCCCGGTGATGCTGACGATGCCCACCGGCCCCGCCACCCCCTGGGCCTGCTGCCCCGAAAGAATGTGGGCGATGCTACCCACGAACTCCTGCACGAAGCGCGGCACCGCCACCACCGTCTCGCCGATGGCTCGAGCGAACCCCTGGAAGAAATTGATGCGGGTATAGCCCACCAGCTCGGGCCGGTAGACGATGCCCAGCCGGGCCTGGGTGTTGTCCCAGTTGAAACGTATGGTCACCTCGGCGCCATCGCGCAGCACCACGAACACCTTCTCGCCCGTGCTCTGGCGGAAGCGGGTGACCTGGTCGTAGGCGGTGAGCTTCTCCCCATTCAAACTGAGGATGCGGTCGCCCACCTTAAAACCGGCCTGCTCGGCCAGGCTGCCGGGCAGCACCTCGGTGATCTCGGCGCGGGTCTGGGGGATGCCCTGAATTGAGGCGAGGGCGGCCAGCACCCCCCAGGCCAGCAGCAGGTTCATGACCACGCCGGCCACCAGAATAAAGAACTTGCCCAGCCCCGAAAGCCGCGCGTAGCCGTGGGTGTCGCCGGGCATCATGCCCTCGATCTCGGCGTAGCCGCCCAGCGGGATGGCGTTGAGCCGCCAGGTGGTGCCCCAGCGCTCAAACTTGAGCAGGGTAGGGCCAAAACCCACCCCAAAGTTCTTGACCCCAACCCCCTGCACCCGGGCGGCCAGGTAGTGGCCCAGCTCGTGTACGAAGATGCTGATGGAGATAATCAGTAGAAACCAGAGGATGCTCATGCTTTGCTCCGCAATTATGGTCAGACCTTTACCTTCAGGTACTCACGGGCCCACCGGCGGGCCTCGAGGTCGGCATAAGCGATATTGTCCCAGGTCAGTGCGCCTGCAGGAGTCTGCTGTAACACTTTTTCCAGCACCCTTGGGATTTCCAGGTAACCAATCTGCCCTTGTAAAAAGGCCTCCACCGCGATTTCGTCGGCGGCGTTGAGCACCACCGGGGCCAGCCCCCCCATCCGCCCGGCCTCGTAGGCCAGGGCCAGGGCCGGGAAGCGCCCGGTATCCGGCGGGTAAAACTCCAGCCGCTCGGGGATGGGGGCCTCGCGGAGTGGGGTGGGGGGCCTTTGGGGGTAGGTGAGGGCGTACTGGATGGCCAGCCGCATATCGGTGGGGCCGAGCTGGGCTTTGAGGTTGCCGTCCTGAAAGCGCACCATGGAGTGCACATACGACTGGGGGTGAATCTGTACCTTGACCTTCTCTATGGGCACTTTGAACAACTGCACGGCTTCCAGCACCTCGAGGCCCTTGTTGAAAAGCGTGGAGGAGTCAATGGTCACCTTGGGCCCCATCTTCCAGCGCGGGTGCTGGAGGGCCATCTGGGGGGTGACGCTGGAAAGGTCGGCGGGTTCGCGCAGAAAAGGGCCTCCAGAAGCGGTGAGAATCAACTCGGCCACGTCTTCAAAAGGCTCCCCCAGCAGACTCTGAAAAAGGGCGGAGTGCTCGGAGTCCACCGGGATAATCTCGGCCCCGCTCTGCTCGGCCTCCTGCCACAAGAGCGGCCCGGCGGCCACCATGCTCTCCTTGTTGGCTAAGGCCAGGCGGCGCCCGTGCTGCACCGCCACCCGCACCCCCGGCAGACCGGCCAGGCCCGGTATGGCCCCCACCACCACCTCGGCCGGCCAGGCAGCCACCTCGAGGGCGTCGGCGGTGCGCAAGCCGGGAAAGCGGGCCTCGAGTTCGGGCAGGATGGAAGGGTCGGCAGCCACCACCTCGGGCCGAAACTCGGCAATCTGCTGGGCCAGCAGCTCCAGGTTTTTCCCGGCCACCAGCCCCACCACCCGGTAGCCCCGCCAGCGGCAGACATCCAGGGTCTGGGTGCCAATGGAGCCGGTCGAGCCCAGCACCACAACGCGTTTAGGGTTATCGTTCATCTTCCTGTCAGTGTACCGATTTGTTGGGCGAGGTCTGTAACCCGAAGCGAGTTGATCTCAAATAAAGATGGTGAGCAGGTAGTACGTGAGCGGAACCGTGAACAGGTGTGAGTCCAGCCGATCCAACAGCCCGCCGTGACCGGGCAGGAAGTAGCCGGAGTCCTTAACCCCGCAGTAGCGCTTGAGCATGGACTCGGTCAGGTCGCCCAGCTGGGCGGCAAACGAAAGCACCAGGTTGACCACAAACAGCTCCACCGGCCTGAACAGGGCAAAGGGGCTTTCGGGGTAGGCCGAGCGCACGATGGTGGTAAAGAGAAAGAGCAGCAGCAGACTGGTGGCAATCCCGCCAATCGAGCCCTCCACGGTTTTGCCGGGGCTGATGGTAGGGGCCAGTTTACGTTTGCCCAGGTAGCGCCCCACAAAATAGCCCCCGATGTCGTTGGCAAAGCTGGTGATGAGCGGCAGGGCCAGAATCCACAGCCCCACGTTGCCGTCGGGCGAGTGGCGCAAAAGCAGGAAGAAGCCCAGCGTCCAGGGCAGGTACAGAAAGGCCATCAGGCTATAGGCAAACCGCTGGATGTTGGCGCCCACGATTAGCTCCGAACTGAACGCGCCAATAAGCACCAACCCCAGGGCAATTTCCCGCCAGGGCACGCCCGGGTAGGCGTCGTGGAGCTGGGGGAGGCTGAACAGGAGCATCACCAGCCCCCCCCCAATCAAAAAGGCCATGTTCAGCTCGATGCCTTTGTTGCGCAGCATGTAGCGCAGCTCAAAGGAGCCCACCACCAGAATCAACATCAGGGCCAGCAGCATGAAGATGCGGCCTTCCCACAGCACCACGAATAAGACCAGCACCCCGATCAGCGAAGAGATGATGCGGGTCGGCAATGAAGGGTCGGGTCGGGCGTTGGGTATCACGATTAAAGCATAGCAGCGGGCATAAAAAGCCGCCCGGCAGCGAGGCTCAAACCAGCAGCCCACCGGCTAGGCGGCTTATGGGTGGGGGTGCTTGAAATCCTTAGCCCTTCAGGATTTCCTGCTCCTTTTTGTGCAGGGCCTCGTCTATTTTGTGCACAAACTCGTCGGTAATCTTCTGAATTTCGGCCTCGGCGCGCTTGATATCGTCTTCGGAGAGGTGCTTTTCTTTTTCTAGTTTTTTGGCCTTGTCCAAAGCTTCACGTCGGATGTTTCGCACCGCAATGCGGGCCTCTTCCGCGTACTGCTTCACCGATTTGACCAGGTCGCGGCGGCGTTCTTCGGTAAGCGGGGGAATGCTGATGTACAGCGCATCGCCCTTGTTGGTGGGGTTCAGGCCCAGGTCGGAGTCGCGGATGGCCTTCTCGATCTCCTTGAGCATGTTGGGATCCCACGACTGTACCACCAGCGTGCGGGGGTCGGGAGAGGAGACCGTCCCCACTTGGTTGAGCGGCATGGTTGAACCGTAGTATTCAACCTTGATGTTGTTGAGGATGGCCGGGTTGGCCCTTCCAGTGCGCATGGTGGTGAGGTGGTGCTCGAGGGCCTCCAGGGATTTTTGCATGTGCTGTCTGGTCTCGTTGTAGAGCTCTTTGAGCATAGTTCCCTCCTATATTTGTGATAGCTTATACCAGATTTGGATGAGTTGAGCGCTCTCTAACTCTACAGAAGAGAGCCCTCTAGGATTCAAAAACAGGCTGTTTCTGATTGGGCCAGATAGCTCCCAACGCCCCAACTAGCTGTGTACCAGGGTGCCTACCCGTTCGCCTTTTATGATTTTTTCCAGGTTGCCCTCGGTAAACATGTCGAAGACTACGATGGGCATGTTTTGTTCCTGGCACAGGGCCATGGCGGTGGCATCCATTACCTGCAAACCCTGGACGAGGGCCTGGTGGTAGGTGAGGATGTCGAACTTTTTGGCCTCCGGGTTTTTACGCGGATCATCGCTATAAACGCCATCCACCTTATTTTTAGCCATCAAAACCGCATCCACGTTCATTTCCAGCCCACGCAGGGCCGCGGCGGTATCGGTGGTCACGAATGGGTTGCCGGTGCCCCCGCCAAAGATGACCACCCGCCCTTTCTCCAGGTGCCGTATAGCCCGGCGGCGGATGTAGGGTTCGGCCACTTGCTGGATGGTGAGGGCGGTTTGAACGCGGGTGGGTACCCCGATGAACTCGAGCGCATCCTGCAGCGCCAGGGCATTCATGATGGTGGCTAGCATGCCGATGTAATCCGCGCTGGCCCGATCCATGCCCACCCCCTGTCGAGCCCCACGCCAGAAGTTGCCACCCCCCACCACAATTGCCACCTGCACCCCCAACTGGTGGGCCTTGGCTACCTCCTGAGCCAGGGCTTTGGTGGCCTCAGGCTGGATACCAAAGCCATTACCGCTCATGAATTCACCCGATAGTTTGAGCAGAACCCGTTTGTATTTCATCTAGCCCCCTTTGCTGCCCTCAAATTTTTCCTCGCCCCAAAAAGTAAAGGGTCGAAAGCCTCTCGACTCTCGACCCTGACTGCGCATCGCTTACGCCCCTACTTCAAATCGGCAGAAGCGCTTGACCTGGATGTTCTCGCCAATCTTGGCAATAGCGGCCTTGATCAGATCACCGACCTTGACCTTTTCATCCTTCACAAAAGGCTGCTCCAGGAGCACCATCTCCTCATAGAACTTCTTGAGGCGGCCCTCGGCGGCTTTCTCAGCGATGTTTTGCGGCTTGCCTTCATTTAGAAGCTGCTGGATGTAGATGGCTTTTTCTCTCTCGAGGTCTTCCGGCGAGACTTCCTCAACGCTCACGTACCGGGGGTTGGCCATGGCGATGTGCATGGCGATGTCCTTGGCCAGGCGCTGGAACTCCTCGTTGCGGGCCACAAAGTCGGTTTCGGAGTTCAGCTCCACCAGCACCCCCACCCGCAGGTTGTGATGGATGTACGAGCCGATAATGCCCTCGCGGGCCTCGCGGTCGGCTTTCTTGGCGGCCTTGAGGGCCCCCCGCTCGCGCAGCAGGGTGGTGGCTTTTTCCATATCCCAGCCGGCGTCTTCCAGCGCTTTTTTAACGTCGCTCATGCCGGCGCCGGTTTGCTCGCGTAGTTTTTTGATCTGCTCAAGTTGGGTCATTGTTTTCACCTCGAGGTGGGCTCCCGCTTATGCCTCTGCTACTTCGGCTTCGACGGCCTGAGCAGGCGCTTCACGCCCGCCGCCACGGGCCTCCACAATCAGGTCGGTCATACGGCTGACGATGAGCTGAATCGAGCGGATGGCATCGTCGTTGCCGGGGATGATGTAGTCGCAGACGTCGGGGTCGGAGTCGGTGTCGGCCAGGGCGATCACCGGGATGCCCAGCTTGCGGGCCTCCTTGACCGCGATGGCTTCTTTGGTGGGGTCTACCACGAAGATGGCATCGGGTAGGCGGCGCAGCTTGCGGAAACCCCCCAGGTTTTTCTGAAGGCGCTCGAGCTCGTGCTGGAGTTTGACCTGTTCGGTTTTGACCCGCTCTTTAATCTCATCGGAGGCGAAGAGGGCCTCGAGCTCCGAGAGGCGGTTGACCTGAGCGGTAATGGTGCGGAAGTTGGTGAGCATTCCACCCAGCCAGCGCTGGTTGACGTAGGGCATCCCGGCCCGGTCGGCCTCCTGCTGGATGATCTCCTGGGCCTGCTTCTTGGTGCCCACGTACAGGATGGTGGCCCCCCGCATGGCCAGGTCTTGCACGTACTTGAAGGTGCGCTCGAGCTCGACCATGCTCTTTTGCAGGTCGATGATGAAGATGCCGTTGCGCTCGGCATAGATGTAGCGCTTCATCTTGGGGTTCCAGCGCTTGGTCTCGTGACCGAAGTGCACACCGGCCTCGAGCAGTTCCTTGATGCTTACGTTTGCCATGGTTTCTCCTTACGGGACGGTTGGAGCGGGCGTTGAATTGTGCGGGCTGCACTCTTCCCCTGGGCACCGTTCCCTAACCCCAGGCTGCGCGCCAGCACACCCAACGTTGGAGTATAACCGAGGGAGACTCTTTACGGAAGCCCCGATGGTTGCTATACTTCATGCCTGGCTTGGGGGCGTAGCTCAGCGGGAGAGCAGGTCCTTTGCAAGGACAAGGTCGGGGGTTCAAATCCCTCCGCCTCCACCAAGGAACCCAGGTGCGGGCTGGACTTCTGGTGTCCAGCTCTTTTTTAGTTATGCTGATGGGGTGAATACGCCGGTTTGGGACGACGGCAATTGGCCGGGTTTGCCCAGCCTGCAAGGCGACCTCGAGGCCGAGGTGTGCGTGGTAGGGCTGGGCGGTTCGGGCCTGGCGGCAATCCACGAGTTGTTGCGGCTGGGTCGAAGCGTGGTGGGCATTGACGCAGGCTTTGTAGCGGGCGGGGCGGCAGGCCGCAACGGTGGGTTTTTGCTGGCTGGGCTGGCCAGGTTCTATCACCAGAGCGTGGCCGAGCACGGGCGCGACTTTGCCCGGCGCGTGTACCAGGCCACCCTTGATCAGATCGCTCGAATGAAAGAAGAAACGCCCGAGGCCATCCGGCCGGTGGGCTCCTTACGCATCGCGGCTTCGGAGGAGGAATTACAAGACTGCATGGCGCACCTCGAGGCCCTCCGGGCCGATGGTTTCGAGGCGGAGCCCTACGAAGGCCCGGAGGGGCAGGGCTTGCTGATACCCAGCGATGGGGTTTTCAACCCGCTCGAGCGGTGCAGAACACTGGCCCGGCAAGCGCTGCAGGCTGGGGCCAGGCTCTTTGAAAACACCCCCGCCCTGAGCATTGCTGGTCGGATGGTGCAGACCCCCCAAGGGCGGGTGCACTGCCAGAAGGTGCTGGTGGCGGTGGATGGTCGGCTGGAGTACCTGCTGCCCGAATTAAAAGGACGTGTGCGCACGGCCCGCTTGCAGATGCTAGCCACGGCCCCGGTGGCGATGCGCTTTAAGCGGCCGGTGTATCGCCGCTGGGGCTACGACTACTGGCAGCAGCTACCCGATGGCCGGATTGCCCTGGGGGGGATGCGCGACGCCGGCGGCGAGGCCGAATGGACGACCCAGGCCGAGCCTACCGAAGTGATCCAGCACCGTCTGGAGGCGCTTCTGCGTCAGCTTGGCGTCCAGGCCCCGGTCACCCACCGCTGGGCGGCCTCGGTTAGCTACACCAGCAGCGGGCTCCCGGTGGCGGAAGAGGTGCGGCCGGGGGTATGGGCAGTTGGGGCCTACAGCGGAACCGGAAATGTGCTGGGGGCCTTACTGGGGCGCGAGGCGGCCTGGGCTTTACAGGGAAGCCGGATGCCTGGGGCGGTGATGGTGCGCTGAGCCTCCCCCGGCCCATAAGCTTTATTAATTGGCCCTACCCAGGCTCATCTGTTATACTCTCACCTTGCGTGATCCGAGAGGATCGCCCGCTGGAGTTGTGCCCCATCTCGCTTTGCAAAACGCGATGGGTAAACGCCAACCAGAAAGGAGGTGAACATGCCACAGTACGAGATTGGTATCATCCTCAACCCCAACCTCGACGGGGCCCAGGCCGCGCTAGAGAAAGATGTCATCAAAGCTGCCCTCGAGCGTCACGGCGCTAGCATCAAAAACGTCGACGATTGGGGCAACCGCCGCCTGGCCTACCCCATCCAGAAAGACCCTGAAGGCAACGTGGTCTTTTACACGGTGGAGATGGCCGGTAACAACAACGCTGCGCTCGAGCGCGAACTGCGCCTGCGCGACCACGTGCGTCGTGTAACCATCATCCGCGACCGTCCCGAATGGCGAAACAGCCAGAAGAAGAAGTAGGCTGCTGGCCTTAAGCTGAGTTCTGAGGCCAAGACCATCAACGGAACGCAAGCGCGCAAACGGTACTAAACTTAGAACCAAAGACCGTAACGATAAAGGACTGATTAGCATGGCTCGAGGCCTCAACCGCGTAACCCTAGTAGGCACCTTAACCCAAGACCCCGAACTGCGCTACACCCCAGGTGGGCTGGCGGTGATGGAGCTTAACCTGGCCGGCAACGATGTGGTAACAGACGAACAGGGCCAGACCCGTGAACCGGCCTGGTACCACCGCGTGAAACTGCTGGGCAAGAGCGCAGAATTTTGGGGCGATACCCTGAAAGCGGGCATGGCGTTGTTTGTGGATGGCAAGCTGGAGTACCGGGCCTGGGAGCAGGACGGTCAGAAAAAAAGCAGCCTGGATATTCGCGCCGACCGGATGGAGATCGTGAGCCTGGAGGGTAAACGAGGCCAGGTAACCGTCACCGATGCCCGCGGGCAGGAACGCCTCAAGGACGGCCTTAACCAGGTGATGCTGGTCGGTAACCTGACCCGTGACCCCGAGCTGCGCTACACGCCCCAGGGTACCGCTGTGACCCGGATATCGCTGGCGGTGAACGAAAAATTCACCACCCGCCAAGGGGGTGAGCAGGAAAAGGTGCACTATGTGGAGGCTCAGGCCTGGCGCGAGCTGGCCGAGTATGCGGCAGAACTCAAAAAAGGAGACGGGGCGTTCTTAATGGGACGCTTGGTGAACGACTCCTGGACTGCTCAGGACGGCACGAGGCGCTACACCACCCGTGTGGAGCTAAGCCGCCTCGAGCGACTTGCCCGTGGAACCGGACAGAGCACAGGTGGAAACGGTTCCCAGATGGCTTCCGCAGCCAAAGGCCGTGCGGGCAAGGTAGATATTGAAGAAGGCTTAGAAGACGATTTCCCACCTGAGGAGGATTTACCGTTTTGAGCACCAAGAAGATGTCCAATCGTGCAAACCCTAAGGGCGACCGCCAGGATCGCGAGCGCGGTGTGCGCCGTGGCCGCAAACCCAAAGTGGCTGCCGCCGTTGGGGCTTTCGACCTTACCGATTTCAAGAATGTAGAGGTTCTGCGGCGCTTTTTGTCCGAGACCGGGAAAATTCTGCCCCGCCGTCGTACCGGACTTAACGCCCAGGAACAGCGTAAACTGGCGCGTACCATCAAGCGCGCGCGCATGCTGGGTTTGCTGCCCTTTACCGAAAAGCTGGTACGGAAATAGGGAGAGTGGAAGATGAAAGTGATTCTGCTTGAACCTATGGAAAACCTCGGCGACGTGGGGGCAGTGGTCAACGTGAAGCCAGGGTACGCCCGCAACTATCTGCTACCGCGGGGCCTTGCCACCCTGGCCACCGAGAGCAACCTCAAGACCCTGGAGGCCAAAATCCGCGCCCAGGCCAAAAAAGCTGCCGAGCGCAAGGCCGAGGCCGAACGCCTCAAGGAGCTCCTCGAGTCCATTACCCTGGTGCTCAAGGTGAAGGCCGGCGACCAGAAGATCTACGGCTCGGTGACCAGCCGCGAGATTGCCGCTGCTCTGGAAGCCCAGCACCAGATCACCATTGACCCCAAGAAGCTGGCCCTGGAAAAGCCCATTAAAGACCTGGGCGATTACGCCCTGGCCTACAAGCCCCACCCCGAGGTGCCCATGACCCTGAAGGTCTCGGTGGTGGCCGACAAGGCATAACCGCTCGAGGTACTCGCGATGCCGCCCAATTGGGCGGCGTTTTTTCTATATGGGCAATCGCGCGGCCAAAACCGCCCTGGCTCGCTCGGCCAGGGGTGCTGTGAGGATCCAGCGAAGCCGGGCGGTCTCGGGGGCTTTGTCGTACCAGAGGTGAAATACATCGGCTAGGGTAGGGAAGGCCGTGGGGGCTGCAATTTTTTGAATGGGGTCGCCCTGCTGCACCCGGCCCGCCTCCAGTACCCTGGCATAGAAACCAGGCCGCGCGGCCTGGCGGAACTTCTTTACAAACTCCAGGTCGTTCATGCGCGCGGCCAGGGTTGAGCAGGGGATGCGGGGGGCGGTGACCTCGAGCAGAACCTCACCCACCCTAAAGCGGTCGCCAATGCGCACGGGCTCTTCGCCGAAGCTCGAGAAGGTCAGGTTTTCGCCAAACGTACCGGGCAGCAAGGCCTCGCCCAACTGTTCCATCCACCAGTCGTAATCCTGGGCGCTGTAGACATACACTGCCTGGTCGGGGCCGCCGTGGTGCTCCTGGTCGGCGACGTGGTCGCCCACCAGCCCCAGAGTGGAAATTTGAGCGGCTTCAACTGGGTTTTTGTAGATGCCGGTGGTGGTGGGGCGGGGGCCGATTTGCAGGGGCTCTGGGCGGCCCAGGTTGATGGAAACGAGGCGCATAATCCACACTTTACAAGCTGTACACACCCCTAGCGGTAAAGGCCACTGTCTACCATTCCTTTAGGACACGATTGCATCAGCCTCGATCTCCACCAGCATCTCGGGTTCGACCAGCCGGCTGGCCTCGAGCATGGTTGAGGCTGGGCGGATGTGGACAAAAAACTCCCCGTGGGCCCGGCCTATCTCTTTCCAGTTGCGCTCGATATTGACCACATAAATGCGGGTGCGAACCACGTGCTCGAGGCTGGCACCAGCCTTTTTGAGGGCAGCTTCGATGTTGCGCAAAATCTGTACGGTCTGGGTGTAGGGGTCATCCAACCCAACCAGTTGTCCGCTGGCATCAGTGGCGGTAGTTCCGGCTACGTGAATGTACGAACCTA
>Ga0101943_1001833_pt1 | contig 15751 bp, 16 predicted proteins | sample DewCreD2012metaG_5_FD_75244 | JGI IMG/M metagenome (GOLD analysis project Ga0101943, IMG submission 75244) | Hot spring sediment bacterial and archeal communities from British Columbia, Canada, to study Microbial Dark Matter (Phase II) - Dewar... ... | reverse complement strand
CCAGTGGCGCGCTCTACGCGGCGGACCTGTGGCGGTGGTTGCAGGCGACCCGGGGTGAGAAGCCGGACCTGACCATTCAGCACTGGTGGGTGATCTGGGCCCAGACCGTGGTGTTGGTCGTCGTCGGCGGCGCCTGGGCGCTGGGCTGGGCCGCCGTGGCGCCCCATCGGCTGGCCGTGGCGGCCGGGATCCTGGTGCTGCTCGGGTGGGTGACGCTGGCCATCATGGGCCAGCTCTACAAGGTCACGCCCTTCCTCATGTGGTTCTACCGGTACGCCCGCGGGCTGAGCGCGCTGGAGGTTCCGCGGCTGCCGGCGTCCTACTACCCCCGTGAGGGCCGTCTGCCGTTCTACGCCAGCGCCGCCGGCGGTGCCGCGCTCGCCGCCGGCGTGCTGGTGCGGGCGCCGCACCTGGCGGTGGCCGGCGCGACGGTGTTCTGCGCAGGCGCTGTGGCGTTCAGCCTGTTCATGGCCGTGTCGTGGATGCGGGCAGCGCTCAGGGGGACGGTGTCGTGACGCGCGGATCGCCCATGCGCCGGGGGCTGCAGCGCAGGACGTGGGCCGTGGTCAGGACGACGGCGTCCTGACCAGCAGCACGGGCAGCGGGCTCTGCGCCACGAGGCGCGACGCCACGCTCCCGGCCCAGACCGCAGCCAGCCCCGAGCGGCCGTGGGTCGTCATGACGATCAGGTCGATCTCCTCCCGTGCGGCCGCGGCCATCAGCGCCGCCACGGGGTCGCCGCGTTCCACCTGGGCCCGCGCATCGAGCCCGTCGCCGCGCAGCGTCGCCACGAGCCCGTCGAGGTAGGCGCGCGCCTGCGCGGCCTCGTCCTCGAGCAGCGCGGCGGCCGCCGTGGGCATCAGGCGGGCGGCGGGACCGCGGTCGCCGGACACCGTGGCGGCCGTAGGGACCACCCACATCAGCAGGAGGGAGGCCCCGGCCGCCCGAGCCAGGGCCGCGGCCGGCGCCAGCGCACCCTCGGCGGTCTCGCTCCCGTCCAGGGGCACCAGCACCCGCCGGCAGCGGAAGGGCCGTGCGCGTCCCGCGGCGTGCGGACGCACGAGGAGGACCGGCACCCGTCCGCGCGCCAGCACCTGCTGGGCCACGCGCCCGAACAGTAGCCCGCGCAGGCCGCCGCTCCCGTGCGTGCACAGCACGATCAGGTCGGCCCCATGCGCCGCGGCCTCGGCCGCGATGCTGGCCGCGATGTCGGCGCCGGAGGGCCCCGCATGCGCGCCGGCCGCGTCCACGTGGACCTGGGCGGCGACGCCTTCGGCGGCCAGCCAGCGGGCGTGGGCCGTGAGGTACGCCAGGGCCTCGTCCCGGGCGCGGAGGTGGGGCTCACCGTGGACGTGGGTTGGCGCCGTCCGTTCCAGGACGTGAAGCAGCGTGACCTGCGCACCGAACCACCGGGCCAGCGCCAGCGCGGCGGGCAGGGCTGCCTCGGCCAGGCGCGAGCCGTCCAGCGGCACCAGGAGATGCGCGAACCTCACGCCGCCCCTCCCGGGATGCGGGCCGGCGCCTGGCAGCCGCGCTCGTCCGATGCGCCGGCGGGAGCCCTCATGCCGCACCCCCCAGGACGCGGGCCAGCAGGAGCAGGTTCAGCAGCACGATGAGCGCCACCAGCACCGCCGTCACCACGGTGGTGCTCCGGCGGTTGACGAGGGCGCCCATCAGGTCGCGGCGGCTGGTGAACAGCACCAGCGGGACCAGCGCGAAGGGTACGCCGAACGAGAGCACCACCTGGCTGATGACCAGCGTGCGCGTGGGGTCCAGCCCGGCGCCGATGACGACGACGGCGGGCGCCATGGTGACGACCCGGCGGACCCAGATGGGGATCTGCCGGTGGAGGAACCCCTGCATGATGACCTGGCCCGCCATGGTGCCCACGGTGGACGACGACAGCCCCGAGGCCAGCAGCGCGGCGGCGAACACGGCGCTGGAGGCGCGTCCCAGCAGCGGCGTCAGCGTGCGGTGGGCCTCTTCGATGCTGGCGATGTGGACCAGCCCGCGGGCGTGGAAGGTGGCGGCAGCCATCACCAGCATGGCGCCGTTGATGATCCCGGCCAGCCCCATGGCCAGCACCACGTCGGTGACCTCGAAGCGGAACAGCCGCGCGGCCTGCCGCGCATCGCGGGGCACGATGCGGTGCTGGGTGAGCGCCGAGTGCAGGAAGAACCACGTGGGGCATGACCGTGGCCCCCAGGATCCCCGTGGCCAGCAGCACGCTCTCGGTGCCCGCGAACCGCGGCACGACCGCGTGCGAGAGCACGGCCGGCCAGGACGGCCGTTCGAGGGCCAGTTCCACCACATAGGCCACCGCGATGATGCCCACGAACCCGGTGATCACGGCTTCCAGCGACCGGAACCCCTGGCGTTCCAGCGCGAGGATCACCAGGGTCACGACCCCGGTGAGGAGCGCGGCCGGCAACAGCGGGATGCCGAAGAGCAGGTAGAAGCCCAGCGCGGCGCCCAGGAACTCGGCCAGGTCCGTCGCCATGGCCACGAGCTCGCTGACGACCCACATGCCCCAGACCACCGGCCGTGGGAACTGGTCGCGGCACAGCTCGGCCAGGTTGCGGCCGGTGGCGATGCCCAGCTTGGCGGAGAGCGCCTGGACCAGCATCGCCGTTAGGTTGCTGGCGACGATGACCCACACAGCAGGTAGCCGAACTGCGCGCCGGCCTGGATGTTGGTGGCGAAGTTGCCGGGGTCGATGTAGGCGACGCTGGCGACGAACGCGGGCCCCAGGAAGGGGAGGATGCGCGCCAGGCCCCGGTGCCGGCCTGGGGCTTCCAGCACGTCGACAGCGGCTGCCACCACCGCAGCGTCCCGGGGGCGGGGCTGCTGGGGCGGGTCGGGCGGGCGCGGCGGCGCGGCCATAGGGTCCTCAGGCCACAGTACACACGACGGCCGCCGGCTGTCCATCCGGTCGACGCTGGATCCGGACCGGCGCGGCGCAGGCCCTGGCCCTGGCACGGTCCCCGTGGCACAATGAACTGGTGCCCGTCCCGTTGGGGCGGACACACACCGGTAGAGGAGCGATGCAGTGAGAACCGATCCCTTCCATGCCTACGCGCGTCTAGATGCGGGCGGACAGGCGGTGCGCTACGTCCGGTTGGCCGCGTTGCGCGACCGGCTGGCGACGCCGTTGGAGCGGCTGCCCGTGACCGTGAAGATCCTGCTGGAGAACGTCCTGCGCCACTGCGGCACCGAGCCGTTCACCGAGCGGGATGTGCTGACGCTGGCGGCGTGGGCCCCGGGGCAGCCCGAGGGCGGCGAGGTGCCGTTCCTGCCGTCGCGTGTGGTCCTGCAGGACTTCACCGGCGTGCCGGCGGTCGTGGACCTGGCGGCGATGCGCTCGGCGATGGCGCGCCTGGGCGGGGACCCCGAGCGGATCAACCCCCTGATGCCCACCGACCTGGTCATCGACCACTCGGTGCAGGTGGACATGTTCGGCTCCGCCTACGCCTTCATGTACAACGTCCAGAAGGAGTACGAGCGCAACCGCGAGCGGTACGCGCTGCTGCGGTGGGCGCAGCAGGCGTTCCGCAACTTCCGGGTGGTGCCGCCGGGAACCGGCATCGTGCACCAGGTGAACCTCGAGTACCTGGCGTCGGTGGTGGCCACGCGCGACGTTGGCGGCGAGGTGCTGGCGTTCCCGGACACGCTGGTGGGCACCGACTCGCACACCACGATGATCAACGGGCTGGGCGTGCTGGGGTGGGGCGTGGGCGGCATCGAGGCCGAGGCGGCGATGCTCGGCCAGCCGCTCTACCTGCTGCGGCCGGCGGTGGTGGGCTTCCAGCTGGTGGGCACACCGCCCGAGGGGGTCACGGCGACGGACCTGGTGCTGACCGTGACCCAGCTGCTGCGTCGGGTGGGCGTGGTGGACAAGTTCGTGGAGTTCTTCGGCGCCAGCGTCAAGCACCTGTCGCTGCCCGACCGCGCCACGATCGCCAACATGTCGCCCGAGTTCGGCGCGACGGCCACCCTCTTCCCCATCGACGCCGAGACGGTGCGCTACCTGACCATGACCGGCCGCAGCCCGGCGCAGGTGGCGCTGGTGGAGCAGTACGCGAAAGCCCAGGGGCTGTGGCGGGACGACACGACGCCCGACCCGGTCTTCGACCAGGTGGTCACCTTGGACCTGTCGACGCTGGAGCCCTCGGTGGCGGGGCCGCGGCGGCCGCAGGACCGCGTGCCGCTGGCGCAGGTGCCTGCCAGCTTCAAGGCCGCGTTCGCCGCGCGCCTGCCGGCGGGCGCGTCGGGGGGCGGCGTGGCCGTGGCGGAGCGGCCGCGGGTGGTGTCCGTGAAGGTGGGCGACCGGGAGGCCACGCTGACCGACGGATCGGTGGTGATCGCGGCCATCACGTCGTGCACCAACACATCGAATCCCGCCGTGATGCTGGGCGCCGGTCTGCTGGCCAAGAAGGCGGTCGAACGCGGCCTAGCGACGCCGCCCACGGTGAAGACGAGCCTCGCGCCGGGCTCGGCGGTGGTGACGGCGTACCTGGAGCGGGCCGGCCTCCTGCGGTACCTGGAGGCGCTGGGCTTTCACCTGGTGGGGTACGGGTGCACGACGTGCATCGGGAACAGCGGACCGCTGCCCGAGCCCATCGCGCAGGCCGTCGCCGCGCACGACCTGGTGGTCGCGGCGGTCCTGTCGGGCAACCGGAACTTCGAGGGCCGTATCCACCCCCAGGTGCGCGCCGCCTACTTGGCCTCGCCGCCGCTGGTGGTGGCCTACGCGCTGGCCGGCACCGTGGACGTGGACCTGACGCGCGACCCGCTGGGCCGCGACCGCGACGGCCGGCCGGTCTACCTGCGCGACCTGTGGCCGTCGACGCGCGAGATCCACCAGACGATGGCTCAGGCCGTGAGCCCGGAGCTGTTCATCGAGCGCTACCGCGACGTGTTCACCGGGGACGAGACGTGGCGCACCCTGCCCGTGCCCACCGGGGCGCTGTACGCCTGGGACCCGGCGTCGACCTACGTCCAGGAGCCGCCGTTCTTCACCGACCTGCGTCTGGAGCCCGCGCCGCCGACCGACATCACGGGCGCGCGGGTCCTGGCGTTGCTGGGCGACTCGATCACCACCGACCACATCTCGCCCGCGGGATCCATTCCCGCCGACAGCCCCGCGGGCCGGTACCTGCTGGAACGCGGAGTCCCCGGGGCCGAGTTCAACTCGTACGGGGCCCGGCGGGGCAACCACGAGGTGATGATCCGCGGCACGTTCGCCAACATCCGGTTGCGCAATCGGCTGGCCGGCGGGCGCGAGGGCGGGTGGACGACGCACGTCCCCAGCGGCGAGCTCATGACGATCTACGACGCCGCGGTCCGCTACCGCCAGGAAGGCGTGCCGCTGCTGGTGATCGCCGGCAAGGAGTACGGGGCGGGGTCGTCGCGCGACTGGGCGGCGAAGGGGCCGATGCTGCTGGGCGTGCGTGCCACGCTGGCCGAGTCGTACGAGCGCATCCACCGCAGCAACCTGGTGGGGATGGGCGTGCTGCCGCTGCAGTTCGAGGCCGGCCAGAGCGCCGACAGCCTGGGGCTCACCGGGCACGAGCGGTACGACATCGTGGGCCTGGCGGCCGGGCTCAGCCCGGGACAGCGCGTGACGGTGCACGCGCACGGCGACGGGCCGGTGATCACGTTCCAGGCCATCGCACGGGTCGACAGTCCCATGGAGGTGGAGTACTACCGGCACGGCGGCGTGCTGCCCATGGTGCTGCGGCGGTTGCTGACCGCATCCGGCGGGTGCTGACGCGCTCGTCTCCCCGCAGCGCCGGACCGCACGGGGAGACGGCTGCTGGCCAAGCCCGACGGGCGCTGACGCTGCTGCCCCACGCGGCGGGGCAGCCTTCGGTCCGCAGGCCCGCACGCCGCGCCTCGGAGCCCCTCGGGCATGCGACGTGGTCCGCGGGGCTGCCGCCGGGCGGCCAGTGAGCCGCGCGCTGATGGGCTCGCGGGTCGTCCGGGCATGACACGTGATCCGCGGGCTGCCGTCGGGCCGCCCGTCACGCCGCCTCGAGAACGCATCGCACGCAGTTGTCAATAGGGCGGGGACCGGATTTCCCATCGGGTCTGTACCCGAGGCGGAAAATCCGCTTCCCGTCCGATGGGGCGTGCGCGCGGCGCAGGGTAGCGTGGACCCGGAGGTGGGGCCATGCTTCCCGAGCACCGGCGCATGCTGCACGAGATCCGCCGCACCACCGAGCGCACGCTCGCCCAGCACCGTGAGATCCTGCGGCGCGAGCGGGCGGCGGCGCGGCCCGTACGCGAGCACCGCCGCGCGTTGGAGGTGGCTCGGGTGCAGGCGCGTGCGTACAAGAAGGAGTGGGCGGAGGCGAAACGCGACGGCGCGAGGCTGCTGCAGTTCCTCCAGCGGTTTCGCATCGTGAAGTCGTCCGCCGCCTGACCCCCCCAGCGGCGGCCGACGTCGCCCCGTCCTGCGGCCCGCGCTCGCACGTGCACGGCGAGCGCGGGCCGTCGTACGTCTGGCCCGGGTGCTGCGCGGCACGCGCGCGGATCGCGCCGCGTGACCGCGTTGCGGCGGGCGCTCACCGTGCCAGCAGGGCAGCAGCTTCGCGCCGACCGCGCTCCAGCGCCTGGAGGTTTCGCGCCCGCGCGTCGGGATCCGGGACCATCTCTTCGAGCGCAGTCCGGATGGCCTCGAGCCCGCACAGCGGCCGCACGGCCCACAGCGCGCCCAGGAGCACCATGTTGGCCGCGCGCGGCGCGCCCAGGGCCACGGCGATGGCGGTCGCGGGCACGCCCAGCGCCGTCACGTCCGCGCGCGCCGGCAGGCGGCCCGTCACGGTCACGTCGCAGACGACGACGCCGCCGGGCCGCACCTGCGCCTCGAAGCGGTCGAGCGAGGGGCGGTTCATGGCGATCAGGATGGCGGGGTCGGCGACGACCGGCGACGCGATGGGGGCGTCGTCGATCACCACCGTGCAGTGGGCCGTGCCGCCCCGCTGCTCGGGGCCGTAGGCCGGCAACCACGTGACCTCGCGCCCTTCGTGCACCGCGGCCCGCGCCAGGACCTCGCCCAGGAAGAGCACACCCTGGCCGCCGAAGCCCGCCACGAGCACCTCCCAGGCAGCCACGGTGGGTCTCCCGCTACGGCCGGCGCGTGCGCACGCCGGCCGGTGCAGGCGCCGTGTGCTGCCTGCCGATCGGCGCCGGCACGGGTGCCGGGTGCAGCATCCTGGCCGGGGACGGGTCGGCTCGTGGCAGCTGCCTGCCGGTCGGCGCCGGTGCATGTCCCGGACGGGCAGCGGTGTCCTTGAAGACGCCCAGCGGGAAGACGGGCACCATGTGCGTCTCGCACCACCGGAGGGCGTCCACCGGGTCCAGGCCCCATCCGACCGGGCAGGTGGAGAGCACCTCCACGATGCCCAGCCCGCGGTCGTCCAGCTGTGCCTGGAACGCCGCCCGGATCGCCTTCTTGGCCCGCACGACGCCGGCCACGCTGGTCACGGCCACGCGCGCCGCGTAGGCCACTCCCTCGAAGCCCGCCAGCATCTCGGTGATCCGGAGGGGGTAGCCGTGGGCGCGCGCTTGGCGACCGTCCGGCGTCGTGGTCGTGCGCATGCCCGCCGGGCTCGTCGGCGCCATCTGCCCGCCCGTCATCCCGTAGAGGGCGTTGTTGACGAAGATCACGGTGAGCCGTTCGCCCCGGGCCGCCGCGTGGACGATCTCGGCGGTGCCGATCGCCGCCAGATCGCCGTCGCCCTGGTAGGTGAACACCACCAGGTCGGGGCGCACGCGCTTGATACCCGTGGCGACGGCGGGGGCGCGCCCGTGCGCGGCCTGCTGGAAGTCCAGATCGAAGTAGGCGTAGGCGAAGACCGAGCAGCCCACCGACGCCACGCCCACGGTGCGCGCCCGCAGGTCGAGCTCGTCGATCACCTCGGCCACCAGACGATGGATGATGCCGTGGGTGCAGCCCGGGCAGTAGTGCATGGGCACGTCCAGGAGCACCCGCGGCCGCCCCGCCACCAGCTCCATCTCGGGCGGCGATGCCGCCACCTCCAGCGTCCTCATGCCACCACCTCCCCGGGCTCCCGCACGACGCGTCGGATGGCGGCCAGGAGTTCCACCGGCGTGGGCACGACCCCGCCCAGGCGGCCGTACCACGCCACCGGTGTCTGGCCGGCGACCGCCAGGCGCACGTCGTCCACCATCTGGCCCGCGCTGAGCTCGACCACGAGCCACCGCGGCACCGGCCGGGCGAACGCCCCCTTCGGGAACGGCCAGAGCGTCAGGGGGCGGAGCAGTCCGGCCCGCAGCCCTTCGTGCCGCGCGCGGTCCACCGCCGCCCGCGCGATGCGTGCGGCGGTACCGTAGGCCACCACGCCGATCTCGGCGTCGTCCAGGCGGTAGGCCTCGGCCTGCGCCTCGTCGCGGGCGATCGCCTCGTAGACTACCACCAGGTCGCGCACGTGCGCCTCGAGGTCTTCGGGCTGCAGGTAGATCGACGAGATCCGCCGACGCCCGCCGCCCGTGGTCGCCCACGGGGGCGGCGGCGGGGGCGGGACGGGGTCGGGCAGCACCACCGGCTCCATCATCTGGCCCAGCAGGCCGTCGGCGGCCATCAGTACCGGCAGGCGGTAGCGTTCGGCCAGCTCGAACGCCGGGCGCACCAGGTCCACGGCTTCCTGGACCGTGGCCGGCGCCAGCACGATGCCGTGGCTATCCCCGTGGCCCAGCGCCCGGGTCATGGCGGAGTAGTCGCTCTGGGCGGGGGCGATGTTGCCGAGCCCGGGGCCGCCGCGCATCACGTTCACGACGACGCACGGCAGGCGTGCGCCCACCAGGTACGACAGCCCTTCCAGCATGAGGCTGAAGCCCGGGCTGCTGGTGCTGGTCATCACCCGCACGCCTGCGCCCGCCGCGCCGTAGACCATGTTGATGGCCGCCACTTCGCTCTCGGCCTGCAGGAAGACGCCGCCAGCCCGCGGCAGGTGCCTGGCCATGTACTCGGCCAGTTCCGTCTGCGGGGTGATGGGATACCCGAAGTACGCCCGGCACCCGGCGCGAATCGCCGCCTCGGCGATCGCCTCGTTGCCCTTCATGAGGACGCGCGCACCTGCGGGCGGCATGGCGGTCGTCCCCGTGGCGGTCATGCGGCGGCCGGGGCGCGGCGGCGCGGGCGGAACACGGTGATGGCGCCGTCAGGGCAGAGCAGGGCGCAGGCGGCGCACGACGTGCACCGGGCGTCGTCCAGCAGGACCGCGGCGGGGAACCCCTTCTCGTTGAGGGGGCCCAGCCCCAGGACCCGGGGCGGGCAGACCGCCACGCACAGGCCGCACCCCTTGCACCGCTCGGCCGCGATCACCACCCGTGGCGCCGCCGACGGCCGGAGGACGGGCTCGTCAGCGTCCCAGAGGACCGGCGTACTCACCCGGGACCCTCCGCGGCGACTCGGGCGGCAGCGTCCGGTCGTCGACCTCGTAGGTCAACCGGCTCTCCACACCCACGACACCGTCGGCCATGGCCGCCCACTTCTCGGCCAGCTCCTTCTCGGACCGGCGATCCACCACGCCCTCCAGGTAGACGATGCCGTCTTTCACCTCGACGGTCACGCGCGTGATGTCGATCCACAGGTCGTGGAGCAGGCTCTTGCGGATCGCCGTCCTGAGCTCGTCGTCGCTGCGGGTGAACGCCTTGAGGATGTCGTTGCGGCTGACGATGCCGACGACCTTCCCGGCCCGGACGACGGGCACCCGGTTGATGCGATGCCTGACCATCAGCTGGGCGATCTCGCGCACCGGCGTGGCCTCGGTGACGGCGATCACCGGCGAGGTCATGATCTCGTCGGCGCGCAGCCCCTCGGCCTTGCGGGCGCGCTCCATCGCCTCGGCCACCGACCGCAGCGGCAGCCGTGCCACGATGCCGGTGGGCTCGGTGGGGCGCGGCTCGAGTTCCTTGTACAGCAGGTCGCCCTCGGTCACGATGCCGACCAGCTCGCCGGCCGGGGTGAGGATCGGGATGCCGCTGATGTGGTGGGTGATCATCAACGCCACCAGGTCCTTCACCCGGGCGTCGGTGCGCGCGGTGATGACCGGACGGGTCATGATGTCGCGGGCGTAGAGCCGCAGGCTCGGGACGTGGTCCCTGCGGGTCGCGTCGTGGACCACGGGCATGACGACGTCCCCCTTTCTGGCGCCGTTCGACTCAGGCGCTGGCCCGGACCACGTCGCGGGCCTGACCCGCCAGCACGCAGGCCGGCACCAGCACCACGGGGCACGGCGCGCGGCGCAGCACGCCGGCCGCCACGCTGCCCACCAAAAGCCGGGCCAAGCCCGTGCGCCGGTGGGTCCCCATGACGATGAGGTCGGCGCGGCCCTCGACGGCACGCGTGACGATGCCCTCGACGGGATCGCCCTGCCGCACCTCCACCCGGGCCCGTTGGCCGGCGAGGCCGGCCTGCGCCTTCAGGTAGTTGAGCTCCGAGCGCAGGCGGCTGACGTAGAGGTCGAGGAACAGGCCCTCGTCGCGCAGGGCGGCCATGGCGTCCTCGCGAGTGTAGACGTGCACGATCTCGAGTTCTCCGCCCAGGACCGAGGCCAGCCGCGCGGCGTACCGGACCAGCGCAGCGGACTCTTGGCCCAGGTCCACGGGCACCAGGATGCGCATGCTAGTCACCGTGTCCCACGCTCCTGCCCGCCGCCGCAACGGGCGTCGCCGGGCGCAGAGCGTCCAGCCGTTCCCGGGCTCGCGCGGCCTCGGCCGCGGGGACCACCAGCTCGATGGCGTCCTGGGCCCCCAGCCGCAGCGTGTGGAGGCCCAGGATCGCGGTGCCCGCGTCCGTCAGCGCCGCGACCACGGCAGGCAGGTCGTCGGCGATGCTGCGCACCGGCACGCACAGCCGGGCCTCGTCCGGGCCGACGGCGAAGAGCTCGACGAAGACGCGGAACAGGTCGCTTTCGGTGACGATGCCGACCAGGCGTCCCGCCGCCACCACGGGCAGGCCACCCACCTTGTGGCGCTGCATGAGGGCCGCGGCGTCCTGCACCGGCGCCTCCGGATCGACGGTGATCACGGGCGTCGCCATCAGGTGGCGGACCTGGACGCCCGCCGCCAGGTGGGGCACGTGCCAGCGGCCGCCCAGCGCCGGCGGCCGCACGCGCACCAGATCGGGCCCCGGCGCGTCCCAGGCGGGCGCGTCGGGCCCGACGGTATGCACCGGGCTGGTCATGACGTCGCGGACGCGCATGGCGACTCCGTCAGGCCGCCGCACGCCCCCTGGCAGCGCAGCGGAAGCGTCCCACCACGGCGGGCGGCACCAGCCGTCCCGCCCGCACGGCCAGGAAGTTGGCCGGCTCCCCGGCGATGTTCGGCTCGGCGGTCGGCTCGCGGACGAACCCGAACGTCTCGAACAGGCGCAACAGCCGGCTGCCGTACGCGGCGGCGCCCAGGCCGGTGCCCTCCAGGTCCCAGCACCACGCGTACCCGGTCGCCACGTAGATGCGCGACTCGGCCTCGGGGTGCGCAACGACCCGGCGCAAGAGCACCCGGGCCAGTCCACGCCCGCGGTAGCTGCGGGCGACTTCCAGCACGACTTCCTGGATGCGCGGGTCGCGCAGCCGCCCCCAGGGCTGGTCCGGGCTGGCGGGTGCGACGCCCACGTACGCCACGACGGCATCGCCCACGACCGCGGCGTGCACCTCGCCGCGCGAAGCGAGCATGCGCTCCAGGCCGGCGCGTACGAACGCCGCGCTCCCGGGCACGTAGCCCGCGAAGGCGCCCAGCCCGGACGCCAGCACGTACGGATGCAGCGCGCCCGCGCCGCGGAGCGTGACCACGCGCGGCGCGCCCTCGAGCGCGGGGGATGCGCTGGCAGTCGTGATGGCACCCATTCCACTGCCAGCATAGGGCCCGGGCCGTTCCCGGCCTATCGGACGGCCGCTGTATTTGCCGTCAGGGCTGGGGCCGAGGGGCCAGCAGGCGTGCGACGGCGCGGGCGGCGGCGGGGATCAGGCGGCGGACCGATGGCGACAGCTCGGGGCGCAGCGCGAACCGCTCGCCCATCACCGTGACCAGGAACGCCGGCGGCGCGGTGCCGTACAGCGCTTTGGCCAGCGCCAGCAGGTGCTCGGGGGTCAGGGCATGCGTGAAGCCGGCGGGCCGGGCGTGCCGGACCCTCAGGCGGCGCACACGCACCCGGCGCGTGGGCGCAGCGGTGCGCCTGCCGGTCGACCCGGCCTCGGCGTCGACGAACACCACGCGGCTGGCGGCGGCGACGTCGGCCGCCAGTTCGGGTGTCAGCTGGTGGCAGACCCGGACCGTCGCGCCGCGCCGTGCTCCCAGGGTCCGCGCCACGGCCGCGCCCGCGCCGTCGTCCCCGCGCAGCGGGTTGCCCCAGGCGATCACCAGCGGGGGCCGTCTCATCGTCCCGCCCCCGGGGGATCGCGGCGCAGCTGGCGCACGAGCCGGCCATCGGGGCCGACGACGTCAACCACCAGCGGCATGGCGCCCACGGCGTGGGTGGAGCAGGACAGGCAGGGGTCGAAGGCGCGGATGGCGGCCTCCAGGCGGTTGAGCACGCCCTCGCGCACCTCGTCGCCGGCGATGTAGTGCGCGGCCACCTGGGCCACGGCGCGGTTCATCGCCAGGTTGTTCTGCCCTGTGGCGATGACGAGGTTGACGCGCACCAGGCGGCCGTCGTCGTCGACCTCGTAGTGGTGGTAGAGGGTGCCGCGCGGCGCCTCGGCGACGCCGATGCCCACGTGGCGGTTGCGGCCGGCCCGGGCGCGCACCGTGCGGTCGAGGATGGCCGGGTCGTCCAGGAGCCTGCCGATCTGCTCCAGCCCGTGCACGATCTCGATCAGCCGCGCGTAGTGGTAGTAGAACGAACTGAGCGCCACGCGGACCGTGCGCTGCCGATACTCTGCCAGCTCCGCGTCGGCGCGCGGCGTCCCGCAGGCGGTGGCGACGGCGAGTCGCGCCAGCGGCCCCACGCGGTAGGCGCCGTCGGGATAGCCGTAGGGACGGTAGTACGGGAACTTCAGGTACGACCAGGGCTCCGTCGCTTCCCCCAGGTAGTCCTGGTAGCGCGTCGGGTCCAGCCCGTCCGCGAGCGGAGCGCCGTCGGGCCCGACGATCCGCAGGCGCCCGTCGTAGTACTCGACGCGTCCGGCCCCGTCCACCAGGCCGGCGAACAACGAGGGGAAGGTGCCGAAGACCGCGGCCTCCTGGGCGTGGGCGTCCAGCGCCCGCTTGAAGCACTCCAGGCCGGTGCGCGCATCTTCCAGGGCCTGCGGCCAGGCCGCCAGGAGCTGCTGGCGGGCTGCAGGGTGCAGGGGCGTGGCCACGCCGCCGGGCACCACCCAGGCCGGGTGGATGCGCCTGCCGCCCAGCAGCTCGATGACCGTCTGCCCGTACTGCCGCAGGCGGATGCCGGCCCTGGCCACCTCCGGATACCGCGCAATGACGCCGAAGAGGTTGCGCTCGGCGGGGGGCGCGTCGAAGCCCAGCAGCAGGTCGGGCGCGGACAGGTGGAAGAACGAGAGGGCGTGGGACTGCACGAGCTGCGCCAGGTGGAGGAGCCGGCGTAGCCGTTCCGCCGCCGGCGGGATCTCCACGGCCAGGATGGCGTCGCCCGCTTTGGCCGAGGCGATCAGGTGGCTCACCGGGCAGATGCCGCAGATGCGGGCGGTGATGGCGGGCATCTCCCAGAACAGCCTGCCCTCGCAGAACTTCTCGAACCCGCGGAACTCGGTGACGTGGAAGCGCGCCTCGGCCACACGGCCGGTCTCGTCGAGGAGCACGCTGATCTTGGCGTGCCCCTCGATGCGCGTCACGGGGTCGATCACGATGCGCCTGCGGCTCATCCCCGGCTCCTATCCGAACCGCAGCCCACCGGTGGCCGGGGGCCGGCCTGCCAGCAGGTCGGTCAGCACCGCATGGATCACGTCGGCCGACGGCGGGCACCCGGGCACCCAGACGTCCACCGGCACCACCTGGTGCACGGGCACCACCCGGGCCAGCAGCGCCGGGACCAGGGCGTCCTCGGGCGGCCCCGTGCCGGCCGACGCGGTCTCGACGTAGGCGCGCTGGAGCACGGCCGCCGTGCCCAGGGGGTTCCGCATGGCGGTGACGTTGCCGGTGACCGCGCAGTCGCCGAAGGCCACCAGCACCCGCGTACGCGCCCGTACCGTGCGGATCAGCTCCAGGTGGTCCGCGGTGGCCACCGCCCCTTCCACCAGGGTGACGTCCACCTGTGCGGGGAACGCTTTGGCGTCCGCCAGCGGGCCGTAGACCAGATCGACGCGCGCCGCCAGCGTCAACAGCCGCTCGTCGAGGTCCAGAAACGACATGTGGCACCCACTGCAGCCGCCGAGCCAGACCGTGGCCAGGCGCAGCCGCTCGCCGCGCGCCGCCGAGGCGTCGGCATCCGCCCGCAGGCCCGTGGAGGGCGGGAAGTCGGCCATCAGCGGACCCACCGATGCGCCTGGCGCGCCGTGGTGATGTAGGCGAGGAACTCGCGCCGCTTGGTCATCTCGGCAGCGCCGCGTCCCTTCTCGAAGAGGGCACCCGTGGGGCAGACCTGCACGCACTTGCCGCACGAGGTGCAGGTGTCGGAGGTCCCCCAGGGCTGGTCGAGGTCCACGATCACCCGCGAGCCCGCCCCGCGCCCGGCGACGTCCCAGGTGTGGGCGCCCTCGACCTCGTCGCAGACCCGCACGCAGCGCGTGCACAGGATGCACCGGTTGTGGTCGAGCACGAACCGGTCGTGGGAGGCGTCCACGCCGCGCGCGGGCGTGCGGTAGGGGAAGCGCACGTGGGTCATGCCCTGCGCCGCGGCCGGCGCCTGCAGGTCGCAGTGGCCGTTGGCGACGCACACGGCGCAGACGTGGTTCCCCTCGGCGAAGAGCAGCTCGAGGATCATGCGACGGTACGCGCGCAGGCGCGGCGTGTCGGTGGCGACCTCCATGCCCTCGGCCACCCGTGTGACACAGGCGGCCAGCGGACGCGGCGCCCCGGTCACCTCCACCAGACACAGCCGGCAGGCGCCCACCGCCGAGAGGCCCTCCAGGAAGCACAGCGTGGGGATGACGATGCCGTGGTCGCGTGCGGCCGCCAGGATCGTCTCGCCCTCGCGGGCGCCGACCGGTTCGCCGTCGATCACCAGCGTCCTGACCGTCACGACCGCGCCTCCGCGGCCTGCCGCATGGGGCAGACTCCGGCCGGACACCGGCGCTCGACCACGTGGGCCAGGTACTCGTCCCGGAAGTGCCGCAGCGTGGCCAGCAGCGGGTTGGGCGCGTTCTGCCCCAGCCCGCACAGGCTGGCGTGCCGGACCAGGTCGGCCAGCTCTTCCAGGCGCTCCAGGTCTTGGGGCGTGCCCTGCCCTTCGGCGATGCGCGTGAGCAGCTCGTAGAGCTGGACGGTCCCCGCGCGGCAGGGGATGCACTTGCCGCACGACTCGTCCATGCAGAAGCGCATGAAGTAGCGGGTAACGTCCACCAGGCACGTACGGTCGTCCAGCACGATCATCCCGCCCGAGCCCATCATCGAGCCCAGCGCCGTCAGCGCCTCGTAGTCGACGGGCACGTCCAGCAACGTCGCGGGCACGCATCCGCCACCGGGCCCCCCGGTCTGCACGGCCTTGACAGTGCGCCCGGGTGGCGGCCCGCCACCGATCTCCTCGACGATGCGGCGCAGCGGGATGCCCATGGGCACTTCCACCACGCCGGTGCGCCGGACCTCGCCGGCCAGGCTGAAGACCTTGGTG
>Ga0101943_1001832_pt1 | contig 15764 bp, 15 predicted proteins | sample DewCreD2012metaG_5_FD_75244 | JGI IMG/M metagenome (GOLD analysis project Ga0101943, IMG submission 75244) | Hot spring sediment bacterial and archeal communities from British Columbia, Canada, to study Microbial Dark Matter (Phase II) - Dewar... ... | reverse complement strand
TGGACTATGCCCATTAGAAATTGGGCTATTGTTCTTTCAAATTTTTCAATCTATTTTAAGGACAGATTTTATGAGTTTGATTAACTTAAAAATTCATTTACACAAATTATTTTACAGTCTCAACGTATGAGCATTGCAAGGAATTCAGGCGCTGGTATGTGATTATGAAGCTAAATACGATTTATTAGATTTTAATTTAAAGGTCATAGTGGAATTCCCCTTTCAATAGAGTCATTAAGCTTTCTCATCATATATCCAATTCCCTGACAATCATCTAAAGGTGTATGAATATTCTTTTTTTTAAAAACTTCCTTTATCACATTTACATAATCCCTTCCACCCAAAACCACGATTCTGTCAAACGCATCCAATCTTTTTTGTATTACTTGATGAATAAGTTCTTCAATTGAGACTGGATTGGTTCTTTTATGCTTAAAACTTGCATTATATGGTCCATGGACAATGTTATCTGGAAAAAGGAAACCATATTTTGCTGATAAGATACACCAGGATAAAGGATAAAATTTCTCAGCATATTCCCTGCATTTTGTTGCGAATGATCCAATATATACATATCGGGCTTTGTTAGGTCCTGCATTTGGATTTTTATCCCACACTTTCCTTTTTCCACAGGGAATTATACAGAGCGTTCTCAAGTTTTCAACTCCACAAAATTATTTTCTATCTTAACTTGTCCTTTGATACAAAATGTTTTTGCTTCACATCTATGATAAAGTGGACAATCACCTGTAATTTTATCTCGCATTGTACAACCATACTTTGAGAGGTGCCAAAGAGCCTCGTCCATGTCTAAAGCTATTATCTCTTTATTCTTAATGTTAAGTCCTTTTACACTTTCAAACCAGGCTTCTCGGATATATTCGAACACTTTGTCTAATCTATCTCTGATACGCCCTCTAACAATCCCGGTAGTTAAAGAAGCCCTCGCTACATGAATATCTACAGGGATAGGAACCTTTTCCAAATTTCTTAATTGTGTTATACCTACATTGTCCCTGAGCATCCTTAACCATAAAGGTCCAATCTTGGGACCACGAAGGTATGGATAATCCAGCACTGATTTACCATTATATAAATGAGAGTCGTTTTTTAATCTTTTCAAAATTAGTAATGAATCCCAGTCGCAGTTTTTAAAAAAATTAAATGGATCACTTTCCCATTTCTTATAAAAAGTTACGCCAACTGTACGCCAAATGTAAGCATCTTTCTTTGGTTTCTTAGACAACTTATACTTTTGCATATCTTTAATAATCTTATCGAAAGGAGTTTTATGGAGAAGTTCTGGAACAAATAAATATCTCGTTTTTGGGTCTTCAAATGTTTTTATTGAATTTGCCCATAATGATATTGCGTCTCGTTGGTAATCAATTGAAACAGTGAGAGTAATAAAAAAAATATGATCAATTGAACCCCTGACTATACTCTTGGGCGTTATGTCTTCTGGCATATCTTTTCTTCCATGAATGCCATTAGTAATGAAAGAAGTATAGAGGAGTTCTGCAACCTTCTTTCCTCGTTCTTTATCAATTATAATAGACATATTTTAATACCTTATACAAATTCTTTTAGCAAATAGCGAATAAAATTTTTGTAACTCAATTTTAAGAAATCTTTTAATAAATTTTATGGATTTACCCAATTGAGCAATAAAATAAATTTTGCTTAAAATAACTGGTGATGTATGTCGCTATATGTAAGTAGCAATTTGGAGGTACTATATTTTAAATTAAACTCTAATATGACAGATGAACCACACTTTTCACTTAAGTTCGTTAACGTCATTGTGATAAAATTTTTTATCGTTTCGTTTTTTATTCTTTTTTGTCATTTAAAAATTCGTCTGTAAAGTGTCCTCTTTCTTGCGGTTTTGAAAATTTGTCCTGGTTATATTTCTGTGATTTCCCTTTTGGAATAGACAGAGAAGTCCAGCCATTTTCGGCAAGCATTTTCCCCAAGAATACAATTTGTCCAATGTGATATGCATAGTGTGCGAGTTGTCTGTTAATAGCTTCTGTTACGGTATGTCCCTGGTTTCGTATGTAAACAATTTTTCCAAGGTCTTCTGTAGTCAATGAGTTAAGAGCATTGAAAAGACAGGACCACCCTTCATTCCATTTATCTAAAAGTTCTTCTCGGCTTTTAATATCGTTTTCAAATTCAGCATCTCTGTCACGACTTTCTTTTTCTCCGTCAGTAGTTAGAAAATCTGTCCAGCGAGAAAACATATTGCCCCAGAGGTGCTTAACAATTGTAGCAATACTATTACTGTCCTCATTGTATTGCCAGAACAATTTATCGTCCTGAACCTGTGAAAAGGTTTTATCTCCCAGAATTTTATAATACTCAAATAATTTTCTTACACTTTCTAAATAATCATTTGTCATGATTTAAAACCTCCTTTGTGTTGTTTTGATTTACCAGATAACCTGAACTAATGGTAATATTATATATCTATTTCTTAAATGCAATGTATTTACTTGATACCTATGAGAGTAAGTTATTGTGAGTATCCTTTTTAATTTTTTTAAATCGCTCAGGAACAAATTTTAATAAAATAAATTCTTTTGTGAACTTAAAAAACAGAACACTATTTTCAGTTGTGTATTTATGTGTACTTCGGATTTTTGAATTTGAGCAAATTAGAATTAAGGAACTTGAATTTTTTATTTCGTAATCTATGTTTTTACCGGGCTTGAATTAACAAACATAACCTCCCACTGATGACCATCAAGGTCTGCGAAACAGTCGTAATACATCCAGCCGTGGTCAGCACTTTCTCTGTAACGAGTGCCGCCATTTTCAAGGGCGAGTTTTACAATTCTGTCAACTTCCTCTTTGCTATTTACTTGTATGGCAATCAGAACTTGTGTCGTTGAATCATCAGCGATGGGTCTATTAGTAAAAGTGCTGAACAATCCATGAGAGATGAGCATTGCATAGATTAGTCCGTCATTAAGAACCAGACATAAAGCTCTCTCGTCAGAAAATTGTTCATTAAATGAAAATCCAAGTTTAGTCCAGAAATCTCTTGTCTTATTAAGGTCTTTGATGGGAAGGTTAATAAAAATAGAATTTACTTTCATATTGTCTCCTTGATTGTCCGACTAAAATTTAAAAGAAAGGTTTAGTCTTTTGTATCCCGATAAGTTTCGATAGAAACTCTCAACTGATATGAGCATTAATGAAGTTATTTTTTTTCTCTGGTTTTTGTTTCTCATAGATCTAAATTTTTAAACCATTTTTTAGCGGAGGATTTGCGATGTGGACAACCTGGCCAGCAACAGGGTGTCTTTTTCCCTTCAGATAGTTCTTCTATCATTCTTTGAATGTGTTCTTTTCTTGTTTCTTCTTTTTTTACTATGGTAATCCAGCAAATCCATTCGTTGCGTTGAATGGGAGTAAGTTTATTCCAGCGCTCAAGAATACTTGTATTAGATTTCAATGCTTTTTTTATATCATCTGGTACTTCGTGAAATACACCATTGTAAATTTCTTTTTTCATCACATTTATTTTTCCATTATTTGCTACACAACCTAATATTTTCATCTTCAAAGATAAAGTCAGATATTCTTCGCTCAAAAGTTTAATTAATTACTTTTTATTCTCATGTACTTTTTTAATTCATTCTAAAATTAAAATGATCGGTTAATAAGCGAAATACATTCTGATTTTTGTGAGTATCATTGTGAACAGGAATTCAGATTTTTCAGTATTTGATTTAAATAAAGAGTATTATATTCTATACTTAGTCTTGTTTCATGTTATATTTTGAACAAATAAACTCTTCATAGAATTCTGAAATAATTCCTGCCCATTGATGTACAACATACTTTTAGTCGGTGATTGAATGTTTGTATTTATTGTCAGTCTGAGAAAATACGAAGACTGACAATATTATCTGTCATTGCGAGGAACGAAGTGACGAAGCAATCTTTCACTATATTATCTGATAATTCTTTTACAAGTATGAGAACAGATTGCTTCGCCCCGATTAAAAATCGGGGCTCGCAATGACTGGTAATTTCTGGTTATAGTCATTGCGAGGAGTGAAACGACGGAGCAATCTTTCCTCAAGCATCTGTCATTGCGAGGAACGAAGTGACGAAGCAATCTTTCCTCAATACTATCTGAAAATTCTTTTACAAGTATAAGAACGGATTGCTTCGCCCCGATTAAAAATCGGGGCTCGCAATGACTGGTAATTTCTGGTTATAGTCATTGCGAGGAGTGAAACGACGAAGCAATCTTTCCTCAAGCATCTGTCATTGCAAGGAATGAAATGACGAAGCAATCTTTCCATTGATATACCACAGCCTTTCAATCCGTGACTTAATGTTTATACTCATTGTCACTCTGAGTGAAGACGAAGACTGACAATAAGCATATTCCTCTTTTGTCTGATTGAGAATAACTAAATAAAAATTCTTTAAACTACTCTTTTACAATTTAAAAGATAACCAATGATACATACTCTGTTAATGATTTTAATAAGAGAAACTAATTTTTCTAATCATCAATTTATATCAAAAAAAATTTACAAAGCCTTTTGGGGAGGTCGAACTTCATCAAGCCATCGGGCTACTTTCGAGTCAGTTCCAGGCACGTCTTCTATTCCAGCAAATCGATCAATGACAGTATCCATTGAAACAATATCTTCTCCTTTAACGATAGCAATTATATCTGGTGAACCAAATAATGCATCTGCAAAGATTACTCAAATGATTTTTCTTACCTTCTTAACTACTCGTTTCGGATAACGAGTATTTATAAATACATAAGCCCAAGTTCCCATTTAGCACTTCCTTTGTATTATTTCTTTTATTTAAAAAACAATTCACATAAGAAAAAATCTCTTGAGTGTTTAAATGAAAATTCAATTTTTATTACGAAGAAAAATTAATTTCGTTTTTAGTTCGTGAATTTCCTTACTCTCACTTGCTCTCAATTTATATTAAAGCTTAAACAGAACCTTTACATTTAATCAATATTACTTCGAGGGAAGATTTTCACGAACAAAGAATATGGAGGCAAGAAAAATTATACCAGAAATTACATCAACATAAGCCCACAATTCACGCTCCAGTCGAACTTGAAAAAGTGGATTAAATATCAAAGCAATCATTCCAAATATCCATGCCCATGGAATTTGTTTCATACTCATTGAGATATAAACAAGATAAATCCCGACTCCAAACGAGATGTAGCGGAGCAATGAATAATATCCATAAGTATGTTCTCCAAGAGCCCAGAAAAGTAAAATACTCCCTATTAATCTGATGATTGCTGAAAAAGTTAAAAAAGATTTCATAACTACCTCTTTAATAATTTTTCAATACATTAACATAAAACTATTTTTTATGCGAACAAAAACCCTGGAGGAAAATAAATTCATTGAACAAAAATTTCTGTTAATTCTCATTTAATTAATATTTGTTGATTTCAATGCACTATCCAACCAAATTAAATTTAAATGTTTTTGATATAGCTTAATTAATATCAATAATTATTATATTATTTATTATGATATTCGATTAAGAAATGAAGTTTATTTCAAACTCAGAATATTAATTCTACAAGAAAAGAGTAAGCAAATATTTTCAACAATCAATTAGAAATGAAGATTTTACATTCAATGTTTATAAGAAAAAAATTGAAACAACCTTCAACTAATTTTCAATTATTCTCAATGATATTAATCATTATTCTTGTTTTGAATGCTTTTTCAATTGCTCAACCAAAAAAAGAAGTAAGAGCTGTCTGGATTACGACAAATCATCAACTGGACTGGCCTCCAAAAACAACTGATCCAGTAATTCAGAAAAAATCTCTCATTGAAATTCTGGACAATCTCACTTCAAAAAACTTTAATACGATTTTCTTCCAGGTTCGATCGCAAGGAACAGTTTTGTATAAAAGTAAATACGAACCCTGGTCACCTTATCTGACAGGGAAATTAGGTGAAAGTCCTTCTTACGACCCACTTGAATTTCTTATTGAAGAAGCTCACAAAAGAAATTTAGAAGTTCACGCCTGGTTAAATATGGTTAATGTTAAATCGGGTGATTTGCCAACGACGATTACAGATCCGCCACACATTGCAATTGCTCGACCTGAATGGACAAAGAAATACATCGAAGGTAATAATATCAGTTACTGGCTTGATGTTGGTTTCCCCGAAGTAAGAGAGTATTTGAAAAATTTATGTGTAGAGATTGCTGAAAATTATAATGTCGATGGAATTCATCTGGACTATATTCGATATCCAGGAATTGATTTCGACGACTCCCTCTCTTACGAAATGTATGGTCAAAAAAAACAAAGAGGTGATTTCAGAAGAGAAAATATAAATCAATTAGTTTCAGCAATTTATGATACTTTAATTTCAATCAAACCAATGATAAAAGTTGGTTCTGCTCCAATTGGAATTTATGAAAATCTAACAGATGCTCGTGGATGGGAAGGAAGAAATTCTGTATTTCAGGATTCAAGAGAATGGCTCAAAAGAAAAAAACAGGATTATATAGTACCTCAGATTTACTGGGATTTAAATTCTAATCCTCGATTTGAATCTCTTGTCAATGACTGGACAAAAAATAAATTTGATCGTCAAATCATCATTGGAATTGGTGCTTACAATCCATCTGTGGCAAAGGAGCTTGAAGAACAAATTGAACTTACAAGAAAATACAAAGCTGATGGACAAAGTTTTTTCAGATATGAAAATATAAAAGACAAACGATTCTTTGCATATAGATTTCCAGCTAACATTCCACCTCTTAAATGGAAAGACTCAATTCCGCCAAACCCACCATTTGCATTATCAGGAAGAAACATTGAAGGCAAAACTGGATTAATCGAACTTGTCTGGGGAATTCCACCGAAAGCATCTGATGGTGATACAGCAAAATACTATAACATATATCGTGGATTTAACTCAAAGATTGACAGAGAAAATCCTGCTTATATTTTAAAATCAACACAAAATTATTATTACTATGATTTCATAAAACGACCTTCGCAACTCGAATACTATTATCAAGTATCTTCTTTTGATAAAGGGAATAATGAGAGTCAAACTGCTACTGAAATCATAAAAGTTGAATTGACAAATCTAAAAGAAATTTTATCTCCTCTTTATGCAAAAGATTTAATTGCATTTAGACCGTTCAATCGAACTGGAGAATTATTAATTGAATCGAATAGCAATAAAGTTATCTCAATTTCTCTTTTCGATAAATCAGGTAATAAAATTAGAGAGATAAATCCTGTTCAATTGAAAACAGGATTAAACCTTATTGAACTCGAATTTCCATCAACAAGGATGAAAGAATTTACAATTAAAATATTTTTCCCGGACAGAGTGGAAATTGTAGAATTCAAAATTTGAGTTTAATATTTAATTACGATAAATCTTAGTCACCTTACAAAAAACAGGAAATTATTTTTACTTACAACCTTTATTGGCTTTCCAGCTGCTTCCTGAAAACCATCACACTCGCTGAAAAAATTACAAGTCCAATGACAAGCATTATTAACATTTCATCCCAGATCTCTGAAAGTCCCACACCTTTCAAAAAAAGTGATCGAAGAATAATCAAAAAGTATTTCAAAGGAATGAAGTTAGAGACAAATTGGATCACTTCAGGCATATTCTCGACAGGAAAAGTAAATCCAGATAAATAAATGAATGGAAGCATAACCATAAAAACAGAAATCATCATAGCCTGTTGTTGAGTTTTTGAAATTGTCGAAACAAACATTCCAAGTCCAAGAGTTGAAAACAAAAATGGAATGCAGCTAATTAAAAGAAGAAGTAAGCTACCTTTTAAATCAAGGTCAAAAAATATAAATGCCGCTGCAAGGACAAGCAAAACTTCTATAAAACCAATCAACGTAAATGGTATTAGTTTACCAACAATCAGCTCAATTTTTTTGATGGGAGTTACAATTAGTTGTTCCATTGTTCCAAATTCTTTTTCTTTTACAATTGCCATCGAAGTCAGAAGCAATGTGACAATTGTTAAAAGTAATCCAATAATACCGGGAATAAAATAATTCGAACTCTTCAACTCAGGATTAAACCAGATTCGTGTTTCAGGATCTATTCGTACAAACGAATAAAACAAACCTCGTGTATTTAGAAATTTGATTAAAACATTCTTATTAAAATTAAAAGTTATTCCAGTTATATAACTTAAACTGACATTTGCAGAATATGCATCAGATCCATCAATTAAAATTTGAACAGGTGCAGGTTTATTTTTCTGAAGTTCATCAGAAAAATCTTCAGGAATAACAATTACAATCTTTGCAAGACTTTTATCAAGGTAATAATCAACTTCTTTTTGATTATTGATATAATCTACCACATTAAAATATCCACTTGATTTAAAACTCTCGATATAACTTCTGCTTTCTTCTGAGCGATCGAGGTCACAAACAACTATTTTAATATTCTTCACATCAAAAGTAATTGCATAACCAATAATAATAAGCTGAAGAACTGGAGCAAGAAAAATTAGAGGAAGCATCCTGCGATCTCTCTTGAGTTGCAAAAATTCTTTCTTAATAAAATCAATCAATGTGATCATCTCAATCCCTTAACCTTCAATAAAATTGTGGAAATTGTAAACATTCCGAGTAAGAAAAATATAAGAGCAAAGAATTGTTCCCATAAGATTGAGAAACCAACACCTTTCAAAATTATTCCTCTTAAAATCACAAGATAATATTTCGCAGGTATGATGTAACTGATATACTGTAAAATTTCGGGCATACTGGTTATTGGGAAAATAAAATTCGAAAACACAAGAGTTGGAATTATAGTCGAAAGAATTGATGCAAGAAATGCAACTTGCTGACTCTCTGCAAGAACTGAAATAAAAACTCCGAAGGCAAGTGAAGTAAGTAAAAAAATCATCGTTGCAATTAAAAGTAAAATTAGATTTCCTTTGATTTGAATATTGAATAAAACATATCCGGTCAATAAAATCAGACTCGCAGCAATAAAAGCAATTATCAATGGGGCAACGAGCTTGGCTATAATTAGTTCGTGCATTTTAATTGGTGAAACAATCAATTGCTCAATAGTATTTCGTTCTTTTTCTCTAACAATTGTAAGTGAGGTTGCAACAACTGCCATCACCATCATAATAAAAGCAATCAGACCTGGTATGAAAAAATTAGCCGTTTTCAATTCAGGATTGTACCATATTCTTGGCATCAGAACAACTTGAGGGAAACTCACATTTACATTCTTAAGATTATAATTTAGGATAAAGTTATTTATGTATGAATTCAAATAACCTACAATGTTAGAGGCAATCATTGCTTGAGTACCATCGACTATTATTTGAATCTTAGCCTCTCTGTTTGTTAATATTTTTTTCTCAAAGTCTTCTGGAATTATGATTGCGAATTTTGCTTTTCCAACATTTATTGAATTTTCAATTTCTTTATAGCTTTCTACATAACCAGAAAATTTAAAGTATTGATTATGCGAAAGAGATGAGATTAGTTCTCTGGAATAAAACGAATTACATTTATCAAACACTAAAAATGGAGCATTCTTCACATCGAGATTGAGAGCATAACCGAAAAGAATCAACATAAACGACGGAACAAAAAGAAAAACTAACAAGCTTCTTCGATCTCGTGTGAATTGAAGAATCTCTTTCTTGATAAACGGAAGAATTCGATTCAAACTTTCAAGCATATTTTTCATTTATTGACTTTTATATTTTATCTGTCATTTAAAAAAATCGGTCTATTGTGGTTTTTCTTTCTCTATTAAATTAATAAACACATTTTCAAGAGTTGGATGAATTTTTGAAATTGAGTTGATTGTAATCGAGTTCTTTTCTGCAAAATTTCTTAACTCATTTAAAACTGATAAATCTCTATCTAACACGAGATGAACAAGATTACCAAATATTGAGACACTTCTTCCAAATCTTTCTTTCAAAAGCAATTCATAAAGTCTGATATTATCACTTGATTGAATTTCATAAAGATCAAAGTCGAAATAAGTTTTTAGTTTTGATGGAGAATCCTGAGCAATAATTTTTCCTTCATTAATCAAACCAATTCTGGTACAATGTTCTGCTTCATCAAGGAAGTGAGTCGTAACAAATAGAGTAATTCCTTCAGCAGATAATTCATAAATTAAATCCCAGAAATTTCTTCTTGAAATTGGATCAACTCCTGCTGTTGGTTCATCAAGAAAAACAAGTTGAGGTTCGTGAAGTAATGCTAATGCTAAGGCAAGTCTTTGTTTCCATCCTACTGGCAAATCTTTTGTGAGCGAGTCTTTCACGCTTTTAAGTTGTGATATTTCAAAAGCTCTTTCTTTAGCAATCTTTCTTTTTTGATTTGATAATTTGTAAGCTCCGCAGAAAAAATCAATATTTTCTTCGACTGTTAATTCACCATAAAGAGAAAATTTCTGAGACATGTAGCCAATATTTTCTTTAATTTTTTCCTGTTCACTGAAAATATCATAACCTGCAACTTTACCTTCACCAGAGCTTGGATCAAGTATTCCGCACAGCATTCTAATTGTTGTCGTTTTGCCAGCTCCATTTGAACCAATAAATCCATAAATCTCACCACGATTAACTTCAATGCAAACTTTATTAACCGAGATAAAGTCACCAAATTTTTTAGTAAGGTCTTTAGTCCAGATTATTGGTTCAATCATTAATAGTATCCATTTAATTTTTTGATTTCTTCTTTCAGCAAAATCATATTTACTTTTGATTCAAGTAATTTAATTTCAGATTCGATGTTCTGACGATTTGCATCGAGTAAATCAGAAGAAGTAACAAGTCCTTCTTTGAATTTATTTTCAGTTATTCTCAGGTTTTCTTTTGCATATTTCAGTTCTAAATCAAAAAGTGTTTTTTTATTCTCCTCATTTTTCAATCGGTTAAGCAAATCAGAGTATTCAATTTTCGATTTTTGAATAAGCTGATTCAATTGATAATCTAATTGCTTTATTTGTAAATCAATTTGTTTCGAACTATTAAGAGGAAGAAGCCAATCCCACAAATTGAATTGCAAAACTAAATTTATATCCCAGCTGTATTTCCATTCATTCTTCACCGGAAAATATTTAGGATTTGGTTTCGCATAATCATAACCAGCATTAAAAAATAAACTCGGCAGAAATGAACCAAGTGCTGCCTTTTTCAAATACTCATTTGCCTTTATCATATTCTTGAGAGAAGTTATATCCGGACTTTCAAATTGTTTTATCTCTGCACTGCTTTGTTTCAAGAGTTCATCAATATTAATTGCAGGGATGATTTTTTGACTCAGCTCTAAATTAAGAATCTGACATAGATTAAGATTTAATTTGTTGATTAAATTTTGATGATCGAAAAATTTAATTTTAGCCTGAGTGAGAGCAAGTTCAACTTTCAATACATCATTTTCTTGCAGTAAACCATTTTCAAAAAATTTTTGAGTGACTTTTTTCTGTGTCTCAAGATATTCAATATTTGATTCAATTAATTTTAATGACTGGTAGGCAAGAAAAAGTTTTAGATATATTTCTTTTGCTCTGTAAACAATTTCATTAATCGCTTGTTTTAATTCTTCTTCACTTGCATCAACAATTTTTTTCTGAGCTTTAATTGTATTGATTTGTCTCAATCCAGTAAATAAAGGAAAATCAAAACTTACTCTTGTGAAATATTGCTCCTCCACAGGTTCATAGACTCGCAATGATGGTGAGCCGGGTACAAACGGTAATTGAATTATGAGAGGTTCAATTTCACTTAATCTCGAATATCTTCCCATCACTTTTACCTGTGGGAGTGTACCGAGTACAATTTCTTTCTCTCGTAATTTAGCCTGATTTAATTTTTCTTGATATGATTTTATGGTTGGATTGTTTTCAAGAGTTAATCTAACAATATCTTCAAATGTAAGATTTAATTCCTGAGAAGATAAAGTTCCAAATAAAATCAAAAAGAAGAAACCAATTTTAAACTTCATCTCATTCCCTCCTTTCTTAGGAGATGAATAAACACATTTTCAACTGACGGAATTTTTTGTTTTACTTCAAAAATTTTAATCTCATTTTCTTTCAAAAAATTTGTGAATACTTCGATGGGTTCATTACAAATTATATTGATATTATCACCAAACATCTGCACTTCTATCTTTTCAAAATTTCTCTGTATTAATTGATAGGCCCTTCGAACAGGCGAACAAACAATTTCGAAAACATTCTCAGTAATTATTTTTTTCAAATTCTGTGGTTGGTCAATTCCTATCAATTTTCCTTTGTGCAGGATTGCAATCTTTTCACATCTTTCCGTTTCTTCTAAATAAGGAGTGGAAATCAGAATTGTAATCCCCTGTTTTTTTAACTCAGCAAGAATAGACCAGAAATCTCTTCTTGAAATTGGATCAACTCCATTGGTCGGTTCATCAAGAAATAAAATATCCGGTTGGTGTATTAAAGCACAGACAAGAGCCGTTTTTTGTTTCATTCCTCCGGAAAGTTTATCAACAAGTCTGCTTCGAAATTGAGTCAAATGAGTAAATTCAAGTAATTCATCTCTTTTTGATTTAAAATTTTTTACTCCATGAATCCGAGCAAAGAATTCGATGTTTTCATCAATTGTCAGATCACCATAAAGTGAGTATCGCTGCGAAAGGTATCCAATTTTTTTATTGATTTCTGCTCTCTCTTTATCTGCATCGAGTCCAAAAATTAAAATTTTTCCTGAGTCCTTCTCTTCAACTCCACACAAAATTTTTATCAATGTAGATTTACCTGCACCATCAGGACCAACCAGACCAAACATCTCACCTTTTTTCACATCAAAAGAAATATCAATAAGTGCTTCTGCTGACTTAAACTTTTTCGAAAGATTTTTTAGTTGAATTATTAATTCATCGTTCATTTAATTTTTAGTGGGTTATATTTTTTCAATTCATAAAATAAAAGTTTTAATCCAGACTGTTATTTTAGTTTTTTTCATCTTAATCAAATCTCAGAATCACATCACACAACATTCCATCTTTGAGGAAATGATCAGGATTTGGAATTCTTACTTTCACAGCATAAACGAGTTTAACTCTTTCATCTTTTGTTTGAATATTTTTTGGAGTAAACTCGGCTTCATTAGAAACGAATACAATTTGTCCTTCAAAGGTTTTTTCGGGATAAGCATCTGCTTTAATCTCAACTCGCTGTCCCAGATAAATTCTGGAGAGTTCTTTCGCTCCTACATAAATTTTTACAAAAACTTCATCAAGATTATTGATTCTGGTTATTAACGAACCCGCAGTAACCAGTTCACCTATATCAAAATTTATTAATGAAATATATCCATCTAATGGTGCAACAATAACAGCATCGTCTAATTTTTTTTGAAGTAGATCGACCTGAGCTTTTGCCATATCAACTGTGGATTTTACTGTTTCAATTTCGGATTTAAGTGGACCTCTTTCAGCTTTTTGCAAATTTTCCTGGGCTGATTTTAATTGAGCTTCAGCAATTTCAACTTTAAGTTTTACATCATCAAAAACTTTTTGTGAGACACTCTCACTTTCGAAAAGATTTTTTATTCGTTCAAAATCTTTTTTCGCATTTTCATAATTGACTTGAGCTTGTTTGACCAGTTCCCTCAATTGTGCTTTATCTTCTTCGCGAACACCTTGAACAATTGTCTGATATTTTGCCAGTGCTGAATTGTAATTTGCAATTGCTTGAGCATACTGAATTTGTATTTCTTTAGTATCAAGAATGAAAAGAGTATCCCCTTTATGGACCAACTGACCTTCTTTCACGAATGATTTTAACAGGTCTCCTGTAATCTTTGATCTGAGTTCAATGTTTGTTGCTTCAATTGAACTTGATGTTTCAATAATTTTATCATCTGCTTTATTACAACCGTAAATCGATAAAATTAAAACAGCAATTAAAATTTTCCATTGTTTCATTTTTCGACTTTCCTTCTTTGTCGTTTATACAATTTTCTTCCCTGATTGGTGAGTATTCCATTGAGAAGAATGTCAAATGTTTTTTTGATTGCCTCTTCACTTGAAATTGGATTCGCAATTAAAAATTCAGGTATGATTACATTTCGCACAGCTCCATAAAAAACTCTGAACACAATCTCGGGATCAACATCTTCAAAAAGACCTTCTTTTTTCCCGGCTTCAATTGTTTGAGAAACTATTCTTTCTAAATTCTCTCGCCTGAATTTCTCAATATAATTCCAGAGTTTGGGTTTATGCTTTTGAATATCGTCAATATATTTCATACTCAGTTGCTTCATATTACTCTGAACTAAATTCAAAACATCGATTAATTTCTCAATTGCATTTTGATTGGATTGCATAATTTCGATTATTGAGTTAGTAATCTTTGCAGTAAAATCTTTTACAACTTGATAAAGCAGTTCATCTTTGGATTTGAAATGTTTATAGATTGTTTTTTTACTAATGTGATATTCTCTGGAGATTTCATCGATTGAGGTTTTAATAAATCCATCACTAAAAAATTTATGTCGTGCAATTTCGAGGATTCTTTCTTTAGAAATGTCTTTATTTTTATTTTTCATAAGAAACGATTAATGTTTTTATCGTTTCCAAATTAAAAAAGTTGATTAACTAAAACAAAAATGTTTGTTTGATGTATAACCGTCATTCAGTCTGTGACTGACACGCTTATGTCATCCCTCGTCTTTGCTCGTGATGACATTCCATTTGTTGTTATCATGATGATGTTTCTTCATTGTCAGTCTGAGCAAAGACGAAGACTGACAATATTACCTGTCATTGCGAGGAACGAAGTGACGAAGCAATCTTTCACTATATTATATGATAATTCTTTTATAAGTATGAGAACAGATTGCTTCGCCCCAATTAAAAATCGGGGCTCGCAATGACTGGTAATTTCTGGTTACAGTCATTGCGAGGAACAAAATAACGAAACAATCTTTCCTTACGATGTCAGTCCACAGACTAACCAGTTTTGTATCAATTATTTCAGTCCTTGATAGACTTAGAAGGTTGAAGCCCGTTAAAAAATAGATATTATTATTTGAGAACTTTACTTCATTAAGTTTCTGATTGAGATAATAATTCTTTTTATTCAACCCTGAATTAAATTAATAACAGAATGATTTTTTATTTCTGAGTTTTACAATAAAAAAAATCCCTGGTGTTTAGCCAGGGATTTAGAATTCTAATTTTATATTAATAATTCTGTCTTATTTCAACTGAGCTAATTTAACAGCAAGATCAACTACACGGCAACTGTAACCCCACTCATTATCATACCAGCCAAAAACTTTTACCATGTTTCCTTCCATAACCATAGTTGATTTCGCATCAAAAATACATGATGCTGGATTATGAACGATATCAGCTGATACAATTTCGTCTTCAGTATATTCGAGAATTCCTTTCAATTCGTTTTCTGCTGCTTTTTTGAATGCAGCATTGACTTCTTCAACAGTAACTGTTTTTTCAACCTGACACACAAAGTCAGTTATTGAACCATCTGGAGTAGGAACTCTTAATGCAATTCCATCGAGCTTTCCTTTTAATTCAGGAATTATTTTTCCAATTGTTCTTGCCGCACCAGTTGATGTTGGAATTATTGACATTGCAGCAGCTCTTGCTCTTCTTAAATCTTTATGAGGCAAATCGAGTAAATTTTGGTCATTTGTATAAGAGTGAACTGTGCTCATCAATCCATATTTAACTTTGAAATTAT
>Ga0101943_1001828_pt1 | contig 15826 bp, 17 predicted proteins | sample DewCreD2012metaG_5_FD_75244 | JGI IMG/M metagenome (GOLD analysis project Ga0101943, IMG submission 75244) | Hot spring sediment bacterial and archeal communities from British Columbia, Canada, to study Microbial Dark Matter (Phase II) - Dewar... ... | reverse complement strand
AAACCCCAGCCGCTGCCCGTCTCCGGCCTGCGGGTAGAAGCGGCCGTTGGGGATCGCCACATCCGGCGCCTCGGCCCGGACGCCATCAGCCCCGGCCAGCGCCCAGAAAAGCACCGCGATGACGACCGCCAGCCAGCGCCCCATCGCCCACCTCTCACCGGCTATGCTACGGGTCACGCCGGGCCACTGTCAACCGCCGGCCGGGCGCGCCCTCGCCCCCGGTTCCGCCGCGCCTCCTGGGCACGCTCTCTGCGAGAGCCATCGCCGCCACCCGATGGGACCGCCACAATGGACCTGGAGATCGGCCTGTACCTCGAAGCGGAAGAGGGGGTAACCTGGTCGGACTGGCGCCGTCTGGCCCGGCGGGCCGAGGCCGGGGGGTTCGACGCCCTGGCCACCGCCGTCCATCTGCGCTCGCTCCAGGCCCCCGGCCGCTGGTGCCTCGACCTCTGGCCGGTGATGACCGCCCTGGCCCTCTGGACCCGCCGGCTCCGCTTCGGCCCGATGGTCCTGCCGGTCGCCTTCTACCACCCGGCCCAGGTCGCCCGGCTGGCGGCCGCCCTCGACCGGCTGAGCAGAGGACGCTTCCGTCTGCGATTGGGCGCCGGGCGCGACGCGGCCGAGCACCACGCCTTCGGCCTGCCATTTCCCGACCACGACGAGCGGATCGCCGCGCTGGGCGAGGCGGTCGCGCTCATCCGGCGGCTCTGGAGCGGTCAGCCGGTCTCCTTCGCCGGCCGCTGGTACCGGCTGGCGGAGGCCCAGATTCAGCCCACCCCGTTGCGCCCCTGGCTCGGGCTGGGCGGCGAGAGCGACCCCCTGCTCCGGCTGGCGGCCGCCCAGGCTGACGAATGGTGCACCGCCGGCCCGACGCTGGAGCGGTTCCGGTGGCTACAGGCCCGCCTGGACGATCTGGCCCGGGCGGCCGGCCGCGACCCCCACACCCTCGCCCGGACGGTGATGAGTGGGGTCGTCATCGGCCGCGACCGGGCGGCTCTCCAGCGCCGCGCCCACCGCCTGACCGCCCTCATCCCCACCCTGGCCGGGCACCCGCCTGCGGCCGTGCTCGCCCGTCTGGCGAGCGAATGGCGCTGGTGGATCGGAACGCCGGCCGAGATCGTCGCGCAGACCCAGCCTTTCATCCAGGCCGGGGCCACCCAGGTCTTCTTTCAGGTCTTCGACCCTCACGATCTGGCGGCCGTTGACCTTCTGGCTCAGGAGGTGCTGCCGGCCCTGCGGGCGGTGGCGGCGACCCGCCCGGCGGTCGCCTGTGATGCCGACGCGGTCCTCCGGCGCCCCGGGGAGGTGGGCCGGTGAGACCCGGACCGTCCCCATCGCGGGGCCGCCGGGCCGGTTGTACGGGATCCGGGCGGGGGGTATAATAGCAGCGTCATGCGGACCCGGACCATGGTCCACGCGCCGTTTTCCCCCGCAGCCCGCTCACGGCGACACCGGCTGGCCGCCGGCCTGGCCGACTGGCTGGGGCGTGCCTGGCGACCGCTCTTCGCCCTGGCCCTGGCGCTGTTCGTGGGGCTGCCGGTCCTGGCCCCACTCCTGGCCGCCGCGGGCTTCGACCACCTCGCCCTGACCATCTACGGTCTCTACCGCCTGACCTGCCACCAGCTGCCCGAGCGGTCGTACTTCCTGTTCGGGCATCCCCTCGCCTACTGCCAGCGCGACACCGCCCTCTACACCGCCATGCTGCTCGGCACCCTGGCCTCCGGGCGCTGGCGCGCGCCCGGGCTGACCGGCCGGCGGGCTCTCCTCTGGCTTCTCCTGGCCGGCCTGCCGCTCGCCCTGGACGGCGGCACCCAGGCCCTCGGCTGGCGGGAGAGCACCTGGTACCTGCGCACGCTGACCGGCGGGCTCTTCGGCTTCGTCGTCGCCTGGGTTGGGTGCCAGCTGATGGCGCAGACGCTGGCCCAGACTCTGGCCAGCCCTCATTCTCCCAAGGAGCGCACCGGCGATGGTCTCGCTTGAGGTCCTGCGCGATCTGGCCACCCCCGCCCCCAGCAAACTGCTCCTCTTTGTCATTGATGGTCTCGGGGGTCTCCCCCTCCCGGATACCGACCGCACCGAACTGGAGACGGCCCACACGCCCAACCTGGACGCCCTGGCGGCCCGCTCGCTCTGCGGGCTGAGCATCCCCGTCGCCCTGGGGATCAGCCCGGGCAGCGGCCCCGGCCATCTGGCCCTCTTCGGCTACGACCCCCTGACCTACCGGGTCGGACGGGGCGTGCTCTCGGCGCTGGGGGTGGGCTTCCCGCTGGAGCCCACCGATGTGGCCGCCCGTTTCAACTTCGCCACGGTCGATGCTCAGGGCCGGGTGATCGACCGCCGGGCCGGCCGCCTCCCCACCGAGGTCAACCGGCAGCTGGTCGAGCGCCTGCGCACCATCCAGATCCCCGGCGTCCAGATCTTCGTCGAGACCGAGAGCGGCCACCGGGGCGTGGTCATCTTCCGGGGCGAGGGGCTGAGCGACGCCCTGACCGACAGCGACCCCCAGCGGGAGGGACTGCCGCCGCTGCCGGTGCGGCCGCTCACCCCCGAGGCCCAGCGCACGGCGGAGATCGTCAACCGCTTCATCGCCGAGGCGGCCGCGCGCCTGAAAGACGCCCACCCGGCCAACATGATTCTGCTCCGGGGCTTCGCCCGTCACCCGAACCTGCCCACCCTGGGCGACCTCTACCAGCTCCGGGCGGCGGCCGTCGCCGTTTACCCGATGTATAAAGGACTGGCCCGGCTGGTCGGCATGACCGTTCTCCCGACCGGCGAGACCCTGGCCGACCAGATCGCCACCCTGCGCCAGCACTGGGCGGCGTTCGATTTCTTCTATCTGCACACCAAGGGGGCGGACACCGCCGGCGAGGACGGCGACTTCGCCCGCAAGGTCCGGGTTCTCGAGGAGATCGATCAGCAGCTGCCAGCGCTGCTGGATCTGCGGCCCGATGTTCTGGTCATCACCGGCGACCATTCCACCCCCGCCGTGCTCCGCAGCCACAGCTGGCACCCGGTGCCCTATCTCCTCTGGGCCGCCACCCTGGCCCCCGACAGTGTCACCGCCTTCGGCGAACGGGCCTGCGCCCAGGGCGGGCTCGGCCTCTTCCCGGCCGTGGCGACCATGCGCCTGATGCTGGCCCACGGCCTGCGCCTCAAGCGCTACGGGGCCTGAGAAACAGAAACGGCGCCAGGAGCGCGCTCCTGGCGCCGCTCGATCAGACGGACCGGCTATTCGTAGATCCAGCGGTCGATATCACGGGTGTAGGTGAAGAGCTCCGCGGGCTGGAAGAAGAGAGCGATCTCGTGCTGGGCCGTCTCGGGGGCGTCGGAGGCGTGGATGAGGTTGCGCAGTCCGGTCAGGGCCAGATCCCCCCGGATCGTCCCCGGCGGAGACTCATGGGGCCGGGTCTTGCCCACCATCGCCCGCACCACCTGGATGGCCTCCGGCCCCTCGACCACCGCCGCCACGACCGGCCCGCTGGTGATGTAGGTGACCAGGTCCTCGTAGAAGAACTTGCCCCGATGGACGGCGTAGTGCCGCTCGGCCAGCGCGCGGTCGAGCCAGAGCATCTTGAGCCCCACCAGACGCAAGCCCCGCCGTTCGAACCGGCCCAGGATCTCGCCCACCAGCCCGCGCTGGACGCCATCCGGTTTGATGATGACCAGCGTCCGTTCCATAGACCTCCTCGCTGCTCGCTATCTCCCGCCAGGGCGGACCCCGGCCTGGCGATTATATCACCGGCCGCCCGGTGTGGTATAATTCAGGGCAGTCGAAGCAGGGAAGCACTCAAGCAAGAACAGGGGATGAGAGCGTGGGGCAGTCGTTCTCGGAGACCGGTCTGACCCAGACCCCGGCCCGCGCCGCACTGGAGACCCTGACCGTGGACGCCCAGCGGCAGGCGCTGCACGATCTTATCGCCGACACCCGGCGGGAGGTGCTCCGGACCCAGGCCCAGCTGCGCGACGCCACTCTGCGCCGCAACAAGCTGCTGCTCCAGCGAGCCGTCCCGCACGAGCACGGCGACCACAGCGAGGACGCCTGGCTGGAAGACGCCCTCCAGCACGAGGAGCAGCAGGTCCGCGACCTGAGCCAGCGCCTCGACCTGCTCCGCCGGCGGCTCGCCTGGTACCAGGAGAAGGTCACCCAGCTGGGCCCCGGCGAACCCATCTGGCCCTTGGCGGCCGAGACAGACGACGACTGAGCCGCGGAGCGGCCATGTCCGAACTGCGCTGGCACCCGGTCCTGCGCGAATGGGTGATCACCGCCACCCACCGGCAGGAGCGCACCTTCCTGCCGCCACGGGATTACTGTCCCCTCTGCCCCACCCGCCCCGGCGGCGTCCCGACCGAGATCCCCCGCCCGGACTACCAGATCGTGGTCTTCGAGAACCGGTTCCCGGCGCTCCAGCGCCAGCCGCCGGAACCAGCCGTCGCCGGCAGCCCGCTCACCCCGGTGGCGCCGGCCCAGGGGATCTGCGAGGTCGTGGTCTACACCCCCGACCACGACAGCCGGCTAGCCCTCCGCAGCGTCGACGAGATCGAGCGCCTGATCGCCGTCTGGACCGACCGCTACCAGGAGCTGGGCGGCTACGACTTCGTCAAGTACGTGTTCATCTTCGAAAACAAAGGCGAGGTGATCGGCGTCACTCTCCACCACCCACACGGTCAGATCTACGCCTTCCCCTACATCCCGCCGATCGTCCAGCGCGAACTGGCCAGCGCCGCTGACCATCTGGCCAGCACCGGACGCTGCCTCTTCTGCGATATCCTGGCCGCCGAGCGGGGCGATGGACGCCGACTGGTGGCCGAGAACGCCGACTTCGTCGCCTTCGTGCCCTTCTACGCCCGCTACCCCTACGAGGTCCACCTCTTCGCCGCCGCCCATCTGGGCGCGCTGCCCGATCTCGCTCCCCGCCAGCGGCGTTCGCTGGCGGCCCTCCTCAAAACCGTTCTTGTGACCTACGACAACCTCTGGGGCTTCTCACTCCCCTATATGATGGTGCTCCACCAGCGCCCGACCGACGGGGAGCCCCATCCGGAGTACCACTTCCACATCGAGTTCTACCCGCCCCACCGGGCGCCGGACAAACTGAAGTATCTGGCAGGATGCGAGTCGGGCGCCGGGACGTTCATCAACGACACCCTGCCCGAGGAGACCGCCGCCCGGCTGCGCGCGGCCCGCCCCCCAGCGGTCGACTAACCTCTACCGCCGGCTCGGCTCCTCCCGTGGCCGCCAGCGGGCCGCGCACTGGGCGAAGCCGCAGTCCAGACAGTGCCAGCAGGCGATGGCCTCGGGGTCACGCCGCCGGCTCCCACAGCGCGGACAGGCGGCGAAGCTGACCGCCCCTGTTCGGGGATCGGGCAGCAGCAGCGGATCCTCGTCACGCGGTCGGCGCATCGGTCACCTTCTCTCGTCGGCGTCGCCACTAGCGCCGGCGGGTCCGCCGCAGCAGCTCGAGGAGTACCCCCGCCGCCGTCTCGGCGAACGCCGTATCGTTGATGTTGTGGTCCAGCTCGTAGACCGGGATGTCGGGGCGAAGATGGCCCCGCAGGGCGCTGTACAGCGCCGCGTCGGCCTCCGGCCACCAGAAGACCCCCTCGGGCTGGTCGAGGGCCGAAAGACCACGGTGCGGCCAGAGAACAGCCACCGGCGCCCGGGCGGCGTTGAGCGCGCCGGCCAGCCGCCGACCCAGCTCCTGGCTCTCCTCGACCGTCGTGCGGACGAAGAGGACGCCCATCTCCGGCTGGTAGAGCGGCCGCCGCCGGTAGTGGTCCGGGAGATCGGCGTGGACCTCGACCCGCCGGTAGTCCAGCCCGCCGGGGACCACGACCTGTGGAACGGCCCACGGACCCGGCCAGTCGCCGATGAGCGACCGACCCGCCAGCAGCTCGGTCACCGCCAGCCGGAGCAGGCCGTGACAGGCCTCACCGCCGGCCAGATCGGCCGGCGCCCGGTCAGCCGCCTCTCGCAGCCACCGGACGGTGACAGCACACCCCCCTGCCTCCAGCACCTGCCGCGCCCTTTCGGCCGCCCCGGCGGTCTGGCTGACCGTGACCAGGATCACCCGTGGGCCCCCCACGGCCTCCGAGCCCGGCCCCGCCGGCCGGCCCAACAGCGAGACCGCCCACGTCAGCCAGCCCGACCGTCGCCGCGTCGCCGACCCGACCGGAGCCGACCGGGACGCCGCCAGTTCAGCCGGCCGCTCTCTACGCCCCACCGATTCTCTCCATCGGCCTCCAGAGTGCCGACCACCGGTGGTCGGCCCTCCCCGCCACCGGGGTCCGCACCGCAAATATGGCCGATCCCGGCGTCCGGCGTCAAGAGGTGACGCCAGACAGGCAAACGCGCCCCTTGCACCGCGCACGATCTTGTGGTAATCTGCAGGCCAGCCGATGAGGGGTGTGGTCTCTCGCATGGAGGGACGTGCCGATGGAGGCGGCCGCCGGGCCACCGGTCACCGTCGAGATTCTGGCCTACGCGCCCACCGCGTTCTTCCACTGCCAGCACTGCGAACTGGTCTGGCAGGGGATCGGTCTGGGCCCGGCGGCTCACCAGGCGATCCGGACCGGCTCGCTGCCGGATGACCGGCTGGCCGAGTGGTGCGCCCTGGTCGACCTCGTCGGTCGGCTGCGGCAGCGCTTCGGCGACCGGATCGCGGTGGCCCTCGACGCGCGCCGCGGCGCCGTCGCCGTGCGCGGCTGGCAGGCGGTGACCGACGTGCCGGTGCTGGAGGCCGCCCGGCGCGTGGTGGCTGCGGGCGCGCCGCGCCTGATCTACACCGATGTGGCCCGGGACGGCATGCTGGGGGGCCCGGACCTGGAGGGGCTGGTGGCGCTGGTGCACGCCGTCGCGGTGCCGGTGGTCCTCGCCGGCGGCGTGACCACGCTCGACGATATCCGGGCCGCCGACGCCGCGGGTGCCGAGGGCGTCGTCGTCGGGCGCGCCCTGTACGACGGGCGGCTCCGGCTCGCCGACGTGGTGCGGCTGCCCGGGGTGCGATGATGCTGGCCAAACGCGTGATCCCGTGCCTGGACGTCGCCCAGGGCCGCGTGGTCAAGGGCCGTGCCTTCGTCGACCTGCGGGACGCGGGGGACCCGGTGGCGCTTGCGGCGCGGTACGACCGCGAGGGCGCCGACGAGCTGGTCTACCTGGACATCACCGCCTCGGTGGAGGCCCGCGGGACGCTGCTCGACGTCGTCCGCCGCACCGCCGAGCAGGTGTTCATCCCGCTCACCGTGGGCGGCGGGGTACGGTCCGTGGACGACATCCGGGCGCTGCTGCTGGCCGGCGCCGACAAGGTCGCGGTGAACACCGCGGCCGTGGCGCAGCCTGCCCTGGTGGCCCGGGCCGCGGACCGGTTCGGCAGCCAGTGCGTGGTGGTGGCGATCGACGCGAAGCGTCGCGAGGCGGACGGCAGGGTCTGGTACGAGGTGATGACCCACGGGGGGCGGCGTCCGACCGGGCTCGATGCGGTGGCCTGGGCGCGCGAGGCCCAGCGCCTGGGTGCCGGCGAGATCCTGCTCACCAGCGTCGACCGCGACGGCACCGAGGAGGGGTACGAGCTGGAGCTCACCCGGCGCGTGGCCGAGGCCGTCTCGATCCCGGTGGTGGCCTCGGGCGGCGCAGGGCGGCCGGAGCACCTGTGCGAGGTGCTGACGACCGGCGGGGCCGACGCGGCGCTGGCAGCATCGATCTTCCACTACGGGCGGTTCCCGATCCCTGTGTGCAAGGCCGCCCTGGCTGCGGCCGGCGTGCCGGTGCGGCCGGTGCGGCACGAGGAGGATGCTTGTGACGCGTGAGCGCGATCCCGCACCCCTGGCCGATGCCCCGACCGGCAGTCCGGCGCAGACGGCGCTGTTGCGGTGGGAGGACGGCCTGCTGCCCTGCGTCGTGCAAGATGCCCGGACCGGCACGGTGCTGATGCTGGCGTGGATGACCCCTGCCGCGTTCGAGCGCACCCTCGCCACCGGTGAGGCCTGGTTCTGGAGCCGCGCGCGCCAGGCGTTGTGGCGGAAGGGCGAGACCTCAGGGCACACCCAGCGGGTGGTGCGGAGCGCCGTGGACTGCGACGGCGACGCGGTGCTGCTCCAGGTGGTGCCCCAGGGGCCGGCCTGCCACACCGGCCACGCGTCGTGCTTCTACCGCGATGCGGGCGGACGCGAGCAGCTCGACGCCGGACCGGTGCTGGCGCGGCTGGAGGCGGTGATCGCGCTGCGTCGCCGCACGATGCCAGCCGGATCCTACACGGCACGCCTCCTGGCGGGCGGCGTGGACGCCGTCGGCGCCAAGGTCCGCGAGGAAGCCGAGGAAGTGGTGCGCGCCGCGCGAGCGGAGTCCGACGACCGGGTGGCAGAGGAGGCGGCCGACCTGCTGTACCACCTCCTCGTCCTCCTCGCCGGCCGCGGCGTGCCGCTGGCGCGCGCGCTCGACGTCCTGGCCGCCCGCGGCGCCCTGGAGTGACCCCCCGGAGGCAGCGGCGGCCGGTACGCCGCCGTGCCGACCGGCTCGTCGCGGGCAGACGCCTGCCGGGCGTCCCGCCGGGCTGCCGCGCGTTCGGCCGGTGTGTGCCGACCGGCTCGTGGCGGAGCGAACGCCTGCCGGGCTACGGCTCCTTCGGCCAGGGGCCGACCACGCCGGGAGCGGCCCACTCCATGCTGGTCAGCTCCGCGACGGTCATCCGCTTGCCCGCCGGCACGCGCAGCACGCCCTTGCGGTCGCGGATCGGCCCGGTGAACGGATCGAAGGCCGGGGGCGTCTTGGCCATCTGCGCGTGGCGGCGCATGACCAAGTCGTACACCGACAGCCGCCCGAGGTCCGGGGTCTGCACGGTCACGGCCTTCAGGCGACCGACCCACTGGGGGTTGATCGGTTCGCCCATCTCGCACCCCAGCTCCACCGCACCTTCGGCCAGCAGCCACCAGTAGTCGACCTTCTCGAGGTTCTCGGTGGTGTACTTGCCCTCGTACACCTTCCGCAGGAAGTCCACGTAGATCCGGTCCCAGTGGACGAGCTGGCCCGAGAGACAGTGCTGGGGCGCGAACCGCTTCATGGGCGAGTAGTGGCCGAAGCTGGGGAGGTTGCGCCGGGCCGCGACCTGCACCACGGTGGGCGAGTCCTCGGTGAAGGCCAGCACGTCGGCGCCCTCGGCGATCAGCGCCTCGGCGGCCTCCTTGGCCGCAGCCGGGTTGAACCAGTCGTTGATCCAGCGCACGTGGACGGTGGCCCGCGGGTTGACCGCACGCACCCCCAGCGCGAAGGCGTCGATGTGCCGCTTCACTTCCGAGATGGGGTGCGCCCCCACGTAGGCCACCTTGCCGCTGCGGGTCACGGCGCCGGCCATCAGGCCGTTCAGGTAGTAGATCTGGTAGAAGTCGGCCATGTAGGTGGCCATGTTGGGGGCCCGCTTGAACCCCGAGGCGTGGGCGAAGATGTGGTTGGGGTAGCGCCTGGCGGCTGCCAGCGTGCCGTCCATGAAGCCGAAGCTGGTGGTGAAGATGACCCGCGCGCCCTGTTGGATCAGCTTGTCGATGAACAGCGTCTCCTGCCCTTCCTTGACGCTCTCGACGAAGACCGTCTCGAGCCAGGGGAGCTGCTGCTCGGCTTTCCTCCGCCCGACGTCATGGGCGTGGGTCCACCCGTAGTCGCCGATGGGCCCCACGTAGATGAAGCCGGCCTTCAGCTTTCGCTGCTGCGCACCGCCCGCGGTCGCCAGCCCGCCGAGCAGCAGCGCAATGACCACCGCCACCGTCCACCGCATGCTGCGCCTCCTTTCGCTTGCCCTCCCGACGATGCCGTCCTCTCGACGATCGATACGCCCCGCGGCCGCGCTTACCTGCTGGCGGGCCACGGCGACGCCGGTCGGCGTCGGCGCCCTCGGGGACCGCGTCCCTGGCGGCCGCCACCTGTCCGTGCCGGCGCGCGCGGCGAGACGCCCGTGGGGCACGGGTCCTCACCGGTCGCCCGGCGCATAGGGCAGTCCCAGCGCCTCCGGTGCCCCCTGGCCCCGCTGGCGGCGCGTCATCACGGCCAGCGCCGCCATGGTGAACGCGAAGGGGAGCATGCGGAGGAACTCCGGCGCGATCTGCGCCTGCAACCGGAACGACAGGAAGAACAGGGCCCCGTACAGGAAGGTGCCCGCGACGGCCCGGAGGGGATCCCATCCGGCGAAGATGGCCAGCGCGATGGCGATCCACCCCAGGCCCGCGGTCATCCCCTCGGTCCACGACGGCCGGTAGGCGACCGAGAGGAACCCACCGGCCACGCCGGCCAGGACGCCGCCGAACACCACGGCGGCGTAGCGCACCAGGATCACGTTGACGCCGGCGGCGGCGGCCGCCGCCGGCGCCTCGCCGGTCGAGCGCAGCACCAGGCCCAGGCGCGTGTGGTACAGCACGCCCCACAGGACGACCGCCAGCCCCAGGCCCAGGTACGTCAGGACCGAGACCTCCGGGAGCGTGTGGAGGAGGGGGATGCCTTCCCAGCCGCGGCCCAGCACGCCCGCCGCGCCCAGACCGAACATCGCCAGCGCCAGGCCCGAGACGTACTGGTTGCCGCGGAGCGTGATGGCCACCACCGCGTGCAGCAGGGCCGCCGCACCACCGGCCGCCGCGGCGGCCAGCAGGCCCAGCGTCGGGTGGCCGGTGGTGTGGGCCACCGCGAAGGCGAAGAAGGCTCCCAGGATCATCATGCCTTCCACGCCCAGGTTGACGACGCCGCTCCGCTCGGCGTAGATCTCGCCCAGCGACGCCCACAGCAACGGGGTGCCCACCGCCAGGGCACGGACGACGGTGGTGAACAGGTAGTCGATCACGTCCGGCGCGCCCCCGACGCGCCCGTGGCGGCCGCACCCTCGCCGCCGGCGGGGGCCAGCGCCGGCAGCCCGTGGCCGGGGGGCCCTGCCCAGCGCACGCGGTACGCCAGCAGCCGTTCGCTGCCGATGAGGAAAAAGAGGATCAGCCCGTTGAACATCAGGGTCACCTGGAACGGCAGCTGCAGGGAGACCTTCATGACGTCGCCGCTGGTGAAGATCCACCCGAGGAAGAGGGCGGTGAGCACCGCCGCCAGCGGGTGCCCGCGCGCCAGCCACGCCACGATGATGGCGGCGTATCCGTACCCTGCCGATACCTGGGACGGCGCAAGCAACTTGTGGTGGATGCCCGCCACTTCGCCCGCACCGGCCAGGCCGGCCAGCCCGGCCGAGAGCACCACAGCCGCCAGGCTGGTCCGCACGGGGTCGATGCCGGCGTAGCGCGCCGCGTGGGGGTTCTGGCCCAGCACGCGGATCTCGAACCCCAGGCGCGTGCGGGCCAGCAGGAACGCCAGCCCGCCAGCCGCCAGCAGCCCGACGGCCAGCGTCGGCCAGTGGATGTGCGTGCCCGGGACCACCGGCAGCCACGCCGCTTCGGGGAACGTGTCGGTGTACGCGAACCCGAAGACGCCACGGCCCTTCCACGGGCCGTGGATCAGCCACTCTACCAGGAAGAGGGCGATGTAGTTCATCATGAGGGTCGTGATGACCTCGTTCACCTCGAGGCCCAGTCGCAGCCACGCTGGCAGCAGGCCCCACGCTGCGCCGGCCGCGAATCCGGCGGCGAACAGCAGGGGGACCGACCACGGGCCCGCGGGGACGAACAGGGCGACCCCCGTGGCGCCCACGGCACCTGCCAGCAGCTGGCCCTCGGCGCCGATGTTCCAGAACTGGGCGCGGAACGCCACGACCAGTCCCACGCCGCACAGCAGCAGGGGGATCGTCTGGCGCATGATCTCGGGGGCGGCGCGGGGGTCGGCCAGGGTGCCGGCGAACATCGCGCGGTAGACACCGGCGGGCGAGAGCCCGAAGGTCCAGAACAGCACGGCTGAGGTCGCCAGGGCGGCGGCGACGGCGCCAGCCGACACGACCAGCACCCAGCCGCCCGACGGCGCCGTCACCGGCTCGAGCACCACCGGGCCGAGGCGCTTCACGCGCGGTGCCCCATCATCAGGAGTCCGAGGCGCTCGGGGTCGGCTTCGTCCACCGGCAGTTCGCCCGCGACCTCTCCCCCGAAGAACACCGCGATCCGGTCCGCCAGCGCCAGGATCTCGTCCAGGTCCTCCGAGACCAGCAGCACGGCGGCGCCCTGCGCCCGACACTGCCGCAGCCGGGCGTGGACCTGCTCCGTGGCGGCCACGTCCAGCCCGGCGGTGGGATGCGCGGCCACCACCAGCGTCGGCCGGCCGGCGAGCTCCCGGCCCAGGATGAGCCGTTGCACGTTGCCGCCCGAGAGCAGGCGGGCGGGCACCTCGGGGCCCGGCGTGGCGATCTCGTACTCGGCGATCACCTGCCGGGCGAAGGCGACCACCGCTCGCGGGTCGAGCAGCGGGCCCCGCGCGAACGGCCGGTGGCGATAGCGGCGGAGCACCAGGTTCTCGGCCACCGACATGGTGGCGACGATCCCATCGCGCAGGCGGTCCTCGGGGATGTGCGCCACGCCCAGATCGTGGAGCAGGCGCGCCGACCGGTTGGTGACGTCGCGGCCCGCCAGCAGCACGCGGCCCGCCGTGGCGCGGCGCAGGCCGGTCAGCACCTCGACCAGCTCGCGCTGCCCGTTCCCGGCCACGCCGGCGATGCCCAGGATCTCGCCCGCCCGGACGACGAGGGAGATGCCGCGCAGGGCGTCGACGCCACGGGGGCCGACGGCCCGCAGGCCTTCCACGCGCAGCACCACGTCGCCCGGCCTCGACCGCTGGCGGGCGGGCTGCATCTCCACGTCGCGGCCCACCATCATGCGCGCCAGGGCCCGCCGGTCCACGCCCTCCGCCGGCAGCGTGGCCACGACGCGGCCCCGCCGCAGGACCGTGATCCGGTCGGCGATGGCGGTCACCTCGTCCAGCTTGTGGGAGATGAAGATCACGGCGTGGCCGTCGCGCCGCATGCGGCGCAGGACCTCGAACAGCCCGCGCACCTCCTGCGGGGTGAGCACGCTGGTGGGCTCGTCGAGGATCAAGATCCTGGCGCCGCGCAGCAGCACCTTCAGGATCTCCACCCGCTGCTGCTCGCTCGGCGAGAGGTCGGCGACGCGCGCGCGGGGATCGATGCCCAGCCCGTACCGGGTGGCCAGGTCCAGGAGGCGGGGCTCGAGGTGCCGCGTGGGACGCACGAACGGCTCCCCCGGCAGGCCCAACGCCACGTTCTCGACCACGGTGTGCCGGCGGATCAACAGGAAGTGCTGGGGGACCATCCCGATGCCCAGGCGCAGCGCGTCGCGCGGCGAGCGGATCCGCACGCGCTGCCCCTCGAGCCAGATCTCGCCGGCATCGGGTTGCTGCAACCCGTAGAGCACGCTCACCAGGGTGGTCTTGCCGGCGCCGTTCTCGCCCAGGAGGGCATGGACCTCGCCTGGGGCCACCTGGAGCGTCACCCCGTCGTTGGCGACCACGCCGGGGAAGCGTTTGGTGATCTGGCGCAGTTCCAGCATGCCGGCGGATTCTCCGCCGCGGCCCGGAGGCCCTGCGGCGCCGCTCAGGCCCCGGCGGGATCGGCCCGCAACACGCCCACGTAGGGCAGATTGCGGTAGAGCTGGCGGTAGTCGAGCCCGTAGCCCACGACGAAGACGTCGGGGATCTCGAAGCCGCGGTACCGGATGGGCAGCGTGTCCACCAGCCGCCGCACCCGTTTGTCCAGCAGCGTGCAGATGGCCAGGTCGGCCGGGTCCCGGGCGCGCAGGGCACGGAGCAGGTAGGACGCCGTCAGGCCGGTGTCGATGATGTCTTCCACGAGCAGCACCGACCGTCCCGTGATCTCCTCGTCCAGGTCCTTGATCAGCCGGACGACGCCCGTGGGGCCCTTCCCGCCACGGTACGAGCTGATGGCCAGGAAGTCGATGGTGACCGGGATCTCCAGCGCCCGCGTCAGGTCCGCGAGGAAGTAGACGCCCCCCTTCAGCACCGTCACCACCAGGAGGTCGCGTCCGGCGTAGTCGCGGCTGATGGCGGCCGCCAGGTCGCGGACGCGGGCCTGGACCTCCGCCTCCGTGAACAGCACGTCGATGGGGGCCGTGCCCATCAGGGCCGCCAGGGAGCGGGGCAGGCGGGCGGGGTCACCGGCTCCGCACCGGATGCAGGCCGTACTTGGCCAGCAGGTTGCGGTAGTCGCGGCCGTAGAAGATCTTGACGCGGACGTCGGGGTACAGTTCCCGCATGCGCCGCAGCTTGCGGTTCTTGCGGGTCACCAGGCTCTGCTTGAGCGTCGTCAGCTCCACGTAGAGGTCGAGGTCGGGCAGGTAGAAGTCGGGGCTGAAGCTCTCGATCACGCGGCCCTGGGCGTCCCACTGGAGCGGGAAGGCGCGGGGCTCGTACTCCCAGCGGATGCCGTAGAAGTCCAGGATCCGCGCGAACTCCGCCTCGCTGTCATGGGCGAAACGGACGCCCGGCCGTACTGCCATTGCCCTGAGTATAGAGAGCCTGCCCGCCGGCCGCAAGCCGAGCAGCCGGGCGCTGGCGGGCGGTGTGCCGACCATGGGGTGCGGGCCGGGCGGGAGTAGTGGTACAATAACTTCTAAAGCAGGCCTGCCAGGACCGCCCGGGCGCGGGTGGGCGGTACCCGTGTGTCTACATCAGGGGGAGTCGGTACATGCCGGAGGCCGCCAGGGCCGAAGAGCTGCAACGCTATCTCCGGCAGTTGGAGAGCCACGACGTCACCGTCCGGAGCGATGCGGCCCATGCGCTGGGCAAGCTCGGCGACGAGGCCGCGGTGGCGGCCCTCGCGCGCGCGCTCCAGGATCCCGACGAGTACGTCCGCAAGAGCGCGGTGATGGCCCTGCGGCGCATCGGCGGCACGGCCGCGGCCGAGGCGTTGCGCACCGCGCTGGCCGATCGCAGCGAGCAGGTGGTCCTGCAGGCCGTCAACGGCCTGCGGGACATGCGGGACCGGGGGGCCGTGGAGCCCCTGATCCGCGTCCTGGGGCGCCGTGAGCGGTCCCTGCAGCTGGCCGCCACCGAGGCCTTGGTGCGCATCGGCCCCGATGCCGTGCCCGCGCTCCTGGCCGCTTTCGAGGACAAGAACCTCCGGCGCAAGATCGGCGCCACCGTCATGAAGATCCTGGTGGACATCGGGCCACGGGCGGTCGACGCCCTGCTGCAGGCGCTGCAGCACGAGAGCCAGGTCATCCAGGTCACGGCCATGACCGTGCTGGGGCGCGTGGGCGACAGCCGCATCGTCAAGCCCCTCGTCGACCTGTTCCTGCGGGACCCGCGGATGCAGGAAGCGGTGGTGGCGACGCTGGCGCGGCTCGAGGAGCGCGGCGTCATCGAGCCGGGCGAGGGGGGGCATGTCGACCGGGAAGTGCACCCACCGCGCGCCGTCGTGGACGCCTTCGCCGCACACCCGCGGGCCGAGGTCGTCGAGCAGCTGCGCCTGGCCCTCGAGAACCCCATGCCGAAGGTGCGGCGGTTCGCATTGCGCGTCCTGTTCGCCCTGTTCGGCGAGGGGGCCGCGGACCAGTTCGTCACGTCGCTGGACGACGACGACGTGGAGGTCAAGCGGCTGGCCATCAAGATCCTGGGCAAACTGCGGGACAAGCGGGTGATCGAACCGCTGGTCGCCCTGCTCCAGAAGGAAGGCGGCGAGTACGTGGAGGACGCGGTCTGGAACACCCTCAAGGTGCTCACCGATCTCCGCGAGTTCGAGCAGCTCCGCGCGCGCGTGGCCAAGGAGCGGGCCGGCGCGCGGCCTAGCGTGCGCAAGGTGCGGTCCGAGCGCGACCTGTCTCCGGACTGGTGGCGCGAGCAGGACTGAGGGGCGGCTGGCGGCGCCGCCGCACCCGAGCGACCGTGGAGGTCCTCCGCCAC
>Ga0101943_1001819_pt1 | contig 15902 bp, 13 predicted proteins | sample DewCreD2012metaG_5_FD_75244 | JGI IMG/M metagenome (GOLD analysis project Ga0101943, IMG submission 75244) | Hot spring sediment bacterial and archeal communities from British Columbia, Canada, to study Microbial Dark Matter (Phase II) - Dewar... ... | reverse complement strand
GGGCTCGTTGAGGGTCACGTGGAAGCACGTGTGGGTCTCGAGCTCGAGCTGCCGCTGGGCCGCCGCCACGACCTCGGGGGCCGCGTGCCCCACGTTCAGCACCGCGATCCCGGTGGCGAAGTCGATCAGCCGGTTGCCGTCGACGTCCTCCACGATCGCGCCCGAGGCCCGGGCCGTGACGATGGGGTGGATGTTGGCGACCCCCTGCGGGACGGCCCGCCGTCGCCGCTCGAACCACTCCCGGGACCTGGGCCCGGGGATCTCGGTCACGATCTTCCGCTCCTGCGGGATGTCCATGCCGCTGTCCTCCTCGCGCGTCCGGGCCCGAGTGTCGCGCGCCCGCGCGCCGCCGCGCCAGGGGGTAGCCGGGCGAAGCGGGCGGCGCGGGATTGTACGCTCCGTCCATCGCCGGCCGCGGTTCCGGCGTCGGGACGACGGGCGGTTTGTACGGGTTGTACCATCCGGGCGTGCCGGTCACGGTGAAGGACATCCTCGGCGTCCCCGGCCTCGCCCTCCGGCTCGTGGCCGGCGAGGCCGGGATCTCCCGCCCCCTGCGCTGGGTGCACGTCTCCGAGCTGGAGGACCCCACCCCGTGGCTCCGGGGCGGGGAGCTCTTGCTCACGACCGGGATGGGCATCGGCACCACCCCGTCGAAGCAGCGCGCCTACATCCGCCGGCTCGTCGAGGCCGGGCTGGCGGGACTGGGCTTCGGGCTCGGCTTCTCGTTCGACCGGACGCCGCGGGCCCTGGCCCAGGCCGCCGAGGAGTGCGACTTCCCGCTCTTCGAGGTCCCCTACCCGGTGCCGTTCATCGCGATCACCGAGGCCGTCTTCACCCGGCTCGTGGCCGAGCAGTACGACACGCTCCAGCGGGCGGTCGAGGCGGAACACGCCCTCACCCGGGCGGTGCTCGACGGCAGGGGGGTGGAGGGCATCGCGGCCTCCCTGGCGGAGGTCACGGGCGGCTGGGCGCTCCTCCTCGACCTCCACGGGATCCCCCTCGCCGCCACCTCCCGGGCGGCCCGGCTCCGCGCGCCCCGCGTGTGGGAGGAGCTCCGGGCCGCCCGGCCGGGCGGCGGCGACGGGTTCAGCCTGACCCTCGTCGACCGCGGCCACCACGTCTGGGTCCAGCCCGTCGGGGCCCACGGCCGGGTGGAGGCCTTCCTCGCCGTGGGCAAGCCCGATCCCCCCTCCCAGTTCGACCGGATCGTGGCCGGCCACGCCCTCTCGCTCTTCGCGATCGAGCTGGACAAGGCTCGGGCGGTGGAGGAGGCCGCCCGCCGGCTCCAGGGCGACTTCTTCGACGAGCTGGCCAGGGGCGCGGTGCCCCCGGCGGAGATCGGCCGCGGCCTCGCCCGGTTCGGCTTCGAGCGGGACGCGGACGTGGTCGTGCTCACGCTCCAGGGCGCGGCCCCCGAGGAGCTCGCGCACGCCGTCGCCGACCTGTTCTCCCGCGAGGGCGGGGGGTTCCTAGTCTCCCCGCACGAGGACGGCGTCCACGTCCTCCGCCCTGCCGACCGGGCCCCCGATCTCGAGCTCCTACGGAAGATGGTCGGGGAGCGGACCGGCGCCGACGTCCGGGTCGGCGCCGGGAGCCCGGGCCCCCCGACCGAGATCGGCCGCGGGCTCCGCGAGGCGCGCTACGCGCTCCAGGTCTGCCGTCTGGAGGGGTGGGGCGCGGCCGGCTTCGAGCACCTCGGGACGTACCGGCTGCTGCTCTCCATGGCCGAACCCGATGCGCTCCGGGCCTTCGCCGACTCGCTGCTCGCTCCCCTCGATGCCTACGACCGCGAGCACGGGAGCCAGCTGGTCCGCTCGCTCGAGACGTTCCTCCAGCACAACGCGCGGTGGGAGACGGCCGCGGCCGCCCTCTACGTGCACCGGCACACCCTCCGGTACCGGATCCGGAAGGTGGAGGAGCTCACCGGGCGCGACCTCCAGAGCTCCTTCGACCGGATGGAGTTCTGGCTCGCCCTCCGGGCCCGCGAGCTCCTCGCCGCGGCCGAGGAGGCGTAGGCGGCCGCTCAGCCGCTCAGCCCCGGCGACCTGGAGGGGCGGGGGAGGCCGGCGGATCCCCCGTCGGGGGTACCGACCTCCGCTGAGGCGCCGTCTCCACGGGGGCCGATGTCACGGCCCGGGGGCGATGGCCCGTTCGTACAGTCGGGAGCGCCGGGGAGGCCGGAACGTCGAGTGGCCCGGTCCGCGCCTCCCACGGCATACTGGAACCACGGCGGGCCCGCGGGCCCGCCGGGCTGGTCGGAACCGGTCCGCTCCACTGGAGGTGAGGACGGCATGGCGACGGAGCCCAAGAGCTACCGGATGTTCATCGGCGGGGAGTTCGTGGACGCGGTGGAGGGCGGGACGCGCGACATCGTGAGCCCCGCGAGCGGCGAGGTGATCGCCCGGGTGCCGGAGGGCTCCGCGGCCGACGTCGACCGCGCGGTCCAAGCCGCCAAGCGCGCCTTCGAGGAGGTGTGGTTCGACGCCACCCCGGGCGAGCGGTCCCGGGCCCTGCTCAAGATGGCCGAGCTCGTGGAGGAGCACGGCGAGGAACTGGGACGGCTGGAGGCGGAGAACGTGGGGAAGGTCTACTCCCTCACGATGTCCGAGGAGATCCCGGTGATCGCCGACCAGTTCCGGTTCTTCGCCGCCGGCGCCCGGATCCTCGACGGCCTGGCCGCCGGCGAGTACATGAAGGGCTACACGAGCATGCTCCGCCGCGAACCGATCGGGGTGGCGGGCCTGATCGCGCCGTGGAACTACCCGCTGTACATGGCGGCCTGGAAGATGGGGCCGGCGATCGCGGCGGGGAACACCGTGGTGATCAAGCCGGCCGAGACCACCCCGCTCACGCTCCTGCGGTTCGCGGAGCTCGTGGCGGAGGCGGGGATCTTCCCGCCGGGGGTGTTCAACGTCGTGACCGGCGACGGCGTGCCGGTGGGCGACGCCATCGTGAAGCACCCCGACATCGGGATCGTCTCGCTCACCGGCGAGACCACCACGGGGAAGCTCGTGGCGAGGAACGCCGCCGACACGCTCAAGCGCGTGCACCTCGAGCTCGGCGGGAAGGCCCCGGTGATCGTGTTCGACGACGCCGACGTCGAGACCGCGGCGGAGTGGATCCAGATCGCCGGGTACTTCAACTCCGGGCAGGACTGCACCGCGGCCTGCCGGGTCCTCGCCGGCCCGCAGGTCTACGACCGCTTGGTCTCCTCGGTCGTCGACCGCGTGAAGGCCATGAAGATCGGCGACATCTGGGACGAGGAGTCGGCGATGGGCTCGCTGGTCTCCACCGCCCAGCTCGAGCGGGTGAAGGGGTTCGTCGAGCGGGCCCGGGAGCGGGGCGCCGAGGTCCTCACCGGCGGCCAGGTCCTGGACCGGCCGGGCGCCTGGTACGCCCCCACCGTGATCACCGGCGTGAAGCAGGACGACGAGATCGTCCAGCAGGAGGTGTTCGGCCCGGTGGTCACGGTGCAGCGCTTCGACGACGAGGAGCAGGCCCTGGCCTGGGCCAACGGCGTGGAGTACGGGCTCGCCGCCTCGGTGTGGACCCGCGACGTGGGGCGCGCCCTCCGCATGGCCCGCAAGCTCCAGTTCGGGACGGTGTGGATCAACACGCACATCCCGCTCACCCCGGAGATGCCCCACGGGGGGTACAAGCACTCGGGGTACGGGAAGGACATGAGCATCTACTCGATCGAGGAGTACACGAACATCAAGCACGTGATGGCCTCGCTCGACTAGCGAGCGGGCGGCGGCGCGGCGGCCGGGCCCGGGGAGAGGCCCGGGCCGCCGCCCCCGAGAGGCGAGGAAGGCGAGGTGGTCGAGGCATGACCGTGAGGAAGTTCCTGGTGGCCGGCGAGTGGCGGGAGGGGGACGGCACCTTCGAGGTCCGGAGCCCCTACGACGGCAGCGTGGTCGCGGAGGTGGGCGTGCCCACCGACGCCGACGTGGAGGACGCGGCCAGGACCGCGGAGCAGACGTTCCGGGAGAGCCGGCATCTCCCCGTCCACGCCCGCGCCGAGGCTCTGATGCACATCTCCCGCCGCCTGGCGGAGCGGAACGAGGAGATCGCGGAGCTGATCGCCCGGGAGGGCGGGAAGCCGCTCAAGTGGGCGAGGGTCGAGGCGGCCCGGGCCGTCTCCACGTTCCGGTGGGCGGCGGAGGAGCTCCGGCACGGGGACGACGAGTTCCTCCGCCTCGACACCGAGGCCGCGCTGGGCTCCCGGGTGGGGATCGTCCGGCGGTTCCCCTACGGGCCGGTCCTGGGGATCACGCCGTTCAACTTCCCGGTGAACCTCGTGGCCCACAAGGTGGCGCCGGCGATCGCGGTCGGCGCCCCGATCGTGGTGAAGCCGGCCCGGGCCACGCCGCTCGGGGCCCTGGCCCTGGCCGAGCTGTTCGCCGAGACCGACCTGCCGAAGGGGATGTTCCAGGTGCTCCCGGTCTCGTCCAAGGTCGCCGACGGGATGGCCCGGGACCCCCGCTACAAGAAGATCTCGTTCACCGGCTCCTCCGAGGTGGGCTGGTACCTCAAGGGCCTGGACCCCAGGAAGCGGGTCACGCTCGAGCTCGGGGGCAACGCCGGCGTGATCGTCCACTCCGACGCCGACCTCGACCTCGCGGCCCAGCGGGTGGCGTTCGGCGGCTACTACCAGGCCGGCCAGAGCTGCATCAGCGTCCAGCGGGTGCTGGTCCAGTCCGAGGTCTACGACGACTTCGCGGCCCGCCTCGTGAAGCAGGTCGAGTCGCTCAAGGTCGGCGATCCCATGGACCCCTCGGTGGACGTGGGGCCGCTGATCGACGCCGGGGCCCTGGAACGGATCGACGCCTGGGTGAAGGAGGCGGTGGCGGGCGGGGCCGAGGTCCTCACGGGCGGCGAGCGCCGCGACCCCTTCTACGCGCCCACCGTGCTCGCCCGGACCACGCCGGAGATGAAGGTCCGCTGCGAGGAGATCTTCGGCCCGGTCGTCACGATCTCCCCCTACCAGACCTTCGAGGAGGCCCTGGCCGAGGTGAACAACTCGAAGTACGGCCTCCAGGCCGGGGTCTTCACCCGGGACGTGGAGCGGATCTTCCTCGCCCACAGGGAGCTCGAGGTGGGCGGGGTGATCGTGAACGACGTCTCGGCGTTCCGGGCCGACCAGATGCCCTACGGGGGGTCGAAGGAGTCCGGGTTCGGCAGGGAGGGGCTCCGCTACGCGATGGAGGAGATGACCGAGCCCCGGATCATGGTCATCTCCCACGTGCCGCTGTAGGTGGGCGCCCGCATCGCGGTCCTCGGGGCCGGCGCGATGGGGAGCGCCGCGGCGGTGCTCCTCGCGCGCCACCGGGGCGAGGTCGACCTCCTCGTGCTGGACGCCGCGGCCGAGCGGGCCGAGGCGGCGGTGCGGCGGGCCGGCCACGGCGAGGCGCGGGCCGTGGACGCCGCCGGCGGCGGGCTGGTCGAGGCGCTCCACGGGGTCACGGCCGTCGCCGCCTGCGTCCCCTACCGGCTGAACCTCGCGGTGATGGAGGCGGCCCTCGCCGCGGGCTGCCACTACGCCGACCTGGGCGGGCTGTTCCACACCACGAGGCGGCAGCTCGGGCTCGACGGGCGGTTCCGCGACGCGGGGCTCGCCGCCGTGCTCGGGATCGGCTCCGCGCCGGGGCTCACGAACGAGCTGGCTCGGCTGGGAGCCGACCGGCTCGACCGCGCGGTCTCCATCGACATGGCGGACGGCTCGGTGGACGTGGGCGGCGACCGGTTCTCCGTGCCCTACTCGGCCGAGACGCTCCTCGACGAGTTCACGCTGCCCGCGATGGTGTTCGAGGAAGGCCAGCTCCGGGAGGTCCCGGCGGGCTCGGGGGTCGTGGACTGGGCCTTCCCCGAGCCCGTCGGGGTGCAGCCCGCGATGTACACGCTCCACTCCGAGCTGGCCACGCTCCCTTCGACGATCCCCGGGGTCCGGGACGTCCGCTGGCGCCTCGCGCTGCCCCGGGCGGTCCACGACGGGTTCCGGCTGTTCGTCGACGTGGGGCTGGCCTCGCGGGACGCGGTCGAGACCCCCCACGGCCCGGCGGTGCCGCGGGAGGTGCTGGTGGCCGTGTTGGAGCGGATGCCGGCGCCCGAGGAGCCGCCGGCGGACGTCGAGTACCTCGACGTCCGGGTGGCCGGGGAGAAGGACGGCCGGCGGATCACCCACGTCGCGCTGGCCCGGTTCGACCCGAGCCCCGAGGGACTCTCGGCGGGAGCCTTCGGGACCGCGCTCCCGATCGCGATCGCCGCCCGGTGGATGTCCGAGGGTCGGGTCGAGCCCGGCGTCCATCCCCCCGAGACCGCCTTCGATCCCGTGGCGTTCGTCGCGGAGTGCGAGCGGGAGGGCGTGCGCATCTCCACCGAGCTCCGCCAGGGAGGCTGAGCCGGACCCGCGGCCCGCCTCCCCGCGCTACCCTGGGGCCGTGGATACCGCGACGCTCCTCCTGATCCTGGTGCCGTTCCTCGCGTTCGTGGCGGTGTCGATCGCCGCGTTCTGGTTCATGGGCCGGCAGGTCGAGGCCGCCGCGCGGCGGATCGAACGGGCGGGCGGTCCCTGGCCCCCCGAGGAGGAGGCCGAGGAGGAGGTCGTGGCCTTCGAGCGGCCCTGGTGGGGGAACCCGATGTTCTGGCTGCTGGTGGCGGCCGTCCTCGTGATCCTCGGCCTGTTCGTCTTCCCCAAGCTGTTCGGCTTCGTCTTCCTGTTCCTGCCGTTCGTGTGGATCGGCGGGTTCCGCCGGCGGCGGCGCCCGCGGTCCGAGGGCTCCTGACCCGGCTCAGGGGCCCGCGGCCCGGGGCGCGACCTCGAGGTGCATCCGCCGGGCCGCCCGGTCCAGGGCCGCGAGCGCCGGCCGGCCGAGGGCCAGGACGAGCGCGGCGTTCCCGACGGCGCGGAACGTGTCCCAGGCGAACGACGTGAGCGCGTAGAAGCGGACGTACCGGAGGAGGTTCCCCCAGGCTCCCGCCCCCGGGGACCAGGCCGTCGGCCCCCCGCCCGTGGCGAACGGCCAGAACCACAGGTTCATCACCGCCCCGAACGCGTACCCGGCGAGGGCGCCGTAGGCGGCGAGGAGCAGGATCCGACCCCGTCCCCGGGGGAGCAACCCGGCCCCGGCGCCCACCCAACCCACCGCGACCATCTGGAACGGGAGCCAGGGCCCGAGGCCCCCCACGAACAGGCCCGAGGCGAACGTGCCGACCGCGCCCAGCGTGAAGCCGAAGGCAGGTCCGAACGCGTTCCCCGCCACGAGCACCGGGAGGAACATCGCCGAGAACCCCGCCACGAAGCCAGGCAGCCGGAGGGCCACCATGGCGGCACCGAGCACCCCGAGGAGCGCGACGGTCTTGGGCCCCAGCCCGGCCCGGCCGAGCTCCCCCAGGACCACGAGGAGCAGGCAGCCGAGGATGGCCGCGGTGAGGAACGGCGCCTCCCGGGCGTGGGGTTCCGCTCCGGGGGCCGGGACCAGGAACGGCCAGAGGAACGCCGCCGCCCCCAGCAGGTTGGCCGCGAGGAGCGCACCGCGCCGCATCTAGGCCCCCAACGCCCGGGCCACCTGCTCGGGCGTGAGCCAGCCGGGGCCGAAGACCCTCGTCATCTCCGGGGAGAACACCGGGGAGTCGGCGAGCACCTCGGCGGGCGGTCCGTCGGCGATCACCTCGCCCCCGGCGAGCAGCACGACCCTGGTGGCGAGGGCCGCGGCGAGCTCGACGTCGTGGGTGGCCACGATGACCGCCCCGCCGCGAGCCGCGAACCGGCGGAGCAGCTCGGAGAGCCGGCCCTTGACCTCGGGGTCGAGCCCGCGGGTGGGCTCGTCGAGGAGGAGCACGGGCGCCCCGGTGGCCACCACCGCCGCCACGGCGACGAGGAGCCGCTGGCCCGCCGAGACCTCCCTGGGGTGGCGCGGGGCGAGCGGGCCGATCCCGAGCTCCTCGAGGAGGGCCTGGGCCTCCGCGCCGTCCCGGCCCCGGGCCCGGAGCGTCACCGCCACCTCCTCCACGACCCGGCTCCGGTACAGGAGGTGCTCGGGGACCTGCGGGCAGAGCGCGGCGTCCCTGCCGGGTTCCGGCGCGCGGCCGCTCGCCGCCGCGACCCGTCCGGCGGCCGGCCGGTGGAGGCCGACCAGGCAGCGGAGGAGGGTCGTCTTCCCGGCCCCGTTCCGGCCCATGAGCGCCACCACCTCGCCCCGGCGGAGCTCCAGGTCGACGCCGCGGAGGACGGACCCCCGACCGTGGTCGGCGTGGAGGCCCTGGGCCCGCAGGAGCGGCTCGCCGGGGGCGGGGAGGCCGGCGGCGGGGCGCGGCGGGGGGCCGGGGAGGCGGCCCAGCGACCCGGCCGCCCGCCGGGCCTCGCGGACCGTGAGGGGCACGGGGCGCCAGCCGAGGATCCGTCCGAGGCGCGCGACGGGCGGTCCGGCGCCGAGCCAGGCCAGGATCTCGGCCGGCGGGCCCAGGCGCGGGGGCTCCCCCGCCTTGCAGCCGACGGCCAGGTCCACCGTTCCCACCACCCGCTCGAGCCGGTGCTCGGCCATGAGCACGGTGGTCCCCAGCTCGTGGACCAGCCGCGCCAGCGCCGCCAGGACGTCCTCCGCGCCCTGGGGATCGAGCTGGCTCGTCGGCTCGTCGAGCACGAGGACCCGAGGCCCGGCGGTGAGCGCCGCCGCGATCGCCACCCGCTGGCGCTCCCCGCCCGAGAGCTGGCGCACGCTCCGGTCCCGGAGCGGTTCGATCCGCATGAGGTCGAGCACCTCCTCGACCCGTCGGCGCATCGCACCGCGGGGGACCCCCAGGTTCTCCATCGCGTAGGCGAGCTCGTCCTCCACCCGGTCCAGGACGAACGACGCGCCGGGATCCTGGGGGACGAACCCCACGGTGGTGGCCAACGTGCGGGGACGGTGCTCGAGGGTGTCCCGCCCGCCGATTCGCACCCGGCCCTCGAACCTGCCCCCGGTGAAGTGGGGGACGAGGCCGTTGCAGCACCGCAGGAGCGTGGACTTCCCCGCCCCGGTCGGCCCGGCGACCAGGGCGAAGGCCCCCTCGGGGAGGGAGAAGGTCGCTCCCCGCAGGGCCGGGTCCTCGGCCCCGGGGTAGGAGAACCCGACGCCCGCGAAGCTCAGCGCCTCGGCCATGGCCAGAGGGGGGAGGTGAGGAGCCCGAGGGCGCCGAGGAGCGCGAGCGAGACGTGGCCGGCGCCGGCGGCGTCGATCCCTCCCGCGCCCAGCAGCTCGGCGGCGAGGAACCCGGCGCCGCCCGCCGCGCAGGCCAGGGCGACCAGGGCGTCGCGCGGCCCCCACGGCTCCGGTCGGTAGCGCGTGCGGGGTCCGGAGCCGTGGCCGCGGGCGTCCATCGACTCGGCGAGCGTCACGGCCTCCTCCATCCCGGTCTCGAGGACCGGGACGGCGAGCGCGGGGAGCGCCCGCCAGCCGGACGTCGGGAGGCCGCGGAGCCGCTGGGCCTCGCGGACCCGGGCGGCCGCCTCGGCGGTCCGGGGGGCGATCGAGAGCGCCAGCGAGACGGCGAGCGCCAGCTCGTGCCAACGGCCGGGCGCGAGACGGAGGAGCGCGCCCGGGTCGCTCGCGGCGTTGAAGGCCCCCACGACGAGGAGCACGACGGCGAGCCGCGCGCCCTCGAGGGCGGCGGCCGCGAGGCTCCCCCTGGAGACCGGCCCGAGGAGCGCGAGGGCGGTGCGGAGCGCGACCGCGAGGGCCGCGGCGAGCGCGAAGCTCCGGAGCGGTCCCCGGTCGCGGGCCAGGCTGCTCCCCACGGCCAGGGCGGCGGCCCCGAGCGGCGCGAGGTAGAAGGGGTTCGTGGTGAGCGCCGCGGCGAGCCCCGCCGCCATCGCCCAGGAGAGCAGCGCCACCTGGTGCATCAGGCAGACCTCCGAGCCCGCCGGGCCGCGAGCAGCAGGAGCCCGGAGCTCATGACGAGGGACGCCCAGGCGCCGGCCGGCCAGGTCCCCCAGGAGCCGTCCCCGCCCGCCGCTGCCCGGATTCCGGTGCGGGGTCGGACCCCGCCCTCGTCGGTCGGGCCGCTCCCTCGGGCCCGCCCGCCCCGGGCCCCGGGAGCGGCGGGGACGGGGCCGCGGGGATCCGGTGGGGAGGCCGCCTCCCCTCGGCCGGCGACGGCCTCGCGCGAGGGCCTGGCCGGGGGAGCCACCCGGATGGCCCCCGGCTCCCGCGGGGCCGCCGGTTCCCCGCCGCCCGCCGGGGAGCTGGACCCTCCCCCCGAGGCCCGGCCGCTCTCTCCGCCCGGGGTCCGAGCCTGCCCCTCCTCGCCGCACACGTCGGCGAAGGGCCGCAGCGGCGGGCGGGGGTGGGAGGACGCCCCGCCGGCTCCCCAGGCCCACCCCTCCACGTCCCCGTCCTCCACGAAGGTGGAGCCCGCCCCGACCGGCGAGTACGTCCACCGGCCCCCCTCGAGCCGGAAGTAGGCCCAGTAGAACGGGTCGTCCTCCTCGAAGCAGGTCTCGCTCGCCGTCCCGACCCCGTCGAGGCGGCACACGGCCTGCCCGCCGTAGCCGAAGGCGTGGTCCAACCCGTGCTGCTCGCCGGCGAGCTCGATCAGGTGGAGCCCCGTGACCCGCTCGGCGTCGAGCGCCACGCACAGCGCGAGCGTCCGGCCGTCGTGCGAGACGACCAGGGCCGCGTGGGGCCCGTCCCCGGCGCAGGCCGCCGACGCCGGCCCCGCGACGGGCGCGAGGAGCCCCGCGGCGACCGCGAGCGCGGCGAGGGCCCTCCGCAGCACGGACGCCTCGTTCAGCAGGCCGGCGCCTCGGGCGGCGCGCGGAGGGGGCCGGCCTCGGGGACGGGGAACGGGACCCCGGCGAGGCCCGGCAGGGCCCCCACCGTCGCGCCGATCACCGTCACCCCGCCGCTCCCGGCCTCCGCCCGGGCCTCGGCCCGGCTGGGGCTCCGGACCCACCGGCCGTCCCGCTCCACCCAGGTGTAGGCGAAGGCCCCGGCCAGACGGCCGCACGGCCGGTACTGGAGCGCGGCGAGCGCGCGCCGCGCCCGGGGCGGCGGGTCCTCCCCGGCCGCGGCGTAGGCCTGGAGGACGAGCCCCGTGGAGTTCGCGTCCGTCACCGCGAGGGAGCCGAACGGCCGCCGCCGGAAGTCGTACCGCCAGCCGCCCTTGATGCCGTCGCGGGCCAGGTCGAAGTAGCGGAACGGGTCGCGGCGGAGCCGGACCGGCGGGGCCACCTCCAGCGCCATCACCGCGTAGGCCGTCGTGTTGGTGTCGCTCATGCTGAAGTCGTCCTCGCCCGACGAGCAGTGCCGGTCGTCGACGGCCGGGTCGTAGGGCGCGTCGAACTGCCACCCGCCGTCGGGGCACTGGGCCTCGGCCAACCAGCGGGCGGCGCGCCGGGGGACCTCGGCCCCCGCGGCGGCGAGGCCGAGGATGGCGAGGGCCTGGTCGACCACCCCCACGCCCTGGTCCGTGCCGTAGCGACCGGTCTCGGGGTCGTAGGCGCCCTGGATCCGTGCCACCACGTCGACCCCGCCGAAGGCCCGGGGGTCGCCGCCGCCGGCCACGGCCGCCATCGCGACCTTCCCGAGCTGGCCCACGGACGTGATCCCGGCGGCCTCCCCCTCGAGGAACGCGAGGGCGTCGGCGACCGCCTCGGGGCCACGTCGGGCGGCGGCGAGCGCCAGGACGGCGTCGGCGGTGCCGCCGACCGCGGAGAACCCCGGGACCGAGCCGTCGGCGGCCTGCCGGCTCGCGATGTAGCGGGCGCCGAGCGCGATCCGCTCGCGCCGCGTGACGGCTCCCGACGGGAGCCCCGAGACGACGACGGCGCCGGCCAGCATCCCGACCAGCGCCCTGCGCAGCTGCTTCCCCATGGCACCTCCCTCGCCCGACCCTCGCCGGGCGCGCCTGGCCCACCGAGGTCGGGTGTCGGGCGGCACCGGGAGCCGCCTGGCCCTCCACCCCGCACCTCGAGGGCGACCGGGCCCTGCGTCCTCGCGGGCGACCTGGCTCGTCCGCCGGAGCGGACCTACAGTTGCGGGGCAGCGCCGGACTTGGACCGGACTTCGCCGCGAGCGACGCGCGACTATCCGCTTGTCGCGCCCATCCTAGGCGGGGGTGGCGGCCTCGGCAAGGGCGGCCGGGATGGATCGCCGGGGCCCGCGGGAGCTCGCCCTCGAGCGAGACCCCGTCCTCGGTGGTGGAGCGCAGCGGTCCCACGGCGTGGGACCATGGCAAGCCGTGGACCGCATCGCCCCCGCCGTGGGCTTCGCGCTCCGCGACCCGCTCCCGTGGCGGGACGTCGTCGAGATCGTGCAGACCGGCGAGGACGCGGGCTACGCGGCGCTGTTCCTCCCCGAGACCCGCGGGCGGGAGCCCTTCGCCACGCTCGCGGCGCTGACCCCGGTGACGGAGGGCCTCCGGCTCGGGACCGGCGTGGTGCCGATGGGGGCGCGCTCCCCGGTCACCACCGCGATGGCGGCGGCGACCGTGCACGAGGTCTCGGGCGAGCGGCTCGTGCTGGGGATCGGCACCGGGGATGCGGGACCGGGCGCCCTGGAGCGGCTGCGGGCCTACGTGGGGACGGTCCGGCTCCTCCTCGCGGGCGAGCGCGCCGAGGTCGCGGGGCGGCCGGAGCGGCTGTGGCTCGAGCTCCCCTCGCCGCCCCCGATCTGGATCTCGGCCCTCGGGCCGCGGGCCATGCGGCTCGGGGGCGAGATCGCCGACGGGGTGCTGCTCAACTGGTGCCCGCCGGAGCGGGTGGCCTTCGCCCGGGAGCGCGTCCGCGAGGGGGCGGAGGCCGCCGGGCGGGACCCCGCGGCCGTGACCGTGGCCGTCTACGTCCGGGCATGCGTCGGCCCCGACGAGGAGGCCGCCCTGGCGGCGCTCCGGGCCCAGGCCGGGACGTACGCCTCCTACCCGGCCTACCGACGGCAGTTCCACCAGGTGGGCCTGGGCGAGCTGGCCGAGCGGGCGGCCGCCGCCCACGGCGCCGGGAGGCCGGAGGAGGTCCCGGAGGCCCTGGTCCGGGCGGTCTGCCTGCTGGGCGACGCCGTGGCGGCGGCGGGGCGGTTCGCGGCCTACCGGGACGCCGGCGCCGACCTCCCCGTCGTCTACCCCGTCCCCTGCCTCGACCCTCGCTCCACGGTCGTCGGCACGCTCCTCGCCCTCGCTCCCCGGCCCGTGGGCGGGGATCCCCGGCCCGGCGGGGGCCCCCGGTCCGGAGGGCACGCCCGTCCCCGTGGGCACCCCGGGTCCAGAGGGCATCCGCGGCCCGGCTAGCGTCCTGGCCCCCGCGGCGCGGCGGGATGGGGTAGACTGCCGATTGACACGGTGGGCACCGTGCAAATCGAGGAAACGAGGCAGGGGAAGGGAGGACCGAGCCGATGACCTACGTGATCTGCGAACCCTGCATCGACGTGAAGGACAAGGCCTGCGTCGACGAGTGCCCCGTGGACTGCATCTACGAGGGGCCCCGGATGCTCTACATCCACCCCGACGAGTGTGTCGACTGCGGGGCGTGCGAGCCGGTCTGCCCGGTCACCGCGATCTTCTACGAGGACGACGTGCCGGCGGAGTGGAAGCAGTTCACGAAGATCAACGCCGAGTTCTTCGACGAGTCGGTGACGGGGCTCGGGTCCCCGGGCGGCGCGGCCCAGGTGGGGCCGGCCCAGGTCGACCACCCGGTGGTCGCGAGCTGGGCCTCCGCCGGCTGAGGCCCGGCGCCGGGCGCCCCGCCCTCGCGGGCGCGCTCGGAGCACGCACCGTCGGCACCCCGAGGGGGGACCGGAGCCCATCCGCCTCGTCCGTCAGGCGGGGTCCGGGAGGAGCGCCGGGCGGCGGTGGGGCTCGGGGAGCTCGCCCGTGGGCCACCGGGCCCGCTGACGGGCCGCGAGCCTGAACATCAGCTCGATCGCCTTGGGATCCTCCGAGCCCGGGCGGGCCTCGACCACGCCATCGGCCACGGCCCGGTCCCAGATGTCCTGGCCCCGCTCGGTGCGGACGATCGTGAGGGTCCAGCCCTCGCCCTGCCCGAGCCCGCCGAAGGAGATGTCGGCGTGCTCGGCGGCGAAGTCGGGGCACCGGAGGCACCCCGGCCGGGTGAACGCGTGGGCCTCCTTGAGGGGGTAGGAGAGCTCGCGGCCGTCCTTCGTGTAGAAGAGGACCTTCCCCTTCACGTTCACCCGGACCAGCTCGTCGAGCGAGAGCCCCAGCCGGCGCTGCGCGATCTCGACCATGAGCCCGTCGTAGGTGAAGGTCTTCGAGCAGAGCAGCCCGAAGGTCCAGGCGATCTTCCGTCGCCACTTGTTCACCCTGCGGGCCTCGAGCGAGCCGGTGACGCTGGCCTGGCAGGACATCCCGACCAGCGCGACCTTCGAGAGCCCGAGCTCCGCCGCCTTCACGAGCGCGAGCGGGTTCGGCGAGTACGTGTAGCGGGAGCCGGCGGTGGCCAGGACGCCCTCGCGGTCGGTGACGACCGCGGGCTCGGCGTCCCAGGGCCGCTCGTCGGAGAGCTTCGAGGTGCAGGCGCCGTCGATCTCGCCGCGCTCGAGCCCCCAGATCAGGAGCGCGGAGACGACGCCCCCGTCCTGGCCGTGGGCGAGCACCTCGGGGTCGGTGGCGCGGGCCAGGACGATATCCCGGGAGCGGCCGATCACCTCCTCGGGCCGGCGGACCTCGCCGAACAGGAGGCGGTCGATCTCGGGCTCCCACTCCCGGAAGCGCGGGCAGGCCCGGGTGCAGATGTCGCAGCCCCGGTCGCCGTGGGAGCAGGCGTCGGGACCGTCCTCCTGGAGCTGCATGGGCACGTTGTCCTCGTACCCGAGGACGTGGAACGGGCAGGCCACGATGCACGCCGTGCACCCCGTGCAGAGGCCGGTCAGCACCACCTCGTGGTAGAGGTCCCGCCACTGCGTCTTGTCCGCCGAGGTGGGCATCGGCGCCAGCATACACCCCACGGTCGATATCTCCACGTCGAAACATCTTCGTCAGCCGGCCGCCCGTACACCCCGCGGAGATGGTCGCGTCGTGGGAGGAGGTCGGGATGTCGGAGGTCCGTCGGATCGTTGCGGCCGGGCTCCTGGGCCTCGCGCTGGTCGCGGTGGCCTGCGGCGGCGGGGGGGGCGTCGACGGGGGGCGCCGCCTCGCCCACCGAGGCGGGGGGCGGCACGCGTCAGATCGCCGGTGAACAGGCGAACGACCACGGATCGAAGGACGTCTCCGGCGAGCAGGAGGTGAGCCTCGAGGCCGACGATTTCTACTTCGAGCCGACCGTCCTCATCGGCTCGCCCGGCCAGCAGCTCACGATCCTCCCGACCGACGGTATCCTCGTCCGTGTGGAGGAGGGCGACACGATCCGCGGGCTGGCCGAGCGCTACGGTGTCGACCCGGCGGATATCTACGGCTACGCGCCGAACGCCATCGACAACCCGGATCTGATCCTGGTCGGGCAGGAGTTGGTTATCCCGGGGGCCGAGCCGCTTCCCGCCGCGCCGCCGGAGCCGGAGGTCACTGAGACAGCGGACACGGGAGCTGCCCAAGCGACGACGGATTCCCAGGCCCAGGAGACAGCGAGCGGTGATCAGGCGGCTTCCGACGAGGCCACAGCGGTGCCGCTGGCCGTAGAGACGACACCAGAAGCTACGCCTGAGGCCACGACGACGCCAGAGCCGGCAGCGGAGCAGCAGGAGGGCGAAACCCAGCAGGCGTCCGAGGAGGCGCAACCCACCCCGACATCCGAGGAGGCGACGCCGGAGGCGACTCCCGCCGATACCCCGGCTCCCGAAGCGACACCGGCAGAGACCCCCGCGCCCGAGGCCACCGAAGCCGCCCCGACCCCGGCGCCGGAGCCCGAGCCGGCGACTGCCCCAGAGGGGCCGGCGCAGCAGGCGCCGACCGGCTCGTTCATCTGGCCGGCCGAGGGG
>Ga0101943_1001816_pt1 | contig 15944 bp, 17 predicted proteins | sample DewCreD2012metaG_5_FD_75244 | JGI IMG/M metagenome (GOLD analysis project Ga0101943, IMG submission 75244) | Hot spring sediment bacterial and archeal communities from British Columbia, Canada, to study Microbial Dark Matter (Phase II) - Dewar... ... | reverse complement strand
TCTCCATCGCCAGTTCGGCGATCACCGACTTCATCCGGCGGCCCTGCCCGTCGACCAGATCCTCCTGCCGGATCTTGAGCCCCACCTCGCAGGCCGTCAGCAAAGCCTCGCGCCACTGGCGACAGCGTCACCGCCGTGACGCCATACCGGCGGCTCGTGGACTCCAGATCCGCGCCGCGGAGTAGCTCCAGAACAACGCTCATCTTGCGCCTGGCCGAGCGAGCGGCCCTTGCCGCCGCGGCCGGATTCCGGCCCTGCAGAGCGCGCCCTCCGGTTTTTGAAGTGGGCCCGGAACTTTCATGCTGGACATACCGATTCTCCATACCACAAGTCAGTGTCCAAGGAGATCGCGGGGCGGAGAACGTGATGGTGCAAGTCCGCCGGCTCGTGGAAACCTTCTTTCCGAAATGAAAGTAAGTGAGCATGCGCTTGAATGCCTTTCGACGCCGAGCTGCGCGATGGGCAGATCCTTGTGCTTCTTTACCTCGGAGCGCTCTTTAAAATGCGGGATCGCCGCGGAGCGGGATCTGTCGTAACGACCTCATCAACAGCCATTGGATGCGAGCACGCAGGTCGCAAGAGCATGCCGGCGCACGAGACCTCGCCACGTGCGCTTCAGCGGCCGTTGACAGCCGGCAGGGTGGGAGCAGGCCCGTTCGTCCTAAATTCTGGACCGTTGGCAAGCCGTTGCGGCCCGCTCGTCGCCTTTTGATGAGAAAGATTTCTCATTTACGGCAATATTTGTAGCGTTATGAATTGCCGAGGTGGGTTTTCTCGATTGGCATTGCTGTCAGGAATGTTATTCGCCGGGCGAATGATGGCGCAGGAAGCCACCTTGTCGGGGCGCGTCCTGGATCCGGATGGCCGTGCGGTGGCCGGAGCGTCCGTCTCTGCCGTGCATGAGGCGACGGGTTGGACTTTGGAGCGCCGGACGGATGTTGGAGGCGCTTACTCTTTTGCGGGTCTGCGCGTGGGACGCTATCGCGTGCAGGTACAAGCTGACGGGTTTCAGTCTGCCGAGAGGACAGTAACGCTGACCATCGGGGACCGGCTCATCGCGGATTTTCCGCTAGTGCTTGCCGAACAGAGCACCTCGATTGAGGTGCGGGACACGGCGCTTCAGGTCAACCGCGACAACGCCGCGGTCTCGACGCTATTCACGCGGGAGCTGATTCAGGACCTCCCGCTCAACGGGCGGAGCTTCCAGTCCCTGCTTGAGTTGACGCCTGGAGTCGTGCTGGCGCCGGCCACCATCAGCAATCCGGGCCAATTTGCCGTGAATGGACAAAGAACGAACGCCAACTATTTCATGGTGGACGGCGTCAGCGCGAACGTGGCCGCCAGCGCCTCGGCCACCACCGCTTCCGGCAGCAAGCGGCTCCTCACCCAGGCAAAGCGCAGGTCGGGCCGGGCTTTAGCCATCTGTTCGGCTGCCGCCAGCAAGAACCCCAGCAGGTAGCGGGCCGCAAAGGGGCGGCTACCGGCCAGCAGCAGCACATCGGCGGCTGGGGCCGCGACCGCCGGCGCTTCGTGGAGGGCGTCCACCACCAGATTACCCACCACCTCGATGCGGGCCGGGTTTACCCCTCGAGCCTGCATGGCCGCCCGGGTGCGCTCGGAGTCCACCAGCACCGCCCGTAAGCCGGGGTGATGGGCCCTGGCATCGAAGGTATAGGAAAAAGCCGGGTAGCCCGTGGCCCGGCCCAGCAGCACCGCGTCGCGGGGTGCCCCTCCCAGCAACAGCACCAGCCCGCGGCGGCCCGTCTTGCGCTCCAGCAGCCGACGCAAAAGCGCCGAGCGGCCCGAGAGGGCGTCCAGTTGCAGCGCTTCGGCCTTGGTCTGCTCGGTTCCGGCGGCAAACTGGTCGCGGATCAGGAAGAGCTCGATGCGGGCCCAGGGCACCTGCCGCCGCAGGCGCGCCAGCACCGGCGGCACCCAGGTCGAAAGCTCGCCGGGGCCGTTGGTCAATAGCAGAATTTCATCCAGCATCTTGGGTTCGACTTCAGCCATCAAAGTCCGGCTCACCCCGCACAAAGCCCGAGAGACGGCGCCTGGAAGGCCCCGCCAGGAAGGCTTTAAGCGTCTGTACCTCTTCGGTATCGGGTAAGCCCTCGAGGGGGCGACCCTCACGCACCGCCCGGAAGGCCTGCTCGAGGGCCCGGTAGCGCTCGCCGTGGATACCCGCCCGGCGCAGCCCCACCGTGTTGAGCCGGTAGTGCAGGGCCGGGCTGCCGTCGGCCAGGCTAAAGGGCAGGACATCCCGGGTCACCTTGGCCAGCCCACCCACCATAGCCCGGCTGCCCACCCGCACAAACTGATGGATACCGGCCAGCCCCCCCACCACCGCATAATCGCCAATCTCCACGTGCCCGGCCAGCGCCACGCTCTGGGTCAGAATCACGCCGTTGCCCACCTGGGCATCGTGGCCCACGTGCACATGGCCCATCAGGTAGCAGCCCGCGCCGATCCGGGTGGGCGCTTCCTCTTTGGTGGAGCGGTGCAGGATCACCCCCTCGCGCAAGACGGTGTTTTCCCCGACCTCGAGCCAGGTCTCCTGCCCTTTGAAACTCAGATCCTGCGGAAGGCCCCCCAGCACCGCGTGGGGCCCCACCCGAACCCCGGCGGCCAGCCGCACATACGGGTGGATGACCGCGTGAGGCCCCACCTCCACCCCAGGCCCTAGCTCACAGGGGCCTTCTATCACCGCATACGGGCCAATCTTTACGTCCGGGGCCAGATGGGCTTTAGGGGAAACCACCGCAGTGGGGTGTATGGCGACCTGACTCACGAAGCAGCGCCTCCCGTATCCGAGCGCAGCACAAAGCTTAGGGTGGCCTCGGCCCGCAACTCGCCTTCTACCCTGGCCTCAACCTTTACCTTCCCCAAACCCCGCCGGTAGGCCAGCAGCTCCCCTTCCAGAATCAGGGTGTCACCCGGAACCACCGGCTTCTTAAAGCGGGCCTCCTCCACCCCCACCAAAAACACCAGCCCGCCCGGCTTGAATTCCGGCTGTTTGGTCACCACCGCCACCGAACCCTGGGCCATGGCCTCGATCAACAACACCCCTGGCATGATGGGGTAGCCAGGAAAATGGCCTTGAAAATGCGGTTCGTTGAATGATACGTTCTTCAAGGCCCGAAAACGCTTTTCGTCAGCTTCCAGCACCCGGTCGATCAGCAGGAACGGGTAGCGGTGCGGCAGGAACTTGAGGATCTCGTAAATGTCCACGGCTTAATACTAAAGGGCCGGGGCAGAAAAAGGGGTTTCAACGGCTCATCACCGGCTGGAGGGCGTTGGAAAGCTCCAGGGCCAGCTCGAGGGCCTGCAGGTCGTCCTCGAGGGTCACCAGCGAGGGCTCCCCCCTCTGAATCCGATCCACGAAATGCTTGAGCTGGCGCCGCAGGGGGTTGTCGTTGTGAATTGCGATGCGCTCGGTCTGTACCTGGGTGCGCCCGTTGGGCTCAACCCGGTCGGGGTCGGGCTGCACGGGCGGCGAGCGGTGCAGCGAAAGCTCGGTGTATTCGCTGTTGAAATCCAGTCGCAGCACCTCGCCGGGCTGGGTGATGGTCAGCGAACGCTCAGCCTGGGGCGAGATCCGGCTGGCGGTAAACAAGGCCCGGGCCCCCGAGGGAAAATCCACCACGGCCTGGGCGAACTCGTCCAGCCCATCCACCTGCCGGCCCACCACGCTGTAGCGCAAGGGCTTTTCCCGCAGGAGCAAGAGCACCAGATCCAGGTCGTGGATCATCAGGTCAAGCACCACCCCAATATCACGTATCCGGCGGTTGTTGCCTATGCGACGGGCCTCGAGCACCCAGGGGGTTTTGACCATGCTCATCAGGTCGTTTACAGCGCGGTAAAAACGCACGATATGCCCCACCTGCAAAACCACCCCCCGCTGCTCAGCCAGCCGCACCAGCTCCCGCGCCTCGTGCATGGTGCGGGTCATGGGCTTCTCCAGAAGCACATGCACGCCGGCCTCCAAAAACATGCGGGCCTGCTCGTAGTGAAAAGAGGTAGGGGAAGCAATCGAAACCGCCTGCACCTTGCCCAGCAGTTCTTCCGGGCTGGAAAAGGCCGGTACTTCTAGGTCCTGCTCGATGGCGGCTTGACGAAACGGGTCGGGGTCGGCCACCCCCACCAGACGAACCCCTGGTAATCCCGCGTATACCTGAGCGTGGTACGTCCCCATCACACCAACACCCACAACGCCTACATTTAGCTCCATAAAATCCTCGTTACGTGATGCACAAACCCTGCGTCCCAAGCAGGATGATACACTTAAGACCCGTTTACAACCACATTTCTGGTCAGGCTGGGCTTTAAAAAAAGCTCAGGAAAGTCACAGAGTAGGGGCCGAGCGACCGCCCAGGAGCATTTCCGAGCACTTCACTCCGGGAGCCCGCCACACAGCCAACCCTGCTTCGCCCAGCCCTTAGCTTTGTAGCAGCTTGGCCAGCTCCACGTGCAGGCGGTGCGAGGCCCGGTGGGCCACAAACTGTCCCCGGTAGGGCCTGCCGGCCAGGTACAGGTCGCCCAGAAAATCCAGGGCTTTGTGGTATACAGGCTCGTACAGCATCCGGGGTGTATTGACCGGGCCGTGCTCGCTGAAGACCAGGGCGTTCTCCAAGGAAGCCCCCTGGATGAGGCCGCGGGCCCGCAGCGCCTCCACCTCGTGCAGAAAGCCAAAGGTGCGGGCCGGGGCCAGCGCCGCCAGCGGCGTGGGGGGGCACTGCACCTGCTGGTAGCCAATTCTGGGGTGTGGGAACAGGATGGTGGCGGTGAGGGCGAACTGCTCCGCTGGCTGGGCCAGCACACTGCTGCGCCCCTCCTCGACCCGGATAGCACCGCTCAGCGGCAGCGCCTGGGGGCCCTGGGCCGGAAAGTCCTCCAAAGCTGCCAGCCATTCCTGGGCGCTGCCGTCCAGGATGGGAATCTCTGGGCCGGTCACCTCGATGACCAAACCCTCCCAGATGCCCCGAATAAAGAGGGCGGCCAGCAGGTGTTCTACGGTCATCAGGCGCAGGTTATGCTCACCCAATACCGTGCAACGGGCGGTATCCACCACGCTCGAGGCCAGCGGGCGCAGCTCGAGCCCCCCCACCCAAAACCGCACCGGCCCCTCGGCCGGATGAAACCGCACCGTGCTGGGTTCGCCACTATGAAGACCGATTCCACGTAGGGTCATAGGGCTTCCAGTTCAGCGCGACCGTCGCAGGAGTTGTCGCAAGGTACGCTCCATGCTAGCCAGCCAGTCCAGCATCGCCAGCCGCCGCCAGTGCCGGCGGGCCGGCTGCGCCGGAATCCCCCCGGCCCAGGTCTCACCCGCCGGAACGTTCTTGGAGATGGCGCTACTGCCAGCCAGCCGGGCCCCCTGGCCCACCCGCACGTGGTCGGCGATCACCACCCAGCCTCCCATCAGCACCCCATCCTCCAGCACCGCACTGCCGCCGATGGCGCTGCTACCCACCATGACCACGTTTTTTCCGATCTGAACGTTGTGGCCGATATCGGTGAGGTCGCCAATTTTGCTGTGCGCACCAATGCGGGTCTCCCCCACCACGCTGCGCTGTACCACGCAATTGGCCCCCAGCTCCACCCCATCCTCCAGCACCACCCGGCCGGTATGGGGCAGGCGCTGCTGATCTTGAAAGCCAAATCCAATAGCGCCCAGCACCGTGCCTGCACCAATGTGGCAGTCCGCCCCCACACGGGTGCGTGGGTAGAGCGTCACCCGGGGCTCGAGCACCGTTCGGGGGCCTATCTCGGCTTGCTCACCGATATAGCAGTAGGGCGCTATCACCGCGCCCGCCCCCACCTTGGCCCCCCGGCATACCAGCACATAAGCCCCTATCGAAGCAGTGGGATCCACCTCCACCCCCGCCTCGAGGGTGGCGGTGGGGTGCACGCCCACCTCCGCCCAGGTTTCAGGCTGGTTGAAAAGGGCCAGCACCAAAGGCCAGGTCTTTTGTATCGAGGGCACCCGAACCCGGCTAACAGACGGGGGGCACGGGGCTGCTTCATCCAGCAGCAAAGCCGCCCCCGCCTGCAGCGCAGCCGGCAAGAACCGGGCCTCCCGCACCACCACCAGCTCTCCTGGCCTGGCCCGGTCGGGCGGGGCTAGAGTAACAACCTCGGTATCGGGGCCCTCGAGGCGGCCCCCTAGGCGCTGGGCAATTTCGGAGAGCAGCATACCAAGCCTAAAATTTTCACTTCGTCAACTCAACCCCGCGCCTCTATTGCTGAAGCCACGCCGCGGGTGGGTCAACATAGCCCATTTGGGTATCGCCAATTACCGCCTTAGCACGTTATCAGAGGTAACCAGGGCATCCCGCAGCACGTGCAGCATGTCGAGGGCCTTGCCGGTGCCCAGAGCCACTGCCTCCACAGCATTTTCGGCCACCACCACCGGTACGCCAGTGGCCTCTTGCAGCAGCAGATCCAGGTTGCGCAGCAGGGCCCCCCCGCCGGTCAGCAAAATGCCCCGGTCAATGATGTCGGCCACCAGTTCGGGCGGGGTGGTTTCCAGAACGCTCTTCACGCCCTGAACAATCTTTTCTAGGGGCTCTTTGAGGGCTTCCACCACATCCTCGGTGGTCACCTCGATGCTCTTGGGCAGGCCGGAAATCAGGTCGCGCCCGCGCACCTCGGCCACAGCATCCTGCTCCCCAGGGAGCCGCTTGGCAGCGCCAATTTTGATCTTGAGCTCCTCGGCGGTGCGCTCCCCGATCAGGAGGCTGTACTTGTTACGGACGAATCGAATGATGGAATCATCGAACTCGTTACCGGCAATGCGCAGGCTGGTCGAGCGCACAATCCCACCCAACGAGATCACCGCAATATCGCTGGAGCCGCCCCCAATGTCCACTACCATGCTGCCGGTGGGTTCGGCAATCTTAATGCCCGCCCCAATGGCCGCTGCCAGGGGTTCATCAATCAGATAGGCCCGTTTGGCACCGGCTTCCACAATGGCCTGCACCACCGCGCGGCGTTCCACCTCGGTCACCCCAGACGGCACCCCCACCATCACCTGCGGGCGGAAAAAGCGCAGCGGGGGCAAAACCTTCCTGATAAACAGGGTGAGCATCCGCTCGGTCAGGGTATAATCGGCAATCACCCCATCTTTGAGGGGACGGGCCGCCACAATATTGCCCGGCGTACGCCCCAGCATCCGGTAGGCTTCAGCCCCCACCGCTTTGACTTCTTTGGTATCGCTGACCATGGCAATAACCGAGGGCTCTCGCAGCACAATGCCTTTGCCACGCATATAAATCAGCACCGAGGCGGTGCCCAGGTCAATACCCACATCCTCGCCGCGAAACGAAAGCAAGCCAGCCATAGCGATTTATTCTACAGGTTTACCCGTGAAGCACAAAGCGCCACCTGGCCTTTATCATATACACCCATCCGACCAGCCAAAGGGCCGCTTTACGATGAAACCCATTTCCGGTGCGGTTGTGGGTCTTATAGACAACTTCCGCCAGTTGTGGGCCCGCAGGGCAGGTAAGGAATGGGGCTGGGTATCGTTTTGTTCGCTTCCATGCTGCACCTGATAGAAGCCTCAATTGTCTGACGAATTGTCCTCCTGCTGCCTCAAATCCGTTATATAATCGGGGCATGGCACAGCCCAGACCCAAGCACGCCTGGATGCGGGAGACCTACCAGAAATCCCTGGCCAAGATGCCCGAGCGCAAAGTGGCCCATAAAACCCTCTCGGACATCGCCCCCGAGCCGCTCTATACCCCGGAAGACCTGAAGGACTTCGACTACGCCGAAAAGCTGGGCTACCCCGGCGAGTATCCCTACACCCGGGGGGTGTACGGCTCGATGTACAGGAGCCGCCTCTGGACCATGCGGATGTTTGCTGGGTTTGGAACCGCCGAGCAGACCAACGAGCGCTTCAAGAAGCTCCTGGCCGCCGGGCAGAACGGGCTTTCCACCGCCTTCGACCTGCCCACCCTGATGGGCTACGACTCCGACCATCCGCTTTCCAGGGGCGAGGTGGGCAAGTGCGGGGTGGCGGTGAGCAGCCTGGCCGACATGGAGATTCTCTTCGAGGGGATCAACCTCGAGGAGGTCACCACCTCCATGACCATCAACTCGCCCGCCAACGCCATCTGGGCCATGTACCTGGCTGCCGCCAAGAAAAAAGGCTACGACTGGAACAAGCTGGGCGGCACCATCCAGAACGACATCCTGAAGGAATTTATCGCCCAGAAAGAGTTCATCTTCCCGCCCGAACCCTCTACCAAGCTGGTCATTGACACCTTCGAGTGGGGGCCCCGCAACGTGCCCAAGTGGAACTTCATCTCGGTCTCGGGCTACCACATCCGCGAGGCCGGCTCCACCGCCGTACAGGAGCTGGCCTACACCCTGGCCGACGGCTTTGAATATGTGGAGTGGGCTCTCAAACGCGGGCTGGACGTTGACGAGTTCGCTCCCCGCATCTCGTTTTTCTTCAACGCCCACAACGACTTCTTCGAGGAAATTTGCAAGTTCCGGGCTGCCCGGCGCATCTGGGCTAAAGAAATGCGGCATCGCTATGGGGCCAAAAACCCCCAGAGCTGGATGCTGCGCACCCACGCCCAGACCGCTGGGGTCTCGCTTACCGCCCAGCAGCCCCTCATCAACATCGCACGGGTAGCCATTCAGGCCCTGGCCGCCGTGCTGGGCGGCACCAACAGCCTGCACACCGACGCCTACGACGAGGCCCTGGCGCTCCCCACCGAGGAATCGGCCAAGATCGCCCTGCGCACCCAGCAGATTATCGCCTACGAGTCGGGCGTGACCCATACCGCCGACCCGCTGGGGGGCAGCTACTACGTGGAGTGGCTCACCGACCAGATGGAGACCCAGGCCATGCAGATCATCGAGGAGATCCGGCGCATGGGCGGGGTGGTGCGGGCCATTGAGGAGGGCTACTTCCTGCGCGAGATCGCCGACGCCAGCTACCGCTTCCAGCAGGAAGTGGAGCGGGGCGAGCGGATTATCGTGGGGGTCAATGCCTTCCAGGACGAGGGCCTCCAGGTGCCCATCCAGCTCATTGACCCCGAGGTAGAGCGCGTGCAGGCCGAGCGGCTGGCCCGGGTACGGCGCGAGCGCGACCCCCAGGCCGTACAGCAGGCCCTGGCGGCGCTGCGGCAGGCCGCCAAAGAAGGGCGCAACACCATGCCCTACTTCGTGGACTGCGCCCTGGCCTACTGCACCCTGGGCGAGATGATGGACGAACTCCGAGCGGTATACGGGGTCTACGAGGAGCCGGTGCTGGTATAGCAGCACAGCAATACGTTCACCCGGGCGGCCCTGTCTAGCAACTGCGTTATAGTCGGGGCATGGCCCTTTTTACCTACCACAAACCCAAATCGCAGCTCCCCTACGCCCTTTATCTACCCGAAGGAAAGCCCCCCAAAGGTGGCTGGCCCCTGATTTTGTTCCTGCACGGCTCCGGTGAGCGGGGTAGCGACGGCCGGAAGCAGAGCACGGTGGGCATTGGCCCGGCCATTCAAGAGAACCTCCAGCGCTGGCCCGCCGTGGTGCTGATGCCTCAGTGCCCCAAGGGGCAGCAGTGGGCCGGGGAGCCCCTGGCGCAGGCCTACGAATTGCTGAACCAAGTGGAGCAACAGCACAAAACCAACCCCCGGCGGGTCTACCTGACCGGCCTCTCGATGGGGGGCTACGGCAGTTGGAATCTGGGCTGCCTGTACCCCCGGCGCTTTGCCGCCATCGCCCCCATCTGCGGGGCCGCCGACCCCTTTATGGTCTGGCAACGGCTGGGCAAGGTGCCCATCTGGAACTTTCACGGCGCCGCGGACGAAGTGGTGCCGGTGAGCTTCTCGAGGGCCCTGGCCGATGCTCTAGCCAAGGCCGGCAACGTCCGGGCCCGTTTCACCGAGTACCCCACCGAAAAGCACGATGTCTGGAACCGGGTGTATCGGGAGCTCGAGTTCATCCAGTGGCTGTTTGCCCAGCAGAAGCGCGGCGGTAGTTGAAGAACGGCTACTCCACCAACAGCAAGCCCCAGACCAGCAGCCGCCGGCCTGGGGCAGGTGGCTTGCACTAAGCCGTTTGCAGGATGGGAATCTCCGAGAGGAAGGTGATGGGCAGCTTGCTGTTGCCCTGGTGGAAAGCGGCCAGACGGGCTACCACGTTGGCCCCGGCCTTTTTGGCTACCTTCTCGAGCGCGTTCATGGTGCCCCCCGAGGAGACCACGTCGAAGACCAGGGCCACATTCTGGCCCATCAGCTTTTCGGCCATGCGGCTGTCCAGCCAGAGGGTCTCGGTTACGCCCAGGGTCAGCGACTCCACCTCCTGAATGATGGGGTCTTGCATATAGGGGCGGCGCTTGCGGCGCACCACCACATAGGGCTTGCCGCAGATGGCGCTCATGGTATGGGCCAGGACGATGGGGGAGGTCTCGAGGGTCAGCAGGGCATCGGTCTCGGGGGGCAGGTGCTTGACCAGCCCTTCGGCGGCTGCCTGCACCAGCTCCACATCGCCCATAATTTCAACCAGGGGGATGTGAACGCCCGGCAGGGTTTCGACCACCGGTACATGGCGGGTGATTTTGCCTATTGTGATGGGGTAGGTTTCCATAGTTACACTCCCTTGTTGCACCGAGGACTTAGCCTATTCGAACACCATGAGTATACGTGTGAGTAGCCGTATACGAAGGTCGTCTGGTTCCAGGAATCACGGGGTTAGGACAGCGATCCTCTTGCCCCACCGTTCGGCCATCCGTTCAATCCGGTTTGAAGAGCGGCAGATGCCCCAGGGCGATCACGTCTTCGCGGGGAGAACCCTCGGTAAACACGGCCAGCACAGCGGCTACCTGTCCGCCCACATCGGTGATGAGGTCGGAAAGGCCCTTGAGCGTGCTACCTGTCGAGACCACATCGTCTACGATAGCCACCTTTTTGCCCTTGATGAGTGGCACATCGGTTCCGTCCAGTACCAGAAGCTGAGGCTTGCCGGTGGTGATGGAAATTACCGTGCGCGATACCGGGCTAATCATGTAGGGTTTCTCGGTTTTGCGGGCCACCACATAGGGCTTCCCGGTAAGGCGTGAGAGGGCGTGGGCCAGGGGCACGGCCTTAACCTCCGGCGTCACCAGGGTTTCGATATCAGCAGGCATCCGTTGGGCCAGCGCGGCTGCGGCCTGCTCGACCACCTCGGTATCGCCCAGCATGTTGAACAGGGCCACTGCTACATCGGGACCTACTTGTACTACCGGTAGCTCACGACGAACCCCGGCCACTTCCACCGCATAGGTTTTCACGGTCATAGTTTATAGGGTTATTTGAGATTGGCAAGCACATGACTTATGGCACACATGCCCCTTGGAAGGCCGCGTATACTCAAAGCATGGTACCCGCTCGCATCGAAGGTATGGGAGTAGATCCGGGGAACGGCAACCTGATCGTGATGCTCAAGGCCGAGAACGAGCTGCTCCTGCCGGTGGTGATTGGGGCCCTGGAAACCCAGAACATCATGGTGCACCTTTCGGGCGAGAAACCGCCTCGCCCGCTGGGCCCCGATCTGTTCTACAACACCCTCGAGTTGCTCGGGGTAAAGGTGCTGCGTCTTGAGATCGTCGAACTGAAAGAGGGTACTTTCTACGGTCGACTGATACTGGAACAGCGCGGCATGGAGTACGAGATTGACTGCCGCCCTTCCGACGGCATTGCTCTGGCCATCCGGGCCGGGGCCCCCATCCTGATTGCCGAGCAGGTGCTCGAGCAAGCCGGCATTAAAGAATCGCAGCTCACCCGCCAGGGAGAGCCGCCCAAGGCATGAGGCGCCTGCTGGTTCTTTTCTTTGGGCTGGCCCTGGGCCTGCCGGGGCTGGCCCAGCGGCTGGCTGTGCTGGGCGACTGGGGGGCCGAGACCCCGCACCGCCCCCTTGTTGCAGGAGCCATATACGAGCAGCATCGGCAAAAGCCTTTCGAGGCCCTGCTAACAGTGGGAGATAACTTTTATCCTCGAGGCGAACCGGTTCAGCGCTATCTGAGTGAGCTTCCTCCAGTACGCATATATCCCGCATTTGGCAACCACGATGTGCCCACCCTGGCTAAGCAGCTCGAGCTGTTCAGGGTCGAAGGGCCCTACTACACTTTCCGGCTGGAAAACCTCGAGGTCTTCGTGGTCTACTCGGAGCATTTCAGCCAGGCCCAGCGCCGCTGGCTGGAAGCCGCCCTCAAAGCCTCCCAGGCCCCCTGGAAGATCGTGGCCCTGCACCGCCCCCTCTACTCCTCGGGGTTTCATGGGGGGGCCCGCAGCCTGCGGCAGTCCATCGAGCCCCTACTCATCCAGTACCGCGTGCCGCTGGTGCTGGCCGGGCACGAGCACAGCTACGAGCGGCTCGAGGCCCGGGGCATCGTGCACATCGTTGCCGGCGGGGGCGGGGCCTGGCTGCGCGACTTTCGAGCCATACAGCCACAAAGTAAGGTTCGGCTGAAAAGCCCCAACTACCTGATCCTGGAAGCCAGCATCGAGCGGCTGCTAATCACGGCCTACAACGAGAGCAACGAGGTAATTGACCGCGTGGAGCTGAAGAAATAGCAAGGCCGCGGGTGCTAGGCATCCGAGCGCAGGTGTACGTGGACGTGAAAGACCTCCTGCCCGCCTTTCTCCCCTACATGAATGCGGATGAAGTAGCCCTCGAGGCCCATCTGCTTGGCGATGCGGTTGGCCGTCAACATCAGCTTGCCCAGCTTGAGCGCGCCCTCCGGGGTGTCGGGGTAGTCGGCCAGGGTGGGGATGTACTCTTTGGGGCAGACCAGAATATGCACCTTCGAGCGCGGGCGGATGTCCTTAAAGGCGATGAACTCGTCGTCTTCGTACACGATGTCCGCCGGCAGCTCACGGCGGATGATTTTGCCAAACACCGTGGGGTTCTCCATACCGCTTAGACTATAACGCTTCGAAAGCCGGGCCTGGCAAAATAGTAGGGAGGTAAGTCTATGGGATCGCTACCAGCAAGGGCCCTCTGGACGGGCGTTTTTCTAATACTGGTCTCTACCCTGGCGGTCATGGGCTCCAAACTCACCCCTACCGCGCTGATTCCAGGAATTCTGGGCCTTTTGATTGCCTTGATGGGCATCTGGGCCGACAAAACCCCCAGCCAAAAAAACCTGGCCATGAACATCGCGCTGGGGCTCTCGCTGCTGGGCCTGCTGGGGTCGCTGCGCGGCATCCCCGACTTCATCACCCTCCTGGGGGGTGGCACGGTGGAGCGCCCCGTGGCCGCCATGGCCCAGTTTGCCACGGTGTTCATCTGCCTGGGCTTCAGCATCCGCTGGCTGGTGGAGCGGCGCCGCAAGGCTTAGAGCCTATACCACAGGCAGCAGGTAGCGGGCCGGTTCTTGCTTGATGGCCTCGAGCGCACCCCGCAGGGTGTAGCCCTCGATGGCCTCCACGCGCACCCAGGCGGTCTGGCCGATGCGGGCCTGTCCGGTGAACTCGACCTCGTAGTAGTCCGGGGTATGCCCGTAGGCCTTGCCCCCGCGAAAGCTTTCGACCAACACCTCCACCATACCGCCCAGCTTGGGCCGCACCCGCGCCTCGGCCAGGCGGGCCGCCAGGGCCTGGAGCTCTTTGTTGCGGCGCTTGCGGACTTCGATGGGCACCTGTGGCAGGGAGGCCGCGCGGGTCTTAGGGCGTGGGGTGTAGGTGAAGACGTGCACGCGGCTGGGCCGTACCTCCTCCAGGAAGGACAGGGTTTCCTGGTGTTCGGCTTCGGTCTCGGTGGGGAGGCCCGCAATCACATCGGTGGTGAGGGCAAAGCCGGGTATCCAGTCGTAGGCTTTCTGCACCAGTTCGCGGTAGTAGTTTTTATCGTAGCGGCGGCCCATCAGGGCCAGCAGCCGCCCCGAACCCGTTTGCAGGCTCAGGTGCAGGTGGGGGCGCACCTGGGGGGCAAAGCGCTGCATTACCCTCAAGAGTTCGTCCCCAGTGTCCTCGGGCTCGATGGAGGACAGGCGCACCTTGGCCCCCATCAGAGCAAGTTCCTCTACCAGGCCGGCAATCCCGCGGGGGTGGCCCTTGTAGGAACCCAGCCGCACCCCGGTCAGCACAATTTCCTGCACACCCGCTTCCAGCAGAGCCCCGGCTTCCGCAAGCGCATCGCGGTGCCCGCGGTGGCGTTCGCGCCCGCGCAGACGGGGGATGATGCAGTAGGCGCACCCTGCGTTGCAGCCGTCCTGCACCTTGAGGAAGGCCCGCACATAGTTGTTCAGCAGGCCCCGCTCCCCGGCCCCCCAGAACTCGTTGGGCGGGGTGGTGATGGGGTCAGCGGGCAGGCCAAAGCGCTCCAGGATCACCCGGGGGAGCTCGGCCTTGCGGGCGTTGGGCACCACGGCGTCCGCCCCGAGCTCCCTTAGCGCTTCGGGGGCGAGCTCGGCGTAGCATCCCGTGACCACGATGAAGGCGTGGGGGTTATACCGCCTGGCCCGGCGCACCTCCTTGCGGGTGTCCGCCTCCGCCGTGGTGGTGACGGCGCAGGAGTTGATGACCACCAGGTCCGCCCCCCCGGCCTCCACGGGCACCACCTCGGGCTCCAGCGCCTTGAGGAAGCCCAGGAGGGCCTCGGTTTCCACCTGGTTGACCTTGCAGCCCAGGGTGCGGAAGGCCGCGCGCATCCTTTCCATTCTGTTAGGCTCTAGGAGCCCCGTCAAGGAGGGTGGGCGGGACCCCCTTGCCCCGGGACCCAATACGTTGTACTATTTAGTCCGCTAACCCCAAGATATGGGGGCAAGGGAGGATGTATGGAACGCCATTTCTTTGACGAGCACGCGCAGTCCATCGCCAAGCGCCAGTACCTGCAGCCCGAAGACGGGGATATCCTGGGGATGTTCCGCCGGGTGGCCCGGGAGATCGCCAAGCCCGAGAAGCCCGAGGAAAGGGCCTACTGGGAGGAGAAGTTCTACGAGCTCATGAGCACGAAGCGCTTCTCCCCGGGGGGCCGGATCCTCGCCGGGGCGGGCACGGCCCACGGCAACCTCCTCAACTGCTTCGTACAGGGGGCCACGGAGAACCCCCCGGAGAGCTTTGAGGGCATCATGGAGGTGGCCAAGAAGCTCGCCCTGGTCACCAAGGTGGGCGGGGGGAACGGGGTCAACCTGGACCCCTACCGCTCCAAGGGAGCGGGAAGGCGCCGGGAGGTCCGGGGCGTGGCCTACCTGTCCGCCGCGCACCCCGACCTCGAGGACTTCCTCCGGGGCCTCATGCGCCCCCCCATCAACCCCGATGGGCCCAAGGAGGAGATCCGGCTCAAGAACTTCACCCGGGTGGTCTACGGGGAGCTCTCCCCCGAGCTCAAGGCCCTGGCGGAAGAGCGGGGGGTGCGGGTGGTGGAGGAGCCCCCCAAGGAGCGCATCCTGGTCCCCGACGACATGGGGGGCATCGTGGAGGCCGCCCGGGAGGCCGCGGACCTGGCCCGGCGGGGCCTCACCCCCCACGTGGACTTCTCCCTCCTCCGCCCCGAGGGGGCGCCCATCCGGGGCAGCGGAGGGACGAGCTCGGGTCCCGTGAGCTTCCTCTTTGAGATCTTTGACCACTTCCTGGAGTGGGCCGCCCTGGGAGCGGAAGGGGCGGGCCCCGTGGCCACCCTGCGCTACGTGTACGCTCCTGTGCTCCGGGTGGTGAGGCAGGGCGGGACCCGTAGGGGAGCGGGGATGGCCACCCTCTCCATTGACCACCCCGACCTCCTGGACTTCCTCACCGCCAAGGACCTGGACCGGGAGAAGGCGGAGGGGGACATCTCCACCTTCAACATCTCCGTCCTGGTCACCGAGGCCTTCATGAAGGCCCTGGAGGAGGACGCCCTCTGGCCCGTGACTCCCGTGGAGGTGCCGGGGAAGTACTACCCCTACCCCCTGGAGGGGCCCTACACGGGCAGGCTCCCCGAGCTTCCCGAGCGGGCGGACGGGGCCAAGCCCATCCCCCTCT
>Ga0101943_1001814_pt1 | contig 15955 bp, 14 predicted proteins | sample DewCreD2012metaG_5_FD_75244 | JGI IMG/M metagenome (GOLD analysis project Ga0101943, IMG submission 75244) | Hot spring sediment bacterial and archeal communities from British Columbia, Canada, to study Microbial Dark Matter (Phase II) - Dewar... ... | reverse complement strand
AAGAGCGCGCGCAGCGCGGAGATCGTGCGCGCGCTGCGGCCAAGCGCGACGACTTCGCGCGGCGTCGCCGATCCGCTCTTCACCCGCCCGATCACTCGTTCCACGTCAGCGAGCTGCCCCAAATGCGCGCGAAATTCGCGACGAAGGGGCTCCTGTTCGAGGAACCATTGGACCGCCTCCTGACGCGCGCAGAGCGCCGTGAGGTCCACGAGCGGATACCGCAGCCACTGTTTCAGCCGACGGCTCCCCATCGGCGTGAGCGTGCGATCCAGGACGGCGAGCAACGACCCCTCCACTGTCCCGGCGCGACTGTGAAAGATCTCCAAATGCGCGATCGTGTGCGGATCGAGGGCCATGAAGGCATCGAGCGCGTACGGGCTCAGGCGATCGAGCTGTTCGACCAGGCGCGGTTGCGTCTGCCGGAGGTAGTACATGATGGCGCCGGCGGCGCGGATCGCCAGCGGAGGCATCTGCGGCGGGATCGCGCCGAAATGCTCGCCGAGGGTGCGACGGCTGAGGTCCGCCGCGAACGCCTCATCCTCCAGCGGCGTGACCGTGGCCGCGCGCCCCAAGGTGAAGGCGGGGATTTTCGCCCCTTCCGTCTCCGCGACGCTGCGGGGGATGAGGACTTCAGCCGGCCCCAAGCGCGTCAGCTCCTCCCACACCCGTTCGCGCGCGGCTTCGGTCGCCGCGAATTCCCCGGTCGTGATCTCCACAACGGCCAATCCGGCGCGCGCACCTTCGGCGAGGAAACTCGCCAAGTAATTGCTCGCGCGCTCTTCAAGCAGCGCCGGCTCGGTGAGCGTCCCCGGCGTCACCACGCGCGTGACGTCGCGATGGATGAGTCGCCGGCCCGGCGGCGTCAGTTGCTCGCAGATGGCGACCTTATACCCCTTCTGGATCAGCTTACTCAAATGATGCGTGAGCGAGACGACGGGAATCCCGGCCAGCGGCACGCGCAAGGTCTTGCCCATGTATTTCGTCGTCAGCACCAGCCCCAGCTCGCGCGAGAGCGTGAGCGCGTCCTCATCGAAGGCTTCGAAGAAATCGCCCACCTGAAAGAGGACGAGCATATCCGGGTAGCGGCGCTTGATCTCCAGATACTGTCGGCGCAACGGTGGCGTCAGGTGAGGATCCCGCATAGCACGTCGTGGACGGACGTGAGCGCGCGATGCAAGCGCCGGACGTCCTCGACGCCCAGCACGACCGTCACGTCGCCGATCTCATGGAAGGAGCCGGAGAAATACGGTCGCAACCACTCGCGCGCGCGGCGCTCGTCTCGCGCATCCGAGACGACGAGCACGGGCTTGGAGCGCTGCGTATCGTAGGCGTGTTTGAGTTTGGCGAGGGCGCTCTCCAACTTCCCGTGCACCTGAACCTCGAACACATGGCTCAAGCGCGGCGACAACGGGCTGTCCTTCCACACGACGTCATAGCGCTCGTGCTCTCGCTCGGCATGCTTGCCGAGCAGGCGTCCGATCTCGACGAGCATCGCCTGCAACTCCTCGTGCGAGAGCGCGCGTCGAGGGGATTCCTCTGGTGGCGGCTCCACGAGCATCTTCTCGGCCTCGGCGCGTTGGCGGCCGCGCTCGGTGAGCGCCCACCGCCCCGCTTCCCGCCGAAGTTCGCCCTTCTTCACCAAGCGGGCTCCCGCCCGTTGCACCAGCGTCCGCCATCGCGCCGAGGCGCAGTCGCGCTCGCTCTCGTCCAGATGGGGGAAATACGCCAGAAGTCGCCGATAGAGGACGCGGAGGCGCTCTTCGCCGCCCAGCGCCAACAGCTCCTGCAGGATCGGTCCTTCCAATCGAGCGCTCTCCGGCAACGCCATGGCTCGCGGCCTCAAGACGTGGGAATGTTATATCACAGGTCACCTCGATCCTCAATTTCCGCGCGAGGGAGACGAGCGCTCGCCCGAGATCGCCGCTTCCGGCCGTTGCGTCCAGAGCCGAACGTAGAGGAAGAGCGCGGCCACCATCAGGCCGATGGAGAGGAATTGCGAGGTCGAGAGCGGACCCACCCATCCGCGCCAATCGTCGCGCCAGAATTCGATGAGGAATCGCAGCGCGCCGTAGAGGAACATGTAGGTGAGGATCACTTGGCCGGCAAAGGCGCGACGCCTTCGCAACCGGAGGAGGAACAGGAAGAGGGCGAAGGCCGCCACCGCTTCATAGAGTTGCGTCGGATGCAAGCGCACGCCCGTGGGGGTGCCGACGAAGTGACGCGCGATTTCCGGAAACTCCACCCCCCACCACGCCGAGGTCGGCTTCCCCCAGCAACATCCGGCGGAGAAGCAACCGAGCCGTCCGAGCCCGAGCCCCAACGCGGCGCTCGGGGCGAACGCATCGGCCGTCCGCCACCACGGGAGCCGATACCGTCGGGCGAGCCAGAGGGCTGCGGCCAATCCCCCTAAAAATCCGCCCAAATACACGCCGCCTGAGCGCAGCAGATCGAAGGACAGAAGCAGTCGCCACTTGTCCTCGTGCAAGTTCCACTCGGTGATGACCATCAACGCGCGCGCGCCGACCAAGCCGCCCAGCAGTGCCCCGATCCCGAAGTTGAACAGATGCGCGCGATCCAGTCCATCGGCTTCGCCCAACCGCAACGCCAGCCACAAACCGAGGACGAAGGCGAGCGCTTGAAGCGCGCCGTAGGTGTAGATCGGAACGTTCAGGTACGGCAGACGAAAGAGTTCCGGATGCATCGTCGCGCGCTCCTAGGGGAGCCCTTCATCGGTCCGATGGCGCCAGCGCGTCTCCGACGAGGGGCGCAGCGCATCGGCCAGAAGCAGCAGCGCGCCCGCCGTGATGACCACATCGGCGAGGTTGAACGTCGGCCATCGGTAGTGGCCGATGAAGAGGTCGAGGAAGTCCACGACGGCACCCCGAAAGAGCCGATCCGTGAGATTCCCAAGCACCCCTCCGAGCACCAGCGCCAGCCCCCACTGCGTCAGCCGTTCCTGAAGGGGCGTGCGAATGGCGTAGAGCGCAATGCCCAGGGCGGCGATCAGCGAGATGAGCGACAGAATCCACCGCCCGTCCGAGCCGGCATCGGCGAAGAGGCCCCAGGCGATCCCGGCGTTCTCGACGTAGGTCAGATGGAGCAAACCGGGAATGACGGGAAGACTCGGCTCATGCTTGAGCCCCGTCGCCAGATGCTTCGTGTATTGGTCGGCCGCGTAGATCGCCAAGGACAGGGCGAAGTAATGCGGCCTTCTCATGGCGTGCGCACGTCGCTCCATTCGGCTTCCAACTCCTCCAGCACGGCCACGCATCGCGCGCACACGGTCGGATAGCGGGCGCTCATTCCGACGGTCGGCGAGTAGTTCCAGCATCGTTCGCACTTCTGGCCATCGGCGCGCGTGACGGTGATGGCGAGCCCATCTCCCGCACCTTTGCGCAACTCGACCTGCGAGACGATGAAGATGGCGCGCAACTGCTCGCCGAAGCTCGCCAGGAAGTCGTAGAGGTCGCCATCGGCCGTGATCGTCACTTTCGCTTCGAGCGACGCGCCGATGAGCTTCTCGGCGCGCTTCTCCTCGAGCGCCTTCAACACGTGATCGCGCACATCCAGGAGCCGATGCCAGCGCGCCAGCAGCTCGGCTTCGCCCGGCCGTTCCTCGACCTTCGGGAATTCGGCCATGTGAACCGACGGCAGCTCGCGGTTCGCCGATCCCGGCATCACCTCCCAAATCTCATCGGCCGTGAAGACGAGGATCGGCGCGATCAGACGCGTGAGGGCATCCAGAAGGCGAAACAGCGCCGTCTGCGCGCTGCGCCGCCCGCGCGATTTCGGCGCGAAGGTGTAGAGCCGATCCTTCAGGATGTCGAAGTAGATCGCCGACAGTTCCGAAGCACAAAAGGTGTAAAGGGCGTGATAGGCGAGGTGGAATTCATAGGCCTCATACGCGGCGAGGACTTTTCGAATGAGCTGGTTCAACTCCGCCAGAATCCACCGATCCAATTCCTCCATCTCCTCGTAGGGGACGGCATCCGTCGTCGGATCGAAGTCGTAGAGGTTGTTCACCAAATAGCATGCGGTGTTGCGAATCTTCCGATACGCCTCGATGAGGCGAGTGAGGATCTCCTCCGAGATGCGGACGTCCTCGTGATAATCGGATGAGGCGACCCACAGGCGCAGGATCTCGGCGCCGCTTCGGGCGATGACCTCCTGCGGCTCGATCACATTCCCCTTGGACTTGGACATCTTCTGTCCTTCGGCATCCACCGTCCATCCCGAGGTGATGACCGTACGGTAGGGGGGAGCGCCCTTCACCTCCAGAGCGACCAGCAGCGAGGAGTTGAACCAGCCGCGAAACTGATCCCCGCCCTCCAGGTAAATGTCGGCCGGCCACGGCAGCCCGCGTCGGTCGAGAACGGCCAAATGGCTCGTCCCCGAATCGAGCCAGACATCGAGGATATCGGTCTCCTTTCGGAACGCCGTTCCCCCGCACTGCGGGCAGCGCGTGCCCTCCGGGAGGAAATATTCGGGCTCGCGCTCGTACCAGACGTCGGCGCCTTCGCGCTCGAAGATGCGGGCGACATGCTCGATGAGGTTCGGATCGGCCAAGATGGCCTCGCACGCTTGGCAGTAGAAGACCGTGATCGGCACACCCCAGGCGCGCTGCCGCGAGATGCACCAATCCGGGCGCGTGCGAATGGCATTGCGCATGCGCTCCAAGCCCCAGCGGGGGATCCAGTTGACGCGCTCAATGGCTTCCAGCGCGCGCTGCCGCAGCCCCGTCTTCTCCATCGAGATGAACCACTGCGGCGTCGCGCGAAAGATGACGGGATTATGGCACCGCCAGCAGTGCGGATACGTGTGCACGATCTCCTCGGCGGCCAGCAGCATCCCGACCTCGCGCAAGTGCTCGATGATCGGTCCGTTCGCCTCGAAGACCTGCATCCCGGCGAAGTGTTCGACATCAGGCGTGAATCGGCCCTGCGCGTCCACGGGCGAGTAGACCGGAAGCCCATACCGCTGGCCCAGCACGTAGTCCTCGTAGCCGTGCCCGGGCGCCGTGTGCACGCATCCGGTCCCGGCCTCCAACGTGACGTGTTCGCCGAGCATGAGCAGCGATCGGCGCGCCAGGAACGGATGGCGCGCCTGAAGCCGATCCAATTTCCACCCCTTCACGACCGCGAGCGGGCGCGGATCGCGCCATCCGAGCTTCTCCGCGACGCGCGGGAGCAGTTCCGTCGCGACTATGTAGACCTCGTCTCCCACTTCGACGGCGCTGTAGTCGAAGCCCGGATTGAAGGCGATCCCCAGATTCGCCGGCAAGGTCCACGGCGTCGTCGTCCAGATGACGATCGAGACGCGTTGGCCCGCGAGGGCCGGATCAATCTCGGCCGGGTCCGAATCCAGAGGGAATTTCACGTAGATCGAGGGACTGGTGTGCTCCTCGTACTCGATCTCCGCTTCGGCCAGGGCCGTCTGACAATGAATGCACCAATGGACAGCGCGCAGGCCCTTGTAGACGCTCCCCCGCTCGAGGAATTTCCCGAGCACGCGCACGATGTCGGCCTGATAGCGCGGGTCCATCGTGTAATAGGGATGCTCGAAGTCGCCGAAGACGCCCAGGCGTTGAAACTCCTCCGACTGCGCCCGCATGTAGTACTCCGCCAACCGCCGTGCTTCGCGTCGAATCTCCACAATGGATAACTCGGCTTTACGCCGCCCGAGCTTCTCATCCACCTGGATCTCGATCGGCAGACCGTGGCAATCCCATCCCGGGATGAAGGGGCATTGGTACCCCATCATCGTGCGCGTCTTCACGATCAAATCCTTCAAGATCTTGTTCAGCGCATGCCCGATGTGAATGTGGCCGTTGGCGTAGGGCGGACCATCGTGCAAGATGAAGAGCGGGCGATCGCGCCGCGCTTCCAAGATGCGCTCGTACAGGCGCATCTCCTTCCACCGACGCAGGCGCGCCGGTTCTGAGTCCACGAGGTTCGCCTTCATCGGCAAGATCTTCTTCGGGAGATTGATCGTCTGCTTGAGATCGAGCGGGGCTCGCGTCGTCATCCGATGAACAACTCCTCGTCGTGATAGACCCGATCCACGGATTTCCGGCGACCGGCGAAGAGCACGCCGGCAGCGCGCCGGATGGCCGTCGTCAGATAGTGGATCTCTCGAACGGGCTCCAGGATCTGCCGTTGGATGGTGGCCGTCGTCTCATCCACGCGCTCGGTCGTGCGCGTGACCAAATCATCGAGCTGCTCGACCTTGTTGCGCAGGACGAGGACCGTGTCGCGCAGCAGTCCGCGCACTTCGAGCGCCTGCCGATGGACCATGTCCGTCAGCTCGTTGGTCGTCGTCGCGATGGCGCGCACGACGGGGCGCGCCTCTGCGACGAGCGCGGCGATGGCGCCGCGCGCATCGCTCAAGACGCCGTGCGCTTCGTTGAGCATGGCGTTGAAGCGTTCGTTCATCTGCTGGGAATTCACCATCAGGGCTTTGAGCGTCTCGTTGATGCGCCAGAGGAAGACGATGTTGGAGGCGAAGACGACGAGGACGGCAATAGCGATCACCCATTCAAAGACGGCATGTCCCACGGTCCGCTTCTCCTTGACGGGGGGTCATCCTTCGGCTTCCGCTTTGCGCTTCTCCTCGCGATAGGCTTGTCGGCCCGCTTCGATGGCCGCCGAGAGGCGCTCTCGGGTTTCGGCCACCCGCTCCTTGGCTTCTTCCGCGAGCGCGGCCGCTTTCTCGCGCCCGCTCTCAACCAGCTCCTTCGCGCGCTCGCGCGCCGTCTCATAGGCCTCGCTCGCTTTCTCCAATCCGCGTCGCGTCTTCTCCGCGATATCCTCCCGCAACTCGCGTCCCGACTTCGGAGCGAAGAGCAGCGCGACGACCGCCCCCAGACCGAATCCGATCAGAAAATAGGTCAATCGGCTGGCTCCGTTATTCTCCGCCATAATGCCCTCCTCGCATGTTGAACATCCACCCGTTCAGTTTACCTGGCCTTCGGGAAATCCGTCAATGAAGCCCTTGCGTCTTCGCGGACGCGGCTCAGTCCTCGTCCGGTCGAGCGCGAAAGAGCACGACGGCGGCGAGGATGAAGGCAAAGGCCGGGAAGCTCACCAGCGGCGAGAGATCAAGAGAGGAGGCCATCACCTGCGCGAGGATGAGCAGCACGGCGCTCAGCAGGAAAAGGTAGCCGACGAGGACTTCCAAGAGACGCCAGCTTTTTTGGAAGAGGAACCCGTAGAGGGCATACGCGACGATGCTCGCCCGATTGACCAAAAGCCCATGCCACAGATGCAGGTCCAGGAGCCGACGCGCTTCCTGAACCAGTTCGAGTCGCGCCGTGTACTCGGTCGTCGCGACGAAGCGAAGCGCGACCGAAGTCAGGTGATGCCCGGACATTTGACGGACCAGGAGAATCCCGCTCAGGAGAATCCCCGAGAGCAAGGCCAGCAGCGAGAGATACCGCGCGCGACGATGGAGGTAGAGGTAGAAGGCGAACATCAGCGAGATCATGAGCAGAACGGGCAGATAGCTCACCAGCGCGATCAGATGCGGGCCCCCTCCGGCGAGCTGGCGCAAGAGGTGCTCCACCTCCTCCTCCGACAGGTGTTCCAAGGCGCGCGCCTTCACGAGCCCAGCGCTCCAAAAGAAGTTCGCCGCCACGCCCAGGCAAAAGAGCGCATTCATTCGGTAGAAGAGCCGTTCCGTATCCACCATCGGCGTCAGCGTGACGGCGATTCCGCTCGCACGCGTTCGGCCCACGCCAGAAACGTTCGAAGCCGTTCGCGCACCGAAGGGATCGGATGTGGGAGAGCGAGCGTTGATCCGATCTCGTAGATCGGGACGAGCTTGTCCAACTCCGGTCCCGAGGGACGGCCGGTGAGCGCGATCCGAATCGGGTGAAAGAGAGCACGCCCTTTGCGCCCCGTCTGTTCGCGGATGCGAGCGGCCGCCGCGCGAAAGGTCTCGGTCGTGATCTCGGGGACGTCGGCCAGTTCCTCCGCCAATCGCGCGAGGACGTCGAGGGCGCCCGGATCCTCGAGGACTTCGTGAACCTCCGGGTACGCGAGCGCCGTCGAGAGGTCGTACTCGAAGATGATCCGCGTCTCTTCGACGATCTGCGAGAGGTGATCCAGATGGGTGAGCACGGCGTCCACGACGCGACGGAGCCATTCGCGGGTCGCCGCATCCACGGATGTGGGGAGACGTCCCGCCTGCTGCAGATAGGGCAGGACGGCCGTCACCAACTCGTCGAGCGGTTTCGCCTTCAAATACGCGCGATTCATCCACTGGAGCTTCTGCAGATCGAAGATCGCCGGCGCCTTGGAGACGTTCTCCAGAGCGAACAGCTTCAGGAGCTGCTCGCGCGAGAGGATCTCGCCGACCTCTTGCGGTGGGGCCCAACCGAGCAAGGCGAGGAAATTGAAGAGGGCTTCGGGCATGTACCCCTGCTCGCGGAATTCGCGGAGCGCCGTCGCGCCGTGTCGCTTGGAGAGCTTCGTCCCGTCAGCACCGAGGATCGTCGAGAGATGCGCGAAGACCGGCGGCGGAGCCCCCAAAGCTTCATAGAGCAGAAGCTGCCGTGGCGTATTCGGGAGATGCCCATCGCCGCGGATCACATGCGTGATGCGCATGAGCAGATCATCCACGACGACGGCGAAATTGTAGACGGGCCAACCGTCGGATTTCATGATGACGAAATCCCCGATGACCTCAGCGTCCCATCGCACGGGACCGCGTACGACGTCCTCCCAGACGATGGGCCCCGAGCGCACGCGAAAGCGCAACGTGTGAGGCTCTCCCGCTTTCGCTCGCTCGCGCGCTTCCGAGTCGGAGAGCTGCCGACAACGTCCCCCGTAGCGATACGGCCGGTTCTCCGCGCGCGCGCGCTCGCGTTCCCGTTCCAACTCCTCTTCCGTGCAGAAGCACCGATACGCCCATCCCGCGTCGAGCAACCGCTCGGCATATTCCCGATAGAGCGGCAGGCGTTCGCTCTGCCGATACGGGCCAAAATCTCCGCCGACATCCGGGCCTTCATCCCAATCCAGGCCGAGCCAGCGCAAGTCCTCCAGCATGTGTTCCTCGTACTCCCGGCGCGAGCGCTCCACATCCGTGTCCTCAATGCGGAGGATGAAATGGCCGCCATGCTGTCGCGCGAAGAGCCAGTTGTAAAGTGCCGTCCGCACGTTCCCAACGTGCAGCTCTCCGGTTGGGCTCGGTGCGAAGCGTACTCGCACGGTCATGCTTGCCTGCTCCATCTTCCCGCTCTCGCGAGCGGAACTCGAATCCGCTCTTCGTCCTTCGGGCTTATTATAGTCAGGGGGGCGCCTTGAATCGAGGAGGATTTTGAGCTAGTATGGGCGACCAAATGGAGGAAGCATTGCGACCATCATCCGCGGGTGGTGGGAGATATGGAGAGGGAAGAAACGTGGCCGCAGGATGAGGCGGGTTCGGAACCGGAGGTGTACGTTCGTCGCTCCGATGAGCAAGTCGTGCGCTTCGACCCGCAGCACATCGTGGAGGCGTTGGTTCGAGAAGCGCACGTGGATGTCGAGCTGGCGACGCAAATCAGTCTGGAAGTCAAGGAGGCGATCGCCCGCGCGGGCGTGCGCACACTCAGTTCCTCGCTCATCCGCGAGTTGGTGAACGTGAAGCTTCTGGAGCACAATCTGGAGGCGGCGCACCGCGCGCACTCGCGCTTGGGCGTTCCGCTCTACGATGCCGATCGAATCATTCGACAGAGCGCGCGCGAGCACGAAGCGCCGCCGCATGGGCCGGAGGGGACGAGCCTCCTCTTGGCCGAGGCCATCAAGCGAGAGTACGCGATTCGAGAGGTCTTCTCCGATGCGGTCGCGGACGCCCATCTGACGGGGATGATCCATCTCCAGAACATCGGCGCGGTGGATCGTCCCGCTCTGCTTGCCAGCTCGGTGGACTATCTCAAGCGCTATGGGATCGCGCTCCCGCATGGGTTCGCCAGCGCGCGTCCGGCGCGACACCCCGAAGTCCTGCTCGCGCATCTGGTGAAGTTCTCGGCCGCGCTTCACGGTTATTTAGCGGGGCCCGTTGTCTGGGATAGCCTCAACGTGGCGCTCGCGCCGTATGTGAGAGACGCCGAGGATCGCGATCTGCGCCAGTTGGCGCAAGCGCTCATGTTCGAGCTGTCGGCACCGGCCGTCGCGCGAGGGGGACAAGTCATCGCCTGCGATGTGCATCTGGATTGGGACGTGCCGGCCTATCTGGCGGCGCGCCCGGCGCTGGGACCTCAGGGCGAGGAGACCGGCCAACCGTATGCGGCCTATGGGGAGGTCGCCCGTCGTTTCTTGCGCCAGCTCCTGGAGGTCTATCGGGAGGGGGATGCCGGGGGCCGTCCCTTCCTCACGCCGCGTCTCGTCCTGCATCTGACGGATCGTTTCGCGACGATCGAGGGCTATCGCGAGTTCCTCGATCTGTTGTGTGACGTCATCGCGCAACGCGGGGGCGTGCGCATCGTCTTCGATCGGGACGAGACGCGGAGTTTCTTCTCGCGATTCGGCGTCCCCTTCGAAGCCGGCCACGAGCGCGCCGAGACCTGGCGATGGCGCACGGCTGTATTGCAAGCGATCGCCGTGAATCTCCCGCGCATCGGGTATCGCACCGGGGGCGATGTGCTCGCCTTCTTCGAGCAGCTCACCGACATGATGGAATTGGTGGCACAAGCGCATTTGGAGAAGCGCATCTTCCTGGAGAAACTGATGGCGTTGGGCGAAGGGGGACCGCTCGCTCTTCTGGCCCTCCGCCATGCGGAGACGACGTTCCTCAAACTCGCGTGGACGACGCATCTCATTTGCCCCTTCGGATTGGACGAAGCGGTGTGGTTGCTCACGGGGAAGCATCTGCATGAGTCCGATCAGGCCGTGGAGATGGCCCTGCGCATCACGGCGCACCTAGTGCGAGAGGCCGAGCGCTTGAGCGCTAAGCATAAGGTTCGGTTCGTCGTGGCGGATTCGACGGATGAGGTGGCTGCCACTCGGTTGGCGCGCTTGGATGTGCGGTCTCCGTTCGCCGCGCGTGCCGCCGAGACGGTCTCCGGGGATGTGGAGCACGGCGAGGTGTACTACAGTCGGCCCTTCAAGGTGCTCCCGCACGCCGCCGTGCGCGCCCTCGAGCGCGTGCGCATCGAAGGATTGCTTCACGACTTGGGACCGTTCGGCGCCACAACGCCCATCTGGTTAGGGGAGAAAGCGACGGCGGCGGAGCCGCTGGCGGCGCTCATCTCTCGCGGATTCTTCCAGACGCATTCGGCGGGCGTGCTGCCGGCACCGGAGTTCACGCTCTGCGTGGAGTGCGGACGCTGCGCGCGAGGTCTGCACCGGCAATGTCCATATTGTCACGGCTCGCGGCTGGATGGGCTGGCGCTAGGCGTGCAGACCTTCGGTCGCCTCTCGACGTGGAATCGTGGCCTTCTGGCCGAGTGGCGAAATCGTTACCGCGTGGATGAAAACTTGGAGTGAGCGAGCATTCATCGGCGAGGGGTCGAGGATTTCCCTCCCCATTGGAGGACGCGTACCTTCACGCGCCGCACGCCGAAGGCGCGCGCTTCTTCGACCGTCGGCATCCAAATGTCGAGCATGCGCCCGCGAATGTTCAATCCCGTGTCCAGCACCGTGTAGATCCCCGAATAACGGCCAGCCGAGAGGTGAATGATCGAGCCGATCGGAAGGATCTCCGGATCGGCGGCGACGATCCCCACGCGAACAGTCTCTCCCGAGGCCGTCTGCCCCGGCAGCGAGTACGCTGTGGCGAGGAACGTGAGCACCGGAAGACGCTCGAGGTCCAGCGGGGGCGCCTTTTCTTCTGGCGGAGCCGTTGCGGAGACTTCCGGAGCCACCTTCTCGGTTTCGTCCTTCAACATTCGAGCTGAAAAGTAAGCGTGTGCCGAGACCACAGCCAGAAGCACCCAAAAGAGCAGTGGTGCACTCGCCCAGCCGCGTGCGGCTCCGCGAGCGCGACCTCGGCTCATCGCTTCGCCTCCTTTCGCCGGTTCAACATACGCGAATCCCTCCTCGTCCATTTCGGTAGACATCTACGTGTCGCTCCTTTACGGCCTTACGGCGAGAAGATCCCGGAGCCGAGGATAGGAGCGATGATGAGGCTGACGACCGACATGAGCTTGATGAGGATGTTCATCGAGGGACCAGCTGTATCTTTGAACGGATCTCCCACGGTATCGCCGACGACGGCCGCTTTATGCGCGTCGCTCCCTTTCCCGCCGAATTCGCCCTTCTCGATGTGTTTCTTGGCGTTGTCCCACGCTCCTCCGGCATTCGCCATCAAAAGGGCGAGCATCACGCCGCTCACCGTCGCTCCGGCCAACATCCCCCCGAGGGCTTCCTTTCCGAAGATGAACCCCACCAGGACAGGAGTCAGAACGGCCACCACCCCTGGCGTGATCATCTCCCTCAAGGCCGCGAGCGTGGAGATATCAATGCAGCGAGCCGTATCGGGCTTGGCGCGTCCCTCCATGAGCCCCTTGATCTCGCGGAATTGGCGGCGCACCTCCTCCACCATCTTGAAAGCGGCGCGCCCGACCGAAGCCATCGTTGAAGCCGCGATGAAGAAGGGTACGATCCCCCCGATGAAGAGGCCGACGACGACATAGGCGTTCGTCAGATCAATTGAGGGGATCCTCGCCGCGCTCTTATAGGCTGAAAAGAGCGCCAGCGCCGTCAGCGCCGCCGATCCGATGGCGAAGCCTTTCCCGATAGCTGCCGTCGTATTGCCGAGCGCGTCCAGGCTGTCGGTGATCCGGCGCACGTCCGCCCCCAGACGGCTCATCTCCGAAATCCCTCCCGCATTATCAGCGATCGGCCCATACGCATCCACGGACATCACCAAGCCGATCGTCGCCAACATGCCGACGGCCGAGATGCCGATCCCATACAGCCCTGCGACCGTATAGGAGAGCAAAACGGCGAGGCAGATTCCCAGAACAGGCAATACCGTGGATTTCATCCCGACGGCCAGGCCCGTGATGATATTGGTCGCCGCACCAGTCGTCGCCGCGCGAGCGATTTCGAGAATCGGCCTCTTCGCCGTGTAATACTCCGTGATGTATCCGATGAGCAAGCCGACAACTGTCCCGCTGGCGAGGGCCCAGAAGGGGCCATAGTAGACGGGGCTCTCGGGTACGTCCAGCTCGAGCAACACGACGGCTGCCAGCGATCCCGCGAGCATCAAAAGCGCCGCCAAAGCCGTCGCCGTTCTGAGCACGGTCGCCGGATCGGCTTTCTTGAGAAGGCGAACCAGCAAGAGGCTGAGCAGCGAACTCACCGTCCCGATCGCCGCGACAAGAAGCGGTAGGACCATCCACGGCAACCGATCTCCCGGCAGCGGCATCGTCGCCGCGATCGTGATCGTCGCGATGATCGAACCGACGTAGGATTCAAAGAGGTCGGCGCCCATGCCCGCGACGTCGCCCACGTTATCCCCCACGTTATCGGCGATCGTCGCTGGGTTGCGCGGATCGTCTTCGGGAATGCCGGCCTCGACTTTGCCGACCAGATCCGCTCCGACATCAGCCGTCTTCGTGTAAATGCCGCCGCCGACGCGAGCGAAGAGGGCGATGGAGCTGGCGCCCATGGCGAAGCCGCTGATGATCATCGCCGCTTTATCCGGAGGGAAGCCGAGAAGCTGCGTGTAGACGTAGAGCAGAAGGCCCGTTCCCACCAGCCCGAGACTCGCCACGGACATGCCCATGACGGCGCCTCCGCTGAAGGCCACCATGAGTGCGGCGCGTTGTCCGGCTCGGCGAGCGGCTTCAGCCGTGCGCACGTTCGCTCGCGTGGCCGCCTTCATGCCGAAGAAACCAGCCAGGAGCGAACAAAGCGCTCCGAAGACGAATGAGAGCGCCACCTTGTTCCCCTCCGGCAGTCCGAAGAAGATGGCCGTCGCCACCACGAGGATGAATATCGAGAGGATCTTGTACTCCCGCTTCAGGAAGACCATTGCCCCCTCGTGGATGGCATTGGAGATTTCGATCATCACGCCTTCTCCGGCCGGTTGCCGGGCGACCTGCACGTATGTGAGCGCGGCAAAGCCCAGCCCCAACACGCCCGAAAGGGCTACGAGCAAAATGATGCTTGTTGGCTCGAACATAAGACCGCCCACACCTCCCCTATAAGGGGGCTGAAAGGGTAGCACAGACCTTCGCGTTTTTCAAGATCGAGGATCTTGTGCTGTGCTGAATAAAGAGTTCTGAGTGCGCTAAACTGGGGGTGGAAGGAGGGAAAGGCATGGGCAAAGGAAAAGGATCGGAGAGGCTGGGTGCAATACAATGAGCACTTTGTGCAGTGGGGAGAGATGCTGCTTAGGTTAGAAAGCCTAAGGGAAAGTCTAAAGAGATGACGAGAGGAACTTGAGATGAACAAGGGGAAGAAGGGGCGACCCTTTCGTTTTGACTTTGTTCTTTGGAAGGGGTTAGCTGACTTCGGACTGAGTTCGAATAACAAGGCTCAGGCGTCCAGATAGGGCCTGGGAAGGCGCTCTTGCCTCGTCTAGGTCGGGGAGATCGACCTCCGCGGGCTGAAGCTCCTGCGGCTTCCTATCTGCTTGATTTGGGTTCCTAACGCTCCGCAGCAAGGCCGTGCCCCCTCCCTCCAACGCCAGTGAAGGCACACCGCAGAGGCTTCTGGGCCTCTTGGGCCCTCAGAACTCCCGAAAGGCCCAGCGCCAACCCTGCCGAACCCACTCGCAGGAACTCCCGTCGCGTCCATCCCTGAACCATGAGGCCTTCCTCCTTGCATCCGGACTCAAGCCATTGGGTCTCCAACCCTTCGCTGCCAAGCCCGAAGCCGTTCCTCCAGGCTCCGCCGAACGGCTTCCGCCTTTGGGTCCCCGTAAAGATTATGCTCCTCCCTGGCCTCTTCGGCCAAGTGGTAGAGTTCGTGCCTTCCCTCCTCCTCCAGATGCAGGACCAATTTCCACTCCCTTGTCCGCACCATGCGCATATGGGCGGTGGCGCCATGGTGCATGTAGAGGAGATACAACTCCTCCCGCCAAGGAGGGCCCTGCTCCCCCAGGAGCAAAGGCATGAGGCTCAACCCTTCCAAGCCCCGATGGGAGGCACCGGGGCCCCCGCCGCCCTCAGGATGTCCAGGAAGGTGGGCATGAAGTCCACCGAGCAGACCATCTCCTCCCGCACCTGCCCCGGCGGGATCACCCCCGGCCAGCGCAGGATGAGGGGGACGAAGATGGATTCGTCGAACATGGTGGGACGCCGCGTGCGGGGAGGGGCCAGGGTCCAGGCGTTCCCCTTGGTCTCCAAACCATGGTGGCCGATCATATAGCCGTTGTCGCCCATGAAGATGACCAGGGTGTTCTCGGCCAGGCCCATCTCCTCCAGCGCTTCCAGGAGCCCCCCAGGTTGCGATCGATGGAGGTGATGCTGGCATAGTAGTTGCGGTATGCCTCCTGGAGCCGCTCCTCGGGGAAGCCCGTCACATGGGGCGTTTTGAGCCGCCGGCCCTGGTAGGGGGCCAAGTCCTGCTCTGGGACCGGAGTATAGGGCATATGGGGCTCCCGGGTGTGGAAGAAGAGGGCGAAGGGGCGGTGGCGGTTCCTCTCCAGGAAACGCAAGGCCTCCTCGGCCATGATCTCGATGAGGAAACCTTGGAGTTGCTGGATCCTTCCCTCCACCTCCAAGGTGGGGTTCTGAGGGGAGTTCCCCCCTCCCAGGAAGCCCATGAAGAAATCGAAGCCCCGCCGGAGAGGATGGTGCTCCGGCCCCTGGCCCAAGTGCCACTTCCCGATCAGCCCCGTGGTGTAGCCGGCCTGTTTGGGCACCTCCGGAAGCAGGGGCACCTGGGGGGGCGATCCCCTCCGTCTCCTGGGGGGAGATCCAATCGTCCAACCCGATCTGGTGGGGATAGCGGCCGGAGAGGATCATCCCCCGGGAAGGGGAGCAGACGGGGCAAGTGGCGGGGTAGCGGAAGAGGACCCCTTCCCG
>Ga0101943_1001808_pt1 | contig 16031 bp, 9 predicted proteins | sample DewCreD2012metaG_5_FD_75244 | JGI IMG/M metagenome (GOLD analysis project Ga0101943, IMG submission 75244) | Hot spring sediment bacterial and archeal communities from British Columbia, Canada, to study Microbial Dark Matter (Phase II) - Dewar... ... | reverse complement strand
CGCAAATAATGGTCGGGGCGCCCGGACTCGAACCGGGGACCTCCTGCACCCAAAGCAGGCGCGCTACCATACTGCGCCACACCCCGAAACATGGTGCGCGGTGGAGGACTCGAACCTCCGACCCCTTCCACGTCAAGGAAGTGCTCTACCACTGAGCTAACCGCGCACTTGGTGGAGCGGAGCGGATTCGAACCGCCGACCTCTTGCATGCCATGCAAGCGCTCTCCCAGCTGAGCTACCGCCCCAGTGCAGTACGGAGATTATACCCCATTAGGGGGCGTGAATCAAGAGGTTCTCGACAGCGTCGCCGAGCAGTTCGCTCAGGTCGTTCAGCGCCCACTGCGGGAGGTGTTCCAGCGGGGCGCAGGCGAGGTCGTCGCGCGTGCTGACCCCTGTCAGCACCAGCGCGCACGGGATGTGCAACAGGTTCGCCAGCGCAATATCGGTGTCCAGTCGGTCGCCAATCAGCAGCGTGCGTTCGGGGTTAATCCAGCCGCGTTCGATAAACGGCTGCAGGATTTGCGGGTTCGGCTTGCCGATGACGATGGGCGTGCGCCCTGCGGCGGTCGCAATCGCGGCGACGATAGACCCTGCGCCCGGCAGCAGGCGGTCTTCGGCGGGGTAGGTCGCGTCGGTGTTGGTCGCAATAAAGCGCGCGCCGTTCAGAATCGCATACTGCGCCTGTGCCAGCCGCTCGTAGCTGAACGCGCGGTCGATGCCCACCACCACCGCGGCGGGCAGTTCAGGCTCCACGCGCTCCCGAATCGCGAACCCCGCGCTTGCCAACTCCTGTTTCAAGCCTGGCTCGCCCACCACAAACAGCGGCGCGCCCTCTTCGAACGCGCGGCGCAAATACAGCGCGGTCGCCCAGCCCGAAGTGATGAACTGTTCGGGGCGCGCGTGCGGGTAGCCCATCGCCTGTAGACGCTCGGCGTACTGCTCGCGGGTCGCCCCTGAGTTGTTGGTCAGGAAGTAGACCTGCCGCCCCCGCTCGTGCAGCAAGTTCAGCACCTCCATGGCGTGTGGCAGCGGGCGCGCCCCCCGATAGACCACGCCATCCAGATCGAACACAAACGCTACGAATCGGTTGGCGAGGCCGGGCAGCTCCTCGCGCACGCGCACCTGCATCAGTACTTGCGCTCCGTAATGAATCGGGCGACCTCCTCTAAAGTCGTGCGGATGGGCGAGGCGGGCAAACGCCCCAGCCGCGCCAGCGCGCTTTGCCGATACTGCTCGGCAAGCGCTTCCGCATACCTTAGACTGCCCGTAAGCCGAATTTGTTCCCTCCAGTGTTGGAACCGCTCTGGGCTGAGGTCGGCGCCGAACTCGTTGCGGAGTTGGGCGCGCTCGTTGGGCGTCGCGTGCTGGTAGTAGTGCAGCAGGGGCAGCGTGGCGAACCCCTCGCGGAAGTCGGTGCCGTTGGGCTTGCCCGTGACGCGCGGGTCGCCCACATAATCCAGAAGGTCGTCGATGATCTGGAAGGCGATGCCCAACTCGCGCCCGAACTGCTCCAGTGTATCGAGCGTCTCGGAGTCGGCGTCCACCAGATAGCCCCCGATACGGCAGCAGCCCGCGAGGAACTCGGCGGTCTTGCGCCGCACGATGTCGAGGTATTGCACCTCCGTGAGGTCTAACCGATGGCGCAGGAACACCTCGGCGACCTCGCCCTCGCTCATGTCGGTGGTGATTTGGGCGACGGTCTGGATGATGCGCAGGTCGCCGTCTTGCGCGAGGCAGCGCATCGCCCGCGCCAAGATAAAGTCACCCGACAGCACGGTCGCGAGGTTGCCGTACAGCGCGTTGGCGGTCGGCTTGCCCCGCCGCGTGAAGGTCTGGTCGATCACATCGTCGTGGATCAGCGTCGCCATATGGATCATCTCCATACAGCCCGCGATGATGGCTAATCGGGCGCGGCGGGGATGCCCGTCGCGGTACAGTTCGCCGAATCGGTGGGGCGCAGCGGCATAGGCGCACAGAATCACCATCGCCGGGCGCAACCGTTTGCCCCCCGCCGACAGCAGATGGCGCGTCAACGCGCTGAACTGTGGGATAGCCGTATCGGCTTGCGCTTCCAGAAACGCCTCCACCGCCTGCATTTCCGGCAGAATCGGCGCAAGCATCTCTGGAACCGCCAGCGTCTGCTTCTCGATTTGCATAGTGGTCATGGTTTGACTCCCATATGAACGCACACCACGCCGAAGGTCAGGTCGCGGTAGCACACTTGGGTGAACCCCGCCTGTTGCATATATTCGGCGATGATGGCTCGGTCTTCATAGTGTTGGATAGACATCGGCAGGTAGAGGTAGGCGTCGTCGGCGTGGCTGAGCCGCTTGCCGATGCGCGGCAGAATCTGCAGCGCGTACAGGTCGTACAGCCAGCGCATGGGCGCGCGTTGCGGGCGCGTGAGCTCGAGGACGGCGACCTTGCCGCCGGGTTTCAGCACGCGGTGGATTTCGCGGAACGCGGCGGGCTTGTCGATGAGGTTGCGCAGTCCGAACGCCATCGTCGCGGCGTCGAACTGGTCGGGCGCCAGCGGCAACTGCAGCGCGTCCGCGTGCAGCCACACGGTATGGTTCAGCCCGCGCCGACGCGCTTTGTCGCGCCCCATGCGCAGCATCGGCTCGCAAAAGTCGAGCGCGACGACCTCGCCCGCGGGTCCCAGCATCCGCGCGAGTTCAATCGCCAAGTCGCCCGTGCCCGTGCAGAGATCCAGCACTCGCGAGTCCGGCGAGAGGCGCAGCAACTGCACGACCCTGCGCCGCCAGTAGTGGTGCAACTGCAGGCTCAAGACGCCGTTCAGCAGGTCGTAGCGCGGCGCGACCCGCCCGAACATCTCGCGCACATAGGCGCGGCGCACAGCGTCCTGCCGCGCCCACACAGGCGGCTCCGTCTGCCGATTTGTGCAGGTTTTCACAGTCTACACAAGTATACCCCGCACGCGAGACGCCGACGCGCAGTCCGCCCCAAAGCAGTGTATAATACAGGCATGCGCTCCTTTTGGTTGTTGGGGCTGCTCGCGCTATTCGTCACAGGCGCAGCCCAAGAGGTCAACCCAAGCGCGTCGCCCACGCACGCGCGCCCATCGGAAACCGAAACGCAAATCACTGCCGACCCGCCCTACTACTCGCTCAAGCAACTCAAGCAGTGGATCGAACGCGAGAAGCAGCAGGCGAAGGCTCGCGTCAAAGCCCTCGAAGAGTCGGGCGCGCCGTTAGACCCCGCCAAGCGCCACAAACTGGAAGAGGGACCCGAATACTTAGAGGCGCTGTGGGACTACCTGTATGTGCGCGCCTACCCGAACGATTCGGTGGACTGGCTGGCGTATATCCGCGCCGCGGAGCAGCGCGACCTGATGGCGGGCGCGTTTTTCCCCGCGTCGGGCGCACGCTGGGAGTTCGTCGGTCCGCGCGACGCCAACCCGCCCTACCGCACCTACTTCGGCACGGCGGCGGTGTCGGGGCGCGTGAACGCTGTCGCCTACGACCCCGTCAACGAGAATGTCTACTACATGGGCGCTCCGCAGGGGGGCGTGTGGAAGACCACCGACGGCGGGCTGACCTGGCAGCCGCTCACCGACTACTGGCAGTTCCTGCAGGTCGCTTGCATCGCCGTGCATCCGACGAACCCCAGCATCCTCTATGTAGGCACGGGCGACTTTCAAGGCTGGATGCGCCCGTTTTCGCAGGGCATCATGCGCTCCACCGACGGCGGGCAGACCTGGCAGCAACTCGGCGCAAGCGTGTTTGGCAACCGCTGCGTGTCGGACATCGTGATTGACCCCGAAAACCCCAACATCATCACCGCCTGCACGGGCTGGGGACCGTATCAGGGCGTGCCAGGCGACCTCTGGCGCAGCACGGACGGCGGCGCGACTTGGACGCGCGTCAGCAGCGTCAGCGCAATCTGGAGCGACCTCGCCGTCAGCGCACGCAACCCCAGCACAGGCATACGCTACTACTACGCCGTCGGGCACGGCAACCCCGGACGCCTGCTGCGCTCCACCAATCGCGGGCAGACTTGGACAGCCCTTACCCCGCCGTTTAGCGGTAATCAAAACTCGCTGCGCGTGGCGACCTCGCCCACCAATCCCGACCGTGTGTACCTGATGTCGGGCAGCAACGCCCAAGTGTGGGTCAGCAACGACGCAGGCAACACATGGACAGCCATGAACCCCAGCGTGGACGGCGGCTTCTATCAGGCGTGGTACGACGCGACGATGCACATCGCACGCGACAGCGCGGGCAACGATGTGCTGTATCTGGGGCTGGTTGACCTCGTGCAGTGGACGCCCGCCTACGGCTGGCGCTCCATCGGACTGGGCTTCACCAATCAGGCGATTATCCATGTGGACATCCACAGCATGGCAATTAACCCGCGCAACCCGAATGAACTGCTGGTCGGCTCGGACGGCGGCGTCTATCGGCTGACCTACACACCCAGCACGGGCGCGGTGACCATCGTCGGCTTGAACGCTACGCTGGGCATCACGCAGTTCTACGCCGCGGCGTTCCACCCGACCGACCCGACGCGCATGATAGGCGGCGCACAGGACAACGCCACCCCGCGCGCGAACGGCAACCTGAACGCTTGGCGGTGCATCATCGGCGGCGACGGCGGCTACTGCGCCTACAACCCCGCCAACCCCAACATCCAGTACGGCAGCTATCAGGGGCTGAATATCCTGCGCACCACCAACAACTGGAGCAGTTCGTCCGCCATCACGCCCGACTACGGCGGCGACCGCGTGGCGTTCATCGCGCCGCTGACCATACATCCTGCGCAACCGAACTGGCTGCTGGCAGGCACGAACTACCTGTGGCGCTGGAACGAGACCACGCGCACTTGGGACGCGCGGCTGGGCAACCAGATGCTCACCAACGGCACGCTCCGCGCGATTGCGGGCGCGCCCAACAACGCGAATGTCATCTACACTGGCGGCGACGACGGACAGGTCTGGATGACCACCAACGGCGGCGCGAACTGGCGGCAAATTAACGCGAACCTGCCGAACCGCTCGATCAGCGACATCGCTGTGCATCCGACCAACCCGTACAAGGTCTATGTCGCGCTGGGCGGGACGGGCACGCCCCATGTGTACCGCTGCGACAACACGCTGGCGAACACGCCTGTGTGGGCGAACATCAGCGGGTCGGGGTCTACCGCGCTGCCCGATGTGCATACGAACGCGGTCGCGCTCGATCCCGCCGCGCCCGACACGGTGATTTATGTTGGCAACGATGTGGGCTTTTTCTACACGCTGGACGGCGGCGCGACCTGGCGCAACGGCACGCAACCGCTGGGGCTGCCGAATGTGCAGGTCAACACCGTGCGCGTCGTGCCCGCCACAGGCTACCTGATGGCGGCGACCTACGGGCGCGGGATGTGGCGCATTCGCCTGCCACTGACGCCTACGGGCGACGCCAACGGCGACGGCTGCGTGGACGACAGCGACCTGCTGCTGGTGCTGTTCGCCTTCGGGTCGAACAACGCGCAGGCAGACCTGAACCGCGACGGCATCGTCGACGACAGCGACCTGCTGCTCGTGCTGTTCAACTTCGGCAGCGGGTGCTAATGTACCAATCGCGCATTCAGGACTCGCAAAAGAGAGCACAACTGCGCCCCCCTCCTTCAGGTTCCCCCTGCTCGCAGGGGGAACCGAACGGGCGCGTGGCTTGGTTCCCCTCGCGAAGCGGGGGGAACCTAAAGGAGGGGGGCAATTTTTATGAACTCTGCCCACGCGATTGGTATTACTGATTCCACCCCAAGTGCCCGTTGATGGAAATCGTGTAGACCGCCTGACCCGTAATCAGATGGTACACCGCCAGCGGCAGATCAATCGCGAACTCGCCCAAAATCACGCCAATCGCCACGGCGCGCAGCTTCTCGTAGCCCGTCAAGCCGAAGTAGCGGTTCACGAACAGCTTAATCAGCAGCACAATCCCCAGCCCGAACCACACATAGTCGATGCCGAAGTTCATCGACAAGGCGTAGCCCGCGGGGTGAATCGGGAAGCCAGGAATGCGATAGCGGATGAAGTCCAGCAGCAGCACGAAGCTAAACGCGCCCGTGAAGAAGGCGATCGCCGTGACATTCGGCGGGTAGCGGTTGTCGGCAAGTTGGGTAATCACCCCCGCCATCCCGCCGCCCACATCGCCCGCGCCGTCGCGATAGTAGCGGTTGATGCTGAACAGCTCGCCCAGAAAGATGCCCAGCAGAATCGCCGCCGCCATCACGAAAAAGAGCGCGCGCTGGTTCAGCCGCGCCAGCTCGCCCATCTTCATCGCCTCCAGCTGATACGGCATCGGGTGCGTGCGGTGTAGGCGGTTCATGAAGTGGAAGGTGGTCATCAGCTTCGCAATCGTCGATTCGGTCAGGTTCTGCGTGCCTGTGAAGGCGATCATCAGCTGGTGCGGTCCCATGAACGCCATCTCGTGGATGGGCGCGCCGAGTTGCGCTCGCAGGCGCGTCACCACCACGCTGAACGCCATAAACAGCGCGACATAAATCGTCACCAGCCACCACGGCAGCCCGACCGCGACGCCCAGCCCAATCAGTCCTATCAGGCTCACAATCAGCCCGACGAACGCCGCGCGCGCCGAGAGCGCGTAGCCCGCTTCGGGGTTCTCGCCCGTTTTGATCTCGCGCCACACCTCCTTCAAGTAGCCCCGCGAGGCGTAAATCACGCTCACGAACAGCCCCAGAAACGCGCCCCACGATTGCTCGCTGAAATACGGCGGCTGCGGCACCAAGTAGCCCCCGCCGAACACGCCCTGCTCGTAGCCCATCGCCGCCGTGATCACCTGCATGCCCTTGCGCACAAAGTAAAACAGCACGCTCGAAAACAGCAAGTCGTTCGGCACGAACACCCCAATCGCCGCCATGTAGGGAAACAGCCCGACGGGGATCCATCCGACCTGGTTCCACGGCGGCGTAGTGAAGTAGTCGTTCAGCGCGGCAAGAAAGCGCACATTGATGCGCGGGATCCACGGGAAGAACACATGCAGCCCGTTGACGACGCCGATACCGAAGGTCACCACAAACGCGCCCCACAGATAGCGACTGCGCCACAGCGGGGACTGCGGCTGGCACAGCAACATCGGCACTTGGATAATCGGGAACGCCAGCCGCTCCTGCTGCGTCCACAGGCGGCGCATCAGTGCATTGATGCACAGCATCGCCAGCGTCGCGAAACCGAACAGCCCCATCCAGCCCAGAAAAATCGGCAGCCACACCCCCAGCTTGGTCAGCGCGTAGGGGAACTTGTAGCCGCCAATCCCATACTCGCGAATTGGTTCGGCTTCCGTGTGGAACAGCCACGAGGTCAGGTGCGGAATCACGCGGTTGCGGTAGGTCTCGCTGTTCTCGGCGTACAGCCCGAACGAGTGCCACAGCGGGACGCACACATTCATCCACTCCGCCGCCATCGCCGTGCCCACGAACAGAATCGTGAAAATCACGACCAGATCGGGCGTCTCCAGCAGCCAGCGTCGGAACACCAGCCGCCCAATCGCGTTCAGCAGCGCCACCACCATCAGCGTCGCCACGGGCGGGATCATGAGCGAGAAAATCACGCTCAGCACAATTTCCACCGCCCAGTAGGTGCTAAACGGCAGCAGGGCGAACCCGAGGATTAGCCCGCGCAGGCGCAGACCGCGCGCCCGCTCAATCGTCGGCGTGCTGAGTAGCCCGTCGGACTGCGTCTGCGCAGGCTCCTGCATCACAGGCTTGATGGACATACGGCATACGATTTCTGTGTGCAGGGCGCGTTTCCTGCCGACTCTGCGCCGACCTGAAACCTTGTCACAAACAGCGGTTAAGTTTTGTAAGTAGAAGTGGAGGGAACTGTTATGGCAGGGCGCAACTCACGACGCACACACGGAATGCTGTGGCATACGCAGGGGCTTTGTACTCACAGGGAGGCAACCCCTACGCATCCTTCCCAAGCGGCAGTTAGCGTGCTCTGTGGACGATTGTGTGCTAAAAAATCGGGCAGCTCCAGCACTTACGGCCCAATTTCGAGGTACAATGGATCGTCGAGAAAAGCGCAGGTGGAGAGAGCCGTGAGCGCCAATGCTTGGGATGAAATCCAGCTTGTGGTAGAGAGAGTGCTGGAAGCAGAGTATGCAAGCGATGGAGGGCATGAGCTTGAAGCGACACGAGACCGCCTCATCGATTTGCTACGCCCTCAGGTACGCGCCATGCTCCGCGCGCTGACACGCGACCACCATCTGGTAGAAGACCTTGTGCAGGAAGCGCTGCTGCATCTCTGGGCAAAACTTCCTCAATACAATCCGAAGATTGCCCCATTCAAGCACTGGGCAGGGCGCGTAGTTATCAACTATGCATACAACATGCTGGAACGCCACACGCGCATCACGCGCCATGAGGTGCGCGAATCGGAATGGCTCAGCGCCGACACCGATGAAGAGACGCCAACCCTCCTCGAATCGGCGGCGACCCCCGATCCCGACCCCATGGAGCAACTGGGCGAACGCGAGCGACTGGAGATGATCCTTGCCTGCGCCCGCGACGCGCTCAACGACGAGGAGTACCTGGTCTGGCTTGAGCAGATCGTGAACGACTCGTCGTATCATCAGATTGCCGAACTGCTGAATCGCAGCGAGAACTGGGCGCGCCAGACCATGCTCCGCGCACGGCAAAAAGTCGCCGCCGCAATTATCCTGCACCCCAACATCCTGAGCGAGGACGAAGTGCGCGCCGCCACCGCACGCTGTATGCAGTCCACGGAGCCGCTCACACAGGCGGAACTTGCGCTCCTGCAAGAAACTATACAGCACGATGGCAGTCGGAAACCCCCAGGTTGGCGACAACTGAACATGTTCCGTCAAGCGTGCGTTAAAATCCTCGCGCACTTGTTAGGATGCCTTCTTTTGATTATCAACAGTCTGTAAAGAGGTGATGACGATGAAAAACCCGACGCAGATGCGACCGAATCTAATGGACAGGATGCCGATAGAACGGCGATTGAGGCGGCGCCTGAGGAATGCGCCCCTCGGCGAGTGCTTGATTTTCGAGCAGTTTCTGGAGTTAGCGAAGCAGGGGCGACGCGCCGCAGGCTACTACGAGCAGATGAGCCACATCATCTCGTGCCCTGCGTGCCGACGCGCCTACTTGGGACTGCGCGTAATCCTTCAGGCGCAGCGTCCCAGCCTCGCGCGCTGGCTCAGCCGCCTCGCAACCCCGCGCCTGCCCCAGTGGGCGCTGGCTACGGGGTTCGCTGGAGTGGTCTTCGCGTTCGCCGTGTGGTCGTTCTACCCCAAGCAGGACAAGAATACGCTGATTGCCGCGAACCTGCCCGCGCAGCAGCGTGAAGAGATTCCACAGTTGCCACCGTCGCCGCCCAATGAGCCGCCTCCACCGCCGCCGCCTCCACCGCCGCCGCCTCCACCGCCGCCGCCTACACAGCCGCCGCCTACACAGCCGCCGCCTACACAGCCGCCGCCTACACAGCCGCCGCCTACACAGCCGCCAGAGCGCCCACCCCTCCAGCAGGAGCTGGCGCAAGTAGGGAACCTCATTTCGCGCGGCGCAGAGGCGCTGAGCCGTACCCTCGCCTCACTGGCGCAGGGCAGAGCGGTACGTGGCGGGCAGGACGAGCGCGGCAGTCAGCAGATTCGCATCCTGCAACCCGACCTGCGCGAGAGCGACCTGCTGGAAGACACGACCCCGACCCTCCAGTGGGTGCCTGTGGCGGGCGCAACCAAATACATCGTCGTCCTGCGCCAACGCGACACAGGCGAGACGCTTCTGGAGGAAGAGCTGCCCGCGACGCAGACCCAGTTCCAACTCCGCGCCCTTGCCGCAGAAGGCGAATACGAACTACTTCTGAGCGCGCCGCGCGGCGAACACAGCACCCTCAAAAGTACCCTCCAATTCCGCGTGATGTCCGATGCGGAACGCGCGGATTTGCAGTGGGCGCGCCAGAACGCTACGCAAGCGCCCTTAGTGGCTGGGTTAATCTTCTACCAGTTGAAGCGCTATCAAGAAGCCCTCGACGCGCTGGAACGCGCCCAGCGAAAGTATCCTAACGACGAGGAGATCTCGCGCGCCCTGAATAACCTGCGCGCCCGCACATGACGGTGATATCAAATAAGCGAGGTGAAGCGATGAAACGGCGAGACTGGAGTGAGATTAACCGACAGTGCTTGGAAATCTTTGCGTTGGAGCGCGCGGCTCGCGAAGGGATTAGCGCCGTGCATACTGCGTTGCCCGCCGCCTACGAACGACTCAACGCAGCCCTGCGCCCCGTCGTACGGGAGATGGTGGGTACGCTCATCAACAACGCGCGTGAGACGGAGCGGTTAACCCAAGCCTTTCTTGACCGGCTGCCACAGATTCTGCCGATACACGCAGTTAGCGAATTCGCGTGCGAGCACTGGATTGGCGCCGTGCTTATCGAATTCGTTTACCACGCTGCTTCCCTGCCGCGCGAATCGCTGAGTGAACACGAGGCGCGCCTGCTGCAGGAACTTTCGGAATTGCAGCCGCGCTGCCCGCTCAGCACTGCAGAGCATGCACTGATTGACCGCGTGCGTCAGGTGTTGTCTCCAGAAGAGTTTCTCATCTGGTATGACTATGTTATCAACGGCTACGCGCCCGCCGCAATCGCCGTGCTTCATCGAGAGCCTGTGTCTACCGTTGAGGAGAAGCTCCAGCGCGCACGGCACAAACTTTGGGAGACAACCGCCGTCGACGCCACGCTTCGGACGCGCGTGGATGTGTTCGGGCAGCGACTGACTTGGCTGGGTACGCCAAAATCGCACCCGCACAGCAGCGTCGCTCATGGCGTCGCCGACGATGGAACCACTGTGGGCGTCGCCTTCGCCGAAGAGTATCGCTACAGCGACACCCGCGGCAACTACCCCGTCTACATTGCGTGCGCCTTTCGATGGCAACCCTATCAGTTTGAACTGTTAGGCGAGTTAGGCGAGAACTGCCAGCCGCGCTGTATTACCAATGGCGACGGCAGCGCCGTGTTCGTTTCCAGCACCGAATGCTCGCTCCGTTGGACACGCGAGCACGGGGTACGGCGCGACCTCAAGGACGGGTACATCCACGCGGTGAACGCCGACGGCAAAGTGCGGGTAGGCGAACGGGACGGTCGCGCCGTACAGTGGAACCACGACACCGTTGAGGTGCTTGCACAGGACAACCCCAGCGCCGCGTATGCCGTCTCCGCAGACGGCAAGTACCGCGTGGGGCATGTCCACTACCAGGCGGTACGCTGGAGCGCATCGGGCACGATAGAGCGATTAGGCGCGCTGGACAGTGGACAAAGCGAGGCGCATGCCGTTTCGCGCGACGGGAATGTGGTCGTGGGCAAAAGCGACGGACGCGCCTTCCGATGGACGCCCCGCGAGGGGATGTGCGCCCTGCGCCAAGTAGACGACGACATCAGCCAAGCCCGCAGCGTCTCCTACGATGGCACGCGCATCGTCGGCGAAGCGCTGGACGAAAACAGCGGTCTCTTCGCCTTCCTCTGGACAGTCGAGGATGAGCTCCAAGACCTCAATCTACTTTTTGCACACCTGCGCGCGATGGGCGAAGTATTGGAACGCGCCTACGCCATCTCGCCCAACGGACGCTATATCGTCGGCGAGGGCTACTGCCCAGATACCGATAGGCGCGAAGCGTTCATTCTCGACCTGGGGGAGTTTGCCTAACGGTTTGAAGCGAGGAATAACTATGCAACGAAGAGTCGGACTTTTTGTGTGGATGATTGTTGCAGGCGCGATGATCAGTTGGTCTCAGCAAGGCACATCGCCTCCACAAAACCTGCAACAGCTTCTGGAACGGGTAGAACAGACGATTGCACAACGCCAGTACAACGACGCCTTGCAACAGATAGAGGCGTTGCAGGGGCGTATGACGCTACAGGAACAAGCATTCCTGACCCACCTGCGCGCACGCACCCTGCACCGCTTGCGCCGCGAAGACGTCCGCCAGGAATGCATCGCCCTTTGGGAACAGACCCGCCAAACCTACAAACGATTGGGCAATATCCCCCTTGAAGTCGAGGCAACCCTCTCGTTGGCGCTCTGCTCCTGGCAAAGCGATCGCGCCCGCGCCGAGCAACTCCTTGAAGAGGTCTGGCAGCACCTCCGCGCTGAGCGGAACCGCTCCCTCGAACTGGCGCAAGCGCTCAGTTTCTGCGCCGAGGATTGGTTCGAGGCGAAAGAATGGGCGATTTGCCAGCGGCTGTGGGAGCGCGCCCTTACGATGCGCCAAGCGTTGGAAGCGGATGGGGCGCTCATCGCGCAAACGCGCTACAATCTCGGTGTGGCCGCCCTGCGCCAAAACCTACTGGACACCGCTCAAGCCCATTTGCAAGCCGCGCTCGCGACTCAAGAGTCGCTCGCGCCTCCCACGCCCGCGCTGGCAGCGACGCTCCAATCGCTCGGCGAAATGATGTACCGACGGAACAACTTCGAGGAAGCGGAGCGGTTCTATCAACGCGCGTTGCAAATTTACGCGCAGAGCGGCGTGGACACCCTCGAACACGCGCAAACGCTGCTCGGACTGGGCACAATCGCGCTCCGCCAACAGCGGTGGAACGACGCGAAAAACTTCTACGAGCGTGCGCGGCAAATTGCCGAGTCAATCGCGCCGGAATCGCGCGAAACGGGACAGGCATACCTTGGATTGGGCACGGTCGCTTTCGAAACCGACCAGTTAGAAAAGGGCGAGCAGTGGCTCCTAAAAGCCGCTCAGAACCCGAACTTGGAGCTGAACGAGCAGATTCAGGTAGACCACGAGTTGGGACGCCTTGCGCTGCGGCGCGGCGATTATAAGAGCGTGCAAGAGCGGTTCATGCGCGCCTTAGAGCGCCAGCGCGCCCTCCCCGATGCGCCGTTGAACATCGCGCGCACCCTCTACAATTTAGGAGTTTCCTCGCTGGAAATGGGAGAGATTGCGAAGGCGCGCGAGTTCTATCGTGAATCGCTGGCAATCCGCCAACAGGAGGATGCCCAATCTATCGTGGTTGCCCACACGCTGGTCGCGCTGGGATTCACGGAGTTCTACAATCGCGACTTCCTGCAGGCGCGCCGCCATTTCGAGGAGGCGCTGACTACCTATGAGTCGGCAAACGCCGAGCCACTGGAGCGCAGTCGCGCCCTTATGGGACTGGGCTTTGTAGCAACCGAGTTAGGCGCGTTCCCTGAAGCTGAGACCTACCTACAAAACGCGCTCCAGACGCAGCTGAAACACAACCTGCGTAAAACCGCACTCCACGCGCAAACGCTCATCGGTTTAGGCAATCTTGCCTTACGACGTGGCGCGCTGGATCGTACATCGGAACACTATAGGAAAGCGCATGCCATCGCCAACCAGTTGCCTGCGAACAATCTGCTGAAAGCCCAGTCCCTCGTGGCTCTGGGCAACCTTGCCTTGCGCCAGCGCGACCTCCAACGCGCCGATAGCTACTACACTCAAGCCCAGCAGATATTAGACGAGCAGGCACCTCAGTCGCCCCTTTCCGTGCAAGTCAGGCTCAATCGAGGCGCTTTAGCGTTGGAGTTGGGCGACCCCGATCGCGCGGAAGACATTCTCGCAAAAGCCCGCGCTGCAGCAGAGGATCTCCCGCAAGCGGATTTGCTCGCGCGCGTGAACCTAAGCATAGCCATCGCTGCCATTCGCGCCAATCGTACTGAGGCAGCTCGAGAGCCACTTCAGCAAGCCGTCGCCGCTCTCCAGCGGTCTGGCGGCAGCCCGCTGCTTCTGGCGCACGCGCTTTACTATCGCGGCGTCGCATCGTTACGCATAGGCGGGAGCGACGCCGCGCGCAGCGACTTCGAAGCCGCCCTGCAACGCTATCAGCAGCTCGCGCCCAACTCGTTGTTCGTTGCCCTCACGGAGCAGAGCCTCGCCACGCTCGACTATCGAAGTGGGAACGCCGCGCACGCGCGCGAGCGGCTTCAACGCGCCATTCAGAGCATCGAACAGCAGCGCGCCGTTATCCCTGACCCTGAAAGCCAAGTCGCCTTCAGCGAGGACTACTACGAGGCGTACAGCCTGCTCGCGCTGCTGGAAGCCGAGCGTGGTCAGTACGGACGCGCGGTCGAACTGCTGGAGCAGAGCCGCGCGCGCACGCTCGTCGAACAGATTCAGCGCAACCGATTGGAGTTTGCGAACCCGCCCCCTGCACTAACAACGCTTTTGATGCAACAGCAACAGTTAGAAATCCAGCGGCTGGAGCTGCGCCGCCAGATTAGCCAACTCTACGCGCTGGCGGAATCACCCCCCGACGAGTCGCTGCGAAAATCGCCCGAAGACGCCGAGCGCGAGGCGCGCCCGCTCTACGATGCGCTGACGACAATCGAGCGCGAGCAGCAGCAACAGGAGGCGGAACTGCGCACACGCTTCCCCGAGTTTGCGCGTCTGCTCGCGCCGCCCCAACTGACGCTCGCGCTCATCCAGCAACAGTTAGAACCTGATGTCGCCCTGATTTATCACGCGCTGGTGGAGAATAACTTGCTCATCCTCGCGGTCACGCGCCAGAGGGTACAGGCTTACTACAGCTCGGTCAGTGCCGAACGGTTGACCCGTGCGGTTGAGCGGTTCCGCGAAGCCATTCGAGAACGGGACGACTCGCGTGTCGTTGAGTTGGGCGCATGGCTCTACGAGACGCTGATTGCGCCCGTCGCCACAGCGTGGGAGGGCTACGAGCGGGTATTGCTTTGCCCAGAGGGCGTGCTGAACCTGCTGCCGTGGGCGGCGCTGGTCGCCGAAAGGCGCGACGGCAAGCCCATCTACTGGGCTGAGCGCGTTGCCCTTCACTTGACGCCTTCTGTGGGGGTCTATCGCTATGCACGGCTGTTGGAACCCTCCCCACAAGGGGTGCTCATCGCCGCAGTATCTCAGTATTCAACAGATTCGTCCGACCGTGAGCAGATTGCTACGCAAAGACGCACGCATGGCAATTTGGAGTATGTCACGAAGGAGGTAGCCAACCTCGAGCGCCTGTTCTCGAGGGCAACCGTCCTGCGCGAAGAGGAGGTTCAGCCAGAAGTGGTGCGAGAACGGGCGCGCACCGCGCGCATCGTCCACTTCGCCTGCCACGCGAAAGCTGACAGCAACGCCCCCCTCAACTCGATGTTGCAGTTCGGCGTAGACGCCAACCGTGAAGTGACCGCCGCGCAGATTCTCGCCACATGGCGGCTACGCGCGGATCTGGTAACGCTCTGCGCGTGCGAGACAGGCACGGGCAAAGCCTTTCGATATGAAGGCGTCCTCGGATTGGCGCGCGCGTTCCTGTCGGTAGGCGCGAAGTCGGTCATCGCAACGCTCTGGCAAGTGAACGATCAGAAAACCGCCGAACTAGTTAGCGACTTCTACAAGGCTTATGTTGAGGGCAGGCTGCCCAAAGACCGTGCCCTACAAACGGCGCAGAAAGAGATGATACTTCAAGGGGAGCCACCCTACTTCTGGTCAGGGTTCATAATCGTCGGCGATTGCCGCTGAAAATCGCGCATAAATGTGCCAAACCCTGTCACAGACGACGCCTTGCAAATGTATTCTAATCAGCGGAACGAACGAGCTCGCTGTGCAGGGAACACGCCTTGTGTTTCCTACGGGCTGATGAGGTAGAAGCGATGAACAACAAGATAACACGATCAGTTGGGCAGGCGCGTACACCGCTGGAGCGACGGCTGTCGCAGAGGTTTCGGCACGCTCCATCGGGCGCATGTTTGGACTTTGAGCAAATTGTAGAGTTATGCCAACCGCGCGGTCAAAGTTCACAAATTCCTGCGCGTGCAGAATCCCCCCACTCCCTGCCCTCTCCCCCCTTGATAAGGGGGGAGAGGGTTGGGGTGAGGGGGGATTCGAAGCCGACGAATTTACGAACTCTGGCTGCGCAGTTGGTATTAGCGCGTCGGGGGCGACGCTCACCGAACTACTACGCGCACATGACACACATTGTTTCGTGCCCGTTGTGCCGACGCGCCTACTTACAGGCGCGCCAGATTATCGAGGCGCAGCGTCCCAGCCTCGTGCGCTGGTTCAGGCGA
>Ga0101943_1001806_pt1 | contig 16102 bp, 13 predicted proteins | sample DewCreD2012metaG_5_FD_75244 | JGI IMG/M metagenome (GOLD analysis project Ga0101943, IMG submission 75244) | Hot spring sediment bacterial and archeal communities from British Columbia, Canada, to study Microbial Dark Matter (Phase II) - Dewar... ... | reverse complement strand
CTCGTCTCATCGTTCGGTCCTCCTCTCTTAGATGGTGGAAGGGCGACCCCTTCCCGTTCGCGGCGGTTCCCCAAAGCCCAGCAGCCCCTGAGGGCGCATTGCCCTGCAGCAAGCTCCCCTGGCGCGGAAACCCACCGCTCCGCCGCGACGACGCGGCGCCAACACACGGCTTGTCTGTTTTGGGCAACGCGTGCCACGCGCCACCTGTTGGCTTTATTTTACTCCAACGCCGCCCAAAAGCGGACAGCGATTGGGGGGAATTGGGGCATTTTTTGGGGAAAAAGGGGCGTTTTGCAGGGCAAAAGGATGCCCCCCTCACTGGGCAGGGTGAGGGGTAAGGGAACACGCACTCAATCGTGTCCCCGCTTCGCCCACAGCAGCACGGTGCGCAGGATGGCTTCGCCACAGGTATAGAAGTAGGGCAATATCAGTCGCTCCTGCGGGGTGTGGATCGCCTCGCCGCCCGTGGGAAAGAGCAGGCACTGGATACCGTGTCGGGCGAACACATTGGCGTCGGAGCCGCCGCCCGTGCGTGTCAACTCCGCCTCGATGCCCAGCTCCTTCAGCGCGGCGACGGCGGCTTTGACGATGGGCGCGTCGGGGGCGATGCGCACGGCATCAAAAGTCTTGCTGAACTTCACCTCGGCCCTGCCCTCATGCTCTTTGGCGATGCGCTCGCAAATATCACGCCAGCGGTTCGCCAGCGCTTCCACGCGCTGGGGGTCAAAACTACGGAACTCGCCCACCAGTCTAACCTTTTCAGGCACAATATTCATCGCCTGCCCGCCTTCGATGGTGCCAATGTTGGCCGTGGTTTCCGCGTCGAGTCGCCCCCATTCCATTTGAGCGATGGCTTTGGCAGCCATCTGGATGGCATTGCGTCCCTTTTCGGGTTCAGCCCCGGCGTGCGCCGCGCGCCCATAGAAGACCACCTCGAACTGCCAGTGGGTGGGCGATTGAATAAACAGGGCACTCGGAAGCTCGCGACCGTCCACGACCAGCCCGTAGCGTGCTTTGAGCTGGCGGGCATCGAACGCTTTGGCGCCCAGCAACCCCTTCTCTTCGCGGATGGTGAACACCACCTCCAGCGGCGGACGGGGCAGGTTGCGCTCCTTAAGGGTTTGCAGCACCTCCAGAATGATGGCAACGCCCGCTTTATCGTCCGCGCCGAGAATGGTGCGCCCATCCGTTTTAATCTCCTCTTTTGTGCGCACGATCTGGATGCCCTGCGTGGGCGCGACGGTGTCCAGATGGGCGTTCAGCAGCAGTGGGGGCGCGTCCACAGTGCCTTTGAACCGCGCGAACACATTGCCGCCCGTGCCGCCCAGTTGCTTGCTGGCGCCGTCGATCTGCACGCTCTCCGCGCCCAATTGGCGTAGTTTATCCGCCACAAACTGACAGATAGCTTGCTCATTTTCCGCACCGCTGTCGATCTGCACCAGCTGGATGAACAGTTCGGTCATCCGCTCGTGATGGAGCATCGGCGGTTGCTGCGCGGTTGCCCGACCAATCACGAGGCAGAAAAGCCATAGCAGTACCCTTTTGGCTCGCATCAGCATCACCTCTTAATCAAGAATTTCGTAGCGTGTGTTGCGTCGCTTCGGAATAAAGCCGGCGTCGGTGATGAGCCGCTCGATTTCCTGCGCGTTCAGAATGAACTTGCTGCCCTGCGCCGAGACCACATTCTCCTCGATCATGGTAGAGCCCATATCGTCCACGCCATAGCGCAGGGCAATCTGGGCGACTTTGGGTCCCTGCGTCAGGATGCTGGCTTGTAGATGGTCGAAGTTGTCGAGCATCAGGCGGGCGACCGCAACGGTGCGCAGGTAGTCATAGGCGGTCGATTTCTGAATGTGAGCCAGTTCGGTGCCCTCCGGCTGGAAGTTCCAGCAGATGAACGCCGTGAAGCCGCCCGTCTCGTCCTGTAGCTCGCGCAGGCGGATAAGATGCTCCACACGCTCCACCAGCGTCTCTACATGCCCGAACATCATGCTGGCGGAGCTGCGCATACCCAGTCGGTGGACCTCGCGCATAAAATCGAGCCACTGCTGGGTGGTGTCTTTGAAGGTGGCGATTTCCTTGCGCACGCGATCCACCAGAATCTCGCCGCCCGCGCCTGGCACCGAGTTCAGCCCTGCCTCCTTAAGCCGTATCAAACAGTCGCGCAGGCTCAAACGCGAGATGTGCGCCAGATAAAGAATCTCTGCTGGCGACAGCCCGTGGATAATCACCTGCGGATAGTGCTGCTTAATGAGCCGGAACAGCCGCTCAAAGTAGTCGATTTTCAGTTTCGGGTTTAGACCACCCTGAATGAGCACCTCGACCCCGCCCTGCTGCACCAGCTCGTCGATCTTCTGCAGGATCTGCTCGTCACTAAGCAGGTAGCCCTCGCTGTCTTTGGGAGGGCGGTAGAAGGAGCAGAATTTGCAGCGCACCCAGCAGACATTGGTGTAGTTGATGATGCGCCCGATGACATAGGTCACATAGGGCTGGGGATTCTTGCGCATGCGCACAGAGTGTGCCAGTGCGCTGAGTTCGGGCAGGTTCGGATGGTGGAACAGGGCGACGCCCTCCTCAAAGCTCAACCGTTCACCCGCCATCACCTTTTCGGCAATCGCCTCGAAGCGGGCGCGCTCCAATCGCACGGCACTTGCCAGCATGGCATAATTATACCCGTGAGCATCAAAGTCTACCATATAACCCATATCGAGAATCTGGCAAGTATTGTGCGGGAGGGGACTCTCTATTGCGACGCCCAGGCATCACAACTACAGCCCCCGGAGCATTGCGTATGGAAACCTGAAGCAGCGACGCACCCAGCGAGAGGTTCCTGTGCCGCCATGGGGAGTGCTTGCAGACTATGTACCGTTCTATTTCGCTCCATGCTCACCTATGCTCTACGCCATCCACAAGGGCTTTGTGCGGAGCAGTCTGTCGCAGGAGGAGATTATCTATTTGGTGACCTCGGTAGAGAAGGTGGCGCAAGCAGGTAAAGCATTTGTGTTCACCGATCGCCACCCACTCAGTACATCAGCCCGCTTCTCGAACGATCTGAACAAGCTGGATCAGTATGTTGACCAGGATGTAATGCGTTCAAGATACTGGTATGATTGCCCGCAGTTTCCCGATCGCAGAAGCCGTCGTCAAGCGGAGTTTCTGGTGCATTGCCAAGTCGAGTGGTCGCTGATCGAGCAGATCGGGGTCTTTGACAGGACACGCATGGTTCAAGTCTCTCAAATCCTGCAACATGCGACATACCGCCCCCCCGTATTGGTGGAGCGCGATTGGTACTATTGAGGTATAATCCCCTCTTGGAGGGTATGCGGATGGTCCGTTTGCAGCGTGGCGACCTGTTCCAGTCCCAAGCGGACGCGCTGGTGAACACGGTCAACACCCAGGGCGTGATGGGCAAGGGGTTAGCGTATGAGTTCAAAAAGCGCTTCCCCGAAAACTACAGGTTCTATCTTCAAGCCTGCCAAGAGGGACGGGCTCGTATCGGCAAAATGCTGGTATTCCCTACGGGACAGTTATTGCCTCAATATATTATCAATTTTCCCACGAAGCGGCATTGGCGTGAAAAATCGAAACTGGAATATATTCAGGATGGCTTGCGCGATTTAGTGCAAGTGGTGCAGCAGCTGGGCATCCGTTCGATCGCGATCCCCCCGCTCGGGTGTGGTCATGGAGGACTGCGCTGGGAGGAGGTGAAACCTCTGATTGAGCAGACCTTCGCCGCACTACCCGATGTCGAGGTCTATCTGTATGAACCGTCGACGCCATCCCTTGAACCTGTCTATGCAGGCTTGCTGCGTCTGGTGGACGCTTATAGCGAGATCAGCCCTGCCCTGACCGAGAGAGAGTTGAAACTGCTGGCAAAGGTGTGGTTATTGCAGGCGAATAGCATGCTGCCTCAACGCACGCGCAAAAAAGAGAGGCTGACGCCCAACAAACTGGTGCAGCATCTGATCCGCGCACCGATGCTGGATAAGCAGTTCATTCGCGGGACACCCGTGTATGGTCTCAAATCGGACGACCTGCGCAACGAGATTCAGCGTGCTTTAGGGGCGCAGCCTGAGTGGTCTGAGCGCGTGGAACGGGCGCTGGCGTTGCTGGACGGTATCGCCAGTATGAACGAGCTCGAAGCCCTTATTCACGCGCTCGATATCGAACAAGACACCCACCTGCGGCACTGCTTCCCCACGGTGTGGAGGCGAGTTCAAGAACAACTGCAGACTCAAAGCAAGTAGCAGATATTATACCCACTTATTCAATCACGCAGCACACCTATTGGGCGCAAGCCACGCAGTAGCACTTCCTCAACAGGACGGTTGTTCTGCGTCTGTAGGTAGATCGCGCCGATGCGCCGACAGGCGTTTTCTATCGCCTCGCAGTGAGCGTCCAGCCGCCTGCGGTACTCGCTCAGCACGCCACCCGTGGCGGTGATTTCCAGAGTATCATCCGTCTCGGCATCGATTAGTTTCAGGTCACCCTCCAGATCGGGGTCTAATTCAACCTCGGAAACGATCTGAATCACGACCAGCTCGTGACGGCGACTGGCAAGTGTGCGCAAGGCGTCGGTAATGCCCTCATCCAGCCCATCGGTCAGCAAGAACGCCATCCCGGTGGGCAGGTTGGCATGGGCAAAACGGCGCAGGCTCTGGCTCAGGTCACGCCCGTCGGGTTCCCGTGTGCGCAACCACTCAAGCAATCGCCGATAGCTAATGCGCCCGCGCAGGGCACGCGCCTCGCCCACCCGCCCATCTAAGGCAACAGGGTAGACCGCATCGCCAGTGATCAGCGCGAGATAGCCCAAACAGGCAGCGAGCGAACGGGCAAGATCGTATTTGGGCGGCTCACCAAACGCCATCGACGCCGAACAGTCCAGTAGCAGATAGACAGGCAGCTCCTGTTCATCCTGATAGGTGCGCAGGTAGGCGCGATCGAGGCGAGCGAGAATGTTCCAGTCCAGGTGTCGCAGGTCGTCGCCCGGCGTGTAGTGGCGATAGTCGGCGAACTCGATAGAAAGCCCCTTGCGAGGAGAAAGCCGTTCACCCCGAATCGCCGCGGCGTGCATCTGACGAGGCTGAAGCCGATACCGCTCCAGTCGCGCCAGCACCTCTGTCGCAACCCCCTGCCAGCTCACAACGCCCATTATACCCTCATCGAAGCGGTCATGGAAGGAACCTACTTACACCCCGATTCGTTCGTCCCCGGTAGGGAAAGGTGCGAGTTTCAAAACGCCGAGTCTCTCTGGAACAGAAGCTGGTAAGCGCCGATCGAGGAGCAATCCCTCGCTCCCTCGAGGGTGTTCAGCATGAGGTAGGCGTGCGCTATCGAGCGTGCGGTGCGTCGATTTTGCTCACGCTCACCCTGTTGCTACTAACACGGTGTGGCGGAGGGCGCGGACCGGCGACAGGCGCGCACTTTTTCTTTTCGATACGCAGCCCGGCTGTCACGGTCACACAGGGCGGACAGGCGACGCTGACCTTGAGCATTGAGCGAGTCGGCAACTTCACTGCCCCCGTGCAGCTCTCGGTAGTGGGCTTGCCCGAGGGGCTGGAGGTGAACTTCAGCTCGAACCCCGTGCTGCCTAACCAAACCAGGGTCGTGTTGACATTCCGCGCTACATTGCAGACATCCATCGGCACGCACACCGTCACGGTGCGGGCACAGGGTGGCTCCATCCAGCGCGAGGCACAAATTCAACTCACTGTCGGTTCCGCCGCGCCCGACTTCAACATTCAGCTCAGCCTGAGCAGTATCGGTGTTGTGCAGGGCGGCAGCGCGAGCCTGCAGGTGTTGCTTACGCGTATTGGGGACTTTCAGGATACGGTAAGCCTCAGTCTGGAGGGTGCACCGCTGGGCATCAGCGCGGAGTTCACTCCCGCCACACTCAGCGGTCAACAAAGCATCAGCACGCTGACCCTGCGCGCGAGTGCCAGCGCCGCGACGGGCACTTTTACCTTGACAGTCGTGGCAACCGCGGGCACGATCCAGCGCACTGCCCAGCTCAATTTGACCATCGCGGTCGCGCCCGATTTCACACTTACTCTGAGTAGCAGTGATATTACGCTCACCCCCGGCAGTCAGACCACCCTTACCGTTATGCTGACACGCATTGGCGGCTTCGCACAACCTGTTGTACTCAGTCTCACGGGACAGCCCGCCGGGATCTCGGCGTCGTTCAACCCATCCACCCTCTCTGGCAACCAAAATAGCGCGACACTGACTTTGCAGGTAGATGCCAGCGCGTCGCCCGGTGTCAGCACGCTAACCGTTCACGGTTCAGGCGGTGGGCTGACCCGCAGTGTGAGCCTCACCCTGCGCATTACCGAGACCCCCGACTTCTCGCTGAGCGTGGAGCCAGCAAGCCTGGTGGTGCAGCAAGGTGGCTCGGTAAGTGCAACGGTGCACATCACGCGCATCGGCGGGTTCAACGAGACGATCGCCCTCAGCCTGCAAGGTGCCCCCACGGGCATCACCGCCTCCTTCTCGCCCAGCAGCCTTGCGCCAGGTCAGAACAGCGCAACCCTGTCCATTCAGGTAGCAGCGCAGACCACGCCAGGCATTTACACTTTGACAGTGACGGGGGCGGCTAGCCTTCGTCGCACAGTGCGTCTGACGCTGGAGGTGCGCATTCCGCCCGATTTCCTGATTGCGCTCAATCCCTCCTCGGTGGGTGTGGCGCAGGGTGGGACCGCCACGGTGCGGGTCGCCATCAGCGCGGTGGGCGGATTCAACGAGCGGGTGAGCCTCAGCGCAACCAATCTCCCGCCGGGAGTGAACGCAAGCTTCAATCCGGCGGCGATCCAACCGGGCGAGGAGAGCCAGCTTACCCTGCAGGTGGATACGCAGGTCCCGCACGGAAGCTACACCCTGACCGTTCAGGGCACTTCCGGCAACCTGAGCCACTCCGCCCAGCTGAACCTGCAGGTACTGGTCAGTTTCCAGTACACCATTCAGTCCATTTTCACCCAGCGGTGCGCCGTGCTGGGTTGCCACGATTCACGAGCACGCATTGCCGACTTAGACCTGAGTCCTGGCAGTGCCTACGCCCATCTCGTGAATGTGCCCAGCGTGCAGGATCCCAACTGGATCCGCGTTGTGCCAAACAATCCTGTGCGCAGCCTGCTCTACCGCAAGGTGTCGGAGGATAACCCCCCTGTTGGCTCGCGCATGCCGTTGGGTGGACGGCTGACCGACGAGCAAATCCTACTCATTCGGCTCTGGATCGAGCAAGGCGCACAAAACAATTAGCGAGTGGCGAATGGCAAAGCGCGAACAGCGAGTGGCGAATGGCAAAGGGCGAGCAGAAAGTGGGAACGATTTCTGCCACGCCTCGCTCCTTCCTTGCCTTTTCTGGTGCACGGTGGCGGGGCTAGGGCTGCTAATCTTGACAGCGGCACGCCAGCATGCCCGCGAACGCGCTTTCCCGCTGAACCTGTTTAGGGAGGCACAGCCCAGCGACTATCTGGGCGAGCAGGCGTGTGTGCCATGCCATCGCTCCTATGTTATCTCCTTCCGTAACTCGGCACACGCACCCTATATGGCAAAGGCCCACCTCCCACCTGACCGACAGGGCTGTGAAGCATGCCATGGACCAGGTGCGATCCACCTGCGGGAGGTGCTGGAACCAAAAGGGATCATCCGCTACAGCAAAATCCAGCCTGAGGAGGTGTCGCGGGCATGTCTGCGCTGCCACGGCGCGACGATGCGCCCGAGCCAGTGGCATCGCACCGCGCATGCCAAAGCGGGGCTAAGCTGCCTCAGTTGCCACCAGATCCATCAAAACGCAAGAAAAGAATCGGGGGTGACAACCACCCTGTCGCCCCCATTATCAACGGGAGAAGCAACGTTGTCCCCGATCGCATCGTCGCATCCCCTGTTGAAGGGCGAGGAGGTTGCCCTGTGCAGCCGTTGCCATGCGCGCGAAGCAAGCGAGTTCCGTTTGAACTTCCATCATCCATTACCCGAGGGGCGATTGCTCTGCACCGATTGCCACGATGTCCATCCTACACGCGAGGGGGTCAAGCGGGTGCGTCTTATCCGCGAGATGTGCACCAACTGCCATGCGGACAAAACAGGACCCTTTGCTTTTGAGCATGACCCTGCTGCGGGCTGGATGGGGGATAGCTGTCTGGAATGCCATCGTCCGCATGGCTCGCCGAACCCTCGCATGTTAAAACTGTTCTCGCGTGGGCTGTGCGCTCAGTGCCACACGGAGAAAGGTGTCCAGCACTACCCGGCGCGCAACTGCTGGGAGAGCGGCTGCCATGTGGCACACCACGGCTCCAACAGCGACCCGCTCTTTCTGAGCCATTAACAAGATGGTTGCCATGAAGAACGCACGCTGGCTTTTAGGGTGGTTTGGGTCGGGACTGCTGATAGCTCAGGCACAGCAGCCCCTGCTCTCCAAGCAGGCAGATACATGGTTTGGACTGGGCTGGTCGAGCTGGGGCTTGCGCGGGAGCGCGGCCAAGTTCCGCCAGTACGCCACGCCTCCACGCGGCTTCTTTCTGCAAGGACTGCGCTACCTGCACCCAGCAACCCAGCTGCGCTGGCAGGGCGGTGGCGATCAGGATACACGCGGTGAGGCTTTTGCCCATCTGCTCATCGGCCGTTTGACCCTGCAAACGCAGCATGCACGATCTCAATTCACCGATCCAGCAGGGGTCCCTTCGCCGGAGAGTGAGCGGCACAGTGACGAAGTAGCCCTGCGCTATCTTTTGACGCCCGATTTTGCGCTGACGGCACGCTTCCGCAACGACACCCTGCGACGCCGCTTTGCCAGCACGCATGTGCCCTATAACCAGGTGACCGAGGCGTGGGACCTCACCGCCGAGGGCGCACTGGGTGCAGGGCGGCTTAGCCTGCAATACACCTGCTGGCACTATCGGGATCGAACCCGCACGCGCCCCAACCTGACGCTCCAGCGCTGGCAGACAAGCTATCTGTGGGAACCAACCCCTGCGCTCGGTCTGGAAGTAAGCCTGTCCGAAGCACGATTTGCGCAACCCCAGCGAGCTATCAATCGCCTTCAGAACCTTACCCTGTTCACCAACTGGATACCCGGTGCCACGACAGAAGTCGGGCTGATGCTCCAGCGTGAGCGATTGAATCTGCCCGTCGTGCGAAATTCCTGGACACGCGAGCGAAGCACGGGCACGCTGAGCCTTGGGCAACAGATCGGGACGTGGCGGTTGCAAATAGGTATCCGACGCCAGGCGATCGAACGCTGGGATCGCGATCAAGAGCGACTGGAGCCGATCCAACGCGAAGGCATCGAACTGCGCTTCTCGGGACGGCTAAACCGCCAGACACGCCTCACCCTCTATGGCATGAGCCAACGCTGGAGCCGGCAAGCATCCTCTACACCACGCGACACCTTGTTCTGGAGCCGACGCGAGGTTGCCCGCATGAACCTCGACAGCCGCTTTGCGAACGGATTTGTCTACCTGACCTTTTCACACCAGCGCTGGCTGAACGAAGCGCGTGCCACACGACTGCGCAGCGACCAGTGGCTTGTCGGAGGTACCTATCCGCTCGGTGCCGGGCTGAGCTTGACTGCCGAACATTGGGTCGAACGCTGGCAGGCATCGGGGGGTGTGGACGGGCTGATTGGCTTGCCGCGCTTTCTGCCGGACACGCGCACCACGATGGTGGGTCTCCAGTGGGCGTCGGGGATGCGCTTATCCGTCGATCTGCTCCTGACACACTTTGTGAGCAGTACCGATAACCCCCTGCTGTTGCCCGATGGGAACGCGGAGGGGCGGTTCATGACCCTTTCGGTGCGCTATCTGTTGCCGAACGGCTCCGCATGGTCGCTCACCGTGGCGCCTTGGCACTATCGGGACCGGGTCGATCCCCGCATGGATTATCGGCTAAGCCTGTTCGCTATCAGCTGGAGTACGCCGTTTTGAACAATGAATGGTGGAGGTAAACCTGCGTGTCTATCCTCACTCCTCGCTTACACGGGGCAGCACCACCACGAAACCCCCAAACGCCGTCACGCTCTCCACGATGGGCAGGTCGCGTTCCGTATAGCTGCCCAGCAAGGCATAATAGGGAGGTTGAAGACGCTGCAGAAGGGGTACCAGCGCCTCTTCAGACAACACCGTGAGGTAGTCCACGCACTCCAGCGCGGCGACATGCTCCGCCCTTACTTGGGTGTCGCTCCGCTCGTTATAGAGAACCACAATCAGGGCATCCCCCAGCGCGCGCGCCCGCTTGAGCAAGGTGACCGTTATCTCGTCCAAGGTCTCAAAGCGTCCCGCGGTCAGCACCACCTGCCTGCCAGCTTGCTTCCACCGGGCGACCGTTGCCTCCAGCGTTTCGGTGTCCAAAATACGCTGCTCAACGCTTGCCATCTGCTTCGCCTGCGGTATTATACCGAGCCAGTGATGCACCTTAGCGACGCGCTCCATCAGGCAATAGAGCAGCTTCAGGCAGCAGGGGTGCCCGATGCTCGGCGTGAGGCGGAACTGCTGCTTGCGGCGTGCCTGCGTCGGGAAAGAGCATGGGTGCTGGCGCACCCGGAGAAACGGTTGCAGGGGCGGGAGCTGCGCTGCTTAAGGCGCTGGTTGGCGCGTCGGGCGCGGCGCGAGCCGCTCGCCTACATCACGCATCGGCGCTGGTTCTACGGGATCGAGTTCTATATCGCGCGTGGCGTGCTGATCCCGCGCCCGGAGACGGAGCTGCTGGTGGAAGTCTTTCTGCACTGGGCACGCTCGCACGCGGGCATGGGCATACTGGTGGATGCAGGCACGGGCAGTGGCTGCATCGCGGCGGCATGCCTGCGGAACGCGCCAGGGTGGCGTGCAATCGGCATCGATCGCAGTCGGCGCGCCCTGCGTATCGCCAAGCGCAATCGCGACCGACTGGGACTGAATGCGCGATGGCTCCTGGTGCAGGCGGACTGGTTGACCGCGTTGCGCCCTGCAAGTGTGGATGCTGTGCTTGCCAATCCACCTTATGTGTTGCCCCAGGAAGAAGCCTACCTGGAGCCAGAGATTACGCGCTATGAACCGAAGCGTGCCCTGTTCCTGCCGCGTACCGCCCCGCTGCGCCCCTATCGACAGCTCATTCAGCAGGCAGCAGTGGTGCTGAAACCCGGTGGGCTGCTCGCGTTAGAAACCAGCCCTGCCTTGGTGGAGCAGGTGCATACTCTGCTCACTCAGCACGATTATGTTGCGATTCAGGTGCGGGCGGATCTGGCAGGTAATCCGCGTGTGGTCAGTGCTTGCAGCCCACCGATCCCGTGAAACGCCCGGGTGTCCTGCGCGTCTATTGATTGCATACCATGCGCAGGTGCAACACACTTCGGAGGTTGCCACCCGCGGATTTGTGGTATACTAACAAATGGGGTGACCAGAGATGATGCGGATGCTGAGCATGTTGAGCGTTGTCGCTCTCTCCTTGAGCCTTGCGGCAGCCGACGACCTGAAAAAGCTGGCTGATAAAACGGAAGGCAAGAGGGGCGACAATAAACCTGCGCCGTCGCGCAGTGTAGACGAGAACAAGCCCTCCTCGCCATTCCAGAAAGGCGGGGACAACAAGCCACGCCCTCTTGATAATCGGAACGATGGCAATAAGCCGCAGCCTTCAAACAACCCTGCCCCGCCTCCCGACAACGACCCGTTCCGCAAGAAGCCCCGCGATTATAACGGCGGTCCCTATGCCCAGCCCCCCGATTCGCGTCAGACACCGAGCAACTCCGGGATGGTGCTGAACGATCCGCAGCCGGTGCCCATCGAGCCACGCCCTGTGCTGAATAACCCGCAGCCTGTGCTGAATCGCCCTGTGCCACTGAGCGAAGGCAATCTGCCCGCACTGGTCAGCCGTACCGAGGGGCTGGATCCGCGTCGCTGGCAGCGCTTTGTGATTGCACCGCCACGCTCGTCGGGCTATGAGTTCTACTACGAAGTGCGCGGGGGCAACCTCAGTTTTGGCTACCGCTACTACAGCTACACCCCGGAGCCATATCGCGTCTGCTACGCGCCTTACTGGTACTATGATCCCTGCCCGCCGTTTATCCCCGTGTATCGGGTCATCTACCTGCCGCCTCCGCGCGTCATCTATGTAGAGGTACCTGTCTATGTCGCGACACCTTACTATCTGGAGCGTCCGAGCCAGCCGGCGGTGGATGACCGTCAGCAATTGCTCAGCGACATCCGCCACGCATGGATCCTGCGCGATCCGAGCCTGCTGGAGAAATATATTCGCCCGAACAGCTATATCGCCGTCTATCTGGAGGGCAAGTATGCCTACTCGCTGCCTGCCGAAGATTTCATTGCCATCACACGCGACGCGATTCGGGCAGTGAAGACCGAGCAACTTACCTTCTATCGCACCTCCAAGCGAGGCGAGACGCAGCTGGTGCTACGGGGCGAACATCGCTATATCGACGAGGCAACGGGCACGCTACGTGTGGTCTACATCTCCTACACCTTTGAGCGCGTGGGCGACCGCTGGTACCTAATCGAGGCAGGTTCCGCCGCCAATCGGTTGTAGGATGATTGGTGCGGATGGTACACGCGCCTTCCGCACCATCTCTAATCCTCTATCAATTTTTCCCGCAGCTCGATCAGGTCCATTGGGGAACCAAAGCCGACATAATCGGACAGCACGCGCACCAGCTGTTCCATTTGCAGGCAATACTCAATCAAAAAATTAATACGACTGTTGAGAGAGGCATCGAAAGGACGGGTTGGATCATTTGGATCTGCCCAGCTTGTGACGGGGAGAGGGTGCATGACTACCGCATCAAAGTTGAATGCAGCTTGCAGCCACTCCATCACACACCGTCCCAGAGCACGTTGGTAGGCGCGCCGTCGCGCCGTTAAAGGGTCCTGATCCCATAAGCGGATGATGTCCCCCCCTACATCCAGGTTCAACACGCCTGTTGCAGTGTAATTAGCGTAAGTTGGATGATACAGCCCCCAGGTACCCGCGCTGACTGTTCCCATATCCAAAGGAACACTTCCCAGAAAATGCAGTCCGTTCCAGTAACGCGTGCTTGGTACCAGATTCATTTCGCGCGGTGTGAGCTCACCACTTTCGAGAGGCACACCACAACGAACAGCACGATACCCTAATTCCAAGAGAGTGAACCAAATGGCAGGTCCACCGGAGATGTAGTTTGGTGAGAGCATTAGGCGTCCATGGGGAGCCCCATAAGCATCGGGAAATCCATAAAAGCGCATCTCTGCGACTGCCGTCTCGTAAGCCAGCATAGCTCCGAACACACTGCGCATGTCAACCTCGTGCACTACCATATCCGAACCTGTGCGAGGAGGCGATATCTCCATATATTGTCGACGCCTTATCCGCACTGGCACAGCCTGAGGTATACGCAGCGGAATCTGGTCGGCATTAACAACAACCATGGAACCTGCTCTGGGCGCATCATTGGGGGCAGCTCGCGCAAATCCGGGGTCACTATGCCGTTGGAAAGTACGCCAGACACGATTCTGCTTTAGGCGAATGGTGTGGTCATGAATACCGGTGGGTAAAGCGTCTTTGTGGTGGTTGAGCAGTAATGAATGAATCTGAATGACCCACTGGCGTGTTTCAGCATCAAGTGGTTGCCAGGTGGAGCCGTTCCAGAAGCGGTTCAGCACGACCAAATCCCAGTGCCCGTGACGCCCTTGCCAGCTTAAAGGTTCGTGGGGACGGTCATACCGCCTGCCCGTAAGAATACCACATTGCATCACACAGCCTGTACGGGGAAAAAAAGTTTTAGCAAACCAGCGATACGATTCGTACAATATTCGGGTCGTGATCGCCATGTTGGGATTCGGGTGATTGCCCGGAGGCAGAAAGAGAGCATCGTCCATTGCGAGATGCAGCACGGCTTTGCGTTCAGCCGTGACACCACATAACTTAAGTCCATATAGAAACCAGAAGACATCGATATGTGCTGAACCGCTGGGGAGATAAGACTCAGCGATGGAAGTAGCACGATACTGGGGTAGGAAATAGCGATTTTTATAGCGATAACCTGCTACTACTTGTGTGCCTGGCACGTCCACGAAGCTAGTCGGACCAACTGGGGTGATCAATATCTCGCCGACACCGATAGCAGCCAGTTGTTGATGCTTGGCATTATCCAGTCGCCACCAGAAGGGAGATGCTTGGTTACTACTTACCACACCACCGATGCCGCGCAGGGGCAAAATAACCCCTTCTCTTTCCAGCCGGAGGAACTGTCCCGTATGGAGATAGGCATCAGCAGCATCGCCCAAGACTGCAACCGTTTGGGAGAGGCGACTGATATCAGGACGTACTAGAGGAAAGTCTTCAGGAAGCCAAGCATTCAGTATGTCCCGATTAGCGCCGAAATGGATTCCGTTATAAATCACAGGTGCATCCGTGGGTTCATTCCAGCGCAACCACCGAAAAGTGTTCACTGGGGCTACCAACCCGGTCGTGAGTAGATCATTTGGATAGTGAACATAAACCAGTTGGAACTGCCGCAAATAGTCGCGAAGGACCGGGTCACCCCACCCAAATAGCCGGGTGCGCGTCTGGAGACCGCTTATGGAAGCATAGGCAACCTCATATGGAATGCCTAATAGCTTGCAACAGGCTATCGGTAAAGAAAGACTTCGCCCTACATCTGTAACCAGAAATACCATCATTCCAACACCCCTAGAATTTTACTTATGATCTGCTGAGAGGTGGAACTCGATACCACAATCCGATACTGGTCGAAATAGCCTTGTTTGGTTTCGACACGAAACCAGCTACCTGCTGTGCCCTGCAATGTGCCCGTTGCGATGGGGCACCAATTCTCGCTCAGCGGCGTGCCCGTGTAATTGGTTGAGCGTGCCAGAACGACGAAGGACACATCCGCAGAGCCCATTTTGACCCCTATCCAAATAAGCCTGCTATAGGCATCAGCATCATCGCAAGTAGGATATTCCGCTGTCATCGTGCCCAGGAGGTCCCGCTCGGTGGGATCGGCAAGAGATCGCCTCACGAGCAATGTCTTGGCTAGCTGTGATTTCTCTATTGAGGCATCGCGTATGCCCAGCAAGCGGCTGTAGATTTGTTGAGGCGATGAACTGGTTAGCTCAATACGATATTGGTCCCAATGTCCTTCTGGGATAGCTACACGGAACCATGCGTTTGGCGAGGTCCGAATGACCCCAGTCCCTAAGATGCGCCAACTAAAGTTAAGGGGCATTCCCATTAGATCAGTGGCACGCGCTCTCAAGGAAAAGTTGAGGGGGGCGTTACCCGACTTGTAGCCAAGCCACACTAGCTGGCGATACGACTGACAGTACTCCACTGTGGGCATTACTGGGCTGTCATTGCCTTTTAGATCACGAGGAAAGTTATCGATACGAGCACTCCCCTCAAACAGCAGATCAGAGCAGATAACATCCCCAGGCACTTTTTGCCTCCATGCGAACGCCCGGGCAGTCAGTGTACTCAAGCTGAACCCCGCGATAGGGGCGGTAAGGAAACACTTAAGCAGATCACGCCGACTAATCCGTATCTGCGATAACAGTCTCATTTCTTCCATTGGACTACCTCCTTACACCCACGATCTTGCAACGAAGTTGTTGAGGCACTGTTGCCCTTATCTCCAAGCGATACCACGCCCATATCCCTGGCAGATTAATCTCCAGGCGAAACCAGTTGTTGGCGCCACCCTCCAGCATGCCTGTTAGTGTTTGCTGCCAGCCATTCTGATCTCCCGCACGAAGCGTATAATAGATAGGTGCATCCTGCGACTTTACACCTATCCAAACGAACTTTGTATATTTTTCGCAGTTGATCAGGCTAGGCATCGACGTAGTGAACCAACCAGTGAGTTCGCGCCATGTGTCATCCACATCGACTCGTGCAATAATCACGGTATCGGCAATAGCCATTGGGTTCACCTCGTGAAGATTATACCACACCTTTGCGAGCAAACGATACTCGATTCTACTATACCCCATCGATGACAGCAAAGTCAAGGCAAACGGAGGCTGTTCGAAAATTCCGTTGGGGTCGGGTATCCTCTTCCTATGAAACGGCGCTACCCGCACAACGCGACCCTGACCACCCTGCCCGTGAACACAATCTACGCCCTCCTCCAACGCTTCTGCCA
>Ga0101943_1001805_pt1 | contig 16114 bp, 12 predicted proteins | sample DewCreD2012metaG_5_FD_75244 | JGI IMG/M metagenome (GOLD analysis project Ga0101943, IMG submission 75244) | Hot spring sediment bacterial and archeal communities from British Columbia, Canada, to study Microbial Dark Matter (Phase II) - Dewar... ... | reverse complement strand
GAGGTGCTGTACGAGCAGCGCGTCCACGTCGGAGCGCCCGCGCAACGCGTGCGCGGCAACCGCCGACGAGACCGCCTCGTGGCGCCACCCGCTGGGCAGGCCGGCCAGCTCCCTCGCCCGCCGGAAGGCCCTGCGGTCCGCCGCGTCCATCCCGGATTTCGCCAGCACCACCCCGCTCGCGTCGAACCTGTCCGGGTCCCCCCGGTGAAGCATCAGCTGGAAGCGGCGTTCGGCCTTGCCTACATCGTGCAGGAAGCCGGCGAGCTCGATCGCTCGCACCAGGTCCGGGGGGAGCGCGAGCGCCTCCGCCACCTCACGGGCCCGTCGCGCGACGTCCTCAGAGTGGCGCGAGAGCGCGACCGCGACCGGAGCGGTGCTCGTCGTGGCCTCGCCCTCATCGCCCGCCTGATCGCCGATGGCCCGCCCCCGCACCTCCAGGAGCAGTCCGAGATCCGGATCCGGTCGCGCGTCGCTCCCGCCAGGCGCCGTGATCCGAACCCGCCCTTCCGCGAGGTCCTGGGAGATGCGCTCGGCGTGCTCGATCCATCGGCCCAGGATGGGCCCCGTGTCCTCCCTCGCCCGGGCCATCGCGATCGCCTGGGTGAGCAAGTCCTGTGCCAGCTCTCGGAGCGGGGCGTCGCGGTCTGCCAACCTGGAACGGAACACCGACGCATCCTCGCCGCTCGCCCAGGCCAGGAGCGCGGGACGTAGCCGCATCGCGGAGCGCGACCGGGGGACGAGGTCCGCCACGTCGGGGACCTCCCCGGGCCCACCCGTCCAACCCCACGCGTCGTGTCCTCCCGCGCCGGGATCGACGATCAAGGTGTCCCCGGGGCGTACGGCTGCGGGGTCGGCGAGCCGCTCGACCGACCCGTCCACGTGCTGGACGAAGGCGGCGCGGTGCGGGCCCTCAGGCTCGCCCTCTCCAGGCTCCGCCACCGCCTCGAGGTCCGCGAGGGGTCCGGGTCCGATCCCCCGCAGGAACCTGCGCGCCGTCCACAGCGGCACGTCGACCCGCTCCTCGTCCCGGATCGGGAGGGCCTCCAGCTCCGATTCCCATGCCGCGGCACTCGGCAGGGCAGCCCGCCAGCAGATCGAGACCTCCGGCGCCCCGCGGTCGAGGCCATGGAGGAAGGGTCCGACGGGCTGATCGGGGTCAGGCGCCGGCGAGGTCCGGGCCCAGGCATCTAGGTACGGAGCGACGAGGATGGGTACATCCACCCGCTCGGCGCCGCACTCCTCCAGGTCCGCCGGACCGATGAGGGTCCGCAGCGCCCCGAGGCCGACCTCCAGGAAGGGGGCGCCCTCCGCGGAGGGACGCCGGGGATCGAGCGCCACCGGCTCGGTGTCGACCCGCTGCCGCATCCACCGCCAGGTGCGCGCGATGCGATCCCCGTAGACGGCGTCGTCCTCGTGGACCCCCGGCGCGAAGACGCAGACGGCTTCGGCACGCTCACGCAGACCCAGCCGGTTGAGCCGACCGAGCCGCTGCAGGAGCACATCGAGGGGCGCGGCCTCGGTGACGAGCGCATCGACGTCGAGGTCCGCACCCACCTCGATGGTCTGGGTCGCCACGAGGATCGCCGGACGGTCGCGGTCCGGCCGCGGGTCCGCCGCGGCGAACGCCCCACGGATCCGCTCAGCCAGGCCGAGCTGCTCCCGCTCGAACCCCCGGCACCGGCCGATCAGGAGCTCGACGTCGGCCCGGTCGCCCAAGCTGGCCCGGAGCTCTTCGAACGTGCCGCGGGCCGTGGCGACCGTGTTCGCCACCACCGCCACCCTCGGGCCGCCGCCCCCGAGCCCTGTGAGAGCCTGCGCGGCGAGCCCCGCGAGGGCCCGGACCAGCCGCTCACGCCCGGCGCGCCCGCCGCCCTCGATCTCGCAGAGCCGCAGCCGCCTGGAGGCCGCGAACCGCCGTCGGGCCGCTTCTGCACGTTCGGCTTCCGGGTTGACTCGAAGCACGTGGGCGTCGTCCACCTCCCGAACCCGGAGGGTTGCCGACAGCAGGACCGGTCGCGGTGTCCGCTCCGCGAGGATCGAGTGCTCCACCGCTGCCTCGAGCTGGTGGGCGCGGTCGAGGTTCTCGGCGAGGGCCGGGCTGAGGTGGGCCTCGTCCAGCAGGAGCAGGGCGTCCCGCCCGCACAGCGCGGCATCGATGGGGCGCAGGCGTTCGCCGACCCCGTACCCGCGGAAGAGCAGGCGGCTGCCGAACTGGTCGACGGTCCCGGCGATCACGGCGGGCTGGCAGGGGGACGCGAGCCACCGCCACGACCACGTCACCCCGCCCCGCATCCGAACGACCTCGAGGGGCCTCCCGCCCCCGCCGATCCGCAGGAGGCCCTCCGCGACGCGCCGCACCGCCTCATCCTCCGGCATCTCCAGCGCCGCAGCGATGCGTCGGGCCCGCTCGAAGGCCTGATCGACGAGGAGGCGGCGGTCCACGACTATGAACGTCCGCGTCGGCGCCGTGCGAGCCGCGGGCGGGCGGTCGGCCTGCCGGGCGAGCGCGACGACGGCCACGTCGAGGGCGGCCGTCTTCCCGAGCCCCGTCGGCACGTCCACCGCCGCGGGCCACCCCGGTCCCTCGATCACCCGCTCGGCGAGCGCACGCTGCCAGTCGAAGGGCTCGAGGCCGTGTACGGCTCGGAAGAAGCGAACGAACAGATCGACGCCTTCACCCATCGTCGTCCACCGGGACGCAGAGCCCGAGTCCCACGAATCGAAGGTGCCCGATGAGCACCGGACCTTGGACGGGTTCCGGGAAGCTCACCACGACGTGGGCCCAGGGACGGTCGGGGTCCCCCGCACGCCGCTTGCGGTCGCCCGGCCGCAACAGCGGCGCCCCGGGGATCGCCGAGGCACGCCGCACCTCGAGCTCCTGGGGCTCCGGGTATCCGGCGAGCCGGACGCCTTCGGTCAGGATGCCGGGAACCTCCGACCACCGCTTGGGCCACCGGTCCAGCACCGCTGGCGTCACGCTGGCCCACCTCCTCGACGGCCCCCGCCACCGGACCGGCTCGATCGACCACCGGCCGTCTGGCGCAGACAGGCCCAGCGTCACATCGGGCCCCGGGATCCGGAGCACCTCGAGCCTGGGACCATCGTCCCGATCGAGCCCGAGCAGCTGGAGCAGGGCACGGCGGAGCTCGGTGGGGACCGACCTCCCGATCGCGATGCCCACGCCGATCACCTCGCCGGAGGCGTGTGCGTGGCCGACGAAGGGGAGCCCGAGGAACGCACACCGGTCCTCCGGCGGCATCCGCCCACCGTGACCGTGGATCGGTGCGAGGTCCTCCGGCGCGAACGGGGCCCACGGATCTCCCGGGTGGGGCTGCCCCAAGCGGGAGAGGACGGCGTCCCGCAGCGCGATCCCCACCCGCGCCACGTGCCATCCGGCGATGCCCGAGCCCGGTGGGAACCCCAGCGTGAACAGCCGCGCGTACGGGCCCGGGGTCGCGGTCGGCGCGCTCGGGGGCTGATCGGCGGGCTCGGCGTAGGGGTGGGCCCTCGAGACCGCATCCGCAGGCTCCTCCGCCTCGAAAGCGGCCGTGAGCGCATCCAGGTACCCCGGGTAAGGGATCCGGAGCAAGTGGGGCCCCTCCGGCGTCGGCACGAACCGTCGCAGCCCCCCGGGCGCCGGCGACGCCCCCGTGCTCACCCGCGCAAGGACCATCCCGGCCGGGCGGCCCACGTAAGCGATGCGCGCGGCCAGGGCCCGGAGCCGCTCGAGGGTCGCTGAGTCGGGAGTAGCCTCGTCCCACGCGAACCGGAAGCCGGGGGCGGCCGGCAGAGCCCTCGGCCAGGCTCGGCCACCGTTCGTCCGCGCCAGGTAGGCGCCGCCGGTGCGGCGACGCTCGATGGCGTTCGTCGGCACGTAGCCCCTGAGGACGCTCGCCGATGCTTCGGGCGCGAGCACCTCCGGCGCACCCTGCCGCTCCAGCCAGCGGAGCGCCTCCCGCTCGCCCTCGGAGCGCGCCTGGGCGGCGAGGGCGCAGAACAGGCGCGCGGGATGCGGGGGCCACTCCGCGCGCTCGTCGCCGAGCCCCGCCTCGTACGTACCGGTGAGCAGCTCGATGTCGATCGCGAGGGACATCTCACTCCTCCGTGAAAAAGGCGGTGTCGAAAGCCGCTTGGAGATTCTCCTGCGGCCGGAGCAGCACGGGCTCCGAGTGCCAGGCCAGTCCGGCATCCTCCGCCCGAGCGACCGCGTGGCGGAACAGGTCGAGCGTCCCCTCCCGGTCGATCTCGACCGGCTCGGATGCGCCGCCCGCTCCTACCCAGGCGAGCTCCTCCGTCACCTTCACCAGGTCGCAGCCGGAGCGCAGAAAGACCCCGGCGCCGCCGAAGGCGAGCCGATCGCCCAGGATCGCGAGGGCGGCGAGCACTGCGCGTCCGGCCCGGGCGGCGTGAGGGTCCCTGCCGAGCCGAACCCGAGCGAGCGCAGGGAAGGACAGGACGGCGAGCCGCTCGATCCCGTCGACCGTGACCCCGCCAGGCATGGGTTGGCCGCGCTCGTTCCTCGTCCTCGGCGGAATCGCGCCCAGCCCGAGCTCGGAGAGCTTCTTCTCCTTCTTCTTCTTCTTCTTCTTCCCCTTGGGGTCTTGGTTCTTCTTCTTCTTCCCCTTGGGGTCTAGGGCCCATGACACCCACTCCCCCGTCACCTTGTTCCGACCGCCGCCCGAGACGCGTTCCTTGCCCGAGGTGTAGAGGTCGAACCGGCCCGCGGCCCGCTTCCCCTCCGCCGGGTGCCACCCCACAACCTCCGAGGTGTAGACGCGGGGGAACCGGGCGGCGAGCCGAAGGCCGCGGTGGGAGTCCCACACCCCGTACACCAGATCGGTCGGCGCGTACCGGTAGAGCGCGGTCGCGTCCTCGGGGGTGCACGCCGCGAGCGCCTGGCCCGCCTCCGTCTCATCGAACGGTCTCCCCTCCAGGTCCTCCGCGTCGCGGAAGTACGCGTCGCGGCTCCGGTGCGGCGCCGTGAGCGAGGTGATCCGGAGGTGCCGCCCGTGCGTCTCCACCTCGAGGACCAGGTGCGGAACCCAGATCTCGTTCCTCTCGATCGCCCCGGCGAGAGCCTCCTCGCAGCGGTTCGCCTGGGCCTGCCGGCTGTCGAGCAACACGGCCCGCTTTCCACCGCCAGGGAGACGACGCTCCTCGAACAGGTACGGGGTGTCCCGGTCCTCTACCGGGTACGTGGGCGGCGAGACCTTCGAGCCGGCTCCTGCCGTCGGCTCATAGGTCCCACGGAACCGGATCGCCGCATCGGCCCCCTCCAAGCTCGCGGCGGCGGCCAGCCGGTCATAGATATCGCTCACGTTCATCCCAACCTCCTCCTTCCCCAGGTAGGTAGGCCCCTCGTCCCCAGCGACGCGTCTTCACCCTCCCTTGAGCCGAACACATCACCGCGTGTCCGGCTCGGCGGCCATCCGGCATCGTTGGGTCAGATGGAAGCACGAGGTGTCGGCGCACGCAACACGAGACCGCCCCCTCGGGGGGCGGGTGCCTCATCGGGCGTGAGGGGGAACCAGCCCGCATGGCGCAGAGGCTCGCACACCCCACCGACACGAACACGTGTTCGGGGCCGCGACCGGGCTACCGGAAGGGCGTGGGGTCCAGGATCAGGGGTGGGAGGGGGTCCTGGGTGAAGTCGAACTCGCGCAGGAGGTTGCCGAGGATCTCGACCTCCTCGCGCACCGTGGGGCGCGAGTCCGGCCGACTCATCGTCCTGGGGTCCAGGCGCTGCCCGCCGAGGAACAGGTCCTCGATCAGCTTCAGGTAGGCGTCGAAGGACAGCACCTGGTGGTCGATCATCCCGGCCTTGGCCCAGGGGCTGATCATGATCCCCGGCACGCGGATGCCGTAGCCGTTGCGATCGACCCGGGGCGGGGGCACGTGGTCGTAGAAGCCGCCCCAGTCGTCCCAGGTGAGGAAGATCGCGGTCGAGCTCCAGTCCGGGCCGCGCATCGCGGCGTTGACGACCCGGGTGACGTGCCGCATCCCCTTCCAGATCGGCTCGTCGCTGCCGGGGTGCTCGCCGGCGCCCGAGTACGGCATGACCCAGGACACGGCGGGCAGGGTGCCCTCGCGGGCCGCGCGGAAGTACTCGCTGTGGCCCTTGATGTTCTCGAGCTGGCCGGTCTGCCGCACGGTCGTGAACCACGGCAGGGGGTTCTGCTGGGAGACCGTCCTGCGATCGCCCGCGTCCTTCGGGCACGGGTCGAAGAAGCAGGTGTCGTCGCCGACGTAGTAGGCCCAGGAGACGCCGGCCTCGTGCAGCAGGTACGTGATGTCGGTCCAGGCCCAGATCGGCCGGTCCTCGTGGCTGCGCTGGATCTGCGCCTCCTCGGCGAGCTCGAGGTTGGAGGTGCAGGACATCGGGTCGCGCGGGTCCTCGCACCGGGCCGCCCACGCCGAGACCAGGAACAGGTGCGCCGGCAGGGTCCAGGAATCGGCCGGGGCGAACATGTGGTCCTGGAGCACGAAGTGGTCCGCGTACGCCCAGTAGTTCGGGATCTCCTTGCGGCCGAGGTAGGCCATGACGTCCGGCTGCCCCTGCGGCCCGAGGTAGTCCGCGCACTTGGGGTCCGAGCGGTGGTCGGCGCAGTAGATCGGGCTGTCGACCACCGTCCGGACGAACCCGTCCATCCGGCCGCCGTTCACGTCGGCCACGGAGTGACGCTGCGCGTGCGGTCCGCCCTGGAACAGCTGCCGGTGCGAGCGGTACGGGCGGACGCAGTGGCCGAGCACCGGGTCCGGGATGCACGGCTTCGGCTTCCCGTCCTTCGTCATCGGGATGCCCTCGGCGCCCGGGTAGATGCCGAAGTAGTGATCGAACGAGCGGTTCTCCTGCACGATGAAGATCACGTGCTCGATCTTCTGCCGGGCCTGCTCGAGCTTGGTCGTCGGGGTGGGGCTCGGGCTCGAGGGCGAGACGGATCCCGTCGCCCCGCTGGCCGCGGGGGTGGCGGCGGGCGCCTGCGGCGTCGAGCAGGCCGCGGCGACCAGCGAGGCGGCCGCGAGCGCGGCGAGGAGCGGGAGCATCGAGCGTCGGATCGGGTGCATGCGGGTTCCCAGCCTACCCGGCCGACCCCGCCGGCACCCACGCACGCCCAAGGGTCGAGCGCCCGGGTGGGAGGGGTCCGCCTTCATGCGGAGGCCCCGCCGGGACGGACCACCCGCAGATCGCGCATGGGGAAGTCGGCCACGTCGTCGGTGACGAGGACCGCGCCGTGCGTCCGCGCCGTCGCCGCCACCAGCGCATCCGCGAGGTGGAGGGTGCGCCCCCGGCGCGCGAGCTCGGCCATGTACCGACCGGCCCGGACCGCCGCCTCCTGCGTGGTCGGGAGGTAGGCGAGCCGCGCCAGCAGCGCCTCCGCCGCCTTGCGCTCCCTGGGACGGATCCCGCGCTCGATCTCCGCGACGTTCACGCAGCAGACGCCCACGACATGACCCGCGCCGACGAGATCCAGGAGGAAGCGGGTGACGTCCTCGTCACCGCGCAGGTGCGCGATCAGGACCGTGGTGTCGAGCAGGAACCGGGTCACGAGCCGCGGTCGGAGCGGCGGACCTCGCGCACCCAGACGACCGTCGTCCGCCGATCCCGCCAGTGGTCGTAGCCCTTCCCGCGAGCGATCCCCTTCGTCGACCGGATCGCCTCCTCCAGGGCCAGCCGCTCGAGCTTCTCACGGGCCGCCTCCTCCAGGAACCGGCTGCGACCGCGGGGGCCGACCCGGCGGTCGATCTCCTCGAGCACCTCCTCCGCCATCACGACGTGCGTCCGCGCCATCACGTCCTCCTCGATCAAGTCCCATCCGAAGTCCCACTATACGGCGAGCGTGATGCGCCCCGCCACGGTGCCACCCCCTCTACCGTTCGGGCGTGGGGTCCAGGATGAGGGGCGGGAGGGGGTCCTGGGTGAAGTCGAACTCGCGCAGGAGGTTGCCGAGGATCGGCACCTCCTCGCGCACCGTGGGGCGGGAGTCCGGCCGGCTCATCGTCTCGGGATCCAGGCGCTGACCGTCCAGGAACAGGTCCTCGATCAGCTTCAGGTAGGCGTCGAAGGACAGCACCTGGTGGTCGATCGTCCCGGCCTTGGCCCAGGGGCTGATCAGCAGGCCCGGGACGCGGATGCCGTAGCCGTTCGCGTCGACCCGGGGCGGGGGCACGTGGTCGTAGAAGCCGCCCCAGTCGTCCCAGGTGACGAAGATCGCGGTGGTCCACCACAGATCGCTCCGCATGATCGCGTTGACCACGCGCGTCACGTGCGCCTGCCCTCGCGTGATCGGCGCGCCGTTGCCCGGGTGCTCGCTGTTCCGACCGCCCGGCATCACCCAGGAGACCATCGGGAGCGTGCCGTCGGCGATCTCGCGGAACAGGTCGGAGTGGCGGCGGATGTTGCCGAGGTCCCCCTGCTCGTGCGTGGTCGTGAACGACGGCAGCGGGTTCTGCGCCGGCGGCGTGCCGCGCCGGCCCTCGCCGAGGCGCGGGCACGGGTCCGCCGGGTCCAGGCACGTGTCCTCGCCCACGTAGTAGGCCCAGGAGACGCCGGCCTCGGTGAGCAGGTACGTGATCGGGGTCCACGCGTAGATCGGCGGGTGCTCGCCGTGGCGCTGACGGTCGACGAGGTCCTCCAGGCCGAGGTCCGAGCGGCACGACATCGGGTCCTCGGGGTCCTCGCACCGCGCCGACCAGGCCGAGACGAGGAACAGGTGCGCCGGCAGCGTCCAGGAATCGGCCGGCGCGAACATGTGGTCCTGGAGCACGAAGCGCTCGGCGTAGGCCCAGTAGTTCGGGATCTCGCGCGCGTCGTGCCAGCCCATCACGTCGGGCTGCCCCTGCGGGCCGAGGTCGTCCCGGCACGAGCGCAGCGACCGGTCGTCCGCGCAGGGGTTCGGCCCGGCGACGAGCGTCCGGATGAACCCGTCCATCCGGCCGCCGTTCACGTCCGCGACCGAGTGACGCTGGCCATGGGGCCCGCCCTGCTGCACGAGCGTCGGGTCGTGGTACGGCCGCACGCACCGACCGAGCACCGGGTCGGGGACGCACACCTTCGGCCGCCCGTCCTTCGTCATCGGGATGCCCTCGGCGCCGGGGAAGGTCCCGAAGTAGTGATCGAACGAGCGGTTCTCCTGCACGATGAAGACGAGGTGCTGGATGCGCTCGCGGCCCTTCAGCTCCCGCAGCAGCTCGGCCGGGGGGCCGGAGGGGCCGGTCGAGGTCGGGCCGGTGGCGCCCGTCGCGGAGCCGCTCGGCGTCGGGCCGGTCGCGCTCGGCCTGGGGCTCGAGGTGCCCGAGGGGCTCGAGGGCGAGGGCGTGGACGAGGCCGCGCCGGTGCAGGCGGCGACCGCGAGGGCGAGGGTGACCGCGAGCACGGCGGGGCGGAGCACGGTCACCCACCCTACCAAGGTCCGGGCGCCGCCCCCGAGCGCGCGCTGTGGGAGCATGGAGGGGTCCCGCGACACGAGGAGACGCACCATGCAGCGATACGTCACGCCGGCCGGGAACACCCTGGTCACCGTCATCCCCGGGGACGGCATCGGCCCCGAGGTCGTCCGCAGCGCGCAGCGCATCGTCGAGGCCTCCGGCGCGAAGGTCGAGTGGGAGGAGTGCGAGGCCGGCGCCGAGGTCTTCCGCAAGGGCCTGCCCTCGGGCGTACCCCCCGAGACGATCGAGTCGATCCGCAAGACGAGGGTGGTGCTCAAGGGCCCGCTCGAGACCCCCGTCGGGTACGGCGAGAAGAGCGCCAACGTCACCCTCCGCAAGCTGTTCGAGACCTACGCGAACGTCCGCCCGGCGCGCGAGCTCCCCGGCGTGCGCACCCCCTACAGCGGGCGCGGCATCGACCTCGTCATCGTCCGCGAGAACGTCGAGGACCTGTACGCCGGCATCGAGCACATGCAGACGCCGGGCGTCGCGCAGACCCTGAAGCTGATCTCGCGCAAGGGGTGCGAGAAGATCGTGCGGTTCGCCTTCGAGCTCGCCCGCGCCGAGGGGCGCCGCACCGTGACCTGCGCCACGAAGGCGAACATCATGAAGCTCTCCGAGGGCATGCTGAAGCGCACGTTCGAGGAGATCGCGCCGGAGTACCCGGACATCGAGTCCTGGCACCTGATCGTCGACAACACCGCGCACCAGCTCGTGAAGCGGCCCGAGCAGTTCGACGTCATCGTGACGACGAACATGAACGGGGACATCCTCTCGGACGAGTCGAGCGCGCTCGTCGGCGGCCTCGGCTTCGCGCCGAGCGCGAACATCGGCAACGACGTCGCGATCTTCGAGGCGGTCCACGGCTCGGCGCCGAAGTACGCGGGCAAGGACGTCATCAACCCGACCGCGCTGATCCTCACCGCGGTGATGATGCTCCGGTACCTCGGCGAGTTCGAGCCGGCCGCCGCGATCGAGCACGCGGTGCTCGTCACGCTCGAGTCCGGCGTGCTGACCGGCGACGTCGTCGGGTACGACAAGGGCGTCTCGACGAGCGCCTACACGGACGCGATCATCTCGAACCTCGGCAAGCGCTCCGAGCGCTGGCAGGTCCGCGAGTACAAGCCGATCCGCCTGCCGAAGCTCGACCCCCGCCCCGACTACGTGCGCCCGACGTCTCGGCGGGTCGTCGGGATCGACCTGTTCGTCGAGTCGGCCCTCACGGCCGAGGAGCTCGGGCGCAGCATGGAGGAGCTCGTGAAGGACACCGCCTTCGAGCTCAAGATGATCTCCTGCCGCGGGACGCAGGTCTACCCGCCGACGGGAGCGATCACCGACATCGTCGACGCCTCGTACTGCCGCCTCGTGCTGAAGGAGCCGGCCGAGGACGTCCCCGACGAGGCCGTGGCCCAGCTCCTGCAGCGCGTCTCGACGCGGCACCGCTGGACGCACATCGAGAAGCTGCACGAGTTCGACGGCGAGCCCGGGTACACCCGCTCGCAGGGCGAGAACTAGTCTCGCTCAGACTCCTCGCCGCCGGGGACGGGCGCGCGTTGGGCTCAGACCAGTCGCGGCTGGGCCTCGACGTCGTAGACGGGGCGGCCGTCCTCGATCCGTGCGTTCGGATGGAGGGTGTGCGGCTGCGGGCCGCCCTCGAGCAGGTGGAGGACCTCGCACCCGGCGGCGAGGAGCGCGTCGGCGAGCATCCGGCGGTGGCATCGCCACCACAGGGTCTCGGCGCACATGACCGCGACCGGGCGCTCGCGCGCGAGCGCGATGAGCCGCTCGAGCCCCCGCCGGAAGGCCGGCGTGTCCATGTGGTCGGCGTAGCCGGCGAAGGCGCGCTGCGCGAGGGCGGTGTGGCGCGAGCCGGGGACGGGGCTGCGGAAGCCCCCGAGCTCCTCCCCCATCCAGACGTAGGCGATGCCGGCCTCCTCGAGGGCTGCCCGCAGGGCCTCCCGTGCGTACTGGGGGTTGCGGCGGGAGCCCGGGAACCGCCGCACGTCTACCAGGACCTGCACCCCGGCGCCGCCGAGCAGCGCGAGGAAGGCGTCGATGGGGCGGGTGCCGTGCCCCACCGTGAGGATCCGCGGCCCCACGGAGCAAGCGTAGCCCGGACCTGCGGGCGGGTCCTACCCTGCCTCTCGCACGTGTGAAGGGGTTGACGACCGGCGGGCGGGTTCGACCTCGTCGGCCTCACGTGTGAAGGGGTTGACGACCAGCGGGCGGGTCCCACCTCCCCGGCGACAGCCCCTTGTCAGGAACGTCGCAGGACGATGTCGACAAGGGGTTCACACGGTCCCGAGGGGCGGGGCGGAACAGCCGTCAACGGGTTGACGCGCGACCCCCTGGCACCGCGCGCGGACCACCGATCCCCGCCCCGGCGCCCGAGCCCCGGCGCCCGAGCCCCGGCGCCCGAGCCCCGGCGCCCGAGCCCCGGCCCGCGCTGCTACACTCCTTGCCGGCCTCGACGAGGCCGCCTCGCCGAGGCCCTGCGGTCCCATCGTCTAGTGGCCTAGGACACCACCCTCTCAAGGTGGAGACACGGGTTCGAATCCCGTTGGGACTACCAGCCCCGAGCCGGGCGGCCGATCGATGGACGGCCCGGGGCGCATCCCGGCTCCGCCCGAGCACCCGGCGGAGCGAGGGACCGACACGACGGGTCGTTCGGAGGAGGCGTGATGCGCTGGATCCGATCGCTCGCCATCGGCGCCGTGCTCGCGCTCCTCGCCTGGCCGACACCGGCCGCGGGGCAGACGGCGTCGGGGCTGCACGTCACCACCCCCTACCCAGCCGTGACCGTCGCGCCGGGTGAGTCCATCACCTTCGACATCGACGTCGCCGCGCCCGCCTGGGAGCGGGTCGACCTGCGGGTCGCGGAGGTCCCCACGGGCTGGGACGCCACCCTGCGCGGCGGCGGGTTCCTCATCGGCGGGGTCTTCACCGATGCCGAGGGGACCGCCCGCGTGGAGCTCGAGGTGCGCGTGCCGACCTCGGCCGAGCCGGGCTCTTACCGGATCGTCGTCCTCGGCAGCTCGGGCGTCGGCGCCGACCGGCTCGAGCTCGACCTGCGCGTCTCCCGCGTCGAGGTCGGCGGGGTGTCCCTCACGACGGACTTCCCCCGCCTCCAGGGCCCGGCCGGCGCGACGTACCGGTTCGACCTGCAGCTGTCCAACGACACGCCGCGCGATGCCGTCTTCGACCTGCGGGGCGCCGGGCCCGCCGGCTGGCAGGTCACGGTGAAGCCCGCCGGGGAGGAGCTCGCGACCTCGGTCGAGGTAGCGGCGGGCTCCAGCACCTCCCTCTCGGTCGAGGTCGATCCGCCGGATCAGACCCCGGCCGGCGTCTATCCGGTGCTCGTTCGTGCGACCGGCGGCGGCGCCGTCGCCCAGGCCAAGCTCGCCGTGCGGATCATCGGCAACTACGGGCTCACGCTCACCACGCCCGACGAGCGGCTGAACGCCGACGTCGCGGCCGGGAAGCCGACGGAGGTCCCGCTCCTCGTCGTGAACGACGGCACGGCGCCGCTGCGCGAGGTCGACCTCTCGGCCACGAGCCCGACCGGCTGGACGACCGAGTTCCGCCCGGAGCAGATCCCCGAGATCGCGCCCGGAGACAGCGCGCGGGTCGTCGCGATCATCACGCCGAGCAAGGACGCCGTCGCCGGCGACTACATCGTCACGCTGCGGGCCACCGCGGCCGAGACGAACGACGAGATCGACCTGCGGACGACCGTGCGCACCTCGGCGGCGTGGGGGCTCGTCGGCGTGGCGCTGATCGTCGCGGCCATCGCCGGGCTCGGCCTGCTGTTCCGCCGGTACGGGCGGAGGTAGGAGACGCGCCGTGAGCGGGGACGCACCGGCCGTCGAGGCACGGGGCCTCACCAAGCGCTACGGCGACCTCGTGGCCGTCGACCACCTCGACCTCGAGCTCGGCCGCGGCGAGATCTTCGGCCTGCTCGGCCCGAACGGCGCCGGCAAGACCACGACGATCCTCATGCTGCTCGGCCTCACCGAGCCGACCTCGGGCGCCGTGCGGGTCCTCGGCCTGGACCCGACCCGGCAGCCGCTCGAGGTCAAGCGCCGCGTCGGCTACGTGCCCGACGACGTCGGCTTCTACGGCTCGCTCACCGGGCGCGAGAACCTGCGGTACACGGCCCGGCTGAACGGCCTGACCGGCCCCGGCGCGGAGCGGCGGATCTCGGAGCTGCTCGAGGGGGTCGGGCTCGCCGAGGCGGCCGACGCGCCGGTCGAGACCTACTCGCGCGGCATGCGCCAGCGCCTCGGGATCGCCGACGCCCTCCTGAAGGACCCCGAGGTCGCGATCCTCGACGAGCCCACCGTCGGCATCGACCCCGAGGGCGTGGCCGAGGTCCTCGAGCTCATCGCCGAGCTCGCGCGCGACCGCGGCGCGACGGTCCTGCTCTCGAGCCACCTCCTCCACCAGGTCCAGTCGGTCTGCGACCGGGTGGGGATCTTCGTCGGCGGACGGATGGTCGCCCAGGGCCGGATCGAGGAGCTCGCCGACCGCCTGGTCGGCGGTGCCGTCACCATCGAGGTCGGGCTCGGCCCGGGCGACGTCGGGGCGGTGGAGCGGCTGCGCGCGCTCCCCCACGTGCGGGCGATCGAGCGGGACGGCCACGACCGGTGGCGCATCCGCGCCGACGCGGACATCCGCGCCGAGGTCGCCCGCGCGCTCGTCGAGGCCGGCGCCTCGCTGCGCTCGCTCGACCTGCGCGAGGAGCGCCTCGACGAGCTCTACCGCCGCTACTTCACCGAGGCGACCGAGGAGGTGAGGGCCGGTGTCCGCTGAGCTCGCGGTGCGGCCCCGACGCGGCGGGTGGCGGATCGTCGCCGCGAAGGAGCTCGCCGACCACCTGCTCTCGCTGCGCCTCTCGGTCCTGCTCGTGATCATCGCGCTCGCCGCCCTCGGCGCCGTCTACGCGACCTCCGGGGAGATCCGGAGCGCGGCCGAGGAGGCGAGCGGCACGCCGGCGCTGTTCCTGCGCCTGTTCACCATCGCGGGCGAGCGGTTCCCCTCGCTGCTCGACCTGCTCGGGTTCCTCGTGCCGCTGCTCGGGCTCTCCTTCGGGTTCGACGCGGTGAGCTCCGAGCGCGCCCAGCGGACGCTCCCCCGGCTCGTCGCCCAGCCGATCCGCCGGGACGACGTCGTGAACGGGAAGTTCGTCGCCGCCTTGGCGGTCATCGCGGCGGTGCTGCTCGCGCTCACGCTGCTCGTCGCGGGCCTCGGCATCCTGCGCCTCGGCATCGTCCCCTCGGCCGAGGAGGTCGCGAGGATCGCAGCCTGGTACGTGCTGACGGTCGCCTACGCCGGTGTGTGGCTCGGGTTCGCCACCTTCCTGTCGGTCGTGCTCCGCCGCGCCTCGACCGCCGCCCTCGTCTCGATCGGCGTCTGGCTCGTGCTCACCCTGTTCTCGAGCCTCCTCGTCGGGCTGGTGGCCGACGTGGTGGCCCCCCTGCCCGATCGGCCGACCACCCAGGAGGTGCTCCACCGTGCGCGGTGGGAGCTCTGGCTCGGTCGGATCTCGCCGGAGGGGATCTACGACGAGGCGACCGGCGTGCTGCTGAACCCCGAGGTGCGCAGCGTCGGCATCCTGCTGCCCGAGCAGGTGGACCGCGCGATCCCGACGCCCCTCGCGCTCGACCAGAGCCTGCTCACGATCTGGCCGCAGGCCGTCGCGCTCATCGCCCTCGTGGTGCTCGCCTTCGCGGCGAGCTACGTGGCGTTCATGCGCCAGGAGATCCGCGCCTAGGCATCTCACACGCCGGGGGAACCTTCCAGGGGCCGCCCCGGTCGATCCGGTGGGTGCCGGCCGATGATCCCCGATGTGGGCGACCGCAGCGGACCCAGGGGGAAGGGAGGATCCATGGGGAGGCTCTACACCGAGGGATGGCGGGTGATCCCCGCGTTCTGCGCGCTGACGCTGGTCGCGAGCGTCACGGTGGCTTGGGCAACCGCTCAGACCAGCCCCCGCCCGGCGTGCACCATCGTCGGCACGCCGGGTGACGACACGCTCCGGGGTACGTCCGGCCGGGACGTGATCTGCGCCGGGAAGGGCGGCGACGTCATCGAGGCGCTCGAGGGCAGGGACGTGGTCTTCGGCGGTCCCGGAGGCGACCTCATCACGGGCGGACCCGGAGCCGATCGCATCCGCGGCGGCGGCGGGTGGGACATCGTGATCGGTGAGGACGGTCCCGACCGGGTCTTCGGAGACGCCGGCCGCGATGACGTGCGCGGCGGACCGGGTCACGACCGGATCGTCGGCGGCCTCGGCGGCGACACGTGCCTCTCGGCCACGGACGGACACGGCGGCGATCGGGTCATCGGCGGCCCCGGCTCCGACACGGCCGACCGCGACCCGAGGGACCGCGTGAGCACGGTGGAGCGGATCACCGAGCTGGTCTGCTACGGGGAGTGAGGGCGCGCCCGGCCGGGGCCGGGCTGCTACCCTGCCCTCCGTGCGGGGATCCAGGGCGGTGGGGCTGGCGGTGGCAGCGGCGCTCGTCGCCGGTCTGGTGCTGCTGCCGGCGCTCGTCGTCGTGGCCTTCTACACCTTCGCGAACGTCCAGGCGCTCCTGACCGGCCCCGACCTCTCCTCGGACACGCTGAACGTGCCGGTGTCCCTCACCGGGCTCGCCGTGACCGTCGCCGCGCGCCTCGTCCTGAT
>Ga0101943_1001776_pt1 | contig 16338 bp, 13 predicted proteins | sample DewCreD2012metaG_5_FD_75244 | JGI IMG/M metagenome (GOLD analysis project Ga0101943, IMG submission 75244) | Hot spring sediment bacterial and archeal communities from British Columbia, Canada, to study Microbial Dark Matter (Phase II) - Dewar... ... | reverse complement strand
AATTCTTCTAATTTAGTTTTTATATTTTCTTTTAAAGAAATATTAACAAAATCAAGTGAGTTAAAAGAATCTTTTAGGATATCTATCTTTTTTACTAAATTAATAATTTTAAATGAAAGTTTTTCAAAATTTTTAGATAGTTTATTTAAAGTTTTAGCATCAATTTTTAGGTTATCTTTATTACTCTTATTAACATTACTAATTTTGTTTTGAATATCTTCCTTTATTTTATTAAAATATGAATCTATCTGTTTATTATATATCTCTTTCTTTTTTATTTCATTTTCAAGATAATTTAAAGAATTAGAGAAATTAATATTATTTCTTTTTGAGAAAGTAAGAATGTAGTTATAAACTACATCTTGATTTTCAGTAAATACTAGTTCTTTTAAGTCATTTATAAATTTATCAAAAGTTTTAAATAAATTATTTATTGAAATTTCTTGTTGCTTAATCCAATTATCATGATAATTATTAATAGCTTCTATTTGATTTCTAGTAAGCTGATAACTCTTATGTACTAATTCAATATTATATTCCTTTAATATTTGATTAATTAATAAATTAAAAGCATTTTGAATATCTGATTTTAAAAAATTCAATAAATTACCTGAAACATAATTTTCTATAGAACTTATAGAGCTAAAGAGCATATCAAGTTTTAATTGTCCAAGTTCCTTAAAAAATTTTCTATTACCATAATATATTGTATCCCAATTCCAAATTTCTAAGCTACTCATAATTTATACTCATTATTTTCATTAATTATAGTAAAAAATTATAGAAAAATTGATTTTAGAATAGATACATATTTTTGATCTAATCCTTTATCATTTTCCATAATAGAAAATACTTTATCTAAGGGCATAGCAGGTCTATAGGGTCTTTCACTTCTTAAAGCATCAAAAACATAAGCAATTGGAATCTATTAGTAAATTAGCTAATAAGTCTTTCACTTCTTAAAGCATCAAAAACATCACAAACAGCTAATATCCTCATATCTTCATTAATTTGATGTTCTTTTAAAGCTTGATAATACCCTTTTCCATCTAATCTTTCATGATGAGAACCAGCAACATTAGCTAAATATCCAAAAGATTTTATATTTTTTAAAATTTCATAACTATACTTAGGATGAAGCTTAATCATTTCAAACTCATTATCATCTAATTTACCAGGTTTTTCTAAGATCTTATTACTTACTCCAAGCTTACCAATATCATGTAATAATCCTACTACATACATAAACTCAACTCTATTATTTTCAAAGCCTAGTTCATTTGATATTAAAACACAATAATCAGCAACCCGCTTAGAATGATTATAAGTAAATGGAGTTTTAGTATCAATAATTAAAGCAAAGGTTTCCGCTATCTGTTTGGTAGAAATATTTAAATTTTTATCAATATCTATTAAATCTTTTCCTAAATCAACTATATTATAATTTTCTAAAAAATTATAGTATCTTTCCCATACAGAATTATCATTTTTAAAAGAATTGAATAAATCAACCAATTCAGGATCAAACCATTTAGCTTTTCTTTTGTTAATAATATCGAAAGCTGCTTGTAATCCAAAATTCGAGGCAAAAACTTCAAAAGTTTGACATATTGATAATATTCTGCTAAATAATGGGATTTTTTCACCTTTAATCTTATAAGGGGAACCATTGCCATCCCAATGTTCATCTAAAAACTTAATAGCGTTAGCTACATTATAACTAAACCCTAAAGAAATAGCTATCTCAAATCCTTTATTACATCTAATAGTAGTTAATTCATCCATTAATTTAGGATCACCTTTAGTCTCTGATAACAAATGAGAAATCTTATAAAATAAATTAGCCCCAGGTTTGGTATTGTTTATCGCAAATTTAAAAGACTCAATAATATTAGTCCAATCTATTAGTTTAACATTAAACTTAGTTTTTAAATCATCAGAATCAAAAGCTTTATAAACTCTAGAAGCATTACTAGAACATCCGGAATCTTTTAATAACGCTGCACAATACAATTCAAATGTTTCCTTGATATCCAAAGCATGACTAAGAGCAGATAAAACCTCTAGTAAATTTATCCCTTTATCTATATCATAATCTACAAAAACATTATCCATTAAAAATTTACCACCCTTGTTAATAGTAAAAAACAAAATATAAAGAGTCATTATTTATTTTTATATTTTCATTAGGTAATTTATTTATTCTTTCCAAATTAACTGGATAATTAAATTCAGAAGATAATTCCTCAAAAGCTAATTTAATATAATCAAATAAATTATCATCTAAAATATACAACTCTATTTTATCTTTTTTCTGATTTTTTAATTCCAAAATAACATTTTTAATAACCTCTTTCCCAAATAGTTTTAAGTTATTATTTTCATCAAAGAGTTTATTTGCTTTGAATTCAAAGATATTAATTTCTTGAGTTATTTTATTATTTTTATTAGTTTTATTTTTTTTATTATTTTTATTATTATTAGAAGAAACTATAATTTCTTTTGTAATAGTATAAAATTTATCACAATTATTTTGTAACCAAGCTCTAAAAGAATTAGTATTTAAGATTTTTAGTTCATAAACTTCTAGAGATTTAAGTAAAAACTTTTGACCACCAGAAGAAGCAATAGCTACATTACCACCATTAATCATTTTTTCATACTCAGGATTAATATCTATTTTTAAAGTATAAAATTTATTATTAAATAAATTAATAACTTTGATAAATAATTTTGTTCCTTCTATGGTTTTATATTTATATATATGCATTTCTATTTCTTGATTGGGATTATTTTTGGATAATAAATCATTCATATTAAAAGAATAAAGTATTTTATTATCTCCTCTTTCTGGGCCTATTATCCAATGATCATAATCCTTAGTTCTAACAAATACTTTTAATGGTACTTTAGCAAACATATAAAAATCAGACCAAATAATTAAAGCTTGAGATAACCTAGAGTTTCCATATTTAATTTCAGATATTCCTTTGGTTAAGCTTTCAAATTTTCCATCTACAACCACTGTTAGTGTCCTAACAGTAGATTCATCATCAGCAATAAAATTCAGCTTTATATATCTATTATCACTGATATTTTTATCAACAATAAACCCCGTTTCAGTAATATCTAAATATTTTTGACCATTAAACATAACAATAGTAGGTAATTTATTTCCTTTATTGATTTCAATTATCAAAGGTAGATTATTAGTTCCTACATTATAATTTTGGAAATTACTTTTATAAACTATTTTTTTAGAGATATTATTTTCTTTTTCAAATTTTTCTAAATTATCTAAATTATTTTGATTATTACTTTGATTAGTGCTTTGGTAATCTTGAGTTGAGTTATCCTTAGCAACTTGATTACCTTGATTACTAGAAGATAGATTAGTAGAATCCTTTTGCTGGGATTTTTTTTGCTTAAAAGTTAGCAAAGTATCATATTTTTGATTAATTTCATTATGGATTTTTTCGCAGAATTTAGTGACTGCTTTACCTACTACAGACTTCCAAAAAGAAGGATTATTAATATCAATATAGTTCCAACCATACCAACCCCAAGCTCCTACATTACTTTCACTAGCATTCCCTTCTGCTCTAAAAGAATAAACTAAATTACCATCAAACCCATTATAAATGTAAATATCTCCGGCAATATTTACATCAACATTTTTAATTTTTACTCCCCCAAACGGAGTAGAAATATAATTATAATTTTCCTTTATGTCAGCTATTAAGATATTTCCTAACATAGCTACATCTAAATTATATCTATTAGTAAAATTAATAATATCATTATTACTAACACTAAAAGCGGCTTTATAATTTGTAAAATCGTATTTAGGATGATAAGAAGGAACATACTTTTCATCCTTAGCTAAATAATAAACGACAGATTTAGGTAAAACAGAAGAGACATAAGCATCACTAACCCCAGAAACATCAAAATCTACTACCCCAATCCTAAGCTTCTTATCATCTTGAGAAAATATATAATTTAAACTAAATATTGTAAAAATAAAAATGGCTAAAAGAGTATAAAATAGTATAGATTTTATTAAATTTTTCATTTTTATTTAAACACCTCCTTTTTAGTTAATTTTAACTTAAATCAATATCATTATAACAATTACTCTAAATAAATCAAAAATACATAAAAAAACAAATAAAAATAATTAAATAAAAATAATTAATAAAAAATTAATTTATAGATCGGATTTATTATTTTGATTTTCAAAGCTAACATTTTGATCAATTTCATAATCAGGATAAGGATATTTACTTTCTAATTCTATAATTTTATCAGAAACTTTAGAAGATACTTCATTTATTTGTGATCTATCCTTAATAAAAAAATCTTCATAATAGATAATATTATTATCTTTATCTTTAACTAAAACCCTAATTTTCATCATAAATAAATTTAATCTCCTTCTTTTGATAGTTTTTATTTAGTTTTTTTAATTCATTAGAATATATCCATCAGAATCAATTTGTGTCGATTTATTTTGATTTGAATAATTTTCAAAATTAACTTTATTTTTTTCAGGAATTCTATTATCTTTTAGATTATTATCTTCATTACCTAAAATTTTTAGTATATCATTTTTTTCTATTTTTCTAAAAATATTTTGTAATTTATTGACATAATTATCTATTCTTTTATTAATTCCAGTTATTTTATTATCAATTTGATTATTTTTCTCAGCTTCATAAATTTCTTTTTGAATATTTACATATTCTTCTTTAATATTCTTTAAATCTGGAATCATATTTTTATATTTTTCAAAATAAGGTAAGTTTTGATCTAGTATTTTATTAGTAACTTTATAACATAAATCATGGATATTAGAATTTAATTTATCGGATTCTAAAGTAATGGTGCCATTTCTATTTAAATTTTCTTTAGTATCATATTCAATACTAACTGCTTTTTCAATAAAATCAGTAATATTTTTACTACCAACTTGGAGCTCAAAAGTAGAACCAGTTTCTCTATCTTTTATAAGTAAATGAATCCTTCCCATGTAATCAGGTCTAGGATTATTTATCATATCATCTACTTCTAATATTTCTTTATTTTTTGAATTTAATTTTTCTTTTAATTTATTGTATATTTCTTGAGCTTTATTGATATCCTTACAATCTATTCGTCCTCTAACAATATCAGTAATTTTTCCTAATTTGTTTTTTCTTTTTCTTTCTATTTTCTCTATTATTCCATTTAAAGACTTGATATTAGCATAAAAGATGACATCACTATCTTCGTAAGTTATATTTTTAAGCTTATTCTCTTCTAAGTTGTATTTAAATTCATTATTATCAGATTTTATAATATCATAAATATCATAAAAATTATTATATAAAGTAGCATTGTAGGCATTATAAAATTTCTTTTGTAATTCTGGATTATTTCTTATTTCCTTTAATTGATTTATATCATAATTATAGAATTTTTCTATTTGTTGTATTAGATTGCTATTTACCTGGTTAAAAATATCCTGTTTTTTAACTATAGAATCCTGTAATTGAAATTCTAAATCTAATTCTTGAAATTCATTTTTATTAAATTCATTTTTATTAGAATTTATTTCTAAAATTCTATCATTAATTTTATTAATATTAGGATTATTATTAATGATATTCATAGATGCTACCCTGCTTTATATTTTAATTAAGTAATACTAATTTTTTCATCAAGGAAAATTTTTTTAATTCTTTTATTAAGAGCAAGCATTTTAATTGCATTTTTAGATAATTTAGCTACATAGGAATTTATTATAGGTAAATCAAATAAAAACTCCCCACCTAACGATTTAACCATCTTTTTATCTTCTTCTTCATTAAATGGTTCATTTAACTGTACAATTACTCTTAACACATTTTCAGGACTATTTTGAATTTCATTCATTAAATTTTTATCTATTTTATCCATAAAAATAATTAACCTCCTTTTTATTAGAAACTAACTATTTCCTGTTTTAAAGGTCCGATTTCTTCTATAGATAATTTTATTTTAGATTTTGTTATATTTTCTCCTGTTTGGATATCATATTTAGGAAAATAAACGAATCCATTTGCACTCCCACCTGGAGATAAATTAGTATCTAAAGTTATATCATATTTTATAGCTTTATATCTTAAGCCATTAGAACCAATTAAATAGAGCTTATAAGAAAATGGAGACAAATTAATTGGTTGATTAAAACCGTTAAATATTGTAACTTCAAATATTGCAAAGTCATTTAACTGAGTAGATGATACTAAATTTTTATAATAATTAGACAAATAGGCTTTATCATAGATAGTTTCTTTATATCCATGTAAAATAGTTCTTGCTTTTGCCAAGTCTTCATCTAAATATACAATTTGTATATACGACGAAGGAATATTAGATTCATTCATTGTAGGGCCTTTAACATTTTGATAAGTATTCCATAAATTAGATATTAATTGCAATAGAAAGAAATTAGATATACTTGAAGTAACCGGAGATATATTAGAATAACTTGATATAGCTTTATAGCTTTCATATTGATTATACAATGAAAATATCTGAAATGGGTCAAGAACTATTTTAGTAGCTGGAGCATTAGAATTAGGCCCAAATTTTACTATCTTAGTTTTAGTTGCTAAAACTTGAGAATAATATTTTAACCCATCATTTAACTTATCATAAGGTAAATTTTCGTCATTATCTCCTGAAATATAAGCTTTATTCATTAAATAATTAGAATTATTTTTATTAGAATCATTTAATTCTTTATTTTCTTGTTGAGTGGAGTTCTTTATTTCAAAATCATAGTATAATAAATCCCCTGTTTGAATATTACCTTCTAAAACCGAAAGTAAAGCTACATTATCAACTAAGCTTACTATTTTAACTTTTCCTACTTTATTAGACGATCTATAAACATCTAAAACTGTATCTTTAGGCAAGATTGAGTATAATTTAGAATAAAAATAATTTTCATCTTTTTTATAAATAACTCCTACCATATTAGCACTAAAAATAAATAAAATATTAAATACTATAAAAATAATAGCAAAAACAATAACTCTAAACATAATTTTTTATTTACCCCCTTAAGTGATTTATTTAATTTAAAACCTCTTCTATATTATAATTAAACAAAAAAATAAAAAAAACCTTATATATAATCATAATAATAGCAAAAAAATTATCTAATGGGGATATTGTATTTAGTTAAATCTTTAGTAATATTTTTTTGATGAGCTTCAATAGTTCCGCCACCAATTTCTATTAATTTAGCATCTCTCCATAATCTTTCAACTATTGCTTCTCCAAAGTACCCATAGCCTCCTAGCACTTGAATAGCGTTATCTGCAATCTCTTTAGCAACTGAAGAAGCAAAAAGTTTAACCGCATCAGTATCTATTCTATGGCCCGGTTTATTCAAATCAATATTAGCTGCAGTAGTGTATAAATAAGTTTTAGCTGCCATATATTTAGCATAAGAATCAGCTATATATCGTTGTATCTGTCCAAATTCCCTTATATACTTATTAAAAGCTTTTCTTTCGTTAGAGTACTTTATCATTATTTCTAAAGATCTACCTGCTATCCCTACAGATATAGCAGCTAAAGTCAATCTCTCTATTTCTAAATTTTTCATCATATGAATTAAACTATCCCCTTCTTTACCTACTAAATTTTCAGCAGGTACCTCACAATTATCAAAAACTAACTCAGCAGTCATAGAAGATCTCATTCCTAATTTATGTTTTAAAACTTGTCCTAAGTAGATTCCTTTAAATTGCTTTTCGACAATAAAAGAGCTAATTTTATCATCTTCAGTTTTAGCATAAACAAAAAATACATCCCCTAAAGTATTATTATCTATAGCTCCATTAGTTATATAAGTTTTTCTACCCGTTATATAATAATAATCCCCTTTTTTTATAGCTTTAGTTTTCATAGATAGTACATCAGTACCTGCATCAGGTTCAGTCATACACATCCCACCAATATATTCCCCACTAATCACCTTACTTAAATATTTGTTTTTTAGATTATTAGAAGCGTTTTGATAAAAATTATTAACAAATAATATAGAATGAGCTAAGTATGCTAAAGCAAATCCAGGATCTGAAGCAGCTAATTCTTCATGAACTATAACTGAAGCAACAGCATCCATCCCAGCACCACCATCTTCAAGCCTAACAGTTAATCCTAACAATCCTAGCTCTCCTAATTTTCTAAATAAATATATATTAAATTTTTCATTTTCATTATACTCTAAAGCTTGTGGCTCTACTTCATTTACCACAAACTCTCTTACCATTTGTCTTAAAAGCTTATGTTCTTCTGTGGGATTAAATATATCACTTTTTGTTAATACCTTAACTTCCATAAAATCCTCCCTTAATCTTAATTAATTTACTTTTCTAAAACTTCGTCGTAAACGGGAGTAGACCAAAAGGAAACATATTTTGGGAAGTATTCTCTTATTTTATTAGTAATATCACCTGGGCAATATCTTACTTTCTTTCCATTGATTTCACTAACAGGAATTATTTCAGCTCCAGTACCTGTTAAAAACACCTCATCAGCAGTTAATAAATCCTTTATATCTATTATATCTTCTTTTATTTTGATATTTAATTCTTTACAAATATCAATAACACTATTCCTAGTAATTCCTTCAAGAATACCTACATAAGGTGGAGGAGTTATAACTGTATCAAATTTAACTATAAAGATATTATCAGCAGTACATTCAGTTATATATCCTTGAGAATTTAACATTACTGCTTCCTGACAATTACTATAATTTGCTTCTATTTTAGCTAATATATTGTTTAAATAATTAAGAGATTTAATTCTTGGGGATAATATATCTGCAGATGGTCTTCTAAAAGAAGAAATTATAACTTTTAATCCCTTTTCATAAAATTCTTTAGGATAAAGCTGAATCTTATCAACTATGATAACTACCGTAGGATTTTCACATTTTCTAGGATCTAATCCTAAATCCCCTACTCCCCTACTAACTACTAATCTAATATAAGCATTTTCCCAATTTTCTTCTTCTAAATTAACCCGTACTACCTCTTTTACTATGCCTTTTAGTTCTTGATAATCATACGGGATATCCAGATTAATTACATTGGCCGAATGATATAATCTTTCTAAATGTTCATTAAGTTTAAAGATTTTTTTATTATAAACTCTAATCCCTTCAAATACCCCATCTCCATAAAGGAACCCATGATCCCAAACAGAAACCTTAGCTTCTTCTTTTGGATATAATTTCCCATTTATGAATACTTTCATAAACTTTACTCCTTTCTTTAATTTTAATTTTTCTACCTAAATTATTTTTATATTTTTATTTATTTTTTACAATATAAATATTATATAAACATTTTTTAAAACCTTTAAAGGAAATATTAAATGATAGTTATTAAGATATTTATAAATTTTATCGTTCAAAGAGTTTATCAATATATTTAAAATCTATCTTGATAACAGCATTTCTACCATGCGGACAAAAATTGGGATTTAATGAATCTAATTTTAAAATATTTTCACATAAATAAATTATTTCACTTTCATTTAATTTAGTTCCTGCTTTGACAGCAGACTTACAAGCAAACATAGATATTATATCCCTTAAGATTTTATCCTTATCAAATAAAGATATCCCAGTTATTAAATCTAATAAATCTAAAAATACTAATTTTATATCAAATTTCAAATTAACATAATTATTATTAAATACATATGGGTAAGTCTTTATTATAATGCTGTTTTTTGTTATTTCAGTATCAAAACCTAATTCATTTATAATATACTTAACAGTATCAGTACTATTTATTAAAAATTCTACTTTATTTAAATCCATTTCATCAAAAAATATCTCAATAGGTATAAGTAGTATTTGAGAATGTAAATTTATTTTATTTAACAAAGAAGTGTATATTATTTTTTCGTGAGCATTATGTTGATCAACTATATAAAATGCTTTATTATAATAAAACATAAAATAAGTTTCATCCCAATAGTATAGTAATTTAATATCTTTTGAATCTTTAAGATCAATTTTCTCTTCTATTTTATCTGCTTTTTCTATTGTTTCTAATATTTCTAGTTTTTTTTCTCTTTCTGTTTTAATTAATTTTGTTTGTTCTTTAGAATTTTGTAAATAATTATCTTTTATACTTTTATTTTTTTGTGTATCTTCTTTTTGTTGGATTTTTTCTATTTTTTTTATTAAATTAGAGACAAAAGAAGATAAATTTTTATTATCATCTGTATTAATAACATTGGGCTCTTGGTTTTTTAAATTATTTTTTAAATTATCATTTTTTAAATCATTATACCACTGATTAGGTAAGTTTTTATCAATTTTTTCTTCAATTTTATCTAAAAAAGTAATAGTAGTTTTTATTTTGGTATTTATGAATTCTTTAACAGCTTTTTGAATTAAATTTTTAACAAATATAGGCTTAAGGAATCTAACATCGAACTTCCTAGGATGTATATTAACATCTACTTCATCAGGAGGTAAATTTAAACTTACTATCCCTTCTATATAATATCTATCATCTAAAGTTTCATCAAAAACATTTTTAACCAATTTAACTAAGGAGTAATTACTATCTCCTACTATCCTATTATTTACATAAAAATAAATATTCCCTTTATTACTGCCTTTTTTATTTTTTACATTTTCTTTGAAAACATTAGATAAAACTAAAGTAATTTCATAATCTTCTATTTTTAAAGAAAAATCTTCTAGATAAGGATTTTTAAATACTTCTTTTACTCTATTTATAATTGTATCAGTTGGTAAGTAGTTAAGAATTAATTTATCATCAATATATAAAGAAAAAGCTACTTTATAGTTTATACAAGCTAATTGTTTAACTATATTTATTGTATTATAATTTTCTACCTTATTAGATGATATGAAATTTTTTCTAACAGGGCTATTGAAAAATAGATCTACTACTTTAATAATAGTTCCATTGTTAAAATAATTAATATGTTCTTCTTTTATAGAAATAATATTACCTTCAGAAGCATAAAGTGTATAAGTTTTATCAGATTCAATAGATTTAGAAGTTATATATATATTAGATACTTTGGATATAGCATAAAGAGCTTCTCCACGAAAACCAAAAGTATTTATCTTAAGTAAATCTTTTTCAGATTTTATTTTACTGGTAGCGTATCTATTTATAGTTAATGGTAAATCATCTGGGTAAATCCCAATTCCATCATCTCTAACTTCAATGAGTTTTAACCCACTATCTAAAATTCTTATTTTTATGTTTTTAGAGTAAGCATCTAAGGAGTTTTCTATCAATTCTTTTACAGCATTAGCAGGTCTCTCTATTACTTCCCCTGCAGCTATCTTTGAAAAAACCTCTTCTGGTAATTGAACTATCCTTCCCATAAATTTATTCTCTGTAATTGAATTGAATTACCTAAAATTAATATTAAGATCTTGAAATTTTTAATTTTACTTTTAAAAACTAACAAATTTTAATTTTTTAATTCTTTTTATTTTGCCCTATTTAATATTTTTATTTTTATTATATTTCTCCTTTAAGTTAAAAAAAATAATAAAATTAATTAATAATTTTTTATTTTATTTTTTCATACTCAAAATTAATAACATTCTTTTTTACTTTATCAAACTCTATCCCTACAAGATAAATTTTTTCATAATTTAAATATTTTTTAAAGTATTCTTTTTCTTTTATCTGCTTTAATGCTTTCCCTTTTTCTTCTTCTTTTTCTAACAACTTAAACTCTATTATATACACTACTTTTTTATCTACTACTATTGTTAAATCTATCCTCCCTTTTGACGTGTTGTCTTCTATTATTACATTTAATCCTGTAGAATATATCAATCCATATATTGCAGCAGAATAAACATACTCATTCTTTAACACTTCATAACTTATTGAATTTATAAACACTTCTATCTGCTTCTTTATCTCTTCTACCTCTTCTTTTATTAATGCTAATTCTAATGGTTTTGTTATATATTGTTTATAATCTCTCGTTATATAAAACAATAACTCATTGTTAAATGATTCTCTTACTTCTCTATTTGGGTAATCTAATGTATATACTTCCCTTGCACCTATTTTTTCTATCTCTTTTATAGTTAAATACCCCGTTTGAAACATTAACGCCTCTATACTTATATACTCTATATCAAACTTCTCTAATATCTCTTCTGTGTAATACCTCTTATACAAATATGGTAATTCAAAGTTTCTTTGTTTTATTATTTTAAATAAAAATTCCGTTCTTCCTGTTTCATACCAATAACTCCTTATCTCTTTCTTCTTTAAATATAATAACACATCAAACGGATTATATACTTTATTACTCAAAAAATTATATCCATTATAACGAACGCAGTATGTGTGAGTTATATGAAATATACCATTCTCTTATTTCTTCTATATTTACATTATCTAGATATTCTTTAAAATAATATTCTAATTCCTCTTGGGTATATCCGCATATGTCTCCATATTCTTTGCTTAATGAGATATCTTCTAATTGATTTAATCCACTAAACAGTGATACTTTCGCAAATTTTGAAACCCCTGTTACTATCACGAACTTTATATATTTATCTAACCCTTTTAATACTGAATAGAAACTCTTTAATGTTTTTCTTACTTCTTCTGCTTGTTTTTTATCTTCTATTAGATCTAATATTGGCTTGTCATATTCATCTATTAATACCACTACCTGCTTTTTATATTTTTTATTTAATTCTATTATTAACTTTTTAAAATTTCCGGGGATATCTTTTTCTTTATCTATTTCTATTTCATACTTCGTGTAATTTAGCTCTAATTCTTCTTTCATTCTTGTATATATCTCTGTATGTTCTTTTATATCCACTGAAAAATCTATTTTAATAATTGGATACCTCTCACTCCAATTCCATTTATCCTCTATGTACAATCCTTTAAATAACTCCTTTTTACCTTCATATAAATATTCAATAGTAGATAATAATAATGACTTCCCAAAGCGTCTAGGCCTACTTAAAAACACATACTTTGAACTACTTAATAATTCATATATATACTTTGTTTTATCTACGTATATATAATTATTTGTTATTAATTCTTTAAAGTCGCTTATTCCTATTGGTAATTTCTTCATTTATTCCTACCTCCTAAAAATTAAATCCAATAAAATTAAATATAATATAAAAATTAAATACCTTTATTTTAAATATTATAAATTGTTTAAAATTAATAAAATTTAATAAGACTTAAACCTAAGAAGATAACAAAAGAATGTAATAATGAGAATCTAAAGAGAATTTGTTTTTCAGTATATCCAAGAATTTCATAATGATGATGTAATGGAGTCATATAAAATAATCTATTACCTTTAGTAATTTTAAAATATAATACTTGTAAAATAACAGATAAAGTAACAATAAAGAACATAAACCCTAAGAAAAGTAGGAATGGTTCAATTTTAAGGGTTATAGCTAAGAAAACAAAAATAGCACCTAAACTTAATGAACCACTATCACCCATCATAACCTTAGCCTTAGGTAAATTATAAATTAAAAAAGAAATTAAAGAAACTATAAATAATAATATAACAGGAACAATAAACAATTTCTGAAAGACAATTGAAACAATAAGAAAACCAATAAAAGTGATAACACTTAAAGTTCCAGCTAACCCATCTAATCCGTCAGTTAAGTTAGTAGCATTACTAACCCCTGATACTAAAAAAAATAAAAATAAATAATATCCAATAGTATCTAAATCGTATATATTATTGATAACCTTAATATAATGAAAATCAAAATTAAAATTATATAAGAAAAAATCATTAGATAATTTTAATAAAAAGAAAACAATAGTAGTTATAATAATTTGAAAAAATAATTTATGTCGAGCTTTTAAGCCTAAATTTCTTTTATTAATTATCTTGAAATAATCATCAATAAAACCAATAATCATAGATCCTAAAACTAAAATGATAAAAATAAAAGCTAAATAGATATTAGAATATTTAAGTAAAATAAAAAAAGAAATAATAGAAGGTATAGTGATAAAGATAACTCCACAAGCAGTAGGAGTACCTTTTTTAAGAATATGATGTTTAGGAGCATCTTCTCTAATTTCTTGTCCTACCTTCTGGCCATAAATCCTTATATAATATCCTATTAAAAAATAAACACTAAAAAATACAAAAACACAAAGAAACAATAACAATCCTAAATTTAACATGTTTTTTATATTATATTTTTTTTTATATTATAATAATTATTATTTTTTTAACTTTCTCCTTTTATACTTTATCTTTTTATTTATTTTATTTATAAAAAAAATTGGTACCACAAAGGTAATGAAAATACTTCATACTTATCTATTTTAAGATAATAAGCATGTAAAAAGAAAGTTTCTAATTTATAAACGTAATTATTAAAATGAAATTTCAAAAAAAATTTAGAATTATCTTTATATTTATAATCTCCAAGAATAGGATAACCAATATTACTTAAATGAACTCTAATCTGATGAGTCCTACCAGTAAGTATATTTATATCTAACAAAGAAATTAAGTTTATGTTGTTATTATAATTTTTTATTTCCCATTCGTAAAAATCTTTAGTATTATTAATAAAATCATTAAAATTGATAGTTTTTATTTTATTAACAATAGTAATAGCATTTTTTCCATAAGATATAATTTCTTTTTTTAAGGGGGTTTTAGAATGGAAAATATCCCCTTCTATTTTAATAGAATTATATTTAAAATCTCCTAAAACAATAGCATAATACTTTTTTATAACTTCTCTATTCTTAAATAAATTAGATAATTTTAAAGCTGTATGATAATTTTTAGCAACAATCAAACAACCTGTAGTTTGCTTATCTAATCTATGAACTATAAATGGCTCAATACCTTTAAGCAATAAATAATCAACAACCGAAAAATTATATTTATTGATTTTATTAACTACTATAGGAACTTTATCTATTATGATAACATTATCATCTTCATATAAAATCTTTGTTGCTTTAATAATAAAATCTACAAAATTTTTATCTACATTATTTAATTTACTATTTTCTTTAATATTAATATTAAAGTATGAAGTATTTTTTTGAATTATTTTTAATAAAATATTATCACCTTTTTTTAAAATATAACTACCTTTTACTTCTTTACCGTTAACTAAAACTTTATTATTTTCTATTAAATATTTTATATAACTTCTACTTAAATTTAATTTATCAGCTAGAAATTTATCTATCCTTTTATTAAAATCATCTTCAATGATTATATAAATATTATCATTAAGATTACTATTAGAATTATTTGTAAAAGCATTTGAATTATACATAACTTTTCTAATTATCTATATTTTCTTTAGAATAATTATTTTTTAAAAGATTAATAAAATTTTGTTTAAAATTATTAGGATGATAGTTTAAGGAAAAATTAAAAGAATTTTCTTTTATTTTATTTATTAATTGATTATCTTTTAAGATTTGTAAAACTTGAAGTGCAAATAATTTAGGATTGTCATTATCAATAAGGAACCCATTATAACCTGATTGGATTATAATATTAAATGGAGAAACATTTAAAGCTATCACAAGGGCTTTTTGCGCCATAGCTTCAAGTAAAACTAAGCCTAAAGTTTCGGTTTTGGATAAAAATAGAACAGCCTGACTAAATTTATAATATCTCCTAATTAGCTCCTGACTTAAATAACCAGTAAATATTACCTTATTTTGTAAATTATTTTTTATAACATAATCTATTAAGTTATTTTTTTCAGGTCCATCTCCACATATATAAAACTCAAAACTATTATCTAATAAATTGATTTCTTTAAAAATATCTATTAAAAAAAATAAATTTTTTTCCTTAGCTAATCTGCCTGCATACATTATATATCTTTTATTCTTTAAAATATTATCAATCTCTAATTCAGTATCTTCCCAAAAAATCCCATTTAGTGGTAATGGTAAAATTTTTATTTTCTCTTTTATTTCTTCTCTTAAATTAATCTTATCAGCTTTAAAATAATTAGATAAAATATAATCTTTTACATAATTATTAGCAACTAAAACTATATCAGATTCATTTATTACTTTCTTATTAAGTATTGTTAATATAAAATTGGAAAAGTATTTAGGTAACGGTACATAATGAACATAATACTCCCAAAACGTATGAAAATAAAATATCTTCTTTAGCTCTTTAAAGTCAATATCTTTTCTATTTTTTAGAAAATATTTATAAAATTTAATTGAAATAATAAAAGAATTAAAAATATTATGATTA
>Ga0101943_1001775_pt1 | contig 16339 bp, 15 predicted proteins | sample DewCreD2012metaG_5_FD_75244 | JGI IMG/M metagenome (GOLD analysis project Ga0101943, IMG submission 75244) | Hot spring sediment bacterial and archeal communities from British Columbia, Canada, to study Microbial Dark Matter (Phase II) - Dewar... ... | reverse complement strand
TGCGGCTCGTAGGTGCGGGAGGTGGTGATCCCGGCCTGGGCGTCGGTGCGCGAGACCACCCTGCCCGCCGCATCGTAGGCGTAGGTGGAGACCCCCGTGGCGGAGAGGGGGTCGTCGATGGTCTTCAGCAGGCCGTTCGGATCGTAGGCGTAGCTCGTGGTGCCGGCGGCGGTGCTCACCGAGGCCAGGCGCCCGGTGGGTTTCTGCCTGATCACCTCGTAGGCGTAGGTGGTCTCGGCCTCCTGCTCGGTGCAGGGGGCGGGGGTGGCGCAGACCCGCAGCTGGCGGCCGGCCGGATCGTAGGCGATCGAGGAGGTGATGTCCGAGGAGAGGTCGCTCGCCTGCTCCAGGCTGCCGTCGGGCAGGTAGGAGAAGGACAGGCGCCCCCCGCAGGCCCCGCCGTCGAGGCCGATCTCCCGGCCGAGGTCGTCGTAGGTGTGGGTCACGGTGCAGCCCCGGGGATCGGTCGAGGAGGCGAGCCAGCCGGCCGGGGTGTAGGTGTGGGTGGTGATGAGGTCGGCGCCGGGGCGGACCTCGGTCGCCGAGGCGAGCAGGCCCGCGCGGGTGTAGGTGAAGCGCCGGCGCCAGAACGAGGTGCCGGCCGCATCGAGCTGGACGCGCTGCTGGAGCATCTCCCCGGCGTCGTTGTAGGTGTAGGTCGCATCGTAGGCCTGGGTCGCGGAGGTGTAGGTGCGGGCGAGCGTGAGCCGCCCGGCGGCATCGTAGAGCCGGGCGCCTGGCCTCGGTCGACGGGCCGCGGCCCGCCGAGGACCCGCACCGAGGTCTCCCGCCCGAGCTGGTCGAGCTCGCTCACCGTCGCCACGCCGGCCGGGTCGGTCACGGTGACCCGGTAGGGCCGCACCGAGTACGCGGTGACGGTCGCGGTGCCGTCCGGCGCGCTCTCCTCGGCCGCCCGGTCCTGCGCGTCGTAGCGGGTCTCCCAGGTGTAGCCCCGGGGGTCGGTGAGGCGGATCTCGTTGCCGACCTCGTCGTAGACGTGGACGATCCTCGGGGCCGGGAGCGGGCCGCCCCGGTCGGGATCGGGCAGGGTCTCCTGCGCAACGCCGTTCGCGCGATGCCTACACCGGCGTCCCCCGAGCGGTCAAACGCGCAGGCCAGGAGCCGTTGCAGTCCGAGGGATCCTCACGCCCGCCGGGGGCGAGGCGGATCGGGGCTGGGCCGCCGGCCCACGCGTCATCCGGTGGCGCGGCGGTCGATCGCGTAGCTCGAGCCGGTCTGGCGCTTGGCGAACTGCTTCATCTCGGTCGCCACCGCCACGGCCTCGCCGTAGTGGGTGAACGTCCGCACGTCGGTGGTGGCGATGCCGACCGAGATCGAGGCGAGCGGCAGGCGCTGGAGCACGCCCTTGCGGTCCTCGACCTCGACGTAGCCCCGCTCGATGTCCTCGGGGTCGTAGAACTGGTGGACCTGGGCGTCGAAGCGCTCGACGATGCGCTTGGCGATCGGCTCGGCGTGCTCGGGGGGCACCACGGCCGCGAAGTCGTCGCCGCCGATGTGCCCGACGAAGCCCTCGGAGCCGGCGAGCTCGACCACCGCGTCCTGGATGATGCGCGCGGTGGCCTGGATGAGCCGGTCGCCGCGGACGAACCCCTTCTGGTCGTTGTAGGCCTTGAAGTTGTCGAGGTCGCAGTACAGGACCGCGAACGGGCGCGCCTCGCGCACCATCCGCTCGATCTCCTCCTGGATCCGGATGTTGCCCGGCAGGCCGGTGAGCGGCGAGAGGTTCCGCATCTCCTTCGCCCGCCGCAGCGTGCCCTTCACGCGCGCGAGGAGCTCGATCGGGTCGAAGGGCTTGATGATGTAGTCGTCGGCCCCCGCGGTGAGGCCGAGCACCTTGTCGGTGGACAGGGCCTTGGCGGTGAGCATGATGATCGAGGTGTTCGCGGTCTGCGGGTTGCGGCGCAGGCGCTGCGCGACCTCGAACCCGTCGATCCGCGGCATCATCACGTCGAGCAGGACGAGGTCCGGCCGCAGCTCGGCCGCCTTCTCCAGGGCCTGCTCGCCGTCGGAGGCCACGGCCACGTCGTAGCCGGCGCTGCGGAGGTTGACCTCGACGAAGCGCGCGATGTCCGGGTCGTCGTCGACCACGAGGATCGTCTCGGGCATCAGGCCCTCCCCTCAGCGATCGCCTTGAGCTCCCGCGCGACGGCGGCCGGGTCCGGCGCCTGGTAGATCGCGGAGGCCGCGATGAGCACGTTCGCCCCGGCCTCGATGCAGCGGCGAGCGTTGTCGAGCTTCACCCCGCCGTCGATCTGCACGTCGGCCTGCAGGCCGCGGCGGTCGAGCTCGGCCCGGACGGCCTCGAGCTTCGGCAGGGCCTCGGGCATGAACCGCTGCCCGGCCCAGCCGGGGTAGACGCTCATCACCATCACGTCGTCGAGCTCCTCCAGGTACGGGAACAGCGACTCCACGGGGGTCGGGGGGCTCACGGTCATGCCGACGCGCATCCCGGCACCGCGGGCCTTGCGGATCACCGGCGCCGGGTCCTCCACGGCCTCGATGTGGAACGAGACGATGTCCATGCCGGCCTGCGCGAGCTCCTCGAACTGCGACTCCGGCATCTCGATCATGAGGTGCCCGTGCAGGACGAGCGGGGTGCACGGCCGCAGCGAGGCGACGAGCACCGGCCCGAACGTGATCGGCGGCGCGAAGTGTCCGTCCATGACGTCGATGTGGATGGCGTCGGCATACGGCTCGACCAGCTTGACCTGGTCGGCCAGGTGCGCGAGATCCGCCGACAGGATCGAGACCGAGAGCTTGCCCATCGCGGCGTCATCCTACCGGCCGACGGGCTCGTGCTTGCGGAAGCCCGCGACGAACATCGCGTCGCATCCGTGCCGGTGCGGCCACAGGCGGAGGCGCTCGGCGGGCCCGTCGGGACCGGGCACCGGCTCGGGCTCCAGATCGGACCGGCCGTCGAGGAGCGCGTCGCAGACCTCGTCGGTCTCGGTCCGCGGGAACGTGCACACCGAGTAGACGAGCCGTCCCCCCGGCGCGAGGAGCTGGGCGGTGGCCAGGAGGATCCCGCGCTGCAGCTCGGCGAGCCCCACGAGCTCCGCCGGATCGACGCGCCACAGCAGCTCGGGCCGGCGCCGCGCCGAGCCCAGGCCCGAGCAGGGCGCGTCCACGAGCGCGCGGTCGAACCCGCCCCGCAGCGCCGGGCGCCGCCCGTCCTGCACGAGCACCCGCGCGGTGACGCCGAGCCGCTCGGCCGTGCGCCGGATGAGGTGCGCGCGGTGCTCGCTCGCGTCGGCCGCGACGAGCAGGCCGCCGGGGCCGAGGACGCACGCGATGTGCCCGGCCTTGCCGCCGGGGCCGGCGCACGCGTCGAGCACCCGCTCCCCCGGCCGCGGCTCGAGGGCGGAGACCACGAGGGCCGAGGCCGGATCCTGGACCGTGAACCAGCCCTCGGCGAACCCGGGAAGCTCCGCGGGCGCGCCCCGCTCGAGCAGGAGGCAGTCGGGGTGCAACGGGCTCCGCTCCGCGCGCACGCCGGCCTCGGCGAGGCGCGCCTGGACCTGCTCGAGGCTCGCGCGGCAGGTGTTGACCCGGAGCCCGACCCGCGCCGGCTCCCCGAGCGCCCGGGCGGCGAGCTCGACCTCCTCCGGGGGCAGGAGCGCGCGGAGCTCGCCCACCGCCCAGGGCGCGAGGCCCGAGCGGAGCGAGATCGCCTCGTCGTCCTCCCCCGACGGCTCGCCCGGGGGCGCCGCGGCGAGGCGCCGCAGCACGGCGTTCACGAGCCCCCGCTGGCGGACGAGCCCCACCGTCTCGGCGACGGCGGCGTGCGGCGGGATCCGGGTGTGGAGCAGCTGGTAGGCGCCGAGCCGCAGGGCCGCGAGGGCCGGCGGCGGGGCCTCGGCGAGCGGCCGGTCCAGGAGCCCGGCGAGGACCCGGTCGAGCGCCGGCAGGTGCCGCAGCGTGCCGTAGGCGAGCTCGGTCGCGAGGGCCGCGTCCCGCCCCGAGAGCCCGGCGCGCGACAGGGCCACCCGCAGCGCGAGGTTCGAGTACGCGCCGTCCTCGGTCACGCGCCGGATGACCTCGAGGGCCACCCGCCGGGGCGAGCGCCGGCGCTCCGCCCGACGACCCGAGGACGCCGCGCTCACGCCCGCGGCTCGCCGAGGCGCTCGCCCACGGCGGGCCGGTAGCCGTTCACGAAGTCCGCCACGGCCATGACCCTGCGGCCGGCCGGCGCCACGAGGAGCGGCGCGAACCCGCCCTCGGCCGTCGCCACCACGAACCCGCGCTTGCCGACCTCGACGATCACCCCCGGCTCCCCCTCGGCGGGGACCGCCTCGGCCCGCAGGACCTTGAGCGGCTCGCTCCGGAAGGTCGTCGTCGCGCCCGGCTCGGGCGCGAGCGCCCGCACGAGGTTCACGAGCAGCCGGGCCGGCTGGGAGAAGTCCAGGACCCGGTCCTCCGGGCCGAACTTCGGGGCGTAGGTCGCGAGGCTCGGGTCCTGCGGGCGCGGGGCGACCGGGCCGGACGCGAGCAGGTCGACGGTCTCCACGAGGAGCTCGGCCCCGACCTCGGCCAGCCGCGCGCCGAGCGAGCCGGCGTCGTCCTCGGGCAGGATCGGGACTTCGCGCTGGAGGATGATGGGGCCGGTGTCGAGCCCCTTGTCCATGAGCATCGTGGTCACGCCGGTGCGCTCCAGGCCCGCGAGGAGCGCGGTCTGCACCGGCGCCGCGCCGCGGAGCTCCGGCAGGAGCGAGAAGTGCAGGTTGACCGGCGCGACCCTCGGCAGGTGGAGCACGGTCGGCGGGAGGATCTCGCCGTAGGCCACGACCACGAGCACGTCGGGCACGCTCGCGGCCAGCTGCTTGAAGCCGGGGCCGGTCTTCACGGTCTCGACCTCGATGAGCGGCAGGCCGAGGCGGCGGGCCTCCTCGGCGACGGGCGTCGGCCGCGGCTCGTTGCCCCGCCCGGCCGGCTTCGGCACGGCGGTGACGACCGCGACCACGGGGTGACGCGAGGCCGCGAGCGCCCGAAGCGCGGGCACCGACCACGCGTCGTTGCCGAGGAACGCGACCCGCAGCGAGCGCGGCTCGGCCGTCCGGCTCACCCCCCGCTGCGCTTGAGCTCGAGCTCGCGTAGCTGGCGCATCACCTCGCGCCGGCCGGCCTCGTCGAGCCGGTCGATGTAGAGCTTGCCGTCCAGGTGGTCGGTCTCGTGCTGGAAGATCCGCGCGAGCAGGCCCTCGGCCTCGATCTCGATCGGCTCGCCGTCCAGGTCCCGGCCCCGCAGGCGGCAGCGGAGCGCCCGCGGCGTCGGGTAGAAGGGGCCGGGGATCGACAGGCACCCCTCGTCGATCGTCTCGACGTCCCGCAGGTCGGAGACCTCGGGGTTGGCGACGAACCCCTTGTGGCCCTCGCCGTCGTCGTAGACGAAGAAGCGGAGGGAGATCCCCACCTGGTTCGCGGCGAGGCCCACCCCGGGCGCCGCGTACATCGTCTCGAACATGTCCTCGACCGTGGCACGGAGCCATCCGTCGAAGCGCTCGAGCGGCCGGCACCGCTCGCGCAGCACCGGGTCGCCGAGCGTCCGGATCGCCAGGATCGCCACCGCCTCCCCTCCTTCACAGGTGGGGCTCCGCCTCCACCCGCTTCACGACGCCCCGCTCGGCGAGCGCGCGCACGGTGCGCCCGAACGCGCCGACCGCGCCCGGCTCGAGCGCGAGCAAGCATACCGTCGCCTGGTCCCGGCCCGAGACGAGGAGGGTCGTGGGCCGCAGGGCCCGCAGGTGGCTCTCGAGCTCGGCGGCGCCCGTGACCCGGAAGACCGCGTGGCCGACGGGGAAGCCGGCCTCGGCCCGGCGGGCGAGCTCGGCGCGGTGGAAGCGCTCGGGTCGCCCGGTGACGAGCGCCTGCACGGCGGGGTCGTTCGGGCGGCGGGTCTGGACGATCACGCGACCGGATGGCATCGCCCAGGCCGCCGCCTCGAACCAGGTCGTCACCGCCCGCTCCAGGGCCGAGAGGCCGGGGCGCCGGGCGGCGAGGTCGGCGTCCAGGATCGCGACCAGGTCGAGCCCGAGCGGGCCGAGGTCCTTCACCGCCTCGACCCCGCCGACGAGGACCTCGGCGGAGCCCGGCGGTCGCGGCTCGTCCTCCGGCCCGATGCGCGAGACCGGCACCGGCGCGATGCGCCTCGCCCACTCCTCCACCCGCTCCGCCCCGCCGCGCGCGATCCCGAAGTCGCTCGCGCCGCAGGCGGCGCAGCGCCCGTCGGCGCCGCAGATCACGCAGCGCACCCGGCCCTCCTGCCGCCGCAGCACCCCGCCGCAGGCCGCGCAGGCCGCCGGCTCGCCGCAGGCCCGGCACACCCGGGCCACGCCCCAACCGGGGAGCGGCTCGTACAGGAACGCCCGCCGCACGCCGCGGAGGGCGGCGACGAGCCGGGGGGCGCGGCCCTCGGGGCCGGGCGCCACGATCTCGACCGGCGGCCACCGGCGGCCCCGTGGCTCGACCCGCACGTGGTCGAGCACCGTGGCCTCCACCGAGGGGCAGAGCGCCGCCGCCACCGCGACCGCCCCCTCGATCCGGGCCCGGGCGACCGCGACATCCCGGACGTGGAAGTAGGGGGCGCGCTCCTCCCGATGGAGGGCGTGGCTCTCGCGCGAGACGTAGAGGAGACCGAGCTCGGGAAGCGGCGCGAAGACCGCCGGTCGGGTCCCCACCACGACGCGGTAGCGGCCCGCCGCGATGTCGAGCCACATCCGGTAGCGCGAGCGGCGGTCGCCCCCGAGGAACAGCGCCACCTGCTCGCCGAAGGCCTCGCGCACCGCGGCGGCGGTGGCCGGCAGCGGGTCGGCCTCCGGCACGATGACGATCGCGCGGCGGCCGCCCGCCACGGCCGCGGCCACGCAGGCCACCGCGAGCTCCTGCTCGCCCTCGGGCGCCGGGCGCACCACGAACGTCCCGGCGGCGCCGCCCGCGACCGCCCCCCACAGCCGTTCCCCGTTCACGTAGCCGGCGATGCAGGCGCGCAGGCCGGCGGCGTCGATCTCCGCGGGGCTCGCTGCGCTCCTTCGGCTCGCTCCGCTCGCCTCAGAGACCCCGCTCCGATCGACGCCGCCGCCGGGGGGCTCCTCGCCCGCCACGCGGGGCGGGACCATCGCGCCGAGCACCGCCGCGAGCGGCGCCACGTAGCGCTCGGCCACCCAGCGGGCGAGCGCGAGCCGGCGCTCGTCGAAGAACCGGACCGGCGAGAGCACCCGCCGCACCGGCAGCATCCGCGGCGGCACCTCGTCGGTCGCACCGAGGATCCATCCCCGGACGAGCCGGCCGTGGAAGCGCACCTGCACGAGCGAGCCGACCCCGGCGCCGAGCCCGGCGTCGAGCTCGTAGGTGAAGGGGCGGTCGAGCGCGAGGACCGGCCGGTCGATGCAGACCGCGACGGGGCCCGAGAGGACGTCCGCGCTAGGAGACGGCGCGGCGGAGCTCATCCGCGCGGTCGACCGCCTCCCAGGCGAACTCCTTGCGGCCGAAGTGGCCGTAGGCGGCCGTCTCCTTGTAGATCGGCCGACGCAGGTCGAGCGCCCGGATGATGGCGGCGGGCCGGAAGTCGAAGGCCTCCCACACGAGGTCCACGATCTTCTCCGGGTCGACCTGCTCCGTGCCGAACGTGTCGACCGCGAGCGAGACCGGGTGCGCGGTCCCGATCGCGTAGGCCACCTGGATCTGGAGCTTGTCGGCGAGCCCGGCGGCGACGAGGTTCTTCGCGACGTACCGAGCCATGTACGCGGCCGAGCGGTCCACCTTCGTCGGGTCCTTCCCCGAGAAGCAGCCGCCGCCGTGGGGCGCCATCCCGCCGTAGGTGTCGACGATGATCTTGCGGCCGGTGAGCCCGGTGTCGGCCTTCGGGCCGCCGATCTCGAACCGGCCGGTGGGGTTCACGAGGATCCGGACGCCCTCGGCGTCGAGGTCGAACTCGCGCAGGACGGGGTCGATGACCTCCGCCTCGACGTCGGGCTTCAGCAGCGTCTCGACGTCGACCTCCTCGCGGTGCTGCGCCGAGATCAGGACCGTGTCGACCCGCACCGGCTTCCCGCGCTCGTACTGGATCGTCACCTGGCTCTTGCCGTCGGGGCGCAGGTACGGGATGACCCCCGCCTTGCGCACGTCGGCGAGGCGCTTGGTGAGCCGGTGGGCCATCGCGATCGGGATCGGCATGAGCTCGGGGGTCTCTCGGACGGCGAAGCCGAACATCATCCCCTGGTCGCCGGCGCCGAGGGTGTCGAGCTCGTCGTGGGAGTGCTCCTCCCGGACCTCCAGGGCCGCGTCCACCCCCCGGGCGATGTCCGGCGACTGCTCCTGGATCGAGGTCAGCACCCCGCAGGTGTGGCCGTCGATGCCGAAGTTCGCGTCGGTGTAGCCGATCTCCGTGATGGTCTCGCGGACGACGGAGGGGATGTCCACGTACTCCGAGGTCGTGATCTCACCGGCGACCATCACGATGCCGGTGGTGACCAGCGTCTCGCAGGCGACGCGCCCGTCGGGGTCCACGGCGAGGATCGCGTCCAAGATCGCGTCCGAGATCTGGTCGGCGAGCTTGTCGGGGTGTCCCTCGGTGACCGACTCGGAGGAGAACAGGTACGCGCGGCTCATGTCCGCCGGAGCATAGCAGCCCTCAGCGACCGGGCGGCGCGAGGAGCGCGGCGAGCCGGTCGCAGATCGCGCGCGCGAGCTCGGCCTTCGTCCACTCGCGCAGGGGCTCCTCCGACCCGTCCGAGCCGAGGATCGCGGCGCGGTTGGTCTCGGCGCCGAACCCCGTCCCGGGGCGGCCGACCTCGTTCACCACGAGCAGGTCGAGGCCCTTGGCCGCGAGCTTTCCCCGGCCGGCCTCGAGGGCGTCCCCGGCGGTCTCGGCCGCGAAGCCCACGAGCACGAGCCCCTCGGGGCGGCGCGAACCGAGCTCGGCGAGGATGTCGGGGGTCGGCTCGAGGTGCAGCTCCGGCGGTCCGAGCTCCTTCTTCAGCTTCTCGGGCGCCGGCGCGGTCGGCCGGAAGTCGGCGACGGCCGCGGCCATCACCACCGCGTCGGCGCCGGCGGCCGCCTCGAGCACCGCGGCGCGCATCTCCTCGGCCGTCTCGACCCGCACGACGCGCGGGCCCGGCGGGGGCTCGACCGTCCCGGGGCCGAGCACGAGCGTCACGTCCGCCCCCCGGTCGAACGCCTCCTTGGCCACCGCGGCGCCCATCCGCCCCGAGGACCGGTTCCCGATGAACCGGACCGGGTCGATCGGCTCCCAGGTCGGCCCCGCGGTCACCACCACCCGGCGCCCCGCGAGGTCCCGGCCGGCCGCGGCGAGCTCCTCGGCCGCGCGCAGGATCTCCTCGGGCTCGGCCATCCGCCCGAGGCCCTCGTCGCCGGCGGCGAGCGGCCCGGCCTCGGGCCCGACGATCCGCGCCCCGCGCTCCCGCAGAGCCGCCACGTTCGCCCGCGTCGCCGGGTGCTCCCACATCCCCGTGTGCATCGCCGGTGCGAGCAGGAGCGGGCAGGCTGCCTCGAGCAGCGTCGAGGTGAGCAGGTCGTCGGCGATCCCGTGGGCGAGCTTGGCGAGCACGTTCGCCGTCGCCGGCGCGACGACCGCGAGATCGGCCTCGCGCGCGAGGCGCACGTGCAGCACCACCCCGGGCTCCTCCCACAGGTCGGCGTAGGCGCGCCGGCCCGAGAGCGCGGCGAAGGTGTCGGGACCGACGAAGCGCGTGGCCGAGCGGGTCATCACGACCTGCACGAGCGCGCCGGCGCCCGTCAGCAGGCGCGTGAGGGAACAGGCCTTGTAGGCGGCGATGCCGCCGGTGACGCCGAGGAGCACCCGGCGTCCCGCGAGCGGGCTACTTGATGCCAACCCCTTCGGGGCGCTCGGCGTAGATCTTCCCCTCGGCGATCTCCTCGAGGGCGATCGAGAGCGGCTTGCTGCGCAGGCCGGACTCGACGAGCGGCGGGACGAACTCCGCGCGGCCCTCCCCGAGCTGGTTGTAGTAGGAGTTGATCTCGCGCGCCCGCTTGGCCGCGAGGATCACCAGGGTGTACTTGGAGTCGACCTGCGCGAGGAGGTCGTCGATCTTCGGCTCGATCATGGGCGTGTCGTTCCTCCGCTGGCTTCGGTGCGCGGCTCGGCGCCGGCTCCGCGGGACCCCTGGATGATAGCAACCAGCCGGTCGACCGCCCGCTCGAGCTCGTCGTTCACGATCACGTGGTCGAAGGCCGCGCGCTCGGCGAGCTCGCGCTCGGCGGTGGCCAAGCGCTCGGCCAGGCGCGCCTCGTCCTCGGTCCCCCGCTCGCGGAGTCGGCGCTCGAGCTCGGCCATCGAGGGCGGCTCGATGAGGACGAGCACCGCCGAGGGATCGCGCTCGCGGACCTGGAACGCCCCCTGGACGTCGATCTCGAGCACCACGTCCTCGCCGCGCGCGAGCGCCTCCCGGACCGGGGCCGCCGGGGTCCCGTACCGGTGGCCGAAGACCTCGGCCCACTCCAGGAGCTCGCCGTCCGCGATCAGGCGCGAGAACTCCTCGTCGGAGACGAACCGGTAGTCCACCCCGTCCCGCTCGGCGGGACGGGGTGGCCGGGTGGTCGCGGACACCGAGACGCGCAGCCGCGGGAGACGCTGCACGAGGCGCCGCACGATGGTGCCCTTGCCGACCCCGGACGGGCCGGCGATCACGAAGAGCCTGCCGCGCGGTTCGATCGCGCTACTTCTTGGAGAACTCGGCGAGCAGCGCCTCGCGCTGCTTCGCGCCGAGGCCGCGCATGCGACGGGTGGCGGAGATGTCGAGCTTCTCCATGATCCGCGTTGCCCGGACGTTCCCCACCCCGGGCAGCGACTCGAGGACCGTCGACACCTTCATCTTGCCGATCGTGTCGTCGTCGGTGTTGGCGAGCAGGTCCTTCAGGGTCCGCTTGCCGGACTTCAGCTCGGCCTTCACCTCGGCGCGCTTGCGCCGCGCCTCGGCGGCCTTCTCGAGAGCCTGCTTGCGCTGCTCGTCCGTCAGGGTCGGTAGCGGCATGCGTCGCTCCTTTGCTCGTCGGGGTCGGAAGCGACGCGAGTATAGTGCCGGGCTCCGCCGGCAGCAACGCGAGCGTTGCGCGCTACCTGCGGTTTCGGCGCGCCTGCGCGAGGATGCCCCGCGCGGCGCCGACGGGGTCGGCGGCCGTGGTGATCGGGCGCCCGACCACCAGGTAGTCGGCCCCGGCCTCGAGCGCCTCGCGCGGGGTGAGGACGCGGACCTGGTCGTGGCCGTCCGAGCCCTCGGGCCGGATGCCGGGGACGACGAGCGCGACCTCCTCCCCGAGCGCCTGGCGGACGACCGCGACGTCGGCGCCGGAGACCACCACCGCCCGCGCACCGGCCTGCACCGCCTCGAACGCGAGCGAGGCCGGGGAGGCGAGCGCCTCGTCCAGGCTCGAGAGGACGGTCACCGCGGCGACGAGCGGCGGCTCCACGCCCGCCTCCTCCGCTCCCGCCGCGGCGCCCCTCACCGCCGCCCGGACCATCGCCTCGCCCCCGAGGGCGTGCACCGTGAGCATCCGCACCCCCAGCCGGGCGCACGCGCGCGAGGCCCGCTCCACCGTCGTCGGGATGTCGTGCAGCTTGAGGTCGAGGAACACCGGCCCGTGGACCCCGATGCGGCGCACCGCCTCCGGACCGTGCGCGGTGAACAGCTCGAGCCCGACCTTCAGCATCCCGGCGACGTCGGCGAGCTCGGCCGCGAGGCGCTCGGCGGCCTCGAGGTCGGCGAGGTCGAGGGCCACGACGAGCGGGTTCTCCGGCGGCGGGATCACGAGGGCTCCCGCCCGAGCCGGAGCCTGCCGCGCAGGGCCGCCGGGCTCTCGAGCTGCTTGTCCTTCAGGTAGGCGAGGATGCCCCGAGCGATCTCGACCGGGGCCGCGGGATCCACGAGCATCGCCGTCCCGACCTGCACGGCCCAGGCGCCGGCGAGGAGGAACTCGACCGCGTCCGTGCCGGTGCTGATGCCCCCCACACCCATGATCGGCACCTCGGGCATCTCCCGGGCGACCCGGTAGACGGCGGCGAGCGCGATCGGCTTCACGGCGGGGCCCGAGAGCAGCCCCACGGGGGCGGCGAGCGCCGGGCGCAGCCGCTCGGCGTCCACGGCCATCCCGGGGACCCCGTCGATCAGCGTGAGCCCGTGCGCACCGGCCCGGACGCAGGCCCGGGCGGACTCGACGAGGTCCGGCTCGAGCGCCGGGAGCTTCGCGAAGACCGGCAGGCGGGACATCCGGGCGACCGCGCCCACGACCTCCGAGATCCGGTCCGGCCGCGCGTGGAACGGCCGGCCCCGGCCGCGCTCCTCGTCGGGCGCGCCGAGGTAGACCTCGAGGGCCACGATCCCCGGCCGGTTCTGGAGCAGCGTCGTCACGCGCAGGTACTCCTCGACGCTCGAGCCCGCGACCGAGGCGATCACCGGGACGCCGACCCGCTGCAGGTGCGGCAGGTCCTCGCGCAGGAACGCCTCGACCCCCGCGTTCTGCAGGCCGATCCAGGAGAGCAGGCCGGAGGGTGTCTCGGCCATCCGGGGCGTCGGCGAGCCCTTGCGCGGCTCGAGCGTGAGGCTCATCGTCACGACCCCGCCGAGCCGGTGGAGGTCGACGAGGGTCGCCTCGCGGCCGGTCCCCAGGCACCCGGCGGCGGCGAGGACCGGCAGGGGGAGGACCACCCCGTTCAGGTCGACCGTCATGCGGGGGCTCAGCCCGGCCACGAGCGCACCACCGGGAAGCCCTCGGGCGGGGTCGGCGCGAGCGCCGGCTGCTCGCCCATCCACCGGTCCCACAGGACCCGCGCGGGGTTGAGCACCGGCCCCTCCGTGCATAGCCGCAGGTTGTCGTAGCCCGAGCCGTCCTTGCGGACCACCGGCACGACGCACGTGAAGCACTGACCCATGCCGCAGGCCATCCGCTCCTCGAGCGCCATCTGCGAGGGGATCCTGCGCTCCAGGCACACCTCGGCGATCCCTCGCAGGGTCTCCCGCGGCCCCGCCGCATACAGCACCTGCGCGCCGGTCGCCTCGAGCATCCGCGGCAGCAGGTCGAGCACGGTCCCGCGCTCCCCCATCGAGCCGTCGACGGTCGCCACCGCGAGCGTCTGCGCGATCCGCTTGGCCTCGATCGGCTTGAAGACGTGCTCCTGGGTCGCGCCGCCGAGGATCATGTCCACGCGCTTGCCGCGGGCGCGCAGCTCCTGCGCGAGGAACGAGATCGTCGCGCCGCCGTGGCCCTCGGCCACGAGCAGGCAGTTCGTGAGCCGGGTCGGGTAGGCGAAGGCCTTGCCGAGCGGCCCGATCACGTCGAGGAACTGGTGCGCCTTGGCCTCGGCGAGCCACCGGGTCCCCTGCCCCTGCGGGTCGAACGCGAACTCGAGCGTGCCTGCCCACCCCCCGCGCCGGGAGGCGTGGTGGATCGAGAAGTGGCGCCGGAGCAGGAACGAGCGCTCGGGCGGCATCGCCACCGAGACGAACTGGCCGGGCCGGGCGCGCTCGGCGATCTCGGGCGCCACGACGGTGAGCGCGTGGTACGCGCCGAGGCGCCGGGTGGAGAGGATCTCGGCGCGGACCCGCTTCATGCGCCCTCCCCCGCCGCCTCGGGGAGCGGGAGCTGCCACCCGGCGAGCGCCCGAGCCCCCGCGTGGTGCTCCTGGAGCGAGCGCGGCGCCGCCGTGCCCGCGCGCAGCGCCTCGATGCCGCGGATCGCGGCGAACACGCCCGGCAGCGTCGTGATGCAGGGCACGCGGGCCGCGGCCGCCGCCGTGCGGATGTAGTAGCCGTCGGTCCGCGCCCCGCGCCCGAAGGGCGTGTTGATCACGAGGTCCACCTTCCCGGAGCGGATGAGCTCGGCCACGTTGTCGGGCCCCTCGCTCACCTTGGCCACCCGCTCCACGGGGATGCCGGCGCGCTCGAGCACCGCGGCGGTGCCCCGCGTGGCGAGCAGCCGGAACCCGAGCTGGGCGAGGCGCTGCGCCGGCAGCACGATCGCGCGCTTGTCGCGGTTGGCGACCGAGACGAACGCCGTGCCCGAGGTCGGCAGCCCCGCGCCGGTCGCGACGAGCGCCTTCGCGAGGGCCGCCCCCGGGTCGACGTCGATGCCCATGACCTCACCCGTCGAGCGCATCTCGGGCCCGAGGACGGTGTCCTGCCCGGGGAAGCGGTCGAACGGCAGCACCGCCGCCTTCACCGCGGTGTACGGCAGGTGGCGGTAGTGGCGGGGATCGGGCGGGAGGATCTGCTCGCGGGCGAGCTCGGCGAGCGTGCGCCCGGTGAGCACGAGGGTCGCGATCCGCGCGAGCGAGACCCCGATCGCCTTGGAGACGAACGGCACGGTGCGCGAGGCCCGCGGGTTGGCCTCGAGCACCCAGACGCGCTCGTCCTTGACCGCGAGCTGGATGTTCAGCAGGCCCCGGACCTCCAGCCGACGGGCGATCCGCCGGGTGATGTCCTCGATCCGGTCGAGCTCCTCGTCCGAGAGCGTGGCCGGCGGGATCTGGCACGAGGAGTCCCCCGAGTGCACGCCTGCCTCCTCGATGTGCTCCATCACCGCCCCGACGAACACGTCGCGCCCGTCGGCGACGGCGTCCACGTCGACCTCGATCGCCCCCTCGAGGAAGCGGTCGATGAGCACGGGATGCTCGGGGGCGACGTCGGCGGCGACGGCGACGAACCGCTCGAGCTCCTCGGCGTCGTACACGATCTCCATCGCCCGGCCGCCGAGCACGTAGGAGGGTCGCACGACCACCGGGAAGCCGATCCGCTCGGCGACCTCGCGCGCCTCCTGCAGCGTGCGGGCCTCCCCGTGGGGCGGGGCGGGGATGTCGAGCTCGCGCAGGAGCTCGGCGAACTTGCCGCGGTCCTCGGCGAGGTCGATCGCCTCCGGCCGGGTCCCGAGCACCCGGAACCCCTCCCGCTCGAGCAGCCGGGCGAGCTTGAGCGGGGTCTGGCCGCCGAACTGGACGATCACGCCCTCGGGGCGCTCGGCGCGGCAGACCGCGAGGACGTCCTCGGCCGCGACCGGCTCGAAGTACAGGCGGCTCGCCGTGTCGTAGTCCGTCGAGACCGTCTCGGGGTTCGAGTTCAGCATGACCGACTCGTACCCCGCCTCCTCGAGCGCGTACGCGGCGTGCACGCACGCGTAGTCGAACTCGATCCCCTGCCCGATGCGGTTCGGCCCCGCGCCGAGGATCACGACCCGCGGGCGCTCGGCGGGGCGGACCTCCGTCTCCTCCTCGTGGGTCGAGTAATGGTACGGGGTGCGGGCGGGGAACTCGCCGGCGCAGGTGTCCACGGTCTTGAAGACCGGCTCGACCCCGAGCGCCTCCCGGCGGCGGCGGGCGGCGGCCTCGTCCGTCCCGGCGAGCGCCGCGATGCGCGCGTCGGAGAGGCCGACGCGCTTGGCCGCCCGCAGGTCCTCGGCGCCGAGATCCTCGAGCGGCCTGCCGCGCAACGCCTCGGCCTCCTCGACGACCTGCGCGATCTGGTCGACGAACCAGGGGTCGATGCCGGAGGCCTCGGCGATCTCCTCCACGCCGCAGCCGCGCCGAAGCGCGGCCTCGATGAGGTGGAGCCGGTCCTCGGTCCCGTGGCGCAGGCGCTCGAGCACGTCCTCGGGGACGTCCGAGAACCGCTCGCCGCCGAGCTCGAACCCGGCCTTCTCCAGACCGCGCCAGGCCTTGCCGAGGGCCTCCTTGAACGTGCGCCCGATCGCCATGACCTCGCCGACCGACTTCATGGTCGAGCTCAGGCGCGGGTCGGCGTCGGTGAACTTCTCGAAGGCGAACCGCGGGACCTTCACGACGACGTAGTCGAGGGTCGGCTCGAAGGAGGCCGGGGTCTCGCCGGTGATGTCGTTCACGATCTCATCCAGGCGGTAGCCGACCGCGAGCAGCGCAGCGCACATGGCCGCTGCCCGTGGCAGCCCAAGATCGGGGCGGCCGTCGACGAGGCGCGCAAGCCAGGCGAGGGGTCCTGTCGGCCGAACCTCGCTGGGACGGAACGGCCAGCCGTCGCTGCCGAGCTCGGGAAGGTTGATCGCTGCACACGCGAGCAGCGTTGCCGCCACGGCGAGACCGACGTGGGCGTTTGCGCTGACACCAGCCGGTCGCGGTGGTGTGGCGCCTCGGCCGGGGGAAGCGGCCACTCGGGCGCCAGTCCCACCCGCGGTTTTCGCGAGGGCATTGGCTTCGCTCGCTGGAGCGTGCTCCCCGGTCATCGCGCCGCTTCGGCTGTCGGGAGCGCAGAGAGCTGGCGCGTCTTCGCACCACGCGCGGCCGGTTCGCCGCTACGCGCGCGCTGACGGGCCCGCCAGCGGCTCTC
>Ga0101943_1001771_pt1 | contig 16457 bp, 22 predicted proteins | sample DewCreD2012metaG_5_FD_75244 | JGI IMG/M metagenome (GOLD analysis project Ga0101943, IMG submission 75244) | Hot spring sediment bacterial and archeal communities from British Columbia, Canada, to study Microbial Dark Matter (Phase II) - Dewar... ... | reverse complement strand
CGACTTTGCGGAAGCGTTCTTGCAAGTGCGTTTCCCGTCCCACGGCGGGCTTACACCCGCCGCTCCTGGTACGTCTGCGTTTGTGCATCGCAAAAGTCGCAATTCCGCCGGTGGGCGAACGCGCGCGAACAAGAGCGGGGCCGTAAGCCCCCCGTGGTTTCGCTGCCGTGATTGCACCGGCGTTCGTCAGTACACAGTAGGCAGTCTCGCGAGTAATTGCGGAAGTGCCGTTGCAGGCGCGGTTCCCGATCACACGGCGGGCTCACGCCCGCCGCTCCTGGTCTGCATCTGGTAGGCAGGAAAGGCTTACATGGAGATAAGGTTAGCACGAAGGCGCGTTTGCCCCTTACGGCATCCGTTAACAGACGCCAGGTCTGATTCCGTGCCAGTTCAGGGATGAATATCATCCTGGCACCAGGTCGCAAAAATAGAAACCTTCCCGCTGGACAAGAGCACCGCGGCGAATGGGAATCAGTTGGCGGAAGATTGGGCCGGCGTACACAAAAGTATGAAATTCGCCTCGCTCACCGCACGGGTCGGCGCTGGGAGGTAAGTCGGCCAGGAAGCGATCGTCATATTCGCGACCGCAGAACTCCGCAGCTATTTGCCGCGGGTCCACGCACACGACCACGGCCCGGAAGCCGGCTCGGAGGAACTCGCGGCTTAGAGCTGCTGTGTCGCGCTGCCACAGCGGAAACACTGCCTCCATGCCGAAGCGTGCTAGCAGGTCCTCGCGGTAGTGGCGAATGTCCGCCAGGAACAAATCGCCGAACGCCATCTTCCGAACACCCTGTTGCAGGAATGGTTCCAGGGTCCGCAACAGGGCTGCCTCATAAGTAACGTTGCTAGCATTAGGTGGAATGCGTGATTCGGCGAGTGTCAGCCCGAGGCTCTCGGCTTGCTGGCGGATCAGTTCCACGCGTACGCCGTGCATGCTCAGTCGCTCGTAACCTTCTGTGATCGTGCTTAGCAAAGCCACGATCTCCCAGCTTTCCTGCTGCTGGAGTTGCCAGAGGGTCAGGCTGCTGTCTTTGCCACCGCTCCAGCCGACGAGGATTTTCTCTTTCATGGCCACCTCGGGTCAGGGACATCAACCCGACTGCGTGCTACACTGCTAGTGCCGGTAACAAGTGCCGGCAAGCCAGGGCTAGCGCGTCGGTCGGCTTGGCTGGTAATTTAGCGAAGCACACCCAGTGGTGAAGCGATCGAACCGGAGAATGGTGGATGAACGCGGACTGGCGAACGCGCTATGAAGTTGCCCTAGACGCAGCCCGATTAGCGGGGCGCATCGCCCTGCGCTATTTCGAGGCGAGCGGGCCAGGGATATCGGGAACCAGTTCGCCGCACCAACTCGAAGTGGCGTGGAAAGCCAATCTCAGTCCGGTGACCATCGCTGACCGGGAAGCGGAACGCACTCTACGCGAATCGCTCCTGAGCCGATTCCCCCGCGACGGCTTCTGGGGCGAAGAGTTCGGCGAGCTGTCTGGCGAGAGCGGTTATCGCTGGATCGTAGACCCGATTGACGGCACGCGGAATTTTCTGCGGGGCATCCCGCTCTGGGGCACGCTCATCGGTCTGGAATACCGCGGGGAGATGATCGCCGGGATCGTTGCGTTTCCGGTGCTGAGCTACGTTTATCACGCCTTGCGTGGTGAAGGGGCGTTTCGCGATGGCCAACGCCTTCACGTCTCCGAGATCGCTAGCCTCGAACAGGGGCAGCTTTTTTATTCCGGTGCCAGCTGGTTTCTGGCCGGGCCTTGCCGCGACGCTTTCATCGCTTTGTGCCTGGGAACGCAACGGCAACGAGGCTTCGGCGACTGTTTTGGCTTTGTGATGGTGGCCCAGGGAGCCGGCGAGGCAATGCTCGATTACGGTGTGCGTCCCTGGGATGTCGCTGCCCTTGTTCCCATTATCGAGGAAGCGGGTGGACGGCTTTCCAACTGGTCGGGGCAAACCACCATCCACCGCCCCGACGTTCTCGCCAGCAACGGCAAAGTCCACGACGCGATCTTGCAACTTCTCCATCGTCACCTCCCCGCGGATTTCCAACCGGAGACTCTCCAGCAGGAATATCGCATTACCTGACCGTTCGCCGGTCCTCAACCAAAGGCGTCCGGAGCAAGGAAGACCGTGCCCGTTACCGGCGTTCTTTGCGGCGAGGCTGTAACTGCTCCTGCCAGTATGCCGGTACGCCTGCCCAAGCCTGCTCGTAACTTTTCTCCAGCGGCACCAGCACGTAATGCTCGCCCGTCAAAAACACCGGCACCTCTGGCAACGCCTCTGCCATCCCCACCCATTCCACGTAGGCACGCATCGTTTCATCCGCGACCTACGACGCCAGTACCATCCACCCCCCTGGCACCACACGCTTCGCATCGCCGCCTACCTTCGCCCAGACCAGATGGTGTAAACTCGCCCGGTCGTACCGCCCCCGTTTCCACACATCCACCAGCAACACATGCACCCCATGCCACAGCAACTCCAACACCTTCTGCACCAGTTCCGCCACCGCTCCTGGCCGATCCTTGTTCGCCGGAGAGGTAATCTCAATTACGGCCACCAACCGATGCCCGCTGGCATGGCGAATCGCTAGGGTACGCCGTAACCGCCGGTACACTGGCGCAGTGAGTTCCTCGCCTACCTGCGGGGGCGTCCTGGTTACCGTCCGCACACCGCCACCGCTGGGGGTGGCATCTTCGCCTGGCCCGGCCGACGGCGGGTCGGTTGGGCATGCAGCGTCAACAGATTCGGCACATACCGCCCCGCGTGCTGTTCCACCAACGCATAACACCCCCGTGGCAAAATCCCACCGCTCAACTCATTCCGCAGCATGATCATCCAGGCGTTATGGAAATCGTGATACACGCCTGCATCCACCCGCGACCAATCATGCACCGGCATCGCCAGACTCTGCAACCGGGAAGACTCACCTCTGCGGCATTATAGCCGGGTGGCTGCGAACCGCACTCCACACGGCAGGTGGACAGCGGCGTAACCGACAGGACACAGAACCGCAGCGGAACGGCCAGGAGTGGTTTTATCGCCTGGCTGGACCGCACCCCGCATCCGCCAAGCACCGGGCAAAGCCACACCGCCGGCAGTCTCCCGTGGATTCGCGGTTCGTCCTTACGCGCATGTTTTGCGACATCGCGGTCGGCTGACGCCCGCCGCTCCTGATGCACGTCGTTCGCTCGACGGAGAAAAAGCGACTTTCGCGATGCACAAACGCGTGTACAGCCAAGAGCGGGGGGCGTAAGCCCCCCGTGGTTTCGCTACCGCGATTGCAACGGCGTCCGCCAAGGCACCGGCGACAGTCTTCCGAACAATGGCGGTAGCGCCCCGACAAGTGCGTTGCCCGTCTGCCACGGCGGGCTTACACCCGCCGCTCCTGGTACGTCTGCGTTTGTGGATCGCAAAAGTCGCAATTCCGTCGGCGGGCGAACGTGCGCGAACAAGAGCGGGGGACGTAAGCCCCCCGTGGTTTCACAAACGCGATTGCAACGGCGTTCGTCAGCACACAGTAGGCAGTCTCGCGAGTAATTGCGGAAGTGCCGTTGCAGGCGCGGTTCCCGATCACACGGCGGGCTTACACCCGCCGCTCCTGGTGCACATCGTTCGCACGACGGTGAAAAAGCGACTTTTGCGATGCGCGAACGTGTGTACAGCCAAGAGCGGGGGGCGTAACCCGCCGTGGTTTCGGTATCGCGATTGCACCGACGTTCGTCAGCACACCGTCGGCGGTCTCCCGCCACTTTGCGGAAGCGTTCTTGCAAGTGCGTCTCCCGAACCACGGCGGGCTGATGCTCGCCGCTCCTGACGCTTCACGCGACGACCATGTGCGAAGGCGTGCCGAAACGCCGTTGCAAGGGCGTTTTCCGATCACACGGCGGGCTGACCCTTGACGAAACGTTCTGTCCCGCTATCATTCCTGCACTTCCGAATCTACCCAAAGACATTCCGATGCGAACTCGCTGAGTCCGACCGGAAAACGGTTGGAGCGGGGGACCCGAAACCTGGGGTGAATCCGGCCCGAGCTAGCGCAAGACGGTGGTTGTTTGGTCAACTGCCGTGTTGCCTTGCTGGAGCCGGTAGGGGTATCCTCGGCCCCGAACCCGTCAGCTAACCCCGTAAGCGTCCACGAGGAACATTTATGAGCGAATCCTATCCTGGCGATTTCTGTAAGTCGAGCAGCGCAGCCCTGGAGCGTGCGCCTGCTGGTTGCCAGAATTCATTTCGGTTAGCGGATCGGTGCTGGTCTGAACCCAGGTGGATTGGTGCAGGTGTTGGTGGACAGGCTGGACATGGGCGTTTTTGCCGGCGGCGTCGAAGCGGTGCCGAGATGCGGGCACCCGTTGGCTGCTAATCGAGGCTAACCGACATGCTTCCCCGACCACGCCGACCTCGCGAACTGCACTGGTATCACGCTGGCCCAATGTTGTTCGGCGACTGGGGCACCAGCCGGTTGTACGTGCTCGGGTTGTGTTTCTTCTACACGCATCATGCATCGCTGTGGTTCATGCTGGCGATGTCGGCTCTGCTGGTGCTGCTGGGCTGGGCCTATTCTGTCATTTGCCGATTGCATCCGGACGGTGGCGGCGTGTATTCTTCGGCACGGGAACGTTCCCAACTGCTGGCGGTCATTGGCGGGTTGATGTTATGCGCGGATTACATCATCACGGCATCGCTATCGGCTTTGGACGCGTTTCACTACCTGGGTGTACCCCACCCGGAATGGTGGGCGGCTGCCAGCATCGTTGCCATAGGTATCTTCAACTTCTTTGGTCCGCGCAAGTCGGGCACCGGGGCGCTTGTCATCGCGGTGCTTACCGTAATCCTGACGCTGGTGATTGCCTCGTTGGCAGCGCCTTCTTTGCCTCAGGCACGCATCGAACGTCCGCAGGGAAACGTCTGGCACATCTGGACGCGGTTTGTTTCGATCATCCTGGCGGTGTCCGGTGTAGAAGCCGTCGCCAACATGACCGGTATCATGGTTCGTCCCGTGGAACGCACTTCTAAACTGGCTATCTATCCGGTGCTGGCGGAAATAGTCGTGCTCAACCTGGTGCTCACTCTGGCCATGCTCGCCGTGCCGGCAGAATTTCTCGGGAACGGCAACGCCGCCGATCAGTACGTAGCACATCGCGACGACATGCTGCGGGCACTGGCCGAATATTACGTCGGGTCACGTTTTGCTGCTGCCGCTTCTCTGGTCTTTGCGCTATTGCTTCTATCGGCGGTCAATACTGCGTTGACCGACCTGGTAAGCATCCAGTTCATGATGTCGCGAGACGGCGAGTTACCGCGAAACTTTATGCAGTTGAACGGATACGGCATGCCGATGCTCCCCCTGCTCCTGGCCACAGCAGTTCCGCTTGCAGTCCTGTTGCTTTTCCCGGACGTGGGTCATCTGGCCGACCTATACGCCATCGGCGTCGTTGGAGCCATCACCATCAACCTGGGAACGACCGCCTCGCTGCGTCGAACGGACCTGGCCAGCTGGGAACGAATCGGGTTGGCCTTGGCCGGAGTGCTGATGCTGGCCATCTGGCTGACCATTGCCATAACCAAGGTCCATGCGCTGGTTTTCGCGCTCTGCGTGCTGGGAGTTGGTTTGGGCACACGTTGGGTGGTGCACCATCTTGGTCAACTGGCGCAAAGTATTGGCCGACTACCTCCCTCCTTGCGCAAGGCAATTACCCCGGCACCAGCGGAAACCGAAGCCAGCGCACCGACTCCCGCTAACCGTTCGGAACACAAGTACGCCTATCAACCCAAAGGGATCGTCATGGTGGCGGCCCGTGGTGGCAATCCCAAGCTGCTGCAGTTCGCTGTTGAAGAGGCCAAAAACCGCCAGGCCGAATTGCGTGTCCTGTTTGTTCGCCAGCTGGCGGTTCTTCCTATGGGGCCGGAAGAAGAAGTGCTCGATCCAAACTCCGACGCGGAAGCCCAAAAAGTGTTCGCCGAAGCGGAGCGGCTGGCTCGAGAGGCGGGTGTGCCGTGCAGGCGGGTTTATACTTCCAGCGACAATGTCGCTGCCATGATCGCCGACACCGCCTCTACGCATGGAGCCGATGTCCTTATCCTCGGTGCCAGTCAACGTGGCCCGTTTTGGAAAGCTATGAAAGGTGACGTTATTCAGGAAGTCGGCGCATACCTGCCTGATGATATCCGACTCATCATTCACGCCTGAGCGCTAGCAGCAAGATAAGTCGTCGAAAACCTCTTGTCGGTGGGTTTGCAGGCATCCCAGGTTGTCAGTTAAGGGCAAGTGCAGAAAATTGCGGCAGTGGGCGTGTCGAAATATCGTCACCTGGCGCCGGCAAAGCAAAGCGCCGGAATCTCGTCACCTTCCCCGACCGGGTTTCATCCCGATTCGCCAACATTCGCCGCCACTCGAACGGTGATTCCGGACACTGGTCGGTTGCCCAGGGTGGTTTTCCCGCTATCCCGAACAACGCAGCTTGCCAGAACGAGGATGAACACGACGGTATCGGGTCGCGTTTTTTCCATTGCTGGCAATTTTGATCGCCAGTCAGGCACGGAAAGTGCACAGAAAAGTCTGCCCAGCCTGGGATACAGGCGGGTCAAAATTGCCGCCACCCATTCTGACGGATCGCAGCAAGGAGGTGCTACGGTGCGGGCCACGCTTAGCCTCTGGGAGCCAGCAACTTTTCTGCCACGTTGTTCTCCGGTTCCCCAAGCTGGTGTCGCCATCCTTCGCGATTACACGGCGGAGTATTTGGCTTGGGGACAGGGACAGCCGCTGGTGATCGTCCCCGGTCTGGCTGGCGGTGTCGGTCTGGTCAGTCCATTGGCGGCCAGTTTAGCCCAGCAATTCCACGTGCTGGCTTATCAACTGCGCGGCGAAAACGACCCGTTTGCCCTGCGGCGACGGTTTACCCTGGCCGACCTGGTGAACGATCTTGCCGAACTACTGGACCTGCTCTGCCTGGAACGCCCGGTTGTTTTCGGGGTTTCTTTTGGTGGAATTATCGCTCTGCAGTTCGCCGCCAGGTTTCCGCATCGGGTGGCGGCGGTAGTGGCTCAAGGCGTGGACGTCACGTTTGCGCCGAGCCTGTTGCGACGTATTGCCGCTATTGTGCTTCGAGAATTTCCGTTGCCCAGCGACAGCCCGTTCGTGAATCAGTTTTTCCATTTGTTTTTCGGCAAGCGCTGCGATGATCCTGCTCTATTCGAGTTTGTGACGCGGCAATGCTGGAATACAGACCAGAGCGTCATGGCTTACCGGTTCCGCTTGGCTGAGGAAATGAACCTGCTGCCATTCCTGTCGGCCATCCGGGCTCCCACGCTACTGATTACGGGCGAACTGGACATTCTCCCCACCAGTTCCGGGTTACGGGAAATGGAGCAGCGCATCGCCCAGGTGGAGCATGTGCGAATACCCGGTGCTGGGCATCTGGCTTTCGTGAGCCACGCCAGCCAAGTAGCTGCCGTTGTGCGCCGAGCGCTGACGCGCTGGTCATCGTTCACAGTTACGTAAACATGCCTACTGCCCACATCGAATGCCGTCAGCCGAGAGACCCACTCCATAAGGAAAGAGCGAATCTGAATTGCGGCAAACGTTTCACGGTGGTGTCACGCCATCAGTAGCCGGCCCGGAGAAACCGTCGGTTGGCACCTGGGCATTGCTCGGCCTTCCGATGATCGCACTGCATGCGTCTGACGCAAAGGAGCCGAGCGGATGCCGCAGCCGTCACATCACCAGTCCAGTGCTCGCTCAGAATACGCGATGCCTTCTTCTTGTTCGCCACTGTTCGGGGAGGCAGTCGTTGCCACGCACGCAGTGACCGCATGGCCCAGCGTATCCGCGCAAGGCAGTCGGCTAGGCCGAGTTCGTCCATCTCCACAGCCGCGACCATTTCTCTGCCAACACCCTCCTCGATGCCCCCAGGATACCCTGGCGAAATCATCTTCCAGTTCACCGCCCGCAGCACACCCCGAGGCCGAGCCGGATCCACGCTTATTCTCCACGCCTTGCCGGCACAAACCACCCCTTGAAGGGACGTCCTCTGCCGATAAGAATAAAGCGTCTCGCGACTTTTCCGCTCGGTCTTTTAGACATGCGCGATTCCCAAGGAGCGCCTGAGACGTGCCCCGCTGCGGCAAAAAGCTTGCCTCGCACCGGTAGACGCACGCTCTGGGCTGATTGCCACGCATCGGCAAGCCCAAGGCAATTTCGCTCAAATGCTCGTCCGATCGAACGGGGGACGCTCCGCCTGACACAAGCAGTAAACGACCGGGCCGACCGGACACCTGAACAGAGCAGTCGGGAACTTTGATTTTGCTGGACGCGTATATCAAGGGGGCATGCGGCGATATAGACAGACAAGCCTGCAAAGCACCTGGCCTCCTGATTAAAGGCAGGCCAATTTCTTCAAACGAGAAACTCGAGCGACAAGACTACGCTGCCCGGTGGTGTAAACGGTAGCACAAGGGATTTTGGTTCCCTTTGTCCAGGTTCGAATCCTGGCCGGGCAGCTCGTATGGTTCTCCAAGCTGATCAGCAGCGGGAGTCGCCGCGAAAACCGTCATTGTTGCCGGCGACAAGCAGCCGCCTGCTCGGGAGAGCAGGCGTTTCCTCGCCCGCCACCGTCACTCTTAGAGCCTGTCCCGAAGTCGGGACAGCTGCTAAGTCCTCTCCTAAGCTATAGTCAAAACACAGAATAAGAAGTCCCCGCCATGGAGGCGATGCTTAGCGATGAGCAGTGGAGCGGAATCGCTCCTCTCGTTCCGCCGCAGAAGCCCCGGGGGAAGAAAGTTAGCACGCGACCGAATTCACTTACGATTATCGCAACCGGGTTACTGACATCGTCGTCAAGGATGCCCAGGGGAACGTAGTTTATCGCACGCACTATATCTATGATGTTTTCGACCGGCGGATTGCCACGGAAGTAGATGCCGATGGCGATGGGCCGCAGCAGCCGGTTCGCACCTGGACATTTTACGATGGCGACAATCCATATATAGACCTGGATGACCAGGGCAATGTGCAGCATTATTATCTCTATGGGCCGGATATAGATCAGGTGTTAGCTCGGCTCGACCCGGTTAGCGGCGTCCCCGACTGGTATTTGACGGACTATATTGGTTCGGTGCGGGCCATCGTGCGGGATGCTAGCGGTTATAGCAACGGCTTAGAAGTGTTAGACGAAATCACGTACGACAGTTTCGGCAACGTGTTGAGTGAGACGAATCCCTCGGCCGGCGACCGGTTCAAGTTCACGGCTCGCGAACTCGATGCCGCCCTGAGCCTGTATTACTACCGTGCCCGCTGGTACGACCCGCAACTAAGTTGCTTAGTCTTACTATAGTTGTGCCACCACGGTCGCTTCCTTCGCGACGACCCGCTCTCGTTTGCCGCCGGCGATACCAACCTGTACCGGTATGTGTTGAACGTACCCTCGTTTCTTAGGGATCCAACTGGGCTAACCGTACGCGGCCGTATTGTAGGCGGCGGTTTTGCATTTGTGATGGGAGGGTTCGTGTACATAGCTGACATATGGGACGAGAAAGGGAACCGAGCACAGGTTCTCCTTCCCAGGGCGAGCCTTGGTGTGGATATCGGAGTTGGAGTTGAGAGAGTCCTTAGTCAAGGGACGGTTCCCGAGTTTATCAACGGCCAAACTTTTGATGGATCCGTATCACTAGGTATAGTCTCTGTGAGCGTTGGTTATACGACGGGTTGCGGATGGTCATTTAGCTGGGGATTTACTGTGCCATGGGTTCCTGAATGGCCATTCAAGGTCGGGGTGAGTGTCGGCTGGACTCCGGTGGTAGGAGTGATCTGGAAGAACTTCTAGCTCTTATTTCTGGGAGCAGATTTTGACGTAAGTCATCCAGGGTGGCCAGGAACATTGTGTCTCGTAGAATGGGTTACGATGCCGAGGCGAGGTAAGCCGGGGAGACAGGGTAATGAATAAGAAGATACTACTCGGCTTAGCCAGTGTAGCAGGCATATTTACTTGGGTTCTTGTTACAGGAAGCGTCTTGATTTTTCTTGTCTCGGGTTACGACCCTGGCTTCGTGGTTGCCTTAATTCTGTTGACCAGTGCCGCGATAGGAGGATTTGCTACTTTGGGCGTTGCCCTTTACTTCGTATATCATGTGAACGTCCAAGCTAGACTTTCTTGGGACCACAAGATAATTTGGAGTACGGTACTGCTCGTTTTCTGGATTTTGGCGGCGCCCGTTTACTGGTACTATTTCGTGTGGAAAGAGGTTGAGACGCAACAGGCATCGCAAGCATTCGGCGGCGAGTCGGAGCTTGACGAAAGGCAAAGCACCCACGCAGCCTTGGAAATCTTGGGAAGGGAGGCTAATATGTTGCGAAAAATTCTTCTAGGGCTCGTCAGCTGCAGTGGAATAGTAGGGGGAATTGCCACCTTCTTTATTCTGATATTCCGCCCCATCGAGTTTTTTTCGTTGGCACTTTGTATTGAGTTAGTCGCCGGACTCGCATTGACAGCGACGATGCTATACTACATTTATCGGGTTTATCATGACGAACGGTTCAAAGCCGAAGAAAAGGTAATTTGGGTTTTAGTCTTGCTGATATTGGCCCCGATAACTGTCCCGGCATATTGGTATCGCTATATATGGCGGGCAACAAAGGAGGATGAATCCGGCAGGCAGCCGGCCTAGTTGAGGAGATTGAAACTTGGCATGACACAATGCGGAAAACTATGCGAAGGAGATCGAGTTGGCGAAGGGAATAACGCTCTGAACCGGATGAGCTTTCTCCAATAAATCACGCAGCCTCGGCCTTAAACGCTCGACGATCCCCTGTCGTTTGCCGCCGGCGATACCAATCTCTACCGCTATGTGTTCAACTCGCCGGTGGGCCTAGCTGACCCAAACGGCCTGGACATTTGGGATTGGCTTGCCAAAAAGATAGGGCCGGATAATATAGCTGCTTGGGACTGCTGCCTCGGAGATCCGAGGGATGGATGGTTCGCTAACGCAACGGATTTTTGCGCCGGCTGGGGTGATACCTTGTCCTTCGGCATAACGAAAGGTATCCGCTACCTAGCTGATTGCGACGGTGTCGTGGATTTCGAGTCGGGCTGGTACACGGCTGGAGAAGTGACGGGTTTTGTTCATACGACATTGATAGGCGGAGCCTGTGGCTGGCGGGCAGCTGGTCAACCGGGGCCGGGCAAGGAGTTCTCCCATTGGATACCCCAACGATACGGTGGTTGTTTCAGGAGATACACGAAATGGAACGGAAACTATGTAACTAAGGAAGTGCACGCTTGCAGCGACCCATATCGGTGGAAAACTATGCCCTATGAGACATTCAAAAAAGTTTACGGGGTGCCTGCCCGGGACAAAGCGGGAAGAATAATCCCTGACAAAATGGGAAAACCAGTATACATAAGTCCGTGGTCCCACTGCTACCAGCAATGGGTACGCATCCCGAAAGTCTATAAGGGCGGGGCTTGCGGTATGCTTTATGGTGGAGGTAGTATCCTGACGCTCGAGTGCATCAACGGCAAGGCTCAGGAGCCATTGCATGGGCCTGTTCACGTGGCTGACTAAGTTGTGGCAGCGCATCAAGTATATGGAAGAAGGACGTGCTTGGGATCTTTTCCCTCCTTTCAAACGGGAAATCCTAGAGCGCATTGCAAATATGCTACCTCCGGATTACGTTTCCAGGTACCGCGAAAAACTGTACCGTTTGCAATCCCAAGAAGCAGTTGTGGTGAGACCATGGTTGGAGATGCTATTGTATTGGACTTGGGCTAATCTGGACTGGCTGGAGAAAGAGGAAATAGTTGGTGGCCTCGTTGATAATCCCGCTAATCAACCCGTGCCATCGATTGATTGGCGTACTTTCAGGCATAACGAACTGCACGTAGCCCGGGCCTATCTGAAGTGTGCGCAATCGGAAGGACGCTTCCGCTGCGACCTTTGGTCCATTGACCAGGATTCTCTGTTTCCGGACCGCTTAGTGTGGAACAGAGGGAGTAAAGAACTGTACTCTTCCCCGTATCAATGCCAGCTGATCTCCATGGAACCAGGCTCATACCTAGCGAATCTGTTGAATATGCCGGCCGAACCACTCCACTACAGTTCCGCCACAGAAGAGCGAGTGTGTTCTTTTCTTGAGGGGATAGGCGATATTGCTCTCGAACCACCGGCCAGCGAATCTGAACGGTCGGCTTTTGTCCGCCTGTGGGGTTTTCTCTTGCCGGAGGACTACGTTGCGTTACTGGACAAAACCAACGGCTTCGAATTGCATGGTTGGCGATTTTACGGCACCCGTCCCCGTATGGTGGCGCTGGAGCACAATCTGCTGGTACTGGCAGAGAACTGGGACCAAGGCATGCTCGCCTCTGTTGAGGACGAATACGGAAATTTCCTTGGACTGCGATATGAGAGTTTCGAGCATGAGGTGCGTGAACTGCCCGGTAGCTTTATCGAAGCCTTAAAGCAATTACCGGCATCGGACTGTGAATATTAGTATTCCGTGTCAAGCGCTGGAGGCAATTGCTGGAAGATGATTTGGGATGCCGACTTGTCTACGAGGGAAGTGGGCATCCAGACTACTGGTATAAGTTTTTTCCTAGATGTCGCTAATCAGGTGCCGTTGCCCAAGGCTAAATGAAGCCAGATTCACCGCTCTACACGAGGAAGATTCACCTATGCTTTCCATGTATGCTTTAGGCGTTGCAACTATGATAACAAATAAGGTCATTTTCCTGGTGGCTTTAGAGATCCTACCGACTCACCCAGAGTTTCCTACTGACGAGTCCGCCCGGCTGGTATCGCGATACTTACCGGCTTTGCTCGACCTTTCCAAGGCGGAACTCAATTTCGTCGCAAAGGTGCGGTTGGGCGAACGGGCAAGTGCCAGAGGCTACGATTACCACCTAGGCGCGTACAGTATCATTATGGCGGACTTGCGCGACGTAGGGACAAACGTCAGAGAATATGCCGCCAGGAATTTTGGGCGGATTCGTTATCGCCCTTTGAAGGCCTTTTGGGCCTTGATCCTATTCGACCGGGACGTTGTGACTCCCGAGATCTACCAATACCTGCGCGAATCTTTCGCCTCCGAGGAAGAGGCAAAAGAGTTGGCAAGATGGATGGGAGCATACTTCGAGGAGTTTAGGCGAAAGGTGTTGACATACCCGAAGGAGAAAATCAAACCGCGCTGAGGTGGAAGCGAGCCCTGAACTGCTTACCGTGCCCGCTGGTACGACCCGCAACTGGGTCGCTTCCTTCGCGAAGACCCGCTGTCGTTTGCCGCCGGCGATACCAACCTGTACCGGTACGTGTTCAACAATCCCGTCGTCTATACAGATCCAACCGGGCTATGGAGTTGGCAGAATTTTTGGATAGGAGCTGGAGTGGCGACAACGGTGTTTGTTGGCGGTATATTTATTTTCGGAACCGCAGGCCTTGGCACCCCTGTGGTGGTTGGGATAGCAACTGTAGGTATTGCTGCAACCGGGGTGGCATCCGGGTACTTCGCAGAAACTCCTGGGCAAGCAGCAGGCATAGGTGCGGCTGGAGGACTGGCAACACTGTGTGCGATATGGTTCGCTCCGTTGCTAATCCCTATTGCCCCTACATCTCTGGGAACCCCGGAAGCCTGGATTGCTACCCAGACGGCAGCTGGCTGGTCTACTGCGCAGATGTTACAATATGCTCGAGCTATGTGGAACCTTGCAGCAAGGCTAGACAATACCGCTGAAATGAAGTTTTGGGCCCAGGTGATTAGGTTGCTCGGACATTAGACATAGACAGGGAGTGCAACACCAGCGGTCAGGAGCGGAACAGGTATGATGAGTCCCGAACTGCTGAGCCAATGCCGTGATTTTCTGGAGCGGTGTGGTTATCGGTTGCCAGGTCCACAAGCAATCACTACGAATGAAGTACTTCGTGCCCTAACGCAGATTGTAGCCCGAGCAAGTGATGAACATGTCCTAGCAGAGGCGGCCCGCTACCTGAGCTTCATGGGCCCGGCCGCAGAAGGAGCGATTCAGGAGCTAGTACTGCTTATAGCTAGAAACCCGATAACACCTACTGCGGAGGAAGTAGAGTTGCACCTCATTAGAGGTGGTCCCTGGGTATGCGGACGGGCTGCCTTGGCAGCCATGGAGGCGATTCAAAGTATTTCCCCGGAAAACGGGGTTAAAGCACTGGCAAATCTTTGCCTCCACACAGACCCTCAGGTTCGGTTTCGCGCCCTCCGCGCTTTGCAGACAATAGGAAAGCCAGCGCCCTGCATAATTCCTTTTCTGTTAAACTTGTTACACGACCCAGTTGAGGCAATCCGTCGGTCAGCAGTATTAGCGCTCTGGTCGTACTCAGAGCTACCGCATGAAAGCAGGGACACTATACTGCTGCTCGTGCAGGATCCTGATCCCATTACACGGATTCGGGCTGATTATCTTTTAGCCAGCAGATTTTCAGGTTATCAACGGAAACTGCCTGACAGCATCGAGGACTTGGCTAGGCTGTTATTAAATGCAGTTGATGTCCAAGACATTGATGTGATAGCGGAGATTATCAGGACTATCCCTATGATAGGCGCAGATGCTCAGGATTTGGCGAAAGCGGTTATTAGTTACATCGATTGCAAGCCGAGTGCGCCCATCGCGGCAATTGCCGCAATTGTTGCAGTTTTGCGAGAAATCATCTCTCATTACTCGTGGCTAAAGAAGGATGTGATGTCGGCTCTCCAGAAAATTGCGCGGGTAGGGAACCAAACAGCCTGGTTTGTGACCAATAATCTGACATTCGAGCTTTCTCGCCTAAAATTAATCCGAGACTAGTAGGACGTTGCAAATGCTCGGAAATACTTGGGCGCTCGCAAAAGAACTAACTGGCACTGGTGAGTGGGTAGAGACCTTATCCTTCGGAATAACCCGGGGAATACGAAACCTTGGGCACTCTGATAGCGTCGTGAATTACGCTTCTGGTTGGTACGCAGCCGGACAAATTACCGGATTTGTCCATGGCACTGGATTAGGCGGAGCCTGTGGCTGGCGGGCAGCTGGTCAACCGGGGCCGGGCAAGGAGTTCTCCCATTGGATACCCCAACGATACGGTGGTTGTTTCAGGAGATACACGAAATGGAACGGAAACTATGTAACCGTAGAAGTGCATGCTCTATCTGATCCGTACAGGTACCGTTTTATGTCAAAGTGCTTTAAAGAGGCGCATCAGCCTTGGCCCCGTTGGTATCAGCAGTGGGTAAGAATACCATTGGTCTATAAAGGAATGGGTTGTGGGGCAGTGTATGCTGGGAGTAGTATTTCGGTGAGTATTTCGGTGGAAAGGCTTTTGCTAAGGCCGAGAAAAGGAGCTCATTGTGATGTGGCACAGCTTGAACTTATTCAGTTTCCTGTTGGCCAGGTTCAGCCGACGCAATAAATTGTACCCGATAGAGGAGGAAATACTTTCCGACACTTTAGGGCTCGAGAAGAGTTGCGAGTTCCAACAGGAATGCAAGGTAGGCATGCGCGATTCTAAAGATAAGTATGTCCACTGTCACTTATGTAAAGGTACCGGCGTATGGAGTCAACTCAGGGAATCCGATTCCGACGCCGGTTTTCACGCCAAGCGATTTTATATTAAGAGTCTGCAAGAGGGCGGAATATTTCGCTGTGATGTGTGGATGCTACCGCCTACATTTGTCTGCCTGGAGTGGAACCGAAGTCCAAGACGATTGTTCTCCGAGCCCTACTGGATCGTATCTCGACATCCTGGCACCCACGCGGCTGCGGCACAATCCTTCTGCTACCCAGCATCGGGAGAGATTTCTGCGCAAGCAATTTGCAGGGTAGAAAGCTTTTTAAAAGACATTGGTAGGATAGCTCTCGCACCACCAGCCGGGCCTGTGGAACGAAGTGCATTTACTTACCTTTGGAAGTTTCTTTTGCCCGAAGATTATATTGCATTATTGAGTCATACCAACAGTTTCCCGCTAAGCGGCTGGAAATTTCGAGGGACGAATGCGCGAACCGTCGTGTTTCCAGAGTATAACCTCCTAGTGCTGGCCGAACACGAAGACGAGGGAGCAATCTGTGCAGTCGAGGGGAAGGAGGAAAACTGCATTGGCTTACGATACTTTAGTTGGGAAGAAGAAGAACGCGACTTACCGAGTAACTTCCTAGAGGCACTCATGAGCTGCATTGAGAGCCGAAGAACACGCCGCGGATAGTAAGTGCATGGTCCTATTTTCGAAGTGAGATGCTCAGGCTACGGATGCAGACATCAGGAGAGCGTGAGCCGCCCGCCCGTTTACGTCTATGATCTCCAAGGTGGACTGCGTTGTAAAACTATCTTGCTAATCATCAAGTTTACCGCCCGCGAACTCGATGCCGCACTAAGTCTGTATTATTAGCGTGCCGGCGGAACCTGTATTACTGCCGTGCCCTGCCCAGTTCACCGCATACTATTATCCTAGTTCTGTGCCGGCGGAA
>Ga0101943_1001765_pt1 | contig 16519 bp, 13 predicted proteins | sample DewCreD2012metaG_5_FD_75244 | JGI IMG/M metagenome (GOLD analysis project Ga0101943, IMG submission 75244) | Hot spring sediment bacterial and archeal communities from British Columbia, Canada, to study Microbial Dark Matter (Phase II) - Dewar... ... | reverse complement strand
GCCGAAAATGGGCCCACCCCGCCGGGCCATCCCCACGTGTGTGGGGACTACGCGGAAGACGGCCTCACTCGGGTCTACGCCGGCCGGGCCATCCCCACGTGTGTGGGGACTACTGGGTGAGGATGAGGTTGTGTTGCTCAGCTTCCGGGCCATCCCCACGTGTGTGGGGACTACGTGTCCCCGTGCCGGGCGGCGTCGGTCATGACGGGCCATCCCCACGTGTGTGGGGACTACACATGACCCAGACGGCAAAAACCCCCGCTGACCCCCCTCTATGTGTCTGTAAAGGGGGCTATTCCAGACAATAGGCCCGCTTAAAGCCTCGAATCCCGTGAGTAGCGAGGGATGTTTTGTCAAGAACCCCCCTGCCCCAAGGTCCCCTGAGCGGCTAGGTAAGAATAGGGCAGGTAACCCCAGTATAGCGGAACCTGGGCTATAATGTTTCCAACTATGGACCCAAAGTCCAAGGCGGAACGGTTTTTGTCCCTGGTGGAGCGACTTAGCCTTCGCCCGCACCGGGTTTCCGAACTGGCCCAGCTTTACGGTGTGAGCGTACGCACCGTGGAGCGGGACCTCGAGGCCCTGTCCCATGCCGGTTACAGGATAGAGCGCCTTGGCCGCGGCCTTTACCGCATCCCTGACCACCCTCCCACCTTGCATCCGGTGGAGGCCCTAGCCCTTTTCGCTGCCGGGAGACTCTTATACCATCAGGCCCCTACTCGCCAGTATGAGAACGCCTTGGAAAAGCTGGCCAAAATGCTTCCCGAGCCTTTGCGGTCTTTGCTTTTGAAAAGCACCCAGGGGCTGAAGGAACGCCGGGGGGATTCCCGCACCCTGGAGATGGTGGCCCGGGCGCTTTTGGAGCGCAGGGTTCTGGCTTTTGAGTACCGCTCGGGTGGTTCCAAAAACTGGCGGCCCAAGGAGGTCTTGGTGTACTTCCTCGAGGCCAACCGCACCAACCTGGGCCTTTACGCCATCGGGTACGAGCGCACATACCACCGCCAGATTCTTACCTTCAAACTAAACCGCATGCGCAACGCCCGCCTTTTGGAGGAGACCTACGAGTTTCCAGAGGACTTTGACCCCAACGTCTACCTGCGCCAGGCCTGGGGGGTGGTGGGGGCCCGGGAGGAAACCGTGGAAGTCCGCCTCCGCTTTGCTCCAGAGGCAGCCTGGCGGGCCCTCGAGGGGGATTATCCCGGTCTTACGGTGGATAAGGAGCTTCCCGACGGGAGCCTTTTGGCTCGTCTCAAGGCGGTCCCGTTCAAGGGTGGGGTGCCCTGGGAGGTGCTTTCCTGGGTTCAAAGCTTTGGGCCTCGGGTGGAGGTGCTCTCGCCTCCTGAACTCCGCAGCCTGTGGCTGGAAGAGGCCCGTCAGGTTTTGGCCAAGGCGACAGAGTCTGTCGGGATAAGGGGATAGGGTGGGAACATGGAGGTGCAAACCCAAGCCTTAACACTTTGGGCCAAAAGCGGGGACCCCTTTCACCCCTTGCTGGCTCACATGCTGGACACCGCGGCGGTGGCCTGGGCCATCCTGGAAAGGGAGCCCGGGCGCACTCGAAAGCTCTATGCCACAGACTGGAACCTGGGCGAGAAAGAGGCGTTGCCTTGGGTGGCCTTTCTGGCAGGGCTTCACGATCTGGGCAAGGCCAGCCCGGTTTTTCAGGCCGCCTGGGATGAGGGGGCTAAGCGGGTGTGGGATGCGGGCCTCACCTGGGACGAGGAGCTGGTTCGGGAGCAGTGGGTTGCGCATGGGGTCTTTACGGAGCTGTATGTAAAGGACGTCTTGAAAAGGCACGGGCTCCCCTTGCGACTGGCGGACCCGCTGGCCAAGGGTTTAGGGGCCCACCATGGATTCCTGGCGCAGGGCGAGGAACTCAAAACCGCCCGTCTTCATGTGAAGTCCGAAGCTTCAACGTGGCAAGAGGTTAGGGATCATTTGGCCCTGAGGCTGGCCCAGTCCTTGGGCCTGAATTTGCCTTTGGTGCTCCCAGTGGAAGATGCGGAGGCACCTGCCATTCTGCGGGTCATGGCCCTGGCCTCCTTTGCCGACTGGATTGCCTCCGACCCCCGGTTCTTCCCCTACGGCAGGGATCCCGAGGCATTGGAGTACTGGCAGGACGCCCTGGAACTGGCCCGCAAGGCCCTCGAGGACCTCCCCTGGCCCAGGGTCAGCCCAAGGGGGGTGAGGCGCTTTGAGGAACTCTTCCCCTTTTCGCCCAACCCCCTTCAGTCCAGCGTCCCGGAGCTTTTGGAGAAAACCCCTGGGGATTCGGTTCTCCTCTTGGTGGAGGCCCCCATGGGTTTGGGGAAGACCGAGGCCGCCCTTTACGCTTCGCACCTCTTGAGGGAACGCTTGGATCACCGGGGCCTTTACGTGGCCCTGCCCACCCAGGCCACGGCCAACGGCCTCTTTAACAGGATCAGGGAGTTCCTGGAGCGGCTTTCGGGAGGGGAGCGGTGGGAGCTCCAGCTTCAGCATGGGGCGGCGCTCTTGAACCCCCAGTACGCCGAGCTCTTGGAGCGGGCCAGGCCCATGGAGGTGTACGACATCGAGCTGGAGCGGAATCCAGGCCAGGAATCCGGTGGTGTGGCCGCTTCCACCTGGTTTTCCGCCAAGAAGCGGGCTATGTTGGCGGGGCATGGGGTGGGAACCTTAGACCAGGCGCTCCTTGGCGTCCTAAAGGTGAAGCACCACTTCATTCGTCTGTGGGGCCTGATGAACCGCGTGGTGGTGCTAGACGAGGTGCACGCCTACGACACGTACACCTCCGGCCTCCTGAAGTCCCTTTTGCTCTGGCTTAGGGCCCTGGGTTCCAGCGTGATCCTGATGACGGCCACCCTTCCCAAGAAGAAGCGGGAGGAGCTGCTTTCCGCCTGGGGAGTGGGAGGGGTGGAGCTTCCTCCGTACCCTAGGGTGGCCGCTTTTTCCGGGGGTGGGTTGCTGGGTGCCCGCCACGTGCCCTTAGAGGAGAAGACCTTGCACCTCCAAGGGGCTCCCACGGAGGTTTCCCAGGTGGCTGAAGCCCTGAAAGAGCAGCTACCCGGTGCCCTCGGGGCCCTTGTGAACACGGTGGATCGGGCGCAAGCCCTCTACCAGGCCTTGGGCGAGGGGGAGCGGCTTACGCTGGATGAGCTTCTGGACTCCTTCGGGGCCGGGCCCAACCAGGGTGCCTGGCCTGGCCTTTGGGAGATCCGAGAGGAGAAGGGCCGGTGGGTGGTGGGCAAGCGCCTAAAGGATGGAACTTTGGTCTTCCTCCTGCACGCCCGTTTTCCCGCCGAGGAGCGGGCCTTGAGGGAAGCGGTAACCCTGGCCCTTTTCGGCAAGCACGGGCCCCGGCCAGAGAAGGCCATCCTGGTGGCCACCCAGGTGGCGGAACAGAGCCTGGACCTGGACTTTGATCTCCTCTACTCGGACCTGGCGCCCGTTGACCTCCTTTTCCAGCGGGCTGGGCGGCTCCACCGGCATACTCGGAAGCGGCCCGAGGGCCACCAGACCCCGGTGCTTCTGGTAGGCGGGCTCACGGACGAGCCCGAGTTTGGCCGGGAGCTTCACTGGAACAGGGTTTACGAGGACTATGTGCTCCTATCCACCTGGCTTGCCCTTCAGGGAAGGGAAACGGTAAAGGTTCCTGCAGACCTCGAGGGCCTCTTGGAAGAGGTCTACGAGCGCCTGCCAGAGGGGTTCCCCGACAGCTTGAGGGATAGGGCGAGGAAGAGTTACCAGAATCTGGCAGACAGGCTGCAAAAAGACGCCAGCATGGCGGAAAACCTTTCATTGGCCGAGCTGGATAGGCTTCTTTCCCAGCTGGATACTTCAGCGCTTGCATCAGACTTCCGTCTGGACGATGAGGAGGAAAACGCTAGTACCCAGCGCTTCCTCACCCGCCTGGGGGAACCCTCGGTTTCCGTGGTGCCGCTTTACCGAAGGGGAGAGGAGTGGTTCCTGGATGCCGAGGGTCTGCGGCCAGCCAAGATGAAGGGTGACCTGGGGAAGGAGGATGTCCTGGCACTCTGGAGCCGGGCGGTGCGGCTTTCCAGGTTTCCGATTCCCCAGACGCTCTTGGGGGAAAAGCCCCCATCGGCCTGGGCGAAAAGTGGCCTTTTGCGAGGGCTCAGGCCTTTAGAGGTGGGGCGGGAGTTTCCGAGAAAGGACTCGGCCCTGCAGGTGGACCTAGACCCGGAGCTTGGGGTAGTGTACCGCCTGGTTTAATTCCGTCAACGAATGTCGGGATCCAGTCTTACCCTGGGGGTGAGTAAGGAGGTGCGGCGGTGGCCAAGTTCAACCTGATAGAGGAGCCCTGGATTCCAGTGTTGCGGAACGGAAAAGTAGAGGAGGTCGGCATAAGGGAAGCCCTGGTGAACGCCCACACCATCACTCGCATCGAGACCCCCTTCCCCCTCGAGGAGGCGGCTCTGCACCGCCTGCTTCTGGCGGTGCTTTACCGGGCCCTGCCCCCCGTGGAGGGCAAGTATGACGCCTTGGACCTTTTGGATGGGGGAGAGTTTGACCGGGGTAGCCTTGAGGGGTATCTGGAACAGTACCAGGATCGCTTCTACCTTTTCCACGACACTGCCCCCTTTTTGCAGATCCCCGACCTTCCCCAGGAGGATCTCCTCCCCTGGAGCAAACTGCTCCCCCAGCTGGCCAACGGCAATAACCCCACCCTCTTCGATCACACCGTGGACGAGAACCCTCCCCTGGCTTCCTATCCCGAGGTGGCCCGGGCCCTGGTGGTGCACCAAAGCTTCGCTCCAGGAGGGCTTTTGCGAAGGTTTGGAGTCACCTCGGCCAAAGACGCCCCCCTAGCTCGCCCGGCGGCCTTCCTGGTCATGGGGGCGAACCTATTCGAAACCCTGGTGCTGAACCTGGTACCCCAGGGCGATCCCGGCATACCCGTCTGGGAACGGGAACCCCTTAGGGTCAAGGACGTGGAGGGACACGCCACCAAGTGGTCCCTGAGTGGGGTCAGCTTGGTGTACGTCTGGCCCAGCCGGGGGGTCCGTCTAGTGGACGAGGGCCAGGGGGTAAGGTGGATGGATTATGGCCCGGGGGTGGAACCCCAGGAGGTGGCCTGGCGAGATCCTATGGTGGCCTATCGCCAGGACAAAAAGGGAAGCATTCTTCCCTTGCGTTTGAGCATGGAAAAGAGCTTCTGGCGGGATTTCGGGGCCATGTTGCCTGCTGCAGGCGGCACCTGGCCGGCGGTCTTGGTGCATGCGGGAGAGCTGGAGGAGGAGGGTGTTTCCTTCACTCTCCGCGTCCTCGGCCAGGTGTCGGACCAGGCAAAAATCCTGGATATCCGTCGGGAGGTTTATCCCATTCCCAAGGACCTGCTTACCCCGAAGGGCGAGGGTCTTCTCGATAGGGGCCTGAAGGTGGCGGAGGAAGTGGCCAAGGGCCTTAGGCAGGTGGCCTGGCGCGTGGCCCAAGGGGTTCTCGGGAACCGGGATGCTTCCGAGCTGCAAAACTTTGCCAACTCCCTGCCTCTTCTTTCCCTCTACTGGGCTCAGCTGGACTTGGACTTCCCCGACTTCCTAGGTCGTTTGTCTGAACAAGGGGCGTTGGATCTTTGGCGGGAGCGCATCCAGAAGGCTGCTCGAGGTGCCTGGGAAGAAACCCGCCGCTTCGTGGGCACGGAGGCCCGGCACCTCAAGGCCCTGGCAGAGGCGGAGCGGGCTTTCCGTGGCCTGCTGGCTGGAATCAAGGAGGAGGTGAAAGGGTGAGCGGTAAGAGGTTCGTGGAATGGCTAAGCGAGCTGAAGTCTCGCCAGGAGTGGACACCGGCCCGGGCAGTCCTGAGGCGGAGCCTGGCCTTTGACCCTGGGGGGTATCCACCGGCTATGCCTTACGTGGAGCCTCTCCTCCAAAACTTGGGCGATGACGGCTGGCGGCGGGAAGCCTATTACCTGGTGGCCGGCCTCTTCGCCCTGAAGGACGGAGAGCACGAGGAGGGACGCACCCTGGCCCGAGCCCTTTGGGAGGCCCGGCAGGCTCGGCAGTCGGACAGCTTGGAAAAGCGGTTCCTGGCCCTGTTAGACGCGGATCGGGACCAGATCGCCCACCGCCTTAGGCAAGCGGTAGGCCTGGTGGAGGGGGCTTTGGACTTTGCCCAGCTCCTCGAGGACCTGCTTCGTTGGTTTGACCCCAAGAGAAGGGTGCAGGCCCGCTGGGCCAGGGAGTTTTACGGCGCTCAGGAGGTTGGTCAGGAAGCTTTGGCGGAAGGCCAAGGCTCGTGATGGGGAGGTGAGAACATGAAGCTTTTGGAAGTGCACGTGATCCAGACGGTGGCTCCAAGCAACCTGAACCGGGACGACACGGGAAGCCCCAAGGATGCCCTGTTTGGTGGGTACCGGCGGGCCCGCATCTCGAGCCAGGCCCAGAAGCGGGCGGTGCGGGTGGCCTTCAAGGACTGGCCCTTGCTTTCCGAGGAGGAGCGGGCCGTGCGCACCCGGCGCTTGATGGACGCCCTTTTGGGTAAGCTTTCGGATATTCCCGAGGAGCAGGCTCGCCTGGCGGTGGAAAACGCCCTAAACGCCCTAGGTTTTGGCGTTAGAGAGGGAAGGACCGAATACCTCCTCTTCCTGGGGAACTACGAGCTTTCCAGGCTGGCGGAGTTGATACGGAATAACCTGGAAAAGCTTAGCGCCGGTCCCGCCAAGGGCAAGAAGGGTGCGGAGGTGGATGCGGAACTCAAGAGGGCCCTGGAAAGGGTCCTGGACGGGGGCAAGGCGGTGGATCTGGCCCTCTTCGGCCGTATGCTGGCGGACCGGCCTGAGCTCGGCGTGGATGCCGCGGCGCAGGTGGCCCACGCCCTCTCCACCCACAAGGTGGACCGGGAGTTCGACTTCTACACCGCCGTGGACGACCTGAATCCCAAAGAGGACACCGGGGCAGGGATGATGGGGGACGTGGAGTTCTACTCCGCCACCATGTACCGGTACGCGGTGGTGAACCTGGACCAGCTGGCGGCCAACTTGCAAGGGGATGTAGAGCTGGCCCTGAGAGGCGCTCTGGCGTTCCTCGAAGCGTTTGCGCTAACCCTTCCTTCGGGCAAGCAGAATAGCTTTGCCGCCCACAACCCGCCCCTATTCCTGGCCTTTAGGGCTGGGGTGGGCCTGCCCCGCAACCTGGCCACCGCCTTTGAGCGGCCTGTCTGGCCTAAGGATGGCAGGGCTCTCTCCGCCCTTTCCGTGGAGGCCCTGGTGCAGGAGTGGAACAAGTTTGACCGGGCCTATGGCCCCTTAAATCCCGAGTGGAAGGGTGCTTTAAACCTCACCGAGGCGGAGGTGGAGAACCTTCCCGTGGTGGAGGGGTTGGGATCGTTGAAGCAGGAAGCGGAGAAGGCCCTTCGGGAGCTCTTGGCCTTGGGAGGTTAGTATGCCCACGCTCCTGTTGCGGCTTCAAGGCCCCATGCAATCCTGGGGTACCCGGAGCCGCTTTGACCACCGGGACACCTGGCCCTACCCCACCAAAAGCGGGGTCCTGGGCCTTCTGGCGGCGGCCCTGGGGCGGGACCGGGAGGAGGATATCTCCGACCTGGCGGCCCTGCGCATGGGGGTGCGGGTGGACCGGAAGGGAGTGCTGCGGGTGGACTACCAGACGGCCCAGGAGATCATCGCCGCCAGCCTTAAGGCGAAGGTTAACGTGCAGAGCTGGCGCCATTACCTTTCCGATGCCGCCTTCCTGGTGGGCCTCGAGGGCCCTGCTTCCCTTCTCGAGGAGGCCCACCAGGCCCTTTTGAACCCCCGCTATGTGCTGTACCTGGGCCGGAAGGGCTACGTGCCAAGCCCCCCCGTTTACCTGGCGGATGGTGTTAGGGAGGAACCCCTGGAAGTGGCCTTGCGGAACTACCCCTATCTCCTGCCCGAGAAGCCTAAGGAGGACCTCCTCCTGGTCCTCGAGGCCCACGAGGGGCGCCTAGTCTACGACCAACCCATAGCGCCCTTTGCCCAGCGCCGGTTTGGAGCCCGCTACGTTCGGGAGGAGGTGCTTTCTAAGGACCAGATCCAGGTGAAGGGGGAGGATTCCCTGGGAGAGGACCATGTGGATTAGCAAGCTCAAGCTTGACCTGCGCTCCAAGGCCGTCCGGAGGGACCTGGCCAGTCCCTACGAGATGCACCGCACCCTGTCCCGGGCGGTATCCCAGGCCTTGAAGGAGGGAAAAGAGCGGCTTCTTTGGCGCCTAGAACCCACCCGGGGCACGGAACCGCCGGTGGTCCTGGTCCAGACCCTAACCCGACCGGACTGGGATGCCCTGGAGAAGGGTTATGCCGAGGTGTATCCGCCCAAGCCCTTCCAACCCGCTCTGCGGGAGGGCCAGATCCTACGCTTTCGCCTGAGGGCCAATCCCAGCAAGCGGGCCCGGGATAGGGGAGAGCGCATAGCCCTCAAAACCCGGGAGGAAAAGCTGGCCTGGCTAGCCCGAAAGCTTGAGGAAGGAGGGTTTCGCTTGAGGGAGGAAGGAGGCCAGTACCTGGCCGCCATTCGCCAGGATACCTTCTTGGAGATACCCAAGGCAGGCCACCTGATTCAGGTTCAGGCCGTGCTGTTTGAAGGGGTCCTCGAGGTGGTGGACCCCGCAAAGGCCCTGGAGACTCTGAAACGGGGGATTGGCCCTGGCAAAGCCTTGGGGCTCGGCCTCCTTTCCCTGCACCCTTAAAGAAAAGATGCCACCAGTACCGAGTGCACGCAACCTAAAAGAGCTCCCGAAGTTTCGCGATGGCCTTTCCTACCTCTACGTGGAGCACGCCTTCATTGAGCAGGAAGCCCAGGGAATCGGCATCTATGACCAGCAGGGGCTCACCTTGGTGCCAGTGGCGGCCTTGGGGGTGCTCTTTTTGGGGCCTGGGACCCGTATTACTCATGCGGCCATAAGGGCGTTGGCCGCAAACGGATGCACCGTGGCCTGGGTGGGGGAGGGGCTGGCCCGCTTTTATGCCCAGGGCCTAGGGGATACGAGAAGCGCCCTGAGGCTTCAAAGGCAGGCTCGGGCCTGGGCAGATCCCAAGCTCCACCTGGAGGTGGTGTTCCGCCTCTACCAAAAGCGCTTTCAGGAACCCTTGCCCAGGGGCTTCAGCCTGGAGCAGGTGCGGGGCCTCGAAGGGGTGCGGGTGCGGGCTGCGTACACCCGCTGGAGCCGGGAAACCGGGGTTCCCTGGCAAGGGCGCAGTTACGATCGCCGCAACTGGGCGGCCTCAGATCCCGTAAACCGTGCCCTTTCCTCTGGGGCTGCGTATCTTTATGGCCTCGCCCATGCCGCCATTGTTTCCAGCGGCTTCAGCCCCGCCCTGGGCTTCATCCACACGGGTAAGCTTCTCTCCTTTGTGTACGACATAGCCGATCTCTACAAGACCGAGGTTCTGGTCCCGGCCGCCTTCCTAACCGTTGCCGAAGGGGACCACCAGGTGGAGCGGCGCGTGCGGCAAAAGCTCAGGGAGGCGATCCTCGAGGCGAGGCTCCTTGAGCGGATGGTGGAGGATCTCCTCGATCTTTTCGCAGGCCTGGGCCTGCCAGAGGAAGAGGTGGACGAGGAGGACCCGACCCGTCCGGGTGGCCTGTGGGACCCGGAGGGAGTGGTGGAGGGTGGGGTGGCCTATGGTGGTGATGATCCTGGAGAAGGTGCCGAGGAGCCTGAGGGGTGAGCTTACTCGGTGGCTGGTGGAGGTGGATACTGGGGTTTTCGTGGGCCGAGTGAGCGCTACGGTGCGGGAACTCTTGTGGGAGAAGGTGGTGGAAAAAGCGGGCGGGGGCCGCTGCGCTCTGGCCTGGCGTACGAATAACGAACAGGGCTTCGCCCTCCGGCTGCACGGGTATCAGGATCGGGTCCTCAGGAACTTTGATGGTATAGTTCTCGTAGCAGTGCGCAATGCTGAGGCTATGCGCAAGGCGGACAAGTTGGCTATGCAGTCTAAAGGTGGCCGTTCCACGCCTGAGGATGGCCTGCGCACAGCTCAGTTAGCGCAGGGGGATCTTGACAACCAATTCTTGGAGTGATTCCCTTTACATACACATAGAGGGGGGTCAGCCGGGGTTTTTGCCGTCTGGGTCATGTGTAGTCCCCACGCACGTGGGGATGGCCCGTACCTGCAAACGCGCGACCCCAACTTCACTCAGTAGTCCCCACACACGTGGGGATGGCCCGTTTACCATCTTGGCCATCACGCGCTGCTCCTTGTAGTCCCCACACACGTGGGGATGGCCCGGCCGCGTTTCTGCGGGCTTGGCAGGGGGCCCTGTAGTCCCCACACACGTGGGGATGGCCCGGATCCTGTTGGTCCGGGCGTTGGGAACCTCCTGTAGTCCCCACACACGTGGGGATGGCCCGATTTGATTTAAGAGCACTTTCCATAGCTAGCAGTAGTCCCCACACACGTGGGGATGGCCCGGGCCCCTGGGCGCTTTTCTCCAGGGTGAGGCTGTAGTCCCCACACACGTGGGGATGGCCCGGTATTCTCCTCCAGCTTGCCCATCACCTGACCGTAGTCCCCACACACGTGGGGATGGCCCGCCTATATCTCTGACAAGCTTAATCCAGTCCGTGTAGTCCCCACACACGTGGGGATGGCCCGGTGGGACACCGCCTAGAGGGGGTGCTAAGGCGTAGTCCCCACACACGTGGGGATGGCCCGTTCCCCACGGCCACCTTGGTCTTTTGGGTGGACGTAGTCCCCACACACGTGGGGATGGCCCGCACTCCCGCCAGAAGGCGATGGGGGCCACGTAGTAGTCCCCACACACGTGGGGATGGCCCGGAGGAGGAAGGCGGCCAGGCCGCCCAACGCCGTAGTCCCCACACACGTGGGGATGGCCCACCCGGCCTTATGACTTCTACTCGCGGCCCTCCGTAGTCCCCACACACGTGGGGATGGCCCGTAACCAGGGGGCTTTGCCCTTCCAGGAGGGCCGTAGTCCCCACACACGTGGGGATGGCCCGGCTACCAGGCCCAGGACCACCAGGACCCCCCAGGTAGTCCCCACACACGTGGGGATGGCCCGTAGTAGCCGGAACGCCCGATGATGGTGCGCATGTAGTCCCCACACACGTGGGGATGGCCCGGGGAAGCCCGTGGAGATCCACGTGGTCTACGCCGTAGTCCCCACACACGTGGGGATGGCCCGCCTCAAGCCAGCATTCCCAGCCAGTGCCTAGGGTAGTCCCCACACACGTGGGGATGGCCCGGAGCTGGAGGAGCACAAGCTGGCCCGGAACACGTAGTCCCCACACACGTGGGGATGGCCCGTTTCCGATTGAATAACTCCCCACGCCCCAGACCGTAGTCCCCACACACGTGGGGATGGCCCGGCGTCCAGGGCGTCGTAGTAGGCATTGAGCCGGTAGTCCCCACACACGTGGGGATGGCCCGGCGGCTGGCCGCAAACCCCCGGACCGCTGCTGTAGTCCCCACACACGTGGGGATGGCCCGGCCACGGGGCTCTCGTACCAGAGGGCTAAGTCGTAGTCCCCACACACGTGGGGATGGCCCGGTTCGGCCCCTGGCCCCTGGAGGACCAGGAGACGTAGTCCCCACACACGTGGGGATGGCCCGCTGGACGTCTGGAACCCCGGGGCCCTGGTGATGTAGTCCCCACACACGTGGGGATGGCCCGCCGGTGAATGCCGCTACCCTGCGGGAGTTCTGGTAGTCCCCACACACGTGGGGATGGCCCGCTACAGGGGACGCTAGGGTCTGGGGCGTGGGGGTAGTCCCCACACACGTGGGGATGGCCCACCTCCAGGAGAAGGCGGGTGCCCGGCACCAGCGTAGTCCCCACACACGTGGGGATGGCCCGCTCTGACGAGGGCCAGCCCTGATGAGCCACTTGTAGTCCCCACACACGTGGGGATGGCCCGGACGCTTCTCCTGAGGCGGTCTATGTCCCCGCCGTAGTCCCCACACACGTGGGGATGGCCCGTTGCTGGCGGAAGCTCTGACGAGGGCCAGCCCGTAGTCCCCACACACGTGGGGATGGCCCGTTGAGGGCCCCCCAGGACGTGCACGCCGTGGCCGTAGTCCCCACACACGTGGGGATGGCCCGCCGGCCCATGAGAGAGGCTTTAGCGTTCTCTCAGTAGTCCCCACACACGTGGGGATGGCCCGCGCCCCTCTTCCAGGGGCACGGCGTGGACCTCGTAGTCCCCACACACGTGGGGATGGCCCGGCGTCCAGGGCGTCGTAGTAGGCATTGAGCCGTAGTCCCCACACACGTGGGGATGGCCCGCAGAACGCCTTTCCCATCGCCGTCCTGGCCGGGTAGTCCCCACACACGTGGGGATGGCCCGAGCCATCCGCCTTCAGAGGCCGGGGGCACCCTGTAGTCCCCACACACGTGGGGATGGCCCGGGCCGCCTACTCTCCCTGGCGGAGCTGGAGAAGTAGTCCCCACACACGTGGGGATGGCCCGCACCCCCACGCTCACGCTGACCACGATGGGGTGTAGTCCCCACACACGTGGGGATGGCCCGGAGGCCTCCTCCCCCTCCAGGGGCGCGAAGCCGTAGTCCCCACACACGTGGGGATGGCCCGGTTCTCCGTCCCAAGGTTCTGAACGACCACGAGTAGTCCCCACACACGTGGGGATGGCCCGCCATGGAGCTGGAGCGGCGGATCGCTGACCTGTAGTCCCCACACACGTGGGGATGGCCCGTACGGCCCCATGCTCTTGCGCCGCGCGCGCGCGTAGTCCCCACACACGTGGGGATGGCCCGTACGTGGAGTCCATTCCCGACTGGCGGCTAGACGTAGTCCCCACACACGTGGGGATGGCCCGCGGGCGCTCTCCACGTCTTTGGGGGTGCCCTCGTAGTCCCCACACACGTGGGGATGGCCCGGACCGGGGGTTATCCTTCCTCAAGACCTGCAAGTAGTCCCCACACACGTGGGGATGGCCCGGTCCGCCGGGTGAATGAGACCGCTGACCTCTGGTAGTCCCCACACACGTGGGGATGGCCCGCCTTGCGGTACTTGGCCCAGTCAATCGTCTCCGTAGTCCCCACACACGTGGGGATGGCCCGTGGGGCCATTCAAATAGTGCCCCGAGGAGTTGTAGTCCCCACACACGTGGGGATGGCCCGCTGGTACCCGACGCAAGTACAGCCGAAAAGCGTAGTCCCCACACACGTGGGGATGGCCCGGGGTATGCCTAGGGAAGTTTTGGGGTAAGCCTGTAGTCCCCACACACGTGGGGATGGCCCGGGGCTTGGTTACAAGTTCAACTGGTTTCGGAGAGTAGTCCCCACACACGTGGGGATGGCCCGGTGAAGCGAGTGGCGTACTAGACGCCACTCCCGTAGTCCCCACACACGTGGGGATGGCCCGCCAACGCCCTCCGCTACATGCGCCTCATCGTGGTAGTCCCCACACACGTGGGGATGGCCCGTCAAGCCGGTGAGAAAGGCACTGGCCCAAAATGTAGTCCCCACACACGTGGGGATGGCCCGACAACTCGCCACCACTACAGGAAGACGTCGCGTAGTCCCCACACACGTGGGGATGGCCCGAGGCGGCCGCAGCATTCAACGCACTTAGGCGTGTAGTCCCCACACACGTGGGGATGGCCCGCACCTGCTTATCCGCTGGGCCAAGAGGCGGGAGTAGTCCCCACACACGTGGGGATGGCCCGGACAAGGGTGGGGAAGCCCGCCATAGCCACCCCGTAGTCCCCGTAGCCCAGCGTTCTCAGAACTGGCAACAAGTGGCCTCCAAGGGCTGGAACCAAGGACTTAAGTCCTTTCACCAAGGGGCCAATCAGAAAAGCGAGAACCCTGGGGTCAGCCCCCAGGGTTTAACCCGGTCCCCATCGTGGTGGGCGGCGTAGGACTTGAACCTACGACCTCTCGCGTGTGAGGCGAGCGCTCTTCCTCTGAGCTAGCCGCCCCCAGGCCTTTTGCAGGGTAGCATGGGCCAAGGAGACCTGTCAAGCAAAGGCCCTGACCCTCCTCTGACAAGGCTCGGGCTAGACTAAGGTCGTGGCCACGGTCCTTGTGGTGGAGGATGAGCCAGCGGTGCGGCTTGGGGTGCGGCTGGCCCTGGAAAAAGCCGGGCACAGGGTGCTGGAGGCTGCAACCTCCCAGGAAGCCTGGCCAAGGTTGCGGGAGGCGGAAGCCGTGGTCCTGGATTGGATGCTCCCCGATGAACCCGGCACCCGGCTCCTGGAGCGCATGCGCCAAGGAGCCTATCCCGAGCTTCCCGTCCTCATGCTCACCGCCCGAACCGAGGTACGGGATCGGGTGGAAGGGCTTTCCCGCGGGGCCGACGACTACCTGGTAAAACCCTTCGCCACCGAGGAACTTTTGGCCCGCCTCGAGGCCCTGCTGCGGCGCGCGGGCAAGCGGAAGGTGCTCAGGCGTGGACCCCTTCTCCTGGACCTGGAGCGCAAGGAGGCCAGCCTGGACGAAAAACCCTTGCCCCTAACCCGGCGGGAGTTCGAACTGCTGGCCTTCCTGGCCCAGCGCCCGGGCCGGGTCTACTCCCGGGAGGAGCTTCTGGAAGCGGTCTGGGGCCAGGACTACCTGGGCACCCCGAGGACGGTGGACCAGCACGTGCTTCAGCTCCGGGAAAAGCTGGGCGAAGACCCCAAAGCCCCCCGCTTTCTGGAAACCGTGCGGGGCATGGGGTACCGCTTCAAGGTGGCCCCGCAAGACACGAACCACGTTCCTAGCCAGATCAAGGGGGAAGGGTGAACGAACTTCTGGCCGAGGCCTGGGAGCAAGCCCTGGAGGGCCTGGTCCTTCACCGGGATAGGCAGGTCCTCTACTTGAACCCCAGGGCGGAGGAGCTTTTGGAGGTGAGCCGGGAAAAAGTGGTGGGCCGCCCCCTCCTCCTCGCCCTCCGGGACCACCGCCTCGAGGCCCTGGCCCTCCACGGGGGCGAGCGCACCCTGGAGGTGCGAAGCCGCACCCTGAGGGTGAGGGCCCTTCCCGGCAGGCTCTACCTCCTGGACGAAACGGAGCTAAACCGGCGCCTGGAGGCCCTGGAGGAAGCCACCCTGGCCCTAGCCCACGAGCTCCGTACCCCCCTGGCGGGGATGGGGCCCCTCCTCGAGGCCCTCACCCCCAGGACCCCCCAGGAGAAGGAGGTGCTGGACCTCCTCAAGGGGGAGGTGGCCCGCCTATCCCGCTTGGTGCGGGACCTCTCCCTCACCCAACCGGGCCCCAAGCGCACCTTCTCCCTGGAGGAGCTCTGGCCGCGCCTGGAGAGGCTTCTTAAGGAGAAAATCCGGGAAAGGCAAGTGGAGGTCCACCTGCCCCACACCGCCCACACCGACCCCGAGGCCCTCTTCCAGATCCTCCTTAACCTCCTGGACAACGCCCTTAAGTACGGCCAAGATCCCATCCGCCTCCTCTCCCGGGAAGAGGGGGGGCGCCTTTTGCTGGAGGTGCGGGACCATGGGCCGGAACTTCCGGATTACGAACTCCTCTTCTTGCCCCGCCACCGGGGGTTCCAGGGGGGAGCCGGGCAGGGCTTGGGCCTCTACCTGGTGCGCCGGATTGCCCAGGGCCTGGGTGGAGAGGCCTACGCCCTGAGGGATGGAGCCGAGAACGTTTTTGGCGTGGCCCTTCCCCTAAACTGAGGCAAGGAGGCAGCATGCGCGAGGTACTGGACAAAGCCCTAAACGAACTGGTGGGGGAAACCCTGAGGATGCTCTCCCTGGTCCGGGAGATGACCCAAAAGGCCACGGAGGCCCTGGTGGAGGGGAACCGGGTCAAGGCGGAAGAGGTCATCGCCAAGGACCAGGAGGTGGATGCCCTGGAGCTTAAGATCGAGAACCAGGCCGTAGCCGTCATCGCCCGGCACCAGCCCGTGGCCTCGGACCTCCGGCTCATCTTCACCATCATCAAGGCCCTCACCGACCTGGAACGGGCCGGGGACTACGCCATGCACGTGGCCGAGGACGCCCTCCTTTTGGCGCAGGAACCCCCCCTTAAGCGCTACGTCACCCTCCCCGAGATGGGCAAGCGGCTTCTGGAGATGATGGACACCCTGGGTAAGGCGGTGGCCGAGCGGGACCCTGGGCTTGCCCGCAAGGTGGTGGAGATGGACGACCAGGTGGACGGCCTCTACGAGGAGGTGACCCGGGAGCTCATCACCTACATGCTGGAAGACCCCCGCACCATCACCAAGGCCCTTACCCTCATGCGGGTGGCCCGCAGCTACGAGCGCCTGGGGGACCACCTGGAAAACGTGGGGGAAAGGGTGATCTACTGGCTCACCGGCGAGGTCTACAAGACCCCTGAGGACGTCTACTAAGAGGGGCCGCGGCGCACGAGAAGCCCGGGTTAACCGTTCTGCGGTTCGTAGTCGTCTATTTCACCAAAATAGCCGACCAGTGCCCGCTTCCTGCTTCAACGACCGGGTGCTCGTAGACCGGCTGTTGCCAACCGTTCCGCCGCAGAGCCGATCTCCACAGGCGTCACTTCCCGGGGAACTCCCGGTAGGACCCGTTAGGTGGGTCAGCCCGTACTGCCTCAGGTTCAGGGCGGCATTCAGGTCCCGGTCCACCTCCAGCCCACACCGCGG
>Ga0101943_1001764_pt1 | contig 16529 bp, 13 predicted proteins | sample DewCreD2012metaG_5_FD_75244 | JGI IMG/M metagenome (GOLD analysis project Ga0101943, IMG submission 75244) | Hot spring sediment bacterial and archeal communities from British Columbia, Canada, to study Microbial Dark Matter (Phase II) - Dewar... ... | reverse complement strand
CTACCAGCTCGGCCTGGGCGGCAACTACTACTTCACCGACTGGCTGGGCCTGGGGGCCGCTGCCTACTACCAGTTCCAGCCGGGCACCCAGACCAGCGCCACTGCCTTCTCGCTCGAGGCCAGCTTCCGGGTCGTGGAGGGCCTGTGGCTCAACGCCGGCTACACCTTCGGCGGCTTCACCGGTCTCACCCCCGACACCGCCCCCGGCTTCTACCTGCGCCTCGACTTCCTGGGAGGTAGCCGATGAAACGCGCGCTGTTTTTCATGCTGCTCTTGCTGGGTCTGGCCCAGGCCCAGGTGGTGACCTCATTTAGCATCCGCTACCAAAACACCACCAACGGCAATATCACCCTGGTAGGCAACACCCTGATGTGTGCCGGGACTGGCGATACCTGCAGCACGGCTCAGATGAACAATGCGAATGCCAACAACAACCAGAGCATGATCTTCATCAACGCCGACCCGGCCAACCCCACCTGGCCTTCGGGCCGTGGGGGAAGCAGCAGCGCCACCCTCTCCCTCCCCACCGGGGCCCAGGTGCTGTGGGCCGGGCTCTACTGGGGGGCGCGGGCCAACCCCAGCACCTCGGGGCGCAACCAGATTTCCATCAAGCCCCCTGGGGCTTCATCCTACCAATCCCTCACCGGCACCCTTCTTGGCACCATTACAGACCAGGGCACCCCTACCACCCGCCCTTACACCGCCTTTGCCGACGTAACCAGCCTCGTCCAGGCCAGCGGCAGCGGCCCCTACTGGGTAGGGGGTATCCTGGCCGCCACCGGAAACGATGGTCTGGGCTTCTACGCCGGCTGGTCGCTGGTGGTGGTCTACCGGCTATCCAGCGAGCCCCTCCGCAACCTCACGGTCTACGACGGCCTGGCCTCGGTAAGCAACGGCAACAACGTCACCATTACCCCCAGCGGCTTCCTGACCCCCTACACAGGCTCCTTTACCGCCTATCTGGGAGCGGTGGCCTTTGAGGGGGATGGGGGTATCACCGGGGATCAGTTCATCCTCAATGAGCAGGCGCTAAGCGATGCGCAAAACCCGGCCAACAACTTCTTCAACAGCTCTGTGTCGCAGCTCGGTACCCGTTTCACCGCCAAAAACCCCAACTATCTCAACCAGATGGCGGTGGACGTAGACCTGGTGGACGCCACGGGTCGCATTCCCAATGGAGCCACTTCAGCAACCATTCAGTTCACCTCCTCTCAAGACGTCTACTTCCCCACCGTGCTGACCTTTGCCGCCCAGGTCTACCTTCCCGATCTCACCAGTTCTTTCAGCAAAACCGGACAGGACATCAACGGGGGCAACCTGGTGGTGGGCGATATCCTCGAGTACACCCTGAGTTTTTCCAACACTGGGGGGGATGGGGCCACCAATGTGGTCGTGCGCGACCCCATCCCTGCTGGCACCCAGTACGTACCGGGAAGCCTGCAGGTGCTCACCAACGCCACCGGTGCTCCCACCGGCACCTTTACCGATGCCGCCGGCGACGACATCGCCGAGTTTGATAGCGCCAACAACCGGGTGGTTTTCCGCCTGGGCACCGGGGCCAACGCCTCGAGCGGCGGGCTCATCCTGCCGACCCAGGGTGCCAGCGTGCGCTTCCGGGTACAGGTGCTGCCCAGCGCCGGCGGGCAAACCATCACCAACACCGCCCAGATCAACTACAACAGCCAGACCCTGGGCACCAGCTTCAGCCAGAGCGCCAGCACCTCGGCCAACAGCCAGGTCTCCAATCCCCCCACCCTGAGTAAAGCCTTCGCCCCGGCCAGCATCCAGGCTGGCGGCAGCAGCATCCTGACCCTGACCCTCAGCAACCCCAACCCCACCACCGCCACCTTGAGCGCGGCCCTGGTGGATAACCTGCCCGCTGGGGTGGTGATAGCCAGCCCAGCCAACGCCAGCACCACCTGCCCCAGCGGCAGCCTGAGTGCCACGCCCGGCAGCGGCAGCCTAACCCTGGCCGCCGGGGCCCAGATTCCGGCCAACGGGAGCTGCACCGTTAGCGTAAATGTAACCGCCAGCACACCAGGGAGCTACACCAACACCCTGGCCGCCGGCACCCTCCAGACCAATTACGGCAGCAACCAGAGCCCAGCCAGCGCGGTGCTAACCGTGGTGGGCCTCGACATCTCCGGCCAGATTTACCACGACCGCGAACCCAACGGGGCCAGGAACGGCGAGGACTGGTCGGACGGGGTTACAGTCTACGTGAAGCTGGTACAGGGCAGCACGGTGGTGGCCGTCCAGACCGTGAACCCCGGAACCGGCAGCTACACCTTTAGCGGCGTCGTTCCCGGCAGCTACACCCTGGTGCTGGACAACAACAACAGCACCGCCGACACCACCCCAACCCCCCCCGCTGGCTGGCTTTTTATTAGCCCAACCGGTGGAAGCCGGGCCATCACCGTGGCCGCCAGCAACCTGCTGAACCAGGACTTCGGCCTCTTCCACGGCGCACGGGTAGAGGGCCGGGTCTTCTACGACGATGGCGAGAGCGGCGGCACCGCCAACAATGCCCTGCAGGATGGCCAGGAGCGCAGCGTGGGCGGTGTGGTGATCACGGCCAGCGACGGTGCTTCTAGTCGCACGACCAGCACCGATGGCAGCGGCTTTTACTACCTGTATGTACCCGCCAGTTGGGGCAGCGTCAGCCTCTCTCACCCCCTGCGCCCGGCCACCGGCTGGAACAACGGCAGCACCGCCACCCTGGTGGGAAGCTGGGCCGACGCCACAGGCCCCACCTCCGCTGGTGCCGTGGTCAGCCTGGGTTCGGCCAGCAGCCTGGCCGGCTCCAGCCTTACCCGCAACTTTGGGGTGGTGCGCAGTTCGCTCTTCCGGCCCGACCAGTCGGGCCAGACCACCAGCCCCGGGGTGGTGCGCTACCTGCACCAGTTCAAGCCCGGCAGCCTGGGCACGGTCAGCCTGGCCCTGGTCAACACCCCGCAGTTTGGCTACCAGCTCCGCCGCGATGTGAACTGCGACGGCGACTTCGACGACGCCGGCGAGGGTTTCCAGGGACTACCGCAGAGCTTTAGCGTGGGTTCTAGCTGGCCGCGGGAGTCGGACGGCAGCCTGGCGGCCTGCGCCCTCGAGGTGCAGGTGCTGGTGCCCGCAGGGGTGAGCGCCGGCCAGGTGGATATCGCCAGCCTCAGCGCCAGCCTGGCCTGGAGCAACAACCCGGCCGTTCAGGAAACCCGCGGCCTGACCGATGTCACCACCGTTATCCGCGGCGGCGAGCTGCGGCTGGAAAAGCAGGTGCGCAACGTAAGCCAGAACACCGCTTTTGCGGCCAGCGCCCAGGGCCGCCCCGGCGAGGTGCTGGAGTACCGCATCCAGTATCAGAACATCGGCAGCCAGCCCATCTTCAACGTGGTGCTCTACGACCCCATCCCCTTCTTCAGCACCCTGGTGCAGAACGCCTACGGCAGCACCGGCGAGGTGGAGCTGGTCTGTCCAAACGGCGCGGTGGTACGGCCCGACCTGGGCAACACCAACAGCATCAGCCTGAACCTGGCCGCACTCTGCACCCTTCCCACCGCTCCCCAGCCCGGCGGGGGTAGCGCCCCGGCCTTGCTGCCTGGTCAGGGAGGGTATTTCGTGTACCGGGTACAGGTGAACTGAGCACCCCCGGGCCCTTTATGGCAAACCGTGTGCTTTTAGCCCAGGATGAGGGAAAATCATCGGCCGGGTACGTGGTGAAACCTAACCCTCACTCCAAAGGCTCCGATGGGTCTGGTTTTAGACTGGTATCGTGGTGTTACAAGACCTACACGAATCGTTGAAGGTTACCTGGCGCACCCAGGATGAATTTCAAATCCCGTGGCACTACGGTAATGTGGAGGCCGAGCTCGAGGCCCTCCAGCAGGGCGCGGCCCTGCTGGACTTCTCCAGCCACGGCCTGCTGGGGCTCAGAGGCCCCGACCGTCTCGAGTTTCTGCACAACCAGTGCACCTCCAACATCCGCGCGATGCTGCAGGATAGCTGGCTCGAGACCCTCTTTCTGAACGCCAGAGGCCAGATTGAACACCTGGGCCTGGTGCTCAACCTGGGCGACTCCTTCTGGGTTAGCTCCCCCAGTGCCGGGAATCTTGCTCAACGTTTTCGCAAGTTTATTGTGTTCGACCAGGTCGAGATCGAGACACTGCCCTGGTCGCTGTTGCGCCTGCACGGCCCGGGTGCCGAGGCGGTAGCCCAGCAGCTCACCGCCCTCCCCCCGCGCTGGGGCCTCGTCAAGACCCCACACCTGGTGCTGGCGCGCGACGAATTCGGCCTGTGGTTCCTGGTACCCGCCAGCCAGGCCTACCAACTGGCCCAGCGGCTGCTAGAGGCCGGGGCCAGTCCGGTAGGACACCAGGCCTGGCACATCTGGCGGGTCGAGCGCGGCATCCCCGACCTGCCCGAGGCCCTGGGTGAACTACCCCAGGAGGCGGGGCTGGAGGGCCGGGTGAGCTATAAGAAAGGCTGCTATCTGGGCCAGGAAATTATGGCCCGGCTCGAGGCCCGGGGCAACACCCGCTACCAGCTCATGGGGCTTTTGGGTCAGAAGGAACTCCCCAGCGGAGCCGAAATCTTCCGCGAGGGCAGGCGCGTCGGCAGGGTGGGCACCGCCGTGGAGTCGCCCCGGCTTGGGGCCATCGCACTGGCCCTGCTGCGCAAGGAGCTGGCCCCCGGCGACCAGGTACACGTCGAGGGTTGGTCGGCCACCGTTTCAGGCCTGCCCATGCCGTAAAAGCGTTCGCGGCCTCGAGGCCAGCCCGTATGATGAAGGTGCGGGCCTTTGACGTTTTTAATGAGATGTTGTAACGTATAGGAGTTATTATGTTTTTAGCAGAAATAATCGGCGTGGGGGATGAGCTGCTATACGGCGAAACGGTGGACACCAACACCGCCGAAATTGCCGTTAGCCTCCAGCCCTATGCCCTCGAGATCCGCCGCACCCTGCGGGTGGCCGACCACCTCGAGGCCCTGACCGAGGCCGTGCGCGAGGCCTGGCAGAAGGCCCGACTGGTGGTGCTCTCGGGCGGGCTGGGCCCCACCCCCGACGACATCACCCGCGAGGCCATCGCAGCGGCCCTGGGCGAGCGCATGGAAATTGACCCCCAGGTGCTGGCCTGGCTGGAGGGCATTTTTGCGGATCGGGGCTGGAAGATGCCCCAGGCCAACCGCAAGCAGGCCCTTAAGATTCCTTCGGCCACCTGGATCGCCAACCCCCGCGGCACCGCGCCCGGCTGGTGGGTGCACCGGGAAGGTAAAGACCTGGTCTCCTTGCCCGGCCCGCCCGCCGAGTGGCGCCCAATGTGGGCCGAGCTGCTGCCCAGGCTGGGGCTGCCAGCAAAACCCTACCGGCAGGTGGCCTTCAAAACCTTTGGCCTGGGCGAGTCGCGCATTGTGGAGCTGCTGGGCGATCTGTTCCAGCGCAACGGGGCGGTGGAGGTGGGCACCTACGCCAAGATGGACGGGGTGGCGGTGGTGGTGCGGGGGGAGCCCGGCCCGGTCGAGGCGCTGGCCGCGCAGATCCGGCCCCTGCTGGGCGAGGCGGTCTGGGGCCAGGAGGGCGATACCCTCCCGGCGCTGGCCCTGCAGCTATTGGAAGGCCGAAAAGCCACCCTGGCCACCCTCGAGTCCATGACCGGGGGGGTGCTGGGGGCGCTCCTGACCGGGATACCGGGCGCTTCCAGAAACTACCTGGGGGGGCTGGTCTCCTATAGCCTGGAGGCCAAGTCCCAGCTCCCCATCCCCCTCGAGGTCGCAGCCCAGCACGGGGTGGTCTCGGCGACCTTTGCCGAGGCCATGGCCGTGGCAGCCCGCGGCCTGCTGGGGGCCACCTACGGCCTCGCCACCACCGGCGTGGCCGGCCCCGAAACCCTGGAGGGCCAGCCGGTGGGCACCCTGTTCGTGGGCCTGGCCGGCCCCGAGGGGGTTCGCTCCCGGCACTTCCGGCTGCCGGGGGCCAGCCGTGAAATGATACGCCAGCGCGCAGCCCACGCGGCCCTGGCTTTTCTGGTGAGTGAGCTACGATGAGGCTTTTTTATGCCATCTTCCCCCCCCGCGAGGTGCAGGCCACCCTCGCCGAAGCCCAGGCTCGAGTGCGCAGCTACCGGGGCTGGAAGCCCAGCCCCCCCCACCAGCTTCACATCACCCTGCTCTTTTTGGGGGAGCAGCCCCCGGAACGCCTGCCGGAGTTCCGCCGCATCGGGCGCGAGGTGGCCTCCCGCGTCAAAGCTTTTGAGGTGACCTTGGGTGGAACCGGCTACTTTCCCCCCACCGGTGGACCCCGGGTCTGGTTCGTCAAGGCCAGCGGGGAGGGGCTCGAGGCCCTGGCCCAGGGACTGCAGCAAGCCCTGCCGGACGTCGAGGCGGCCCCCTTCAAGCCCCACCTGACCCTGGCCCGCAAAAAAGGCCCAGCCCCCCGCGTGGGGCCCCTGGTGATGAATATCCGCTTTCCGGTTCAAGCGGTATGCTTGGTAGAGTCCAAGCTGGAGCGCTCAGGTTCGCAGTACCGTGTTTTGGAGCAGTTTCCACTACGTTGAATAGCCTCTGGTCGTAGGAGTGTGTATGGATAAAGACAAGCAAAAAGCGCTGGAAGGAGCCCTGAAATCCATCGAGAAGCAGTTCGGCAAAGGGGCTGTCATGCGCCTGGGCGAGGCCCCCAGACAGCAGGTGGACGTCATTCCCACCGGCAGCCTGGGCCTGGATATGGCCCTGGGCATCGGGGGAATTCCCAAAGGGCGGATCATCGAGATCTACGGCCCCGAATCGGGCGGCAAAACCACCCTGGCCCTCTCCATCATCGCCCAGGCCCAGCAGGCCGGGGGGGTGGCGGCTTTCGTGGACGCCGAGCACGCCCTCGACCCCATCTACGCCAAAAGCCTGGGGGTGAACATTGACGACCTGTTGGTCTCCCAGCCCGACACCGGCGAACAGGCCCTGGAAATCGTGGAGCTTCTGACCCGCAGCGGCGCGATAGACGTCATTGTGATTGACTCGGTGGCGGCCCTGGTGCCCCAGGCCGAGATCGAGGGGCAGATGGGCGACGCCTTCGTGGGCATTCAGGCCCGCCTGATGAGCCAGGCCCTGCGCAAGCTCACGGCGGCGCTTTCCAAGAGCAACACCGCCGCCATCTTCATCAACCAGATCCGGGAAAAGGTGGGGCAGATGTACGGCAACCCCGAGACCACCCCCGGCGGGCGGGCCCTCAAGTTTTATGCCTCGGTGCGGCTGGATGTGCGCAAGCAGGGCCAGCCCATCAAGGTGGGCAACGACGCAGTGGGCAACCGGGTGCGGGTCAAGGTGACCAAGAACAAGCTGGCCCCGCCCTTCCGCGAGCACGAGATTGAGCTGTACTTCGGCAAGGGCATTGACCCCCTGGCCGACCTGGTGACGGTAGCCATCGCCACCGAGGTGATTGATAAATCGGGCTCCTGGCTCTCCTATGGCGACACCCGGCTGGGCCAGGGCAAGGAGAAGGCCGCCGAGTTCCTGAGGGGCGAGCCGCGGCTGGTTCAGGAGATCCGCGAGAAAGTTTTGGCCCAAGCTGGTAAGCTATCGGTACTGGCACCCTCCGGAGAGGACGAAGAGTCTTCCGCTGTGGCTGCCGAGGTATAGACTGCTTGTTAGGTGGGGTTCTCCCAGGATGAAAGGCCAGGCTACCCAAATGCTCAGCATCCGTCCAATGGCGCTTTGGGCCAGGGGGTGGTGCGCAGTAGAGCTTGGTAATGGTCTATTTCTGGTTTGGCGTCGGACTTGGGCCAGTCTGATTACGGTTCCCGCTGTGCCCCGCAGGATGGGCGCGGTGGGTCTTTCAAAACAACCCCGCCTGGTGCGCGGGCTGTTTTCAAAAGCCGTTCAGCGCAGGGGTATGCCTGAGAAAACTGGAACACGTATTTAGCCAAACGCCGATCAGAAACTGTGAGAACCTCCATGCAACCCTTGGAGGTACCGATGGCCTTTACTCCCCTAGATTTGATACTTACCCTGATCGTGATTGTGCTGGCGGTGGTGGTGGTGGTGCTTTTGCAGCGCAGCAACCGCCAGACCGAAGTTAGCAAAAGCGAACTCGAGGCCGCCCGCCGCGAGGCCCAGCAGACCCTGGAAGCCGCCCGCCGCCAGGCCCAGACCGCCCTCGAGCAGGCCCAGAGCCAGGCCCAGGCCCTGCTCGAGGCCGCCCGCAGCGAAGCCCAGAGCCTGCGCCAGAGCGCCCAGACCGAGATACAAAACCTGCGGCAAAACGCCCATGTCGAGCTCGAGCGCCTCCGTCAGCAAGGCGAGGAGCGCCTGCGCCAGCAGCTCCGGGAGGAGCGCGAGCGCCTGCAGGCCAGCCTCCAGGCCGAACGCGAGGCCCTGATGAGCGAGCGCGCCTCCATCCAGGCTGAACGTGAGCGCTTGCAGGCCGACCTCCAGGCCAGCCGGGCCGAGCGGGAGGAGCTCAAGCGCGAGACCGAGCGCCTGGCAAGGCGGGGCGAGCAGCTCGACGCCCGCGCGGCCAAGCTCGACGAGCAGGAGGAAAAGCTCGACGCCCTGGAGAAGACCCTCGAGGCCCGCCAGGCCGAGCTGGCCCAGCGCGAACGGCAGATCGACCTCAAGCTCCAGGAGGTGGCCGGGATGAGCCGGGAGGAGGCCCAGAACCTGCTTTTGTCGCGCCTGGACGCCGAACTGGAGGAAGAAAAAGCCCTGCGGGTCAAGGCCAACCTCGAGCGCATCCGGCTCGAGGTCAAGCGCGAGGCCCAGAAGCTGTTGGCCCAGGCCGCCCAGCGCCAGGCCTCCGAAACCGCCGCGGCCCTGGCCGTCTCGGTGGTACCCATCCCCTCCGATGCCATGAAGGGCCGCATCATCGGGCGCGAAGGGCGCAACATCCGCACCTTCGAGGCCCTTACCGGGGTGGATCTGATCATCGACGACACCCCCGAGGCGGTGCTGCTCTCCAGCTTCAACCCCATGCGCCGCGAGATCGCCAGAATGGCCCTCGAGCAGCTCATGGCCGACGGCCGCATCCACCCCAGCCGCATCGAGGAGGTGGTGGAAAAGGCCAAAAACGAGATGAAAACCTTCATCTACGAGCGCGGCGAGGAGGCCGCCCTGGAAGCGGGCGTGGTGGGCCTCAAGCCGGGCCTGGTGCAGTTGCTGGGCCGGTTGCACTTCCGCTCCTCCTACGGCCAGAACGTGCTCAAACACTCGGTGCAGGTGGCCCACCTGACCGGCATCATGGCCGCCGAGTTGGGCCTGGACGCCGCCCTGGGCCGCCGGGCCGGGCTGCTGCACGACCTGGGCAAGTCGGTAGACCGCGAGATCGAGGGCACCCACGTGGAGATCGGCGTCACCCTGGCCACCCGCTTCGGCGAGCCCAAAGAGGTAATTGACGCCATCGCCCACCACCACGACCCGGAAAACGGCGAGACCCTCTACTCGGTGCTGGCCGCCGCCGCCGACGCCATCAGCGCGGCCCGTCCCGGCGCCCGCCGCGAGAGCCTGGAAGAGTACATCCAGCGCCTGGAGCAGCTCGAGCGCATCGCCCTGTCGTTCCCCGGCGTGGACAACGCCTTCGCGGTGCAGGCCGGGCGCGAGGTGCGGGTGATTGTGAAACCCGACCGCATCTCCGACGCCAAGGCCACCCTGCTGGCCCGCGAGATTGCCGGGCGCATCGAGCGCGATATGAACTACCCCGGTCAGGTGCAGGTCACGGTGGTGCGGGAAAGCCGGGCCGTGGAGTACGCGAAGTGAAACTCAATCTACCCCCAGCAGGTGCTTCGTCCTGCTACACTTAGGCTATGCAGTTTCATGTGCACGCGCGCTGGGATGACGAAGCCCAGGTCTGGGTGGCCGAGAGCGACGACCTGCCCGGACTGGTGGCCGAGGCCGGTACAGTAGAAGACTTGCTTAAGAAACTCAGCGTGTTGGTTCCCGAGTTAGCCGAGCTAAACCTGGGCCAAAGCAGCGGCAAAGGCACCTTTACCCTAACCGCCGAGCGCGAGCTGGCCTTTAGCTAATGGCCGACTACACCCGCGAACTCAAGCAACTGCTGACAGAGGCAGGCTGCCGCTTCCACCGACAAGGAAAGGGCGACCATGAAATTTGGTACAGCCCCATTACGAACCGTTATTTTCCGGTAGATAGCGCCATCAAATCCCGTCATACCGCTAATGGGGTACTCAAGCAGGCCGGGCTGCCCAAAAAGTTCTAACAGCAGTTGCCATCAACTTTTCGTACAGGGCAACGCCAAGGCCTTGAGCCGCACAAACACGCGGCCCACCGTTTTAGACAGACTGTCCATTGCCTTATGGGGCCCGGGCTCCTACCATGAATCTATCGGGCCTCAACCCTGTTTCATTGCCCAGCCCATACGGAGGTAGCAGATGGCAGTCAAGGAACCCCAAGTCACCCTGAAGCGCGTTTCGCACTGGATCGGCGGCAAGCTGGTCGAGGGCAGGTCTGGGCGGAGCGGCGTGGTCTGGAACCCCGCCACCGGGCAGCCGCAGGCCACCGTAGACTTCGCCTCGGTGGAGGAACTCGATGCGGCAGTGGCGGTCGCCAAAGAAGCCTACAAAACCTGGCGGCAGACCCCCCTCTCGCGCCGGGCCGAGATCATGTTCAAGTTCCGCGATCTGGTAGACCAGAACCGCCGCAAAATTGCTGAGCTGATTACCCTCGAGCACGGCAAAACCCTGGCCGATGCCCTGGGCGAGGTGGCGCGGGGCCTGGAAAACGTGGAGTTCGCCACCGGCATCCCCCATCTCCTGAAGGGGGGCTTCTCTGAGCAGGCCAGCCGGGGGGTGGACGTGTACCAGATCCGCCAGCCGCTGGGCGTGGTGGCCGGCATCACCCCCTTCAACTTTCCGGCCATGGTGCCCATGTGGATGTTTGCCAACGCCATCGCCTGCGGCAACACCTTCATCCTCAAGCCCTCGGAAAAAGACCCCTCCCCCAGCCTCTTCCTGGCCGAGCTTTTGCAACAGGCCGGCCTGCCCGATGGGGTGTTCAACGTGGTGCAGGGCGACAAGGTGGCGGTGGATCGCATCCTCGAGCACCACGATATAAAGGCCGTTAGTTTTGTGGGCTCTACCCCGGTCGCCAAGTACATCTACGAGACCGGCACCAAACACGGCAAGCGGGTGCAGGCCCTGGGCGGGGCCAAAAACCACATGGTGGTGCTGCCCGACGCCGATATCGGCATGGCCGCCGACGCCGCCGTGAGCGCGGCCTATGGCTCGGCGGGCGAGCGCTGCATGGCCATCTCGGTGGTGGTGGCGGTGGGCGACCAGACCGCCGATAACCTGATTGCCGCCATCAAGGAGCGGATGCCCAGGATCAAGGTGGGGCCGGGCCTCGAGGAGGGCGTGGAGATGGGCCCCCTGATTACCCGCGAGCACCGCGACAAGGTGGCCTCCTACATCGAAAACGCCCCCAAGGAAGGGGCCACCGTGGTGGTGGATGGCCGGCAGGATCCCGTCACCCAGTCGGAGGGCTTTTTCCTGGGCACCAGCCTGCTCGATAACGTCAAGCCCGGCATGAAGTGCTACGACGACGAGATTTTTGGCCCGGTGCTCAGCGTGGTGCGGGTCAAGACCTACGATGAGGCCCTGAAGCTCATCAATGAGCACCCCTACGGCAACGGCACGGCCATCTTCACCCGCGACGGCGGGGCCGCCCGGCAGTTCCAGTTCGACGTGGAGGCCGGCATGGTGGGCATCAACGTGCCCATCCCGGTGCCGGTGGCCTACTACAGCTTTGGCGGCTGGAAGGCCAGCCTGTTCGGCGACCTGCACATGTACGGCCCCGAAGGGGTGCAGTTCTACACCCGCGCCAAGGTGGTCACCAGCCGCTGGCCCGACCCCAGCACCAGCAAGGTAGATCTGGGCTTCCCCCAGGTGCGCTAGCCCCTGAACACCCGCTTCACCTTGTCCCAGAAGCCCTCGGGCGCCACTTCTTCGCCCACTTCCTGGGCGTACTGGCGCAGAAGCTCACGGGCTTTCTTGGAAAGGTTCTGCGGCACGGCAATCTGGGTGATCACCTGTAGCTTGCCCCGGCTGCGGCTACCGGGGTGGGGCAAGCCCTGGCCCTCGAGCTCGAAGACCTCGCCATCGTGGGTGCCGGGGGGGATGCTGAGCTCGAGGTCACCCTCCAGCGCCGGTATCAGCACCCTGGCCCCCAGCGCAGCCTGGGCCAGCCCCAGCCGTAGCTCGTAAATCAGATTAGAGCCCTGGCGCTTGAGCTGGGGGTGGGGGTGGATCTGCGGGCGCACGAACAGGTCGCCCGGCCCGCCCGGCCCCAGGTTGCCCATCCCGGAGACCCGCAGGAGCTGGTTCTCATCAATGCCGGCTGGAATGTTGATCTGTATCCTTTCCCTGCGCCGCACCCGGCCCTGGCCTTTGCAGGTGGAGCAGGTCTCGGAAAGGGTGTAGCCCCGGCCCCGGCAGGCCGTGCAGGGCACCTGGGTCACCATGTTGCCAAAAAAGGTGCGCTGGATCTGCTCGAGGGTGCCCCGCCCCCCGCATGAACGGCAGGTCTGGCGCTTACCCCCCTGCCCGCCACAGGTCTCGCAGAGCACCAGGCGGTCATACTCGAGCTCCTTCTGCACGCCGTGCAATACCTCCACCAGCTCCAGCTCGAGCGCGGCCTCGAGATCCTCCCCCCGCGGTGCGCGGCCCGCCCCCCCCGGCGTGCGGAAACCAAAAACCTGCTCGAACAGGTCGAAGATGTCGCCAAAATTGCCCCCCGCACTACCTGGTGTGGCCGTGCCATAGCGGTCGTAGTGGGCCCTTTTTTCGGGGTCGGAAAGCACCGCGTAGGCTTCGTTAATCTGTTTAAACTTCTCCTCGGCCTCCTTGTTACCGGGGTTTTTATCGGGGTGGTACTGGAGGGCCAGCTTGCGATAGGCCTTTTTAATCTCCTCGGCGCTCGCGTTGCGATCTACCCCCAGGATTGCGTAGTAGTCGTTCATCGAAGTTTAGTCTATCAGGCTTAGGTATTTTTCCTGTGGTTTTAAACACGAGGCGGCCCATCAGTTTTTGACAAAACGCATATACCCCTGTATATTCAAACCAGATGCGATTCTCCGCACGAGCTACCCTTTAACGGCGCTCTTCTTCGGAAGAGGCCGTAGGGGTTTGCCCAGCGGGGAATCTCTTTTTTGTTTGGAGGAAACCCATGGTTCTCTTGACCCCCGGCCCCACCCCCATCCACCCCAGGGTACAGACCGCCCTCGGCAAGGAGATGCGCGGCCATCTCGACCCCGAGGTGCTGGCCACCAACCGCCGCATTCGCGAGCACCTCAACAAGCTCTTCGACCCCGGCCCCGGCGCCTTGCTGGCCGCCATGCCCGGTTCGGGAAGCCTGGGGATGGAAGCCGGCCTCACCAACCTGGCCGACGAAGGGGACGCCGTGCTACTCCTGGTGAGCGGCACTTTTGGCGAGCGCATGGTGGAGATTGCTCATGCCTATCAGTTCAACTACAAGGTGTTGCGCTCCGAGCCGGGCCATCCCATCGACCCCCAGGCTGTGGCCGAGGAGCTGAACCACCGCCCCTACAAGCTGGTGGCCCTGGTGCACGGCGAGACCAGCACCGGCGTGCTCAACCCGGTAGAAGAGATTGCCGCACTGGTGCAGGCCCACGGGGCGCTGTTCATGCTGGACGCCGTGACCACCGCCGGCATGATGCCGCTTTCGATGCAGAAGCTGGGCGTGGACTACGCCTTCACCGGCAGCCAGAAATGCCTCTCGGCCCCGCCCGGGCTGGCCCCCTTTGCCCTTTCTCAGCGGGGGCGCGAGTGCCTGGGGCAGGTGCGGGGCTGGTACTCCGACCTGTCGCGGGTGGCGGTCTACTGGGAACAGGAGGGCTACTTTTGCACCTCGCCGGTGCTGTTGCACTACGCCCTCGAGGAGGCCCTCAAGCTGGCTCTCGAGGAAGGCCTGGAGCACCGCCAGAAGCGCGCCGAAAGCTTATATGCCACGGTGCTGTCGCTCCTGGAAGAGCTGGGCTTCAGCGCCTATGCCGCCGAGGGCGCCCGCCTGCCCACGGTGCTGGTGGTGCGCCCACCCCAGGGCCTGCACGAGGCCGAGATTCGCAAGGGACTGTATGCGCGGGGGGTCTCGGTGGCCGGAGGCATCGGCCCCACCGCCGGCAAGGTGCTGCGGCTGGGCCTGATGGGCGAGAGCGCCCGGCCCGAGCACTACCGGGTGTTCTTCAAGGCCCTGGGCGAGGTGTTGGGCAAGGGCGGCCTCGAGCGGGCCTTCGAGGAGCGGCTGGGCCTGGTGGCCTTCTAGTGCTGGGTCAGGTAGTAGTGCTGCAGCTCCCCCTCAAGCTGGGTGAGCGCCTGTTGAACGCTGGTGCCCTGCAAGGGCAGCACCCCGTAGGCCCGGATGGCCAGGTTCTGGCGGATACGACGGAAGACGGCCTGGGCCCCCTCGAGGTTGCTACCCTGCAACACAATCAGGAATTGGCCCGGCCCAAGCTGAAAGACCATATCGGGCTGGCGCAGGTACTGCACAAGCTCGGCCCCCGCCTGGTCGGTGTGGGTGTGTAGCAGCAAAAGCGTTACGGGCCGCACCGCGGAGAGGGTCTCGAGGCTGGGGGCCAGGGCCTGCAGCGCCGACTGGGGCAGAACCCCCCCCTCAGAACGGAAGCCGAGCTGGGTCGGCAGCGGCAGGCCGGGGGTCTCCCGCCGGAGCAAGAAAAGCAGCCCCATCAAGAACCCGCAAGCCCCCATCAAACTCGCCACCGAGGCCATCACCGCCAGATCGTCGGGAACCTGGGCCAGGTCGCGGCTGGCCATCACCGCCATCACGCTGCCCATCAGGCCCAGACCCAGCACCCAGAAAAAACGCACCAGCGGCCCCAGCGGCGCGCGGGCGTACAGGCTGGCCGCGGCAGCCAGCACCAGGGCAGCCAGCAAGAACACCAGACCGGGATAAAGGCTCGCCTGCCGGGGAAACCACCACAGCGGCAGCAGGCCCAGCAGGACGAAGCCCCAGGGCAGTAGCGATAACCACATAGCCCACAGCATACGGTTGCGACCCACCAGGCCGTGCCAAGAATAACCAGCGGCCAGGGGTGGCAGGCCCCCTCCTCTGGTACGATTATGCTGTGAGCATAGCGCCCCTCGCCGAACGGCTACGCCCCACAACCCTAGACGAAGTGGTGGGCCAGGAACACCTCACCGGGCCGGGGAAACCCCTGCGGCGGATGCTGGAGACCCGGCGACTTTCCTCCTTCATTTTGTGGGGGCCGCCCGGCAGCGGCAAAACCACCCTGGCCCGGCTGATGGCCCAGGGCGCGGGGCAGGCAATGGTGGCGCTTTCGGCGGTCAGTGCCGGCCTCAAGGACATCAAGGAGGTTGTGGCCCAGGCCCAGGAACAGGGCGGCCTGGTGCTCTTCCTCGACGAGATCCACCGCTTCAACAAGGCCCAGCAAGACGCGCTCCTGCCCCACGTGGAGTCGGGCCTCCTGACCCTGATTGGGGCCACCACCGAGAACCCCTCCTTCGAGGTGATCGGCCCGCTCCTCAGCCGCGCGCGCGTCTTCGTGCTCGAACCGCTCTCGCCCGCACACCTCGAAACCATCCTCCGCCGCGCGCTCGCCGACCCCCAACGCGGGCTCGGCGGCCGCGGCCTCACCATCGACGACGACGCGCTCGCCCTCCTCGCCGTCCAGGCCGACGGCGACGCCCGCCGCGCACTCAACGCCCTCGAGGCCGCGGCCGCGCTCGCCGGGCCCGCCGGCCGGATCACCGCCACGCTCGCCCGCGAAGCGCTCCAGCTCCGCGTCGCCCGCTACGACAAGGGCGGCGAAGAGCACTACAACCTCATCTCCGCCCTCCACAAGGCGGTCCGCGGGAGCGACCCGCACGCCGCCCTCTACTGGCTCGCCCGCATGCTCGAGGGCGGCGAAGACCCGCTCTACATCGCACGCCGCCTCGTCCGCATGGCCATCGAGGACATCGGGCTCGCCGACCCCGACGCGCTGCGGATCACGATCGCCGCACGCGACGCCTACCACTTCCTCGGCTCGCCCGAGGGCGATCTCGCCCTCGCCGAGGCCGCCGTCTACCTCGCCACCGCGCCGAAATCGAACCGGCTCTACACCGCCATGGGCGCCGCACGCCAGGCCGCCCGCGAGACGCCCGCCGAGCCCGTGCCCCTCCACATCCGGAACGCGCCCACCCGGCTCCTCGAAGAGCTCGGCTACGGCGCCGGCTACCGCTACGCCTTCGAGAGCGAAGACCACTACACGCCCCAGGAGTACCTCCCCGAACCCCTGCGCGGCCGCACCTTCTACCACCCAAGCCGCTTCGGCTTCGAGCAGCGCATCGCCGAACGACTCGCCTGGTGGGAAGAGCGCAAACGCGCCGCCGGCACGGCCCAGGGCCCGGAGCCGCCCGCGCCCGCCCCGCCCGGCCGGGGAACTTCCACGCCCCGCGGCGGGTCCGATGCCCAGGACGCGCCCGCGGAAGGCGAGCCGCCTGGAGACCGCACCCGCGCGCGGCCCCCTGGACGCCACCGCCCGACGGAGGAAGGATGAGGATCCA
>Ga0101943_1001762_pt1 | contig 16533 bp, 7 predicted proteins | sample DewCreD2012metaG_5_FD_75244 | JGI IMG/M metagenome (GOLD analysis project Ga0101943, IMG submission 75244) | Hot spring sediment bacterial and archeal communities from British Columbia, Canada, to study Microbial Dark Matter (Phase II) - Dewar... ... | reverse complement strand
CGGACCATGGCGGCCCAGAGGCGGGTTTTCTTGTGGGTCTTCGGGTCCAGGGAGAGTTCCAGCAGGAGCCGGTCCTCCTCAGGGGTCAGCTGGATCTGAAGAGGGGCTGCCATGTTGACATGATAAGGGGTTGGCACTTAGCTCCTTCAGCGGGTCGTCGGCCTTTCACACGCTTTTCACAGCCCCCTATAATCCTGAGGGAGCGAGGTGGCGTATGCGCAGAGTTTGGCCGTCCCTCGGCTTTTTGGTTCTCCTCATCGCCCTGGCCCAGGCCCTGAGCCTGGACCTAAAACCCTACCTGATACGGGTAGTGGAGGGCAAGGAGATCTACGAGGAAAACCCCGTGGCGGTGAAGCCCGGGGACGTCCTGGAGTGGCGCCTTGTGGCGGAAAACCGCGCGCAAGGGGCGCTCCGCCAGGTGGCCCTGGTCATCCCTATTCCTAAGGAAACGGCGTACCTGGACGGGAGCGCCAAGCCCCTCAGCCTGAACGGGTCCACCATCCGCCCGGAGTTCAGCTTTGACGGGGGCCGGACCTTCGGGGTCCCGCCCCTCAAGAAGCGGGTCCGGGTGGTGGAAAACGGCAAGGAGGTGGAAAGGGAAGTGGAAGTGAAACCCGAGGAGTACACGCACGTCCGGTGGCTCATCCCCGAGCTGCCCAAGGGAGGCAAGGTCCAGGTGTCCTTGCGCACCATGGTTCGTTAGGGAGGTAGAAGTATGGGAGTACGAGGAAGCGCGCGTATCCTTAAGAGCTTGGCCATCGCCCTGGCCCTTGTCTTGAGCCTGGCCTGGGCCATGACCCCGGCGGGGACGGCCATCAGCAACCAGGCCTCCGCCAGCTACATTGACTCCGCCGGCCAGCCCAGGACCACCACGTCCAACCTGGTGACCACCATCGTCCAGCAGGTCTATAGCTTCACCATCGCCCCCAACGGCACGGAAGCCAACCCGGGCCAGACCCGTAGCGGCCTGCCCGGGGCCCAGGTGCTCTTCAACTACACCGTCACCAACACCGGAAACGGCACCGACACCATCAACCTGGCCACCGCCCAGGGCGTAAACGACAACTTTGACCTGACCAACATCCGCATTTACCGGGACGATAACTGCAACGGCAACGTGGACGCCGGGGAAGCCCAGGTGACGGGCGTTACCCTGGCCATGGGAGCCCAGGCCTGCGTGATCGTGGCGGCCACCCTTCCCGTTACCGCTACCAACGGCCAGTACGGGAATCTGAACCTCACGGGTACTTCCCAGGGAGCCGCCCAGAACAACCAAACCGTCACCGACACGGATAACTGGGCCCGGGCCACCGCCACCACCGCAGCCGCCCTCAGCGCCTTCAAGTCCGCCTCCCCGAGCGGGAACGTGGCCCCGGGTGGCACCATCACCTACACCATCTCCGGGAGCAACACGGGCGGGAGCGCAGCCTACGGCTACGCCGTCACCGTGGACGGGCAAAGCCGGACGGGCATCCTGGTGGAGGACGTGATCCCCGCGGGCCTTGTGGTCAGCGCCATGCCCACGGGCTCCGCCGGGGCCGGCACCGTGCGCTACGTGTACCACAACGGCACGAACAACACGTCTTGGGTCACCCTCACGTCCAGCATGCTTCCCCTCACGGGCGACGGCGCCAAGAAGATCGGCATGCTCATCGAGGGCACAGGGGCCTTCTTCCCTCAAGGGGCGCAGTACAGCTTCAGCTTCGTTGCCCAGGTGCCGCAGAACGCCCCTGCTGGGGCCACCTACAGCAACACCGCCAGGGTGACCTTTGACGCCAACGGGGACGGTGACGCCGCCGATCCCGGGGAGAGCGTGAGCACGAACAGCACCAGCAACACCGTGGGGGCCACCTATAACGTGGCGGTGGGGCCCTACGGCTACCCTGAGGGCAACGCCACGGGCACGTACCAAGCGGGCGCCTACACCGTGACCCGGAGCAACGACACCCAGTCCATCGCCTCCGCCTCTAGCGGCACCACCGTCATCTTCCGCCACACCCTGAAGAACACGGGGAACACCCAGGACAGCTTCAACCTGAGCTTCTCCGGCGCCCCGCAAGGCTGGGCGTGCCAGCTGGTGGCGGACGACCTCACCACCCCCATCAACGGCCCCGTGGGACCGCTTGGCGCGGGTGGCACCTACAACTTCGCCGTGAAGTGCAGCATCCCCGCCAGCTACACCTCCACCAACCCCGTGACGCTCACCGTCACCGCCACCAGCGTGGGCGACCCCAGCAAGAGCGACCTCACCACGGACACCGTGAACCAGGTGGTCTCCGGCTACGCCGTGGACCTTGCAAAGCAAGGGGCTTCTGGGGACAACGATGCCAACAACGATAACCCGCCCGCCCAAAGCGCCAACCCCGGCCAGACGGTCTATTTCCCCTTGGAAGTCTACAACGCCGGGGCTAACCCCGACGTCTACAACCTCACGGCCAACGTGCCCACGGGCTTCAGCGTCACCTTCTACCCCGACGCCAACTGCGACGGCCAGCCCGATGGCGCTCCCATCACCAACACGAGCCTGCTGAACCCCGGTCAGAAGCAGTGCGTGGTGGCGGCGGTCACCGTGCCCGCCGGCGCGGCTCCTGGAGCGAATAGCGTCTCCTTCACCGCCAAGAGCACCACGCTTGCCAACGTAGCCGACACCGTCACCAGCCAGGTGAACGTGAACCTGGTGGCCCAAGTGACCCTGGACCCCGACCGCTCCGGCACGGTGACCAGCCCGGGCACCATCGTCTACACCCACACCCTCCTCAACAACTCCAACGCCCGCGCTTACTGCGATGTCTCCGGTTCGGGCGGCGCTTACGGCTGGACCTACCAGTACTCCACGGACGGCACCAACTGGTCCCCCAACCTCCAGGATGTGCAAGTGGCCCCCAACGGCGGCACCGCCACCCTCTATGTCCGGGTCATCGTCCCCGCTGGGGAGCCCGTGGGCCGGGTGGACACCAACACCGTCACCGCCCGGTGCGACGTGACCACCGGCCAACCGGACAACACCTACGAGGCCACGGACACCGCCACGGAGACCACCACCATCGTGGGCGGCGAGCTCCGGCTCACCAAGCAGGTGGACAAGACGAGCGCCAAGCCGGGCGAGAACCTGACCTACACCATCGTGGCCGAGAACATCGGCACCGGGAACCTCACCAAGGTGATCGTCTCCGACCCCATTCCCGCCTACACCACCTTCGTCAGCGTGAGCGCGCAGATCACGGGCTTCGCTCAGGGCGCCCAGGTGCTCTACTCCACCGACGGCACCACCTGGAGCGCCACGCCACCCACCTCCGTGCCCACGGGCGGCGCGGTCTACGTGGGCGTGGACACGGACGGGGATAACACCATCACCAACGCCGACGTGATGCCCCCCGCGGCCAAGATCACCATCACCTTGGTGGTGACCGTGCAGTAGCCTTTCGGCCCGCCCCGGGGTTTCCCGGGGCGGGCCCCTTAAAAACCGAGAGGCAATTTAAGAAGAATTTTCGCAAGGTTTTCACGGGGACCGGGGAGGATGAAGCCGATGGGATGGCGAGGGCAAAGGAGCCAAGGAAGCCTGAGGGGGATGCTCGCCCTACTCCCCCTCCTCACCTCCTTCGCCCTGGCCCTCACCCCGGCGGGCGCGGTGATCCGCAACCAAGCCGCGGCCCAGGTGGGGGAGGCGCGCTACCTCTCCAACGTGGTGGAGACGGTGGTTGAGGCCCTTTGCGTTCCCCTCCTCGGGCCCGACGGCACCCAAGCGGCCCCAGGGCAGGTGGCCCAGGGAAGCCCCGGGGGCTACGCCTACCTCCCCTACCTCCTCACCAACGGGGGCAACGACCGCTTCACCTTCTCCCTGGGCCACCTCCTCGGTGCCCGGGACTTTTCCCCGGAAGAGGTCCTCATCTTCCCGGACCCCAACGGGGACGGCATCCCCGACGGCAATCCCATCACCGAGGCCACCTTGGGCATGGGGGAAAGCCTCCGCCTGGTCCTTCGGGTTAAGCTCCCTTTGAGCGCCAGCGGTGGCCTCCTCCTCACCCCCATCGCCCGTTGCCCCGGCGGGGAGGAGGACCGGGAGAACTGGGCAAGGGTGCGGGCCGCCTCCGGCCCTGCCCTGCACGTAGAAAAGAGCATGACCCCCACCGCCCTCCCGGGGGAGGAAGTGACGGTAAGCCTCCGGGTGCGCAACCTGGGCGATGCGGAGGCCCTGAACGTGACGCTGGAAGACCTTCCCCTCCCCTTCCCCTTCGTGCCCGGCTCCGCCAGCGCCCCGAAGGGCGAGATCGCCTACTTTGACGGCGCCAGCTGGGGGGCCACCGAACCCCCTGCCGTGCGGGGGGTGCGGCTAAGCCTGGCGCGCCTCCTCCCTGGGGAAGAGGCCCTTCTCACCTTCCGCCTCCGGGTACCCGAGGGCACGCCCCCCGGCGAGGTGGAAAACCGGGCGGTGGCCCGAGGGGATGGGGGCCCGGCGGAGGGCAGGGCCGTGACCCGGGTGCTTCCCCTCTTCAGGCACCACCTGGGGCCCCAGGGCAACCCCCGGGCCCTACCCGGCGGGGAGGGCTCGGCGGACGACCGCCAGGCGGGAAGGGCCTTGGCGGGGCAGCCCGTCTGCTTCCGCCACACCCTAGTAAACGCCGGCACGGCCCAAGACGCCTACTCCCTGCGGGTGGAGGGGGTGCCCGCTGGGGTGAGCGTCTGGCTGGAGGACCTGGAGGGAACGCCCCTGGCCAACCCCTTGGTCCTCGAGGCGGGGGCGCAAAAGGACTTCCAGGTCTGCTACCTGGCCCAAGACGCCCGCACCTTCACCGCCAGCGTGGTGGCCCGCTCCCAGGCCTCGGGGGCGGAAAACGCCACGTGGGACACCCTAGAGGTGGCGCCACGGGGCGCCCTAACGCTCCAGAAGGAAGCGGACCCCCCCCCCGGCACCACCCTGCGCCCCGGGCAGGAGGTCACCTACACCCTTAAGGTGCAAAACGCCTTCGCCCCCCTCGCCCAGGTGGTGGTGGAGGACGCCCTGAGCCCCCACGTGGAGTTCCTGGAGGCTTCCCACGGGGGAGCGTACGACCCCGCGGGCCACAAGGTGGTGTGGCGCCTTGATGCCCTGCCCCTTGGGGAAACCCTCCTAACCCTACGGGTGCGGGTGCGGCCGGATGCCCCGGACGACGCCCTGGTGGAAAACACCTTCCTCCTTAGGGCAAAGGAGGTGCCCAACCCCGTGGGGTCCAACCCCGTGCGCCACCCCGTCTTCGGCGTGAACCTCCTCCTGCGGAAGGAGGTGGGCCCAAAGGAAGCCCGCATCGGCGACCTCCTCACCTACCGCCTCATCCTGGAAAACCCCTCCCCCGCCCCCCTCACCGCGCGCCTGGTGGACACCCCGCCCCCCGGCACCCGCTATGAGCCCGGCACCGCCTTCCTGGGCTGCGGCGAGAAAGCCCCCCAAGAGCCCCAGGTGGTGGAGGGCAAGCTGGTGTGGGAAGGGCTTTCCCTGCCCGCCAAGGGGCGGGTCTGCCTGGAGTACCGCCTGAGGGTGCTGCCCGGGGCCCCGCGGGAGCTCGTGAACACCGCAGAAGCCTTGGGTGTGAGCGGCCAGGGAGCGGTGACGGCGAGCGGCAAGGCCCAAGCCGTGGCGCAGCTGGACCTTGGGCCCTTCGCCCTGGGGGGGGTCCTCCTGGGCCGGGTCTTCCTGGACCTGGACGATGACGGGGTCTTTAGCCCAGGGGACATCCCCCTCCCCGAGGCTAGGGTGCTCCTCGCCAATGGCCTCCAGGCCCTCACCGACGCGGCGGGGCGCTACGCCTTCCGCGACCTTTCGGGCCTCCACCAGGTGATGCTGGACCCGGCCTCCGCCCCCTTCCCCCCCCGGGCCATGCCGGAGAACCTGGGGGAGGGGTACCGCAAGCGGGCCCTGGTCCAGGGGGCCACGGTGGTGGACTTCCCCCTCCGCCCCCCCAAGGGCTCCGTGCGGGTGGAGCGCGCCACCACCCTGCGCATGGGACCCTTGGTGGTGGAAAAAAGGCTCCTTCGCCTCGGGGACAAGTGGCTGGTGGAGCTCCGCCTGCGGAGCGCCGAGCCCCTACCCGAGTTCACCCTCACCGATCCCCTGCCGCAAGGAGGAGCTAAGGTGTTCGCCTACCCGGAGTTCCAGGGCGAGGAAACCCTGACCTACGAGGTGGGAGAGGCCCAACTCACCGACCCCGAGGTGCGCTGGAGGTACCCATGAAGCGCTTGTGGACCTTTTTTCTCCTTTCCTTTGCCTTTGCCCAAGGCGTGGAGCTCAAGGCCACCCTGGTGGGAACCGGCCTGGAATGGGAGCTGGACCGCCTCGAGGCCTGGCTCCTCCCTCAAGGGGAGGAGGGGCGGATTGCCCTCTTTTCCCCCGGCTTTGACCCCGAGGACTACCGGAGCGCCCTAAAGGGCAAGCCCGAGCTGGGGGACGAGCGCTATGACGGGGGCAAGGGGGAAGTGAGGGCGGTCTACGAGCTTTACCGGGGGGACACGCTCCTGCGCCGGGCCGTCTTTGGGGTGGAGCCCCACCGGGAGGTGGAGTTCTTCCGGGGCAAGCTGGAGAAGGGGGAGGTCTACCGCCTGGTGGCCCGGTTTGAGGGCCTGGGGAAAAACGCCTTCGTCCTCCGAGCGGAAGGGTTCTCCGTGCGGCTTGACCCTAGGATGCAGGTGGTGGACGTGAGGACCCAGGGACCGGGCCTTACCCTGCGCCAGCTTCCCGGGGAGCGGGGGCGCTTCGTGGAGGCCTTCGCCCTAGAGGCCGCTAAAGAACTCCTTCCCCTCCCCGTGCGCTTCTACGACGAGGACGGCCCCGAGGAGCTCCTTTCCCGGGTCCTCCTCCCCAACGGCCAGGTGGAGGAGCGGCCCGTTTCCGGGGACCGGGCTTGGGCCGAGTACACCCTGCGCCTCCCCGGCGTCACCCGCTTCCTCTTCGCCCAGCCCCCCACGGCCAAGCAGTACTCCAACACCTTCGCCTTCCAGGTGAAGGCGTGCCTGGCCCTGGCCGAAGACCGCTTCCAAGCGGTGCCGCCGGGCCCCAGGGAGGTGCGGGTGGTGGACGAGGGGGGAAACCCTCTGGACCTTAAACCCACCCTCACCGAAGAAGGCCTCGCCCTCCTGGAGCTTCCCCAAGGCTACCGCCTCCTGGAGGCGCAGGGGGAAGGAGCGGTGGTGGTGGAGGGAAACCGGGCCCGCTTCGGCTGCCCTGGGGGCAGGGTGACCTTTGTGGTGCGGGCGCCGGAGGCGAGGCTGAGGGTCCGGGTCCTCCTGGACCTCCCCGGGGATAGGCCCGGGGAAGGGACCCTCCTCCTCGCAGGCGAGGCCAAGCAGGTGGCGGGGGAAGCCCTGTTTGCCTTGAAGCCCGGCACCTACCCCCTCGCCTTCCAGGTGGAGGGGGCCGAGGCCACGGGGCCCAGGGAAGTGGGTCTCCTCCCCGGGGAGGAAAAGGAAGTGGTCTTCCGGGTTAGGCCAAGGGTAACCCTCACCCTCACCCCCGAAACCCAGCGCCACCCCGAAGGGGAGGCGGCGAGGCTTCTCCTAAGGGCCACCACCCCTTACCCTGGCCTCATCCCGGCGGAGCTTTCCCTGGACCTTCCCCCGGAGCTCGAGCCCCTCTCCCCCACCCGCCTCACCGGGCCCCTCTCCAAGGACAGGCCCTTGGAGCTTCCCCTGGAGCTCAAGGGGCCTAGGGGAAGCTACCAGGTGAAAGGCCGCCTCCTTCCCTTCGGCTTGGAGCGCTCGGCCCGGGTGGACTTCTTCCGCCCCGCCGCCTTCACCCTCGCCAAGGAAGCCCTCACCCCAAGGGTGGCCAAGGGGGAGGAGGCCCGATTCCGCCTCACCGTGGTGAACCAAGGGGACGAGCCCGGCCGCGTGCGCCTAAGGGACCTGGGGGGGGCGGGCCTCGAGGGCCCCGGCCTGGACCAGGAGGTCTACCTGGAGCCCCGCCAGGGACGGAGCTACGAGGTGGCTTTCCGCGCGGTGGGCGAGGGGGTCTTGGTGAACCGGGCGGAGCTCCTTAAGGGCGAAGAGGTGCTGGCGCGGGCCGAGGCGGGGGTGGAGGTCCTTTTGCCCAAGCCCACGCTCACCCGCGAGCTACCCTTCCGCCGCTACCTCCCGGGCGAGGTGGTGGAACACCGCCTGGTGGTGGAAAACCATGGGGAAGCCCCCTTGCGCTACACCCTGGAGGACGCCTGCCCCGACTTCCTGGAGCCGGCGGAGGCCCGCTTTGAGGGCACCTTGGCCCCCGGAGGGCGGCGGGTTCACGCCTACCGGGCCCGGGTGCGCTTCGGGGAGGAACGGGAGGGCACCTGCCAGGCCACCCTGCGCCACGAGGGGGGCACCTTGCGGGCGGAAACCCCCCTGGCCCGCCTCCTCCTGAAGCTCACCAAGGAGGCCCTAGCCCCCCGGGTCCTGGAGGGCACGGAGGCGGTCTTCCTCCTCCGGGTGGAAAACCCGGCGGACCACCCGGTTCGCGTCCGCCTCCTGGACACGCCCCCCAAGGGGCTCGCCATGAAGGGCCTGGACTGGGAAGGGGAGCTCGGGCCGGGGGAGGTGAAGGCCTTCACCCTGAAGGCCGAGGGCGTCCCCCCTGGGGCCCACGTGAACCGGGCGAGCGCCTTCCTCGGGGACACCCCCGCCGCCTTCCCCGCCGAGGCCAGCGTGGTGGCCCTTCCCCTCCTGACCCCGGAAAGGCTTTCCGAGGTGCGCCTCCCCTTCCGAGTAGAAGGGGAAGGGGAAGGGCTCCTCTTGGCCTTCCCCTTGCCCGAGGGGGCGGAGTACGTTCCCGGTAGCGCCAGGCTCCAGGAAGGGGAAAGGACCCTTCCCCTGGAAGACCCCCTCACGGACGGGAAGGCCCTTTACTGGCGGCTTCCCCTCCTAAAGGAGGGGGAGGTGCGCTTCACCCTGCGCCACGAGCGGGCCCTGCCCCCCTTGGCCGAGCCCGCCCTCACCCTCCTCGCCGGGGGGCGGGAGGTGTACCTGAAGGGCAAGGCCACCCTGGAGGACTACCGGAAGGCCAAGCCCCTAGTGGCGGAGCGGCGGGGCGTGATCCGCGAGCCTAGGGAGGGCGAGGTCTTCCGCGACCGGGAGGCCATCCGGGTGGTGCTGGAAGCCCCCCTGGGCTCCCTCACCCTCAAGGTGAACGGCCAGCCCATCGGCCAAGACCGCCTGGGCAAGGCGGAGCTGGACGAGGGGCGGGGCTGGCAGCGCCTGGAGTACTACGGGGTGCCCCTGGCGGTGGGGCGGAACGTCTTGGAGGTGGAAGGGGTGGCCCAGGACCGCCTCGAGGTCTTCCGGGCCGGAAACCCCACGCGCCTGCGGCTTTCCCTCCTGGAGGCCAAGGCGGACGGGCGCACCCCCGTCCGGGTGCTGGTGGAGGCCCTGGACGAAAACGGCCTCGCCACGGGCTTTGGGCCCGTCACCCTCGAGGCGGACCTGGAGCCCTTAAACCCCGACGCCTTCTTGGACATCTCGGGCTACCAGGTCCTCCTCAAGGACGGCCGGGCGGAGGTCCTCCTTAAGCCCCTCCTCGCCCCCAAGGAGTTTGGGGTGCGGGCCCGGTTCAACGAGCTCCAAACCCAGGCCAGGTTCTTCGCCGGGGAGCGGAAGGAGGGCCTGTGGCTCGCCCAGGGGAGCGTGGGGGTGGCCTTGGGGCGGAGCGTGACGGGGCTTCGCCTGGAGGACCTCCGGCTTTTCGGCCTAGCGCGCGCCTACGCCGAGGGCCCCATCCTTGCGGGCCAGGGCCAGCTGGCCCTGGACACCACGGGTGGCCTTGGAAAGGAGCTCGCCCAAGACCGCTTCCCCGTCACCGGGGCCGCCACCGAGGCCAAGCGCCCCCTCACCTCCGACGACCCCATCGCCTTCCGCTACGATCAGGCGGAGTTTTCCCTGAGCTACGAGCGGGCTTCCCTAGGGGCCGCTTTACCTGAGGCCACCGCCCTCCGCCTCAGCACCCGGGGGGAGGCGCGCCTCGAGGGCTTCCTGGCCCTCCTCCCCCGGGACGAGGTGGAGGAGGTGATTGTCCCTGACGGAACCGCCTTCTACCGCCTCTCCCAGAGGCCCAAGCCGGGAAGCCTCACCCTCACCTTGGTGGAGGGGGCCCGGGAAACCCCCCTGGCGGCGGGCAAGGACTACGCGGTGGACGAGCTCGGCAACCTGCAGCTTTCCCGACCCCTCTTCCCCACCACCCCCGACCTCGCCCCCGTGTACCTCCTCGCCCGCTACGCCCCAGCGGACGCTCCCCGGGACCTCCTGGCCTACGGCCTGGGGGCGGTGTACGAGAAGGAGGGCTTCCGCTTCGGGCTTTCCGCCGCCCACCTGGGCGCCTGGCGCTTCGGGGGGGAGGTGGGCTTTGAGCGGGAGGGGAACCGCCTCTCCCTCAAGGGCACCTACGCCGACGGGCGCTTTGGCCTGGCCTTCGGGGCCGAGGCCCGCCTTGGGGCCTTCCGCCTGAGGGGGGACCTCCGGGCGGATGACCTCCGCCAAGGGATGGCCGCCCTCCAAGGCCAGGCCCGCCTGGCCTACGAGGAGGGCCCCTTGGGGGTGGCCCTGGAGCACACCACCCCAGCGCAGACTTCCCTCCTGCTGGAGTATCGGCCCAAGCCCTTCACCCTGGGGGCGGGCCTCGGGTACCTCTGGGGCGATGGGGCTTTGGCCCTCTTGGGACGGGCGGGGTATGAGGAGGGGCGGGCGAAGCTCCTCCTCACCCACACGCAGCCCTTCAGCGTGGGGCGGGCCATCACCCGCCTGGACGCCGCCTGGCCCCTGGACCCCAACCTGAGCCTGGAAGGAGGCCTGGGCTACACCTGGGGCGAGGGAGTCTTCGGCACCCTGGGCCTCCGCCAGCGGCTTGGGGACGCCAACCTGGCCCTGGCCTACGAGCTTCCCACGGCGAGCGGGGAGGGGAACAGGGCCCGCTTTGGCCTCGAGGCTCCCTTCCCCCTCACGGAGCGGCTCAGCCTAAACCTCTCCGCCGGGCTGGAGCGCCGCTTCAGCACGGGGGAAACCCTCACCGCCTTCGGCTTCGCCGCCCGGTACAAGGCGGCGGACTTCGTGGCCACCTTAGGGGCGGAAACCTCCTTGGGAGAGGAGGCCAAGCTGGTCCTCCGGGGCGGGGCGGCGGGAAGCCTGGACGAGGAGAACACCCTCTCGGCCGACTTCGCCTTTCAAGTCCTTCCCGAGGCCAGGGCCCGCTTCACCGTGGCCTACGCCCTCTTCGCTTCCCAGGTGAACGTCCTCACCTATCACCGCCTCACCTGGGAGGCTGAACCCGTCCTGGAGGGGGAAGCCCTCCTCGCCTACCACCAGCCGGGCTTCCAGCTCCGCCCCGGCTTCGCCTACCGCCTGAAGCCCCAAGACCCCGCCGCCAACACCTACCAGCTGGGCCTTGGGGCCAACCTCTACCTCACGGAGCGCTTCGGGGTGGGCGGGGCGGCCTACTACCTCTTCCAGCCGGGCACCGGCGCAAACCGCCTGGTCTTTAGCGTGGAGGGGAGCCTGAGGGTGCTGGACGGGCTTTGGTTCAACCTGGGCTACGGCTTTGGCGAAAGCCTCCTCCAGCCCGAAGGCCTCTACCTGCGCCTGGACTTCTTCGGAGGTAGCCGATGAAGCGCCTTTGGTCCGCCTTCCTCTTTTCCCTAGCGAGCGCCTTGGCCCAAGTGGTCACTCCCTTCCAGGCCCGCTTCGGCCCGGTGAACGAGCGGGGGGATATCCTCCTCATCGGGAATACCTTGATGTGCATGTCCCAATCCGGAAGTACCACCCAATGCGATACTACCTGGATGAACAGCTCTTCGTCCAACAACACAGCGGTTTCTAACAACCAACTGGATCCGAACCGCCGCCTGATCTTTGTAAACGCCGACCCGGCTGCGCCCCCCTGGGGCCAAGGCCGCGGGGGTTCCTCCTCCGCCACCCTCAGCCTCCCCCCAGGAGCCCAGGTCCTTTGGGCTGGGCTCTACTGGGGCGCCCGGGCAGACCCTAGCGCCAGTGGCAGGAACGCCATCTACTTGAAGCCCCCCGGCGCCTCCTCGTACCAGCAGATCACCGGGACCCTCCTGGGCACCATCACAACCCAAGCGACGGACACCACCCGACCCTACGCCGCCTTCGCCGACGTAACCTCCATCGTGCAAGCTCGGGGAAGTGGCGCTTACTGGGTGGGGGGCATCCTCGCCCAAACGGGCAACGACGGCCTGGGCTTTTACGCCGGCTGGGCGCTGGTGGTGGCGTACCGGGATCCCAACGCCACCTTCAAGAACCTGGTGGTCTACAACGGCTTGGCGGTGGTGAGCGCGAATAACCCAGCAACCATCGTCCCAAGCGGCTTCCTCACCCCCGCCACCGGAACCGTGAACGCCCGCGTGGGAGCGGTGGCCTTTGAGGGGGATGCTGGGATTACGGGCGACCAGCTCCTACTCAACGGCCAGGCCATCTCCGACGCCCAAAACCCCGCCAACAACTTCTTCAATAGTTCTGTTTCCGACATGGGTACCCGCTTTACCAACAAAACCCCCAACTTCCTCAACCAAATGGCGGTGGATGTGGACCGCTTTGACGCCACGGGCAGGATCCCCAACGGGGCCACCAGCGCCACCCTTACCTTTACCTCCACGCAGGATGTCTACTTCCCCGCCGTGCTCACCTTCGCCGTGGACATCTACTTTCCCAACCTCAAGACCACCTTCACCAAAACCGTCAGCGACCTGAACGGGGGCCAGGTGCTGGTGGGGGACATCCTGGAGTACGAGGTCAGCTTCCAAAACACGGGGCTAGACGGGGCGACCAACGTGGTCCTCACCGACCCCATCCCGGCGGGGACCCAGTACGTGCCGGGAAGCCTCCAGGTGGTGCAAAACGCCGCCGGCGCGCCCACGGGCACCTTCACCGACGCCCCCGGGGACGACATCGCCGAATACGACGCCCAAAACGGACGGGTGGTCTTCCGCCTGGGCACCGGGGCCACGGCGAGCCAAGGAGGGCTCATCCTCCCTGGGCAGGGGGCCAGGGTGCGCTTTAGGGTAAAAATCCTCCCCAGCGCCGCCAACCAAAACGTGGTGAATACGGCGGAGATCCGCTACAACGCCCAAACCCTTGGCAGCAGTTATACCGACACCGCCTCCGCCGCCGCCTCGGTGACGGTGGTGGGCTTCACCCTCTCGGGCCAGGTCTATCACGACCGGGAGCCCAACGGCCTCAAGGCCCCGGGGGAGGACTGGTCCGACGGGGCCGCGGTATGGGTGAAGCTCTTCTCCGGCACCACCCTGGTGGCCGCGGCCCAGGTGAGCCCGGGAAGCGGGGCCTTTAGCTTCCAAGGCATCGCCCCGGGGAGCTACACCCTGGTCCTGGACGACAACAGTAACGCGGGGGACACCACCCCCACACCCCCCGCCGGCTGGCTCTTCATCAACCCCGCCACGGGAAGCCTCTCCGTGAACGTGAATGGCGACGCCACGGGCCTCCTCTTCGGCCTCTTCCGGGGCTTTGTGGTGGAGGGGAGGGTCTTCCGGGACGACGGGCTTGGCGGGGGCAGCGCCAACGACGCCTGGCAGAACGGGGGCGAACCCGGCATCGGCAACGTGGAGGTGCGGGCCACGGATGGGAGCAACACCCGCGCCACCCTCACGGACGGCTCGGGCTACTATCGCCTCTACGTCCCCGCCTCCTGGGGGAGCGTCACCCTTTCCCACCCCTTGCGCCCCGCCACAGGCTGGAATGATGGGACGGCGGCGACGAAGGTGGCGAGCTGGCAGGAGGCCACCGCCCAAGCCTCCCCCGGCGCCACGGTGAGCCTGGGGCAGGCCCAAGGCCTCTCAGGACAAACCCTCCCGCGCAACTTCGGCGTGGTGCGGGATGGCCGCCTCTACCCCGACGGCTCGGGCCAGACCACTTCCCCGGGCACCTACACCTTCCGCCACTGGTACGCCCCCGGCACCTTGGGCGCCCTGACCTTGAGCACGGGCAACACCCCCCGCTACGCCTACCAGGTGCGCCTGGACGGGAACTGCGACGGCGCCTTCGGCCCCGGGGAGGACTGGCAGGCCCTGCCCTACAGTCTCAGCGTGGGGAGCGCCTGGCCCCGGGAGGCGGACGGGAGCCTGAAGGCCTGCGCCCTGGAGGTGCGGGCCCTGGTACCCGCCGGGGAGCCCAGCGGGGCGGTGGATATCCTCCTCCTCCGCTCCGCCTTGGCCTGGAGCGGGAACGCGCCCGTGGTGGACAGCGACGGCCTCACGGACACCCTACAGGTGGCGGGGGGCGAGGTGCGCCTCAGCAAGCGGGTGCGGAACGTTTCCCAGAACACTCCCTTCGGCACCACGGCTCAGGGGAAGCCCGGGGAGGTCCTGGAGTATTGCATCGCCTACCAGAACCTCGGCACCGCCCCCGTCACCGCCTTTGTCCTTACCGACCCCGTCCCCTTCTTCACCGACCCCCTCACCGCCGTGGGAGACTACGGCGGCCGGGCCATCCGCTGGACCCACGGGGCAAGCACCCTCTTCCTCACCGCCCAAAGCGGGGACGACGCCGGGGAGATCCAGGGGGGCATCGTGCGGGTGGCGGTGGGGACCGTGGACCCTGGGGCCACGGGGGAGGTGTGCTACCGGGTGCAGGTGCGCTAGGAGCTGGAGAGGCTTTGAAGGGGCCTTGGGTAGGGTTCAAAGAGGGCTTGGGCCTCGAGGTAAGGAACCCCGTGCCGCAAGGCCCAGGACTGGAGGAGGGCGAGGGGGGCCTCGAGGGGCACCCGCTCCTCCCGGAAGGCCCCCAGGAGCTCTAGGAAGTGGGCCTTTTCCTTGGGCGTGAGAACCCGCTTGAAGTAGCCAAAGGCGTGCAGGAGGGCGTCCGCCATGGGCCCCAAGCGGAAGGGAAGCCGGGTAGCCTTCAAGAACCCTTCCTCGTAGGCCCGCCGCACCTCGGGGTAGGGCTTCCCCTCAGCCTCGGCGAGAAGCCGCCCCAGGGCCCGGGCCCCCGCCTGGTTGTAGGCCAGGAGGAGGAGCTTGTAGCGGGCGTGGAAGGCCTGAAGCTCCCCCAGGCTCTCCACCCTCCGGAGCCGGGCCAGGGCGAAAACGCGGGTGAAGAAGTGGGCCCGGATGCGGGCGCTGGAAAGCCGCCCCTCGTCCTCCTTGGGCAGGAGGGGAAAGGCGCTCTCCACAGCCTGGGCAAAGAGGCCGGGCCCCCGCGCCACCACGCCCCCCTCGTCCGCCCGGGCGTAGACCTTGGCGTCCTTTAGGGCGCAGGTGGGGGAGCGGTTCTTGAGGATGAAGCCCTCCACCGGGCCCAGGCCCTCGAGGAAGCCTTGGCTGAAGGCGTTCATCCTTTCCGTGAGGTCCTCCCCCGTCTTGGGCTGGACCATCCTTGGGCCATCCTCCCCCCGCACCAGGCGCACCGTGGGCCGCGGCACCCCCAGGCCGATCTCCACCTCGGGGCAGACTGGGACGAAGTCCGCAAACTCTCTCAGGGCCGCCACCACCTTGTCGGGAATCAGCTCCCCCGAGTAGCGCACGGCGGCGAAGCCCAAACAGGCGCTCACCACCAGTCGGGGCCGGGGCCAGAGGCTTTCCATAACCGCTACTGTACGCTCCTATAGCGCCTTTGCCGTGGGCTACAAAACAAAACCTGTCGTAATACCGTCCAGGCTATGGCGTGGTCTAGGATGCAGCCCGTGCCTAGGTTGGCTGGAAAGGCTGGGGAAGCCCATGCCGGGGCGCAACGCTGAAACCAACTTCCCCGCCATCTCCAGGGTCACCTGGGCCCAGTTCACCTATAAACTGGCAAAGGCGCTCGCCGGAGCCCCGCCTGGGCGGCGGCCAGGCGGGCGGTGAGGACCCGGTAGGGGCTCGCCGAGGTGTAGTCCAGAAGCTCCGCCACGAAGCGAACGCTTCCCGCCTCGCCCCCGTGCTCCCCGCAGAGGCCGAGCTTGAGCCTGGGGTTGGCCCGCCTGCCCTCCTCCACCGCCAGCCTCAGAAGCTTCCCCACCCCCTTCTCGTCCAGGCGCTCCGTGGGGTCAAAGGGGAATAGCCCCTCCTCCACGTACCGGGGCAGGAACTTCCCGGCGTCGTCCCGGGAGAGGCCAAAGGTCATCTGGGTGAGGTCGTTGGTGCCGAAGCTGAAGAAGTCCACCAAGGGGGCGATCTCCCCCGCCAGGAGGGCGGCCCTCGGGGTTTCTATCATGGTGCCGAAGGGGATGGGGCCGTACTGGGCGAAGAGTTCCTCCGCCAACAGGCGGGCCCTTTCCACCTCCTTGGGGTCCGCCACCAGGGGAACCATGACCTCGGGGTGGGGGTCAAGCCCCTCTTCCTTGAGCTCCTTGGCCGCCTCGAGGAGGGCCTTAAGCTGCATGCGGAAGATGGCGGGCCTTAAGAGGAGGAGCCTAACTCCCCGGAAGCCCAGCATGGGGTTCGCCTCCTGGAGGGCCTTCGCCCGCTCCAGGAGGCGAGCGGCTTCCCCGTTCCCCCAGGGCTTTACCCAAAACTCCTTCCTCGCCCTCCCTTAGCCTGCTTCAAGAGTTCTTGGGTGACTTCATAGTTGAGCAGGCGAACCAGGCCCCTCAGGAGC